>JACCDG011262263.1_pt1 | contig 166429 bp, 180 predicted proteins | sample 7442471 | NCBI WGS metagenome assembly JACCDG01 (sample SAMN15323444, study PRJNA562643) | freshwater metagenome | isolation source: river surface water | place: USA:Blue River Watershed | collected 2017-08-17 | reverse complement strand
CCCGCACATGCAAAAAAGCAACATCACATGATGTTGCTTTTTTGCATGTGCAGGCCCACGAGCGAGTGCTAGATGCACTCGCGCAGGAATCGAACGAAAAACCGGTTTACAAAATAATTTCTAAAAAATTGGGTGCAGTATTTTTTAGAAATTATTCTGTCGGTTTTTCTCGGGGTCGCGGCTACGTGCCGAGATGAGAAAAGCGAAGCTTTTAGAAGCGAGCCGTAGCGGTGACCGATTCCTCGTAACTGTATTTGTTTAAGCAACGTCGAAAAAGATCTGTCAGTGATTCCTCCTGGACCTTTGCAGAGAACATGCTTCGAAGAGTAAAGTGAGGGGGCAGATTGGTGAACGATTCCTCGTAAAAATAATTCCCTCATATATACTATAACCTACATGTCATCCTCCATCCCGTCAGACTTCATTCATCACTTTCAGGATAAATATTATCTAGAGTCACAAACCACAGGATCACGTTATAAAGTTGTTGGTAGTCAACAAAATTACGGGAAAAGAATGTTTTTTGGCCCATTCTGTATTGAATATTACACAGGTGATAATGAGCCTGTTCTTGAGTCATTTAAAGGGTTACGATTTATAATATGGGCTCCTGTGACACGAGTTGCGATACCTTCTGGCTGGTATATGTTATTCAAGAAGAGTACACGAGAAGTATCAGCATTTATAGATATTCGTAATATTGAAGAGTGTTATAAATTATGGAATAACACATTTCGTACATATGTGTATCATTTTTCTAAACAAGATAGATACGCTGTTGAATCTATCTCTTGTGACCATTTCTGTGAACTATATACAAAGTATGCAAAAAAAATGTCCACAACGCCGCTGTACTTTCGTCAGCTTCAAATACTCGATAATAATAAAAAGAGTATGGTGAATTTTTATACCTTAAAGGATACTGTTTCTGGCGAGCCAGTAGCAGGTGTTGCCACTTCTGACTGCTTTTCAGTCAAACAGTCCTACTACATTGCAGCATTCACAAGAAAGGATATTGCGCCAAAAGAAGCTGGGTTATGGTTGCTTAATCACTGGATGAAAGAAAGTAGTAAGCGAGGTATCTTGTATGCAAATTTCGGGAACATGTGGGTTCCGGGGAAGCCTTCTTCTTGGAAAGGCTTCAGTGATTTTAAGATGAAGTTTAGACCAATGATTCTTACACTTAAACCGGAGCTTGTGAAGATTACCTTTTCATTAAAATAATTATGTGTCATAGATATTGCTGCTTGGTTTGGTAACTTTGTATTCTGCGCTATACTTTCACTAACATGGAACAACCAAAGCATCCAATCCCAGAATGGATTATCCCAGGAGGGTCAACTATTCCTGCGTATAAACGAAAAGCAAAGTATCTCAGTGAACAAAAAGAACAAGCTAATAAGTATGCTGTCGAAACTAAATTAAAAAAGATCGAATTAGAAGCATCTAGAAGTTCCCCGGAAAAAAGTTCCGATATCGAAGAACAGAAAACCGTAAGCCAAGAAGAAATTTTTCAAACGATGCTTAATGAAGCAGATGAAATAACTGTACGAAGAAACAAAGAGGGGAAGCTTATCACAAAAGACGGGTCTATTTCGAATCTACAGGATGAGTTATATTGGAAAATTGCCCGTACACCGTCATTTAGAAGGTGGTTTAAAGGAAGTGTTGTCTGTTATGACAATGGTGAACCAAAAGTTGTATACAGAGCAAGTCTTGCTAAGAATTTCGATATTTCAGATGGAGTAAAATTCGCATCAAATGGTGAGGTTTGGCAAGAAAATCACATAGGTGTATTTTTTACAACCAATCGTAAGCGAGTAATTAGAGCTCTTAAGACTTACTTTAGAGATAGTACATCTAAAGCGCAGGAAAATGAAGAAGAAATAAATAAATTTTTAGAAGAAAATGAAGCACAAGTAAAAGTGTTCCCTGCATTTATTCGTCTAAAGAATCCATTTATTGAGCGCGGATATTTAAGTGACGAGAATGGTATTTCAGCAGTTTCTGTTGCTGACTTTACTGTTCGACGTATCGAAGGAGGGGAGAAGTTTCTAAGACGCTTACAGAAGAACAACGACGGATTGTATATTCCAGAAAGTGATGATTACGGAGATGAATATGCTGTCATCAAGAGTGAAGATATTTTAATTTTACCAAGTGCAATCTAAGGATTACTAGAGGCTTTACGTTCAAGGATTCTAAAACCACCATCTTTTTGACTTATTTGAACATTATAATTTTCTAGAAATTCTGGAGGAAGTGATACGAAATATACCGCAATCATATCATTAACAGATACTGGGTAACGCTTAAATTTTTCTTTATACGCGATAATACCTTTTTCAAGCATCTGAGTGATTGTCTTCTCTTCTATACCACTATCTGCCATTTTCTTGATGACTTCATTATCGGTATTGTTAGAAATAACTTTAAGGAGTGCTTTTGCAATTATGAAATCTTCCTCACTTCTAATTGGTTTCGGACTATTCCTTCCAGCAAAAGTGGAATAGATAAGGAACACACCATCGGGTGCACCATCTACTTTAGCTGCAATGTTAAGATATTTTTCTGCAGGGTCATACTTCTTTGTAAAAAGATAATATTGTGTGCCTAAGTAAAATGGAATTTTCCAACTTGTAGGAATTTCTTGTATACCACGGTCTGCTATCACCGCAATCCTGTTTAAGGTGTCAACATTTTTATTTTGTGGAACAACAAGGATACTAAAAAGATATGGGTATTCAAATGTTGGGTCAAGTGTACTGATATTGTTGAAATAATTAAGATAATAAGGATCTTTTGCATCCCATACAGTAAAGTCTTGGACTGCACGTATCCAATAAGAATTAGTTATAAAATTATCAAACCCAAAAGTAATATATGGTAGGAATCGCGCAGGGAGCAAGTTCCTCGTTTCAGCTGAAACTTTGGTGGTAAAAGGTGTTGACCGTGCATCAAAATTTTTCTGGAAGGAAATAATAAGGAGAATAAGCCCAAGAACAAGTATCCAGGTAGTTACAGACAGTAGATTAGGTAGAGGCTTCTTCATGTGGTGTTTGTTCACGGTCTAGTAATTCTTTTTTCTAAAAGCTTGCTGTGTAATGATAAGAAGCAATAAGGCGTATGATACTGCATAAAGTATTGCAATAGTAAGTAACATGAGTGACGGGGTTTCTCCGTGAATGACAGTGTTTCTGATGTTGAACTTCTCTAGATTTGGGAAAATGTAATAGACTGCTTTTGCTGCAATTTCAACTGCAGGGATTTTTGTAGTCATGAACATGTATCTAAAAATTCCCTCAGCATGACCAATGATGAATATTGCAATTGTTGTAACAGAAGCAAGAGCAGGTGAAGTTACTCCAGAGAATAGGATTGATATAAGAATAAGTAGAATAGCTTCAAGAGTACTCATAAAGACCGAAGCAAGAATAGGCCAAAAATATAATTCACCGCATTGTATAAACAAGATTACATAAAGTACTAACGTCGAAAGAAGTGTTACTACAACAGTAGTTAACGTAAGTCCAAGACATTTTCCTATAATTATCTCTATCTGAGTGACTGGCTTAGGAAGTAGAAGATAAAAAGTTTTCCTCTCTATTTCTTTATAGATAAGCATACTTCCAATAAAAATTGCCACAAATATCTGGAGTGCATAAATTGCAGTTATGCTAAAGTCGATAATCATTCGTGTACTTTGTTCAAGTGATATTGAAGCAATAAAAAGCGTGAAGATAATCATTGCAATGATTACAAAAAATGCAGACAGTAAAATCTTATCACGGAACGTTTCTCGGTAGGTGTTTTTAGCTATAGCTAGAATATTGGTGAGCATAGTAGTTAGATTATTATAGTCCAGTAGTGTGGTAACCCTTCTCTTTACGAACTTTGTGGATCATTGCAACGAATGCACTCTCTAAGTCATGATGGCCATGGCTTAGCTTAGAAGGGCTCTCAACTGCAAGTATTTCTCCGTTATCAATTACGCCAACTTTGTCACATATCTCCGCAACATCTCCAAGTATGTGTGTATTGATAAAAATAGTTTTGCCTCGCTTCTTGAGAGCTAGAATAATTTTTTTTACTTCGGCACGACCAAGTGGATCGAGTCCATCTAGTGGTTCGTCCAAGAAAAGAATCTCTGGGTCATTAATGATTGCTTGTGCAAGACCAAGTCGTTGAAGCATTCCTTTTGAGTAAGCACGTATACGCTTATCTTTTGCATGTAAGAGGTTAACTTCTTCAAGTACGTGTTTTATTCTTTCTTCTTTATTTTTAATCTTAAAGAGTGTAGCTATAAAATCTAAGAACTCATTCCCTGTTAAGTACTGATAAAAAAGTGGCGACTCAGGCATGAATCCAAGAACTTGTTTAACATTTAAATCATCAGGGGATCCACCTTTTACCGTTATGGTTCCACTTGTTGGACGTGATAATCCAACGAGCATTTTAATAGTGGATGTTTTGCCTGCACCGTTTGGGCCAATAAAACCAAACACAGAACCTTTCTCGACGGTTAATGATATATTCTTTACAACGTGAGCTTTCTTTTTACCAGTACCGTATGTTTTTGATAAATTGGAAATAATAATATCGTTCATAGGATATATAGTAGCAGATTAAGAATATGGAGCAAGTAAAGGGTCCGTGCCCGTATATGTTGTATACTTCAACGTATAATGATTACATTTATTACTGGGAATCACCATAAATTAAAGGAAGCACAAGCTGTTTTAGGGGAATTGGTCGTCGGGCAGGATATTGACTTACCTGAGATTCAGTCACTTGATGTTAAAGAAGTGGTGAAGGTTAAGTTGCTTGATGCAAGAAAAGAAGTAACAACTGGTGCAATCATGGTAGATGATGCTGGCTACTATTTTGAAAGTCTTGGCCGACTACCTGGAGTATTCTCAAAATTTTTTTTACAAGAACTAGGACATGCAGGTATCTATGATTTAGTTACTAGTCTTACTACTTCACGAGCAACTTCCTACACTTGTATTGGTTATATGGATGAAGATGATCGTATTGAATATTTTATTGCAGAAGTTTCTGGAGAATTAGTTGCTCCACAAGGAGAGCATGGTTTTGGTTTTGACTCACTGTTTATTCCTGATGGCCATAAAGAGCGATTCGCTGAAATGGAAGAGTCAACATATAAAGATGTTAAACCTCGAGGTAAAGCTCTTGTGTTGCTAAAAGAATTTTTGCTTACAAAAAACAAAGTTATCAACTAGTAAGCGCATACTATTAACTATATACTTACAAGTATATGGACAAAAAAATTCGCGTAGGTATTAATGGTTTCGGTCGTATCGGAAGAGCTTTCTTTAAGGTTGCTTTTGAGCGAGACGATATGGAGGTGGTTGCAGTTAATGATTTAGGAGATGTGCACAATTTAGCGTATCTACTACAGTACGATACGGTATACCGCGTGTCACATTTTGATGTGCACGCTGAGATACACGAAGACACTCATGAACAATATCTTATTGTTGACAGTGAAGCTAAGACAATGAGAATAAAAGTTCTCCAAGAAAAAGATCCTGCCGCTATCCCGTGGGGAGAAAATGCAGTTGATGTTGTGGTTGAGTCTACTGGACTCTTCGTGGCTTATGATAAAGCTTCAGCGCATCTTAAAGGTGGAGCAAAGGCAGTTGTTATTTCAGCTCCTGCCAAGAAAGGGGAAGATGAGTCAGTACATGGTGAAACAATCCTGCTTGGTGTTAATGAAGAAAAGTTCGGCACATGTGCTGTAACTTCTAATGCGTCATGTACTACCAATGCATCATCTCCTATAATTGCAATCTTAGATGAAGCTATTGGTATCGAAAAAGCGATTTTAAATACCGTCCACTCATATACTGCCTCCCAAGGAATTGTAGACGGCCCTAATAAAAAAGATTTTCGTGAAGGTCGCGCAGCAGCGCAGAATATTGTCCCGTCATCAACTGGTGCAGCTATCGCTGTAACAAAAGCATTTCCTAAGCTAGAGGGACTCTTCGATGGTATTTCTATCCGTGTTCCTACACCTGCTGGATCAATAGCAGACATTACGTTTATCGCTAAGCGTCCTACAACAGTAGAAGAAGTTAATAAGGCGTTACAAGATGCATCTATTTCTGATAAATGGAACACTATTTTTCAAGCTACTGAAGAAGAACTTGTATCAAGTGATATCTTAGGGCTTCCATATGCATCAATTGCTGACCTTAAGATGACTCGCGTGGTAGGGGGTAACCTCGTTAAAGTAATGGCATGGTATGACAATGAAATGGGATACACTCACACCCTCGTAGAACATGTTGCAAAGGTTGCAGCTAAATTACCTTAACATATCTTTATGAAGTTCTTTGAATCATTTTGGAAAGCATCCTTTTATAAAGGAGGAAAAGCAACTTCATTTTGGGGTGCTTTTGGTAAGATAACGCTTGTTTCTTTTTTGCTTTCAGTTGTAACTGCTGTATGTGTTTATGTAAGTTTCGGGATGCATCTTCCGTCATATATATATTCATATGGTGTTCAAGCATTAAATGGTTACCCGTCTGAACTTGTTGTAACAATAAACGGCGATGCTCTTACAAAAAATACTGAAGGTGAGCTCCATCTGTATCCTATACCTGACGGCATTGTTGGTGGTTCAAAATTCGAGGAACTTTTACCGGGCTATATATTTACTGTAAATGATAAGGTGAGCGCTTCTCTTGAAACGTATAGACAGTCAAATTCGCTCATTTTGTTAGCTAAAGATGGGATTGTTGTAGAAGGGAATGATAGACAGATTCAGATTATTTCATATAAGGATGTACTACAGAATCAAGATACATTTGAAATTACAAAAGCTACTATCTTAGACATGGTTGCTGCAGTTAATGTATATGCACCATATACTCCACATTTAGTAAGTTTAGTTATTATTGTGCTTATCTCTCTGTTTGCTCCACTTGGATATCTGTTCTTCACAATTTTTATTGGGCTTGTCGTTATGTGGTTAAGTCAACAGTTATTACATAAGAAACTAAATTACAAAGAATCTTATATACATAGTCTTTATGCACTTGCCCCAGTAGTTGTCGTAACTGAGATTTTACAATATATCCCATATGTTCGTGTGGTAGCAAATCATATACCTCTCCTTGAGTTGTTACTAGTTCTTGCTTTCCTATGGTTTATGTTTAAGGACGTAAAAGTACAGGCTAAGAAAGAAAAAGTGGAGAGTAAGGTCACCAAGGCACCTACGGTAAAAAAAGCTATAGCTAAAAAAGAGACCAAGAAGAAAATTAAAGCAGTGTAGATATAGATTTATTCTCATTACAAGGTATACTAAAATCTATGAAAATATACGTAGCTACAGATCATGCAGGGTTCGCATTAAAAGAAGAGATAAAATCTTACTTAGAGGATAAAGGGCACGAGGTCTACGACTGTGGTGCTCTCACGCTTGAAGATGGAGATGACTACCCAGCATATATGGTAAGTGCTGCAGAAAATGTACAAAAAGATGCCCTTCATGATCCATCGTATGCGGTAATCTTTGGTGGTACAGGACAAGGTGAAGCAATTGTGGCGAACCGCTTCCGTCATGTGCGAGCTATTGTATATGCAGGTGGGAATCTCGACCTTATAAGACTTGGGCGAGAGCATAATGATGCCAATGTTCTTTCTTTAGGCGCAAGATTCGTTACAGGGTCTGAAGCAAAGCAGGCGATTGACCTCTTCTTCGCCACAGTGTTTACTCATGAGGAGCGTAATGTTGATAGAATTATTCAAATTGATGAATTAACAAAATAATTTGTATGAGTCCAAGTATTATATTTTTTTATATCCTTTTAGCAGTATTAGCAGGGTTTTCATTTTTTGTACCAATCGTTACGAACCCTAGTCCGAAAAACTGTAACAATTACCCTGACGGAACAGGGGGGTATTATTTAAAGTGTAGTGACGAACATATTACGCTTTATCAGAAACTTAAAATACCAAAAGGTACAGCAGAGACGCGCGCTAAGACATTTTAATTATTTACTAAGTATATGAATACAAAATCTTCTTGGCTTCTACTTGCAGTTCTGTTGCTTGCGGTATTATTTGTGCCAATCATCCCTAATGATGTGCCAATTAATTGTGCTGGCGATGATCTTTCGTGTGATTCTCCTGCTGCGTATGTCTCGTTATATTCTAAGTACACTTCAGGTAAGTAGTCTAAAATATAATTTGTGTAATTGCTAAAGAGTAGAGTAAACTGACATTAGTACATTCTATGATAATTACCCCAGCAATACTTCCAAAAAATTATGAAGAGTTAAATCACAAGTTATTCATGCTTGAGGGTTTGTCTAATGTGGTTCAGATCGATCTTTGTGACGGAGTATTTGGTCTTGAAAAAACATGGCTGCCCTTTAAGGAAAAAGAACTCATTGAGGGGTTTTCATATGAGTTTGATTTAATGGTTAAAGAGTGGAGGAAGTACTTACATAGAGTTATAGCACTTGGTGCAACACGAGTAATCTTACACGTAGATAACTTTAGTGACGATGATATAGCAGAGGCAGTTGTTATGGTAAAGCCACACCTTATCTATCTTGGTCTTTGTGTATCGAACGATAAAAATGTACCAGCATTTGCTTCACTTGTTCGTCGAGTTGAAGAAGTATATTCAAAAGTATTTATTCAAGTTATGGGGATAAAGCGTATCGGGGCACAAGGACAGCCATTTGATGACGGTGTATTAAGAAGAGTTGAGTATCTCAAGGATTCGTGTCGACACATTGAGATACAGGTAGACGGAAGTATGAATCCAGAGACAATACTTAAGGTGCGTAATCGCGGAGCGTCGTGTGCAGTTGTTGGGTCATATGTTTTTGGGAATAATGCAACTCATAAAGATATAAGAAAAACACTCCGACGGCTCGAAGAGGATTTTAAATAAAAATTATAGTCATAAAGAATAAGATATCCTGTGTACTAAACCTACAATCTACAACCTACAACCTGCTATACTGTGTTCATGCATTCACTAACTGACGTAGAAGTACAAGCTCTCACGCTTCGAGCTGAAGATATTCGAGAAAGTATCATTAAGATGCTGATGGAAGCAGGGAGTGGACACACTGCAGGGCCGCTTGGTATGACGGATATTTTTACTGCGCTCTACTTTAGAGTTATGAAACATAATCCACGCCACCCAGAATGGGTACAGCGTGATAGATTGATTCTGTCTAATGGACATATTGCACCAGTCTTATACGCTACGATGGCTCACGCTGGGTACTTTTCAATTACTGAACTTAAGACACTTAGGAAGTTCGGGTCACGCCTTCAAGGGCATCCTCACCGTGAAAGTCTTCCAGGACTTGAGACATCATCAGGTCCACTTGGAAGTGGTCTATCTCAAGCAATCGGCATGGCGCTTATGGATAGACTCGAAGAACATAAACCTGATAGGTATTTCTATTGTTGTATGGGGGACGGTGAAATAAATGAAGGACAAGTATGGGAATCATTTTTACTTTTGAATAAATATAAACTTACAAAAGTTATTCCTATTATTGATCGCAACACTATTCAGATTGATGGGTATACCGAAGATGTGCTCCCACTAGAGTCACTAAAAGATAAAATGGAAGCATTTAACTTTCATGTGATAGAAGTTAATGGGCACGACTTTAAAGATATTGTACGAGCAATTGGTACTGCTAAAAGTAGTCTTGATAAACCAACAGTTATTATCGCTCATACTATACCTGGAAAAGGTGTGACTGCATTTGAGGGTGATTACAGATGGCACGGTAAAGCACCGAATGAGGAAGAGGGGCGAGCTGCACTGAAAGAACTACGAACACTTAAAGGTAAAATTAAGTATTCTGAAATGTAATATGTTGAGAAAAACACTAATGACAGTCGAAGAAGAAGAAAAAGCAACTCGCGAGGGATTCGGTGAGGGGCTTGTTAATGCTGGTACTAACGATGAAAGAATTGTCGCACTTTGCGCAGATCTTACTGATAGTGTGAAGATGGATGGGTTTAGAAATAAATTCCCAAAGCGGTTTTTCGAGGTTGGTATCACAGAACAAGCAATGTCAGGGCTAGCATCAGGAATGGCAGCGATGGGATATATTCCATTTATGGCAAGTTATGCTATGTTTTCTCCTGGGAGAAACTGGGAACAAATCCGAACAACTATTTCGTATAATGATGTACCTGTAAAAGTGGTTGGTGCGCACGCCGGAATCTCAGTGGGACCAGATGGCGCAACACATCAAGCAATAGAAGATATTGCGATTATGCGTATGATACCTAATATGCAAGTGTTCGTGCCATGTGATGCAACGGAGGCGCGTGTTATTACTGAATATATTGCAAAAACAAAAGAGCCAGCATACTTACGGTTAACACGCGAGAAAACACCGATGATGTTACCTGATAATTATGTTTGGAATCATGGTAAGGCATATACCATGCACATGCCGATGCATAAGTATGGTGGCACGTTTACACACTCTGTTGCAGTCGTTGCATGTGGGCCAATTATTTATGAAGCAATTAAAGCGGCACTGATTCTTGAGAAAGAGGGTGTAGGGGTGACAGTTATTAATATGCCTCAAGTTAAGCCGCTCGATACTGCATTTTTACTTCGTATTGTAAAAGATGTTCGAGCTATTATTACGGTTGAAGAACATCAAGTCTCAGGAGGGTTAGGTAGTGCGATAGCAGAATATTTAAGTGAACATCATCCAATTCGGATCGGAAGAGTTGGGGTTAATGATAGATTCGGCCAAAGTGGTAAGGTGCAAGAGCTTTACGAAGAGTATGGGTTAACCGCGAAGCATATCGCAGAGAAAGTGAGGGAGACATTGCATTAGCAGCTTTTAGCTCTTGGCTAGCAGCCTTTAGCTTAAATGCAAAACACAAGTGTGACCCGTAGGGGTCGCACTTGTGTTTAATTGGATATACTTTTCTCTAACGGCTAACGGCTAACGGCTAACGGCCGCCCTATTACTTCATTATCGACAATGTGTAACTCTCGGGAGCTTTTTTGAGGAAGTCTTCAAGTTGTGCTTCAGAAAGTAACCCTTCTTGTGCTCCAACATGTTGTACAACATTCATACTGTTAATTGGTGCGCGTCGCATAGCGTACGGTGCATCATAGCCTTTAGCGAGGTAAGCGATAAATGTTGAGAAGAATGCATCTCCTGCTCCAGTTCGTTCAAGTGGTGGTGCGATATCTGGATAAAGCGGCATACTAAAGTACGTGTTCTCATACTTCATGTATGCTCCGTGTGGACCATCAGTTACAATCACTGTCTTTGGTCCCATGGCGCCAAGTCCGTCCATAAGTTCTTGCACAGAAACTCCTTCTTTATCTAAGAGTTGTTCAGCTTCTTCTTTGTTCATGCAAACAACCTCAGTTACTTTGTATAATTCTGCAATCTCAGCACCGAATCCAAGTTGGAATGTTCCTGGCTGGAACGCAAGTTTAATATCAGGATGATTTTTTACATATTCAATGAGCTCATGATGGAAAGGAAGTGTGTGACCTCCAAGAGATGAGAGATAGAGCCATTTTGGACTACCTATATCTGGTATAACAGGGGTAAATTGTTCGTGCTTAATGAGAATTGTTCGATCGTCATCTTTCCAGAGGACATAGTGGTAGTTAGTTTTTTTACCCTCTTCTTGACGAATATATTCAGTTGAGATTTTTTCTTTAGTAAGTTGTGCGAGACATTGATCGCCATGGTGATCTTTCCCTAATGATGTTAATAATGCAGATGTTAATCCAAGGCGTGATGCTGAGACGGCAGCGTTAGCACTGTTACCTACCGCTGGTAAGACATATACATCATCATACGGGACTTTCATGCCATACGGTATGCATATTTCTCGACCGTGTGCTGTCTCTTGAATATGACCCACAGATATTCTAATAAAAGCGTCAATAACCGTGTCGCCAATTGCAATAAAATCCATTTGAGGTTTGTTTTCCATATAATTTTGAGTATACCAGTAAGCATGCTGTATACTATGTTGATATGAAGACATTAACATCCCAAAGTGAACACTATATCGAACTTATTAACGAATATAAAAGAAATGGCAAAGCGGTTGCACACTTTAATATTTCTAACCTTGATCAAGCGCGAGCAATTGTAGAAGTTGCACAAGAACTAAATCAACCAGTCATCATAGGAGCAAGCGAGGGGGAGCGCGAGTACATGGGGATCGATATGGTTCGCACGATTGTTAATGAACTTAACCAAGAATATGATGTGCCAATTTTCTTAAATGCAGATCACACCTATACATTAGAAAAGGTGCAAGAGGTTATAGAAGCTGGATACGATAGCGTGATTGTTGATGGGGCTAAGCTTCCATACGAAGAAAATGTTGCCCTTGTAAAGCAGTGTGTTGATTATGTACGAGCTTATGAAGAAAAGACCGGCAAGCGTGTGCTTGTTGAAGCGGAGCTTGGGTATATCGGGCAGTCATCTTCACTTAATACTGCACTACCCGCAGGAGTAAGTGAAGAGAATCTGACAACACCAGATCAGGCAAAGGACTTTATTCTTCGAACGGGAGTGGATATGTTCGCTCCAGCTATTGGGAATGTGCACGGGATGTTAATAGACGCAACTGAGCCTGCGCTTCATATTGATAGACTAAAAGAAATCACTGCGGTAGTTGATGTGCCGCTTGTGCTTCATGGAGCAAGTGGAAACACCGATGAAGATCTTATGGGGTCTATTGATAACGGTGTTGCGATTATTCACATTAACACTGAGATTAGAAAAGCGTTTAGAGATGGTGAGATGAGTTACTTGGCGGAGCATCCGAATGAAGTGGCGCCGTATAAGTTTGGGCATCAGGGGCAGGAAGAGATGAAGAAAGTTGTACGAGCCAAAATGGAGCTCTATATGAAGTAGAGATAGAGTACCGAGCCATAAATTGACGATCTGCTGGTTGATTTTTAGAAAAAGTTTCTCAACGTACGTGCTAGTACGTCTCTAAACTTTTTCTAAAAATCAACGTCGCGCCTCATTCAATTTCTGCCTCAGCTGACGTTTGCAGGATGCTGTTCAATCTAAGAAAACATGTCTAATGACATGTTTTCTTTTTTCCGATACACTGAATTAACTAACAATTTATTCTTAACACCATGACCCACAACTACAACCAAGAAGCGCTCGAATTACACAAGCAATTTCACGGGAAGATTGGACTACAAACAAAAGTTCCGATGAATGATAGAGATGATTTATCTCGCGCATACACACCAGGAGTAGCAGAGGTGTGTAAAGAGATTGCAAAGGATCCGACGAATGCTCGTGAGTACACGCTTAAGCGTAATACGGTTGCTATTATTTCTGATGGTTCTGCTATCTTAGGACTTGGTAATCTTGGAGCACTCGCGGCAATTCCTGTTATGGAGGGTAAAGCAGCTATTCTTAAGTCGTTTGCTAATGTGGATGCATTCCCAATTTGTTTGGACACACAAGATACAGAAGAGATTATTAAAGCAGTGAAGCAGATTGCACCAGTATTCGGTGCAGTTAACCTAGAAGACATCGCAGCACCTAGGTGCTTTGAGATTGAGGAGCGACTCCGCAGAGAACTTTCTATTCCTGTAATGCATGATGATCAATGGGGGACAGCAACAGTGGTACTCGGTGGGCTCATCAACGCTCTTAAAGTAACTGGTCGTGGTGATGGGAAAGATGTAAAGATTGTAGTAAATGGTGTCGGGTCAGCAGGAGTTGCGGTATCTCGTTTACTTCTTGCATATGGATTTAAGAACATGCTTTTCTGTGACAGTAAGGGAATTATTCATGAGGGTCGCGCTGATGATCTTAATAAAGAAAAAGTTGAGCTTATAACTGCGAGTGCTCTTAAAGGATTCGAGGGGGCTTTAACTGATGCTGTTAAGGATGCGGATGTGTTCGTTGGTGTTTCAAAAGCGGGAGCACTCACGATAGACATGGCAAAGAGTATGAATAAAGATGCAATTGTTTTTGCTCTCGCAAATCCAATTCCTGAGATTATACCTGAGGTTGCGAAAGAAGCAGGGGTTGCGGTGATAGCTACAGGTCGCAGTGATTTTCCTAATCAACTTAATAACTCACTTATCTTCCCAGGACTGTTCAAAGGAATGCTTGATAATAATGTGAAGCAGTTTGAGATAGGAATGTTCACTAAAGCTGCACTCGCTCTTGCTGGACATGTGAAGAACCCAACAAGAGATGCTATTCTTCCAACGATGTTCGATAAAGAATTGGTGGAGGTGATTGCGAAGAGTGTTGTGTAGCTTTTAAAAATTGACATGAATCAAGGAAACAGTTTCCCGGGTAAAAAAATACAGCAAGGTGAAACTTTGCCGGAGCGTAAAGAGGTTCCTCCTCATGAAACACTTGAATTTTATAAAAATAAAGTTAATGGAATAGAGCGACACCTGGATGATGTTCTTAAGGTTATTCTTTTTTCTCTTACTAGGACTGAGAAGCGATTTTTTGAGCAGTCTGTTAAAGCATACGAAAAATACAAAGGAGAATTACTAATAGGGGAACAATCTGAATTTGACGCTCTTGAGATAAAGGAGTTACTACAGCTCGTTGATTTGCCAATTCTAGACGGGGTTTCATTTGATGAGTTTGCGGAAAGTATTAAGAAGTTTAGCTATTTTAGAACTGGAAGAAAAAAATTAGAATCTTATTTAGAAAGTTTGCCAGAAATAGAAAGAAATCAATATTTCGAAGTTAGGGATAGCCAAGCAGAAAAGGCAAGTATGTTTATGAAACAGATTGAGCGCGGTGAAATAGGTGGACTGGTACTAAGAAATGCTGGAGGGGTTGATGCGATTTTTACTGAAACATATCAATCTGGTACGAATAGAGGGTACAGGGTTAATATTAATGTCCATTTTAAAGATGATCCATATGTTATTGTTCACCATCTAACGGAGAGATTGTTACAAAAGAAAAAAGCACTGTCGTCAGGATTTGGTATAAAAACTCTCGGTACAGATGGGTCGATAAGAGATGGGGTAATTATTTATTGTAAGCATGAAGCTTTTAGTGATGTGGCCAGTGTCGTTACGGATTATTTTGATGATAATGATGATTATCATGAAAGGCATTCAGTACCAGGTATTATGTTTGGGACATCACTAGAAACTGCCGATAAAAGAAAATTTCCAGGTATTCGTGTAACCAGTGATCCGAAAAAGCCATTCTATACTTTTAATTATTTACAGGCGGGGATAGTTTCTGCAGCAATTATTGAGTATGTTAAAAAGTATTATCATGGAGACAACACCGAGCTAGTTCGTTGTTTTAGAAATGATTATTTTGAGGAGTACTTAAAGTTTGAACAAAATTTCCCAGCAATCTATAAACAAGCGGTAAAATTGATAGTAGGACAAGAGCAGCAAACAGACAATATTGCATTTCTTGCCGAAGATATTCAGAAGTAAGGATATCGTTCTCCCAACAATGTTCGATAAAGAATTGGTGGAGGTGATTGCGAAAGTAGTTGTGTAAAAATAAAAAGGGGACGGAGTAAATCCGTCCCGTCAGTCATACACCGAAACATTTTTCAAAATTCTTTCAAGGAGAGTCGTCGTCACCTCGTGAAGAAGTTTCTTTTTTGCTCCGGTTACAGAAAGTTTTTCAATATTCTGATGTACTTTCTCAGCAAGTAAAGGGTATTCTCTTCTTACAACCCTAATTTTTTCTTTCAAGTATTCCCCATTTAATACATCAGAAAATACATCGAATGTTTCTGTGTTTTTGGCACAGTCAGACAACTTAAGAATGCCTGCACGCACAGCAAGAGCTAGCCTCTTCTCATTCCTGATGCGAACGAAGAAAAGTGCTTTCTCGTGAGGACGTTTTGACTTGGTAACAAGTTCAACGATATCTCGAATTGCTGGTCCAGAATTTTTGGTAATGAACTTGCGTTTACGGTATCGTTTGCCCTTGTCTTTTTCATCTTCGAGGTTGTCGTGATAGATGGCTGCAACTGTTAGTTTGTAGTCATAGAGCCCAAGTTCGAAAGGCAAAGCGGCAACTTCAAACTGATGAACAATGTACGGAGTTTTCTGTACATCTTTTCGATAATACCCCTTATGCCAAAACGCAGAAGTGGTCATGTTAGCAGTAATTTTTTTGGCCTGATTTTTGGTGAAATGTTTCTCAGCCTTTTCGACTATGTACGCAGTAAGTTGTAAGAGTCGCTTCAGCGTCTCTTTGTCATGACATGGGGTATGAAGATTGATTCCCCAGACCAATGCGTAGATGTCCATTGTTTCCATGGCTCCCTCCTATCAAAAGTAAAGATAGCTACGATTTATACGAATTAAGTTTTTTCTTTTCCTTAATTCGCTGGATCAATTCTAAGAGGAGGCCGGGAATAGTGGTAATAACTAGTCCAAATACTGAGTTTAGTGCCAAGATTGCTAGCACTGCAAGTATCACGACTCCTTTGCCAAAGAATATAAATGGCGTAAAGAGTATGATAAAAATCCAAGAGACAATTTTTCGTATGTAATTCATTTTAATTCCTTGGTGTGGATTGAGCAACTAGGGTAAACACTACAATATTTTTCGGGGTAAGTCAAAATGTCCTTAGGTGTGGTAGAGTAGAATATATGTCATTTTCTTTTGAGATTGTGAAAAAAAGTGAAGAGGTTGATGGAGAAGGAAAGTTGCGTGCGCCTTTGGCTCGCGCAGGAATAATACATACTCCGCACGGTGATATTGAAACACCTGCATTTATTACTGTCGGCACTAAAGCAACAGTGAAGTCGCTCACACCAGAGCAAGTAAGTGAGTATGTTGGAGCTCAAGCGGTACTTGCTAATACGTATCACCTCTACCTTCAACCTGGGGATGAGATTGTTGCTAAGCACGGAGGATTCGGTGCGATGATGAATATAAAGAAAGATGAGAAAGTTATGCCGACCTTTACTGACTCAGGAGGATTCCAAGTTTTTTCATTAGGCCAAGCTATGGGACATGGAGTGAGTAAGATAGCCACGAGTTCGGAGATAAGTAAACGTGAGACAGAAGAGATTGTTAAAGAACAAACACATGAGAAGCTGGCAAAAATTGACGATGAAGGGGTTACTTTTAAATCTGTTCATGATGGAAGTGAACATCGCTTCACACCAGAACGAAGTATGCAGATACAGCATAACCTAGGAGCTGATATCTTCTTCGCATTTGATGAATGCACTTCTCCACTTGCTCCAATCGAATATCAACGAAAAGCAATCGATAGAACTCATGCTTGGGCTAAGCGAAGCCTTGATGAACATAAACGTCTCGGAGTATCAGGTGCAACTGGCGAGATGCAAGCACTCTTTGGTGTTGTACAAGGTGGAGCATATGAAGATCTGCGCAAAGAGTCAGCTACAGTTCTAGGAGCTATGGATTTTGATGGGTACGGCATCGGAGGGAGCTTCACAAAAGAAGACATGGGTACAGCCGTGAGGTGGGTGAATGAAATCCTGCCTGAGGGTAAGCCAAGGCACCTCCTTGGTATTGGGGAGCCGCTTGATATTTTACTTGGTATTGAAAATGGCATCGATACATTTGACTGTGTTGCACCAACTCGTATCGCACGCAACGGTGCTATTTATACAAAAGATGGACGAGTTAATGTTACGAATGCATCCTATAGAGAAGACATGTCACCGGTGTCTTTAGATGAGAATTGGTATACACATGCATACACTAAGAGTTACCTTCATCATCTATTTAAATCAGATGAGATGCTTGCAGCAACACTCGCCTCAATTCATAATCTAAAATTTTTAACAACGTTATGTGAAGATGCTCGTAAGCATCTCATTGCTGGAACATTCCAATCATTTAAGGACGAATTTATTGCACGGTATTATAAGTAAGACTATAGAATAAAAAAAGGCCCGCAAGGTTGCGGACCAGTTGAGTGCGACTACTGTTGTTCAGTGACCACACCGGCTTCGCGACGTTCCCTCCTGGAAAAGTAAACACAATACTTTAGTATGACAGCGACTCCGAGTACAACTGAAATCACTGTTGCAGTTTTGGGGGTGAAGTATGCAAACGGTAACCCCCATACGAGCACAAGCAACAATATGAGTGCAAGTGTCCCCCACACAACCTGCTTATCCATTTTGCCACCGTGATGGTGCTCTTCGTCATCAGCGTTGTCGCTGAAGACGAGAAACTCACTGAAGTTCTTCATGCTCAGTCTCCTGGTTATGGTTGATTGAACGTACACACATTTTAATGCTATAATGATACATCAACCATGTCAAGAAACGACTCTTCACAACCATTACGTTCAGGTCAAAAGAATGATAAACATTCTGGAATTTTTCATATTCAAGGATTTACTCCAAAAGGTGACCAGCCTAATGCTATTGCTTCTTTGGTAGATGGGCTTACTAAGAAGATGAAGCGGCAGACACTACTTGGTGCAACAGGAACAGGAAAGACGTTCACGATTGCTAATGTTATCCAGCAAGTACAAAAGCCAACGCTTGTGATTGCTCATAATAAGACTCTTGCAGCCCAGCTTGCGCAAGAGTTCAGAACATTCTTTCCTGATGCTGCAGTGCACTATTTTGTCTCGTACTATGACTATTATCAGCCTGAAGCGTATATGCCGGTGACCGATACCTACATCGAAAAGGATGCTCAGATAAACGAAGAGATTGATCGACTTCGACATGCTTCCACTCAGGCGCTCCTTACACGTAAAGATACAATCATCGTCGCATCGGTCTCATGTATTTACGGTCTTGGGAGTCCAAAAGATTATGAACGAGAAAATATTCGTATCTCAGTGGGTGATAGCGCTTCAAAAATTAACCTGATGCAGAAGTTTGTGGCTATTTATTATGAACGAACAAATGCAGATCTGACACCTGGAACATTCCGTGCGCTTGGTAATAGGATCGACATTATGCCGATATCTGAGACGGTGATGCTGCAGATGGAAATTGCAGGAGGCAAGGTCTCGCATCTTCAGATTGTTGATCCGGTATCAATGAAGCTCCTTGAGGTTGTTAATGATTATTTTATTTTTCCAGCAAAGCACTTCATCTCAGATATCCCAACTCGTGAACGAGCAGTTCAGACTATTGAAGCAGAGCTTAAAGAGCAGTTGGAATATTTTGATAAGGAAGGCAAAATTCTTGAAGCAGAACGTCTCAAGCGTCGCACACGCTATGATGTCGCGATGATAAAAGAAGTTGGATTCTGCCAAGGAGTTGAGAACTATTCACGTCACTTATCTGGAAAAGCTCCTGGAGTTGCGCCTGACACGCTTCTTGAGTATTTCCCGCATGATAAACATGGGAACCCAGAATTTTTAACCGTGATCGATGAATCCCATGTTACTCTCCCGCAACTCCATGGTATGTACGCAGGGGATCAGTCACGTAAGAGGACTCTTGTTGAATATGGTTTTAGATTACCAAGTGCAAAAGATAACCGCCCATTACGTTACGAGGAGTTCGAGGAGCGAGTAGGGGATGTTGTTTACGTGAGTGCAACTCCTGGAACATATGAGCGTGAAACCTCAGACCAAATAGTTCAGCAGATTATCCGTCCAACAGGACTTCTTGACCCGATACTTGAAGTGCGTAAGGTTCGAGAAGTTGCAGGCGCGTACAAGGGACAGGTTCATGATTTTATTGAAGAAGCAGTTAAAGATGTAAAAAAGGGTGGGCGAGTACTTGTTACAACGCTTACTAAGAAGATGGCTGAAGATCTTGCAACATATCTTAAAGAGCAAGGTGTGAAAGCGGAGTATCTACACAGTGATATTAAGACGATGGACCGTATAACGATACTAACAAAGTTCCGTAAAGGAGGATTCGACTGTCTGGTCGGTGTTAACTTGCTTCGAGAGGGCTTGGATTTACCAGAAGTAACACTCATTGGAATTTTGGATGCTGATAAAGAAGGGTTCCTCCGTTCTGAAACATCACTCATCCAGACAATTGGCCGTGCAGCACGAAACGCATTTGGCCGTGTGATTCTATATGCTGATGTTATGACGGGATCACTAGAGCGAGCGATAGCTGAGACCAACCGTCGTCGTGCTATCCAGGAAGCATATAATAAGGAGCACAATATTACTCCTACGACGATTATTAAAAATATTAAAGATATTACTGAAAGTATTGTAAGTACACATGACAAGGCGGTATCTGACGAGCTTACTCTTGATGCTAAGATTTTCGCTAAAAATCCAGATAAACTTCTTAAGCTTAAAGAAAAGCAAATGAAAGAAGCGGTGAAGATTCTAGACTTTGAAACCGCAGCTATACTTCGTGATGAACTTGAAGTACTTCGAATGCGACTCTCTAATAAAGCAGATAAATAATTTTTTGTAGATATACAGTACGTGTTGCTAGATAAGCAAGGTATACTTTTAGAAATGGAAAAGATCGTTGCATATTTTTTAGGAATAAGTACTGTTATCTATATTATTCTTGTTGGGTCATATCTTGTTGCACATACTGATACCACGATAAAAGTACAACCAGTTGTTATACAAGGGAATTTGAATTTATTAAATTCTAAAGTATATGTTGATACAAAGGCTGGATTTTCATTGCGACCACCACTTAGTTGGACTGTTGATAATGACCGTGCGCAAAAGGCAGGTGCATTATTTATTGCATACGCAGGTAATGGTAGTGAAGAATTAAGGAGTATTAAAATTACAAAAGAACCATTTCCATTTTCTGAACAAAAAATTCTGAGAGGTAATATAGCAGATTATGAGTATTTTATGAAAGAAGCAAAAGTTTCCTCAAGTACACTTATTTCAGTAAACGGAAGATATGCTCGATTACTAGAAGCGACGGTACGAGTGGGTGGGATTCTTTATCATGAATACTGTATTGTTCTTGTAAAAGATGGTTACCCGTTTGTTGTTTCTGGAGCTGCGAGGGAGTCATTATGGTTTAATTACAAAGATGAAATCTTGTCCTCATTGGTGACTTTTGAGGTTGATAAGATTGATTATTAATTTGTGTGGGGTGGTTCTCCTAATAGTATTTACACGTATTAAAATATGTGTTTTTGCATGTTTTTGTAGGAAGCGTATACTAACAACCATATGAAAAGATATGTACCGATAATTATAGGCGTTGTAGCTCTTTGTGCAGTTTTATATTTAGGAAGTAATAAGATGGACAGTGCGGAAGAAATCGCTTCTGAAGAAACATCTTCATCAGAAGTAACAAGTAAGTCTTTCCAGGGTTCTTTTACAAAAATGTATGAAGGAGAAAATACTCTCCAGTATGGTTTTGATTTAGCAGAGACAGCAACCGCAACTATTTCTATGGATGGTGCACTGGTTAAAGTTACTGACAGTGATATGCCGGTACTTGCAATGTACGTAAGTTTCGAAGGAGGTCGTGGATATACACCAGCTGATTATATTACTAAGAACATTGTTACAAAGGTTTCAGGTGTGACAATGAAAGAAAGTAAGACAGTAGGTAAGTATGATTGGACTGTAGCAGAGTCTGCTAACAGTGAGTGGCATGTTGCATCAGTTGAGGGTGGTAAGTGGCTCCTTGTTGTAGAAAACAAGAAAGCAGATTCTGAGAAAGCGATGTCTGTGCTTGAGACTGCAGTAGTTTCAACTCCAGGTATGGCTGTAAAGGATTCAACAGAATCTATGGAAGCTACAGAAACTGAGTCAACTGCAACTGAGGAACAAGCTAAGACTGATACAGGTGTTGAGGTAACTGAGGTTGCCCCAGAAACTGGGAAGTAATTGTATTTCTCTTTGATTTAAAAATAACAGCGCTCAATTGAGCGCTGTTATTTTTTTGGAATATAAAATGCCGCACTTGTGCGGCATGGTTTGTGGGACAGGAAGCACCCAGCTCACTGAATGCGAGCAGGTTTCTGGGCTTCCCGAGATTCACTTTGACTGAAGTCTGGGGAAAGCGGGTGAACGTGCACCGGCTTCCGTTCACGAGAAGCGAGTTGTTGCCTGGTTGCACCACCGTTTGCGTTTGCCATGGGGATGATCTTCCCCGATTCTTGCGCAGACATGTTTTGTTACTCCATACGGTACTGACACACCCATCTTGGTATCATCAAGATGGTCCTGCCAGATATCACACAATAATTCTGTACGATTGCAATATAAATATGGTAGAGTATCCACATGCATGATAGTGGCGTAAAAAGAAGTGGTAAAAAAGTATTCGTAGGTATGTCAGGAGGGGTAGACTCATCTGTGTCTGCGCTCCTCTTGAAGCAGCAAGGATATGATGTCACTGGGGTATTTATAAAAGTCTGGCAGCCAGATTTTATTGAATGTACTTGGAAAGAAGACAGATTAGATGCAATGAGAGTTGCTGCGCTTTTGGATATTCCTTTTATGACGCTTGATCTTGAGCGGGAATATAAAGAAGGAGTGATTGACTATATGATCGATGAATATAAGAAAGGGAGGACGCCGAACCCAGACGTGATGTGTAATCGCGAAGTGAAGTTCGGTGCGTTTTATGAGTGGGCAAAGTCTCACGGTGCTGATTATGTGGCAACAGGGCATTATGCAGAACATAATAGTACGTCACTTATAAAAAGTAAGGACGAGAACAAAGATCAGACATATTTTTTGTGGGCACTAAAAAAGGAATTATTTCCATCAATTTTGTTTCCAGTTGGTGGTATGGAAAAGAGTAAAGTACGAGAACTGGCTGAAGTTGCCAAGCTTCCAGTGAGTGCTAAAAAGGACAGTCAAGGACTATGTTTTGTCGGAACAATAGATATTAAAACACTTCTTAAAAAGTATATCGATGAAAAGGAAGGGAGTGTGATTAATGAAAAAGGTGAGGTAATTGGTCACCATACTGGAGTTATGTTTTATACTATTGGTGAGCGACACGGGTTTACTATTACTAAAAAGACAACAGAAGACGCACCATATTTTATTATCGCAAAAGATATTGAAAAAAATACAATAATAGTATCGCATAATGAGCCGTCTGAAAAGACAGGGGAGACAATCATGCTTGAGAAAACAAACTGGACTCAAGAAATAAAACCAGGGGAAGTATATGAAGCGCGTGCACGGTACAGAGCCCCACTTGCTAAAGTGGAAGTGCTAAGCGAATCTGAGATGAAAGTAATCGGTGGAGATTTAACAAAAGCTTCTGGTCAATCATTAGTCCTGTATGATGGAAATGTGTGTATCGGGGGAGGAGTTATATTGTAACAGCTGTTAGCTATTGGCTGTTAGCTCTTAGCTAATACGAGCAGTCTTGTTTATAAATTCTTTGAATTTTAGCTAAAAGCTTAATGGTTATGACCGTGTCCACCGTGTTTCTTGTGGTGTCTAATTTCTAGATACATAATCCAAAGTACAATTGCAGACAAGGATGAGATACTGGCAATTTCTAACGACTGGAACTGTTCTTCATTAAACTGTTTACCAAGAGTGTAGATTAAAATAGCTGCAACAGGTGAGCCAATTTGGGCTGCTATTCCATAAACGATAGTTCTCTTAACGGAAAGCCCGATACCTCTAAACACAGTGAGTGTCCCAACAATCTTTGGTAGTTCGTGGATGACAATCCCAATGGTGGCAGCATACCCAACTATTGGATTAATAAGATAGGTTGTACCGATAACTGCACCATCTAAGAGTGAGTGAAAGGCTTCACTAATAACAATACCTTTCGCACCATCTTCTTTAACATCATGACTATGACCGTGAGAAAAGCGTGAGAGAATAAAAAGAGTAAGAGACGCACCACCTATGCTTGCAACAGCATCTTTCCATGTGAATAGTCCACCATGTTCTTTAATTGTGGCGTGAACAGTATAGGAAAGAAGTAAGACACCAAGAGTAAGTAAAATCATTTTAGTTTTACCCTTAAAGATATCAACACGAAGCATGAGTGCTAGAAACGCAAGGAGAGGTAGCGCGCTTGCACTAAGAATCATAAGTACAAATGAGTAGTTAAAGGTGAGGTGAGATAGCATATTGGTGTATATTCTATAATTTATGCGAATTATTTGCAACAGTATTGTACTAGTTATTAAGCTATGTTAGAATGCCGATATCCTATGGCACGCTATACCAACGAAGAACTAGAGACAATGTTACAAGAAGCAGATTTACGAGTTACGGGGCACCGTCTTAAAGTTCTTGCTACTGTTGCAAAAGTTAAACAACCTGTAACGGTCTATGAGCTTGTTGAAGTGCTTCGCAGAAAGCATAATATTGATCAAGCGACAGTATATCGAAACCTTGCCTCCCTCCATGAAGCTGGTTTACTTAGACGACTGGACTTTAATCATGGCCATGCCCATTATGAACTTGAGACTGGACGAGCCTCACATCAACTCGTATGTCAAAAATGTGAGACGATTGAAAAGATTGAGGGAATATCTGTAGAAGATGCTGTAAAGAAGATGCTCAAGAAAAGTAAGAAGTTTAAAAATACAACGACACATTCGATTGAGATATATGGGGTATGCAAATCTTGTATTTAATTTGATACACTTAAGACATGTTAAAACTACACCAAAAAGCACCAGCATTTTCACTTCAAGATCAAGACGGAGTTACTCACACACTTAAGCAATACCTCGGCAAGAAAGTACTTCTTTATTTCTACCCTAAGGACGATACTCCAGGATGTACAACTGAGGCATGTAACTTCAGAGATGGATATCAAGAGTTTAAAGATATGGGGTTGGTTATATTGGGTGTTAGTGCTGACTCAGTTAAGAGTCACAAGAAGTTCGCAGAAAAATTCAAACTCCCATTTCCTCTTTTGTCTGATGAGACAAAGTCAGTGTGTGAAGCGTATGGTGTTTGGGGTCTAAAGAAGTTTATGGGGCGAGAATACATGGGCATCGAACGCTCCAGTTTCCTAATCGATGAAGAGGGGAATATTGAAAAGATATATGAAAAGGTAAAGGCCAGTGAACATAGTGAAGAAGTAAAAGGGGACATTCAGTAAACATGGAAAGCAAAAAAATAACCCGCGCTATGAAGCGCGGATTTTTGATGGAGCATGTTTGCTCCATTCATAACGCAATGACAACGACAAAGGTTGTTCAGTGGACAGGCAAAATCCTTGCAAGTTCTGGATAGTATTCGAGCCCGCGAAGGTCGGTCTGATGAAGGATGAATCCAACCTGCACACCCTCGAAGTACCCGCGCTCGAAAACCTCTCCTGCGTCCTTGGCTACAGCAAGCTGCAGTCTGGAGTGATCGATACGGAGCTTGTACTTCGCTTCGCAGGCAACCGCGAGGTCCCAGATGGCATCCATTCCAGCACGCTTATCGTCCGCAATCGCCAACAAAAGGACCGCCCCGACTGGCTTCTTTGCTCCCCGGGTCAGGGCAAATTGGTTGAAGTCACGAAGTCCGAGGATTTTGTCTCGGGGGAAATCGGCGATTGCCGGATTCAACTGTAGTTGCATGTGTTTCTCCTTGGTTGAACACATACTAATACTACAACAAATTTAATAAAAGTAAATAGATTTCTTTTACATAAAAAAAGACCCTCTCGTAAGAGGGTCTGTTACCGCAATTACTGCGGGGTTTCATGATCAAGCCGGGACGGGTTTCTTGGGGGCCGAGAAGAATTCAAGGGTATTGGGGGCAGAAATTACCCCGACAGCACCCTCGGTCGAGATGAACTGTATCTGTGCTTGCGCCCAGTTCAGCAACTCTTTCATCTTGTCCAAGAAGGAATCATGCTCCCTCTTGTAGATCCTGAAGATTGCTGTGTCGCTGAGAAAGGTTGCTCGGCCTCTCTCTGCTTGCACGTCAACGAGTTCTTCAGACCTGAGGATGTAAGGAACGGGCTTGCCCTCGAACCTCGTATCGTGTCTCAGGTTCATGAATTCTAGGTCTACGTGATGCTTTTTCATCAACTGGAACAAGTGTTTGAGTGCAGAAATTGCCCGCTCACAAACACCTAATTCTTTGTCTTCGTTACCAATTTTTCGTGCCATTTTTTTCTCTCGTCAATTGTAATATTCAATGCAGATTTCCTTGTCTTGGTTACCTGCTCCGTTTTTTGTGGGTGGCCCGCATCTATCAGGTGCCACGTATACAATACTACAACTGATTAATAGAGTTGTAAAGGTGGATTGAGTGTATAGGGTTATTGATAAAAATATGAGAAGTAAAAGCAGGAACCGTAGGTTCCTGCTTTTACTTCTCTGTAACTTCTCAACACTGCTTCTTAGTTATTTTGCGAGAGCTTCTTCAACTACAGCCTTGAAGTATTCGTAAGGTCGTGCACCAGCAACGAGTGAGACAACATTATATGTATCGCCATCCTTTACAAGGATAAATGTTGCAGGTGTTCCCTCAACTCCAGCTGCGATACCGTCTTGAGTACTTGCGTTCACTGCTTCACCAGAATCTGGTCCTTGCATACAACTATCAAATGCTTTCCCGTCAATTCCAATATTTTTGGCTAGACTTTCACGGCCGCCTTTAGGTAACACCATGTTTTGCTTGCTCATTTTGTAGGTAAACATTTCATTGATATAATCTACTCTTTTCTGAGCGCCAGCGATTTTACCTACACAATATACTGCTCGTGCCTCATCGTATGCATTAGCGTGAATTTGTGTCAGTGGAAAATATCTGTAAACGAAAGCCACCTTTGAACCGTATTCGTCTTTGAGTTTTTTCATAGTTGGATGTAATTGGGCACAGAATGGACACTCGGTGTCTGAATACTCAACGATAACTACATCACTATTTGTTTTACCTGTTACGAGATCACTTTTATCAATTGAGCGACCCTTAAATACTTCTAGTTGCTGCGTGCTTCCTGATTTTGAAACAATCATCGCATATGCAATGTGGGATAGTGAAATTAGTAGCGCGGCAATAATAATGGCTACAGGGGTTGTTAATCTGAATGTGTTGCTAATTAGGTGTCGTATTGTTTGCATATCGTTTATACTATAGCCTACATCATACCATGAATCAAAAAGTTCATCCTGTCTTTTCGAAAAAGATTTTTACCCATATAGTTATTTCTTCCTTGCTTGAATTTGGGCCAGTAATTCTATTTCTGTGTTCGTATAGATTTTTGCGGATATACGAGTCAACAATGCTTCTTATGGTTGCAACGATTATCTCAACGATAATTACGTATAGAGTTCAGAAACGTATCCCATACCTTGCACTGTATGTCGCATTTATAACGATAGTATTTGGTTTTCTGACGCTCCATTTTCATAAAGTGAAGTATATTCAGATGCGAGATAGTCTGTATGATGCAACATGCGCACTTACTTTATTACTTGGTTTACGATTTAATATTAGTTTTTTGTCACTAGCATTTGATAAAATTCTTCCAATGACTGCCCGTGCTTGGGACAGATTAACATATATGTGGATTGGGTATTTTTTGCTTATTGCAACTGCAAACGAGTTTGCTCGAAGAATTCTTACGGTAGGTGACTGGCTTGTTTTTAAGGCTGTTATCTTAATTGTGACTTCGTGTTTCGGTTTCTTTTCACTCTATATTGCATACGAATCAAAACATAAAAAAGTCTAACCTGTGGCCAATTACCAGTAATTTATGGTAGAATAGATGCCATTATGCATGAAGTAGCTCATGAGACGACAGAACAAGTAACACATGGAGATGGTGGAAGTTTTTTTCATGTTCGTGAAGAAATACCGACAATTAATGCCCCTACACTTGGGGATATTGGTCCACTTACTGTGGCTACATCATCAATCACTGTTTTACTTATTACAATTCTATTAATTGGGTTGTGTGTAGCAGTCTCAAAATCTCGACTCGTACCATCACGTTTTCAACATCTCATGGAGATGCTCTATGAGATGATAGAGTCATTTATTACCTCAATTATTGGTGATAAACATCGTGCTCATAAAGTTGTGCCATACGTTGGATCACTTATGCTCTATCTCCTTGTTGCAAATTTACTTCCTATGATGCCAGGCATCTCTGGGTTTGCAGTAACAATTGGAGGAGAACATGTGCCGCTCTTTAGAGGTGCGACAACGGACTTTAATACAACATTCGGGCTTGCGCTTACAGTTATTGTCACAATGCAGATTGTTGGCATGAAAGAACAGGGGGTGTTCGGTTATCTTTCCCACTTCATTCAGATTAAGCAAGTGATTCATGGATTTAAAAAGGGATTTGGTGAGGGGATGGTGGCAATTATCGGTTTCTTCGTAGGGCTTATTGAAATCATTTCTGAGCTCGCTAAAATGCTTTCACTCTCACTTCGTCTTTTTGGTAATCTTTTTGCTCACGAAGTACTTACCGTTATTCTCCTAGGTGCATTTGCGTTCGGTGTTCCTGCACTTTGGATGGGGATGGGGGTACTTGTTGGGGTCGTTCAATCTATCGTGTTTACAGCACTTGTAACTGTCTATTATTCTCTGGTTCTCAAAAAAGAAGGAGGAGGGCATTAAATATTAGCACATCAGTAAGTCTGGCACTGATGCAATTATCGTATATATTTGCTATACTGCAAAACAAAGCCGAGTAGGCTCATTTTTATTGAAAGGTTATAGTGAATTTATTTAAAAACTATAACCATAAACTAGTAACTAACAATTATGACACCAGAAGCAGCAATTTATATCGCAAAAGGAATGTGTATTTTAGCTATGATTGGAACAGCAATCGGGCAAGGATATCTCGTAGGTAAGACTATGGAGGCTATCGGACGTAACCCTGACATCGAAGGATCTCTTTTTTCTAAGATGATTATCGGTGTTGCGATGACAGAAACAACAGCGATCTTTGCGCTTGTTGCATTCTTCCTCCTTAAGTAACAGCTATCAGCATTTAGCTATTAGTTTTTAGCAGTTTTGTGAAGCCAAAAGCTAATTGCTAATTGCTAAAAGCAACTTGCAATTACTATGTCTGAAATATTAAACATCTTAGGTTCAGTTGGATTTAATTGGCATGTAGCACTTGCTAACTTTTTCAACTTTCTCATTATTCTTTTTCTCTTGAACAAATTTTTCTTCAAGAAGATTGGTCAGACAATAGATACACGTCACTCTATTATTGAGCGTGGTCTTAATCAGGCAAAAGATGCAGAAAAAGCACTCGCTGAAGCTGGAGAAGAAAAAAAAGTAATCCTTAAGGAAGCTCGAAAGGAACGTGACGCAATTGTTGCTAACGGTGAGATTCTTGCACGTGATCTTGCTCTTAAGATAGAACATGACGCACAAGCATCGATTGATGTACGCACTGCTAAACTCGCTTCACAAGAGGCTCATTTAACTGCCGAAGTTGAGAAAGCGTTTGCAGTAAAAGCTCCACACTTGGTTGCTCAGCTTTATGCTAAGACACTTATGCGTGAGTTAACTGAAGAAGATAATAATAAGTTGATTGCTTCGATGAAAGCATAAGCCACTACATGCCATTATCACGTAAACTTGCTATCTTAATTTTAGAAGGAAAAGCATCACTTGATGATGTTGTAGTTTTGCTTGAAAAGTATGACCTACTCACATTACTTCCGTTTATTAAGCAATCTCTACTGCAACTATCGCACGGTGCTCATAAGGAAGGGGTAATGACTATTGAAACCCCGTACCCATTATCCGAAAACTCCATATCAAGAATTAAAGAAATTGCAGGAGATGTTGATGCACAACACTCAGTCATTATCAACAAAAAGATTCTTGCAGGATTTAAAGCAAAGTACAAAGGAATGATGTATGACGGAAGCGCAGAAAGAATCATACGACAAATCATTAATTAAAGTCACTATTAACTAACCACTAACCAATTATCATGTCAGTAGAAAAAATAATTCAAGAGCTCGAAGAAAAAATCGCACACGCACAAACGAAAGTCGAAGTCCAAGAAGTTGGAACTGTTGTTTCTGTTGGTGACGGTATTGCACGTGTTTCAGGTCTTCTGTCTTGTGCAAGTCTTGAAGAGGTAACATTCGCATCAGGTGCACGAGGTCTTGCGCTTAACCTTGAAAGTGACATGGTTGGTGTTGTGATTGTTGATGGTGCTGACTTGGTAGCTGAGGGACAAGAAGTTACTCGTACAAAGCGAGTCCTTTCTATTCCTGTCGGGGATTCACTACTTGGTCGCGTGGTAGACCCTCTCATGAAACCTCTTGATGGTGAGCAGCTAACTGGTCTTAATTCACGAGAGCTTGTAGAAAAGATTGCACCGGGAGTGATGGAGCGAGAACCTGTAACACAAGCACTTCAGACGGGTATTAAGGCAATTGATGCCATGATTCCAATTGGTCGTGGGCAACGTGAACTTATTATTGGTGATCGTCAGACTGGTAAGACAACAATTGCTATTGATACCATTATCAATCAAAAAGGTACAGGAGTAATCTGCGTGTATGTCGCAATCGGTCAAAAGGAATCAAAGATCGCTCAAATTGTAGAGAAACTAAAAGCAGCAGGTGCGATGGAATATACTGTAGTTGTGCTAGCCGGTGCATCACACTCAGCGACACTATCATACCTTGCGCCTTATTCTGGAGTTTCAATAGCAGAATATTTTATGAATCAAAAGAAAGACGTACTTGTTGTGTACGATGATCTTTCTAAACATGCTGTGGCGTATCGTGAGATGTCACTTCTCCTAAAGCGTCCACCAGGACGTGAAGCGTATCCAGGAGATGTGTTTTATCTCCACTCACGTCTTCTTGAACGAGCTTGTCGTAGAAATGAAAAAGCAGGAGGAGGGTCAATCACTGCTCTCCCAATTATCGAAACACAAGCAGGGGATGTTTCAGCGTACATTCCAACAAACGTTATTTCAATTACTGACGGTCAAATCTTCCTCGACGCTAACCTTTTCTACAAGGGTATGCGACCAGCTATTGATGTTGGGCTCTCAGTATCGCGTGTAGGTTCTTCAGCACAAACAAAAGCGATGAAGAAAAACGCTGGTAAGATGAAGCTTGCAATGGCACAATACCGTGAACTAGAAAGTTTCTCACAATTTGATTCTGATCTTGATGCAGATACTAAGAAAACAATTGAACGAGGAAAGAGAACAGGAGAAATGCTTAAGCAGGGTAATGGTGCGCCACTTTCTGTTGGACTTCAGGTTGCGTCTATTTATGCAGCGAACAACGGCTTCCTTGACCCAATAACGCCACTTGAAGTGGTTGATTGGGAGAAAGGGATGCATACCTATATGCTCGCTTCTCATAGTGAGTTAATTGATAAGCTTGCTACTTCATGGTCAGATGAGCTTGAAGCTGATATCAAAGAAGCACTCACTTCATACGCAGGAGTGTACACAAAACCAGAATAAGATTCGTGTGTAGTGGTCGAACAAAATACAATGCAAACAAAAGCAATCAAAGAAAAAATAAAAAGTGTTGGTAATATCAAAAAAATCACCAAAACAATGGAGATGATTTCTGCTACCAAAATGAAAAAAGCAATTGACAGTACGATGCTTATTCGTCCGTTCCGTATGGAGGCACAACACATTTTGCATGATATTTCTCTTGAACCTCACACACGTCACCCACTTCTTAATAATAATGGCGTCGAAAAGGAATTAGTTATTCTCATCTCTTCTAACAAAGGTCTTTGTGGAAGTTATAACGTAAATATCTACCGTAAACTTATTGCAATGTACTCAGAAGAAGAGCGTAAAAATCTTCAAGTGATTGCATTTGGAAAGTACTCTGAGAAAATTGCTCGTAAGCTTAATCTTGAGGTGCTTGCATCGTTTAATGCTTCTTTAGTCACCGGAGATGATGCTCATGCAACTTCATCACTTATTGTGAAGTGGTACCTCGAAAAGAAAATTGGGAAAGTAGGTATTATTTATACACATTTTGTATCAGGAAGCACATTTACTCCGACAAAGCTTCAACTTCTTCCATTTTCTTCTGACGGTGAGCCTGACAGAATTGGTGAACCTCGTTATGCGTATGAACCAGATCAAGATACTGTATTATCTGCAATCATTCCAATGATGCTCCACAATATCATCTACGGGGCAGTTCTTGAAAGTTACGCGTCAGAACATACTGCACGCATGATTGCGATGAAGAACGCAACAGATAACGCAAAAGAACTTCAGGCTGACCTTAAGCTCTACTACAACCGTGCTCGCCAAGGTGCAGTGACGCAAGAGATTGCCGAGATCTCTTCAGGAGCAATGGCACTTACTCAATAACTTCTATGAAAAAAATTCCTGACAACGCAACAAGAGTATTTGAAGGAGTGATTTTTGACGTATACCAATGGCAACAAGAAATGTTTGATGGGTCATTTGAGACATTTGAGGCAATTACGAAAAGAAACGCTGTTTTTGTTCTGGCAACACATGATGGGAAAATTGTAATTAATCATGAACAGCAACCATTTCGTAGTGATTTTTTCTCCCTACCAGGAGGTTTAACAGATAAAGACCAAGTAGATGTCCTGGGTAATATAAAACGTGAATTATTAGAAGAAACAGGATATGAGTCAGATGATTGGGGTTCGTGGTTTGAGTCAGATGAGTTTGGTCATTCACAAATTGATACTGTGATTTATTTTTTTATAGCTAGAAACTGTATGAAAATTACAGATCAGAAGTTAGGTCCTGGTGAAAAAATTGAAACTAAGTTGCTTACATTTGAAGAATTTTTAGAATTAAGAAATGAGCCGAAGTTTAGAAATAGTGAACTAATCCCGATATTAGAAAAAATAGCGAACTCGGAAGTAGAAAAACAAAAATTAAAAGAATTACTCGGGATTACAAATTAACAATCATTATTAAAATAACAATACCACTATGACAACATTAAACAACAAAGGAACAATTACACGAATCGTAGGACCAGTTGTCGACATCACGTTTACAAATGGCGTACCTGCACTAAAAAACGCTCTCACTCTCATGAATCCTAACGGACTCATGCTCACACTTGAAGTTGCTCAACATCTTGGATTCAACGATGTACGAGCAGTTGCTATGTCTTCAACGGACGGGCTTACTCGTGGCATGGAAGTGACTGATACTGGAGCTGCGATTCAAGTGCCGGTAGGACAGGAGATTCTTGGACGTATGTTTGATGTGACAGGTGTACCAATTGATCAGAAAGGGGACGTGAAGACAGCAAAAACATACCCAATCCATCGCCCAGCTCCGCCATTTGACGAACAGTCAACAAAAGCGGAAGTGCTCGAAACAGGTATCAAAGTTATCGATCTCATTTGTCCGTTTCTTCGTGGTGGTAAAGTTGGACTCTTCGGTGGTGCGGGAGTAGGTAAGACAGTGGTGATTCAGGAGCTCATTCGTAACATTGCTCAAGAGCATGGTGGGTATTCAATCTTTGCTGGAGTTGGTGAACGATCTCGTGAAGGAAATGATCTCTATCGTGAAATGGAAGAATCAGGTGTTCTTGATAAGACAGTGCTTGTGTTCGGCCAAATGAATGAACCACCAGGAGCACGTGCACGTGTTGCACTTTCTGCACTTTCTATGGCGGAGTACTTCCGTGATGAAGAGAAGAAAGATCTTCTCCTTTTCGTGGATAATATTTTCCGATTCACTCAAGCAGGGTCTGAACTTTCTGCGCTCCTTGGTCGTATGCCATCTGCTGTGGGATACCAGCCAACACTTGCAACAGAAATGGGACAACTTCAGGAACGTGTTACTTCAACTAAGAATGGTTCTATTACGTCTGTTCAAGCGGTATATGTGCCAGCGGATGACCTTACTGACCCAGCACCAGCTACAACGTTCTCTCACCTTGACTCAACAGTGGTACTCTCTCGCCCTCTTTCTGAACTTGGTATTTATCCAGCGGTTGATCCGCTAGACTCTAGTTCGACAATTCTTCAACCAGATATCGTAGGGCAAGACCACTATGATGTTGTTCGCGGTGTACAAAAGGTGCTTCAGCGTTACAAGGACCTTCAAGATATTATCGCTATCCTTGGAATGGATGAACTCTCAGATGAAGACAAGCGTGTTGTAGGACGCGCTCGTCGTATTCAGAAGTTCCTCTCACAACCATTTTTCGTAGCAGAGCAATTCACTGGTGCTAAGGGTATCTATGTAAAGCGTGAAGATACTGTGAGGAGCTTTAAAGAAATCCTTGAAGGAAAGCATGACCATGTACCAGAGTCAGCTTTCTATATGAAAGGCTCAATTGATGATGTGCTAGCTGCAGCAAATCAAGCAAAATAAATCAGGTGGAATTACGCTATGCTTAAATTAAAAGTAATCACCCCAGATAAAATAATCACCGATGAAGTTGTTGATAGCATTACGCTTCCGACAACTAGTGGTATGATCACTGTGCTTAATAAGCACGTTGCTTTAGTCTCGACTATTAAGGCAGGGGAGATGGTTATCAAAAAAGGTGGTAAAGGTGTCGGATATTCAGTCTACAAAGGGTTAGTGAATGTGAGGCCAAATGTAAAAGGAATTACTGAGGTTGTTGTACTTCTTGAGCGAGGTGAAATGATTGAAGAGCTAGATCATGACAGAGCGGAAGAGGCGCTTAAGCGTGCTATTGCACTTAAAGAAGAAAATGCAGAGAATGTCGACTTCAGTTTCTTTGAAGGTCATGTTGAGAAAGAGCTTAACCGCGTTAAGATCGCTAAGAAATATCGTAATCGCGGGTTCACTATTGGGGATACAAAAGATATTAATTAGAAGAAAACTAAAAAGTGCGGAGCCTACAGCTCCGCACTTTTTAGTTTCTTATAGTAAGATAATAAGCAAAATAATCCCGACAATAATTCGATACCATCCAAATATATTGAAAGTATGTCTTCGTACATACTGTAGGGCAAATTTAATCACAAGAAGTGCTATTACAAACGATACAACGGTACCTACAATGATTGGGCTTACTGACCCAAGTGAAAGCTCGTCATGTTTCTTATAGATTGTAAACAGTGTGGCTACTGTCATCGTAGGAACTGCAAGCAAAAACGTAAACTCTACAAGTAGTTTACGAGACAATCTTCTCCATAATCCACCAACAATCATGGCACCTGATCTTGATACTCCTGGGATGATTGCAATGGTCTGGAAAAGACCAAGGATAATTGCGTTTTTGTAACTAATTGTAGAAATCTCGACAATCTTTCCTTCCTCTGTCTCTCGTTCATATCTGCGTTCTACAAGGAGAATAATAATACCGCCAACAACAAGCATAACAGCAACAAGTATTGGGTTTCCTAGGAGATATTTAATTTGAGGGTAGATTGCAACACCAACGATTCCCGTCGGAATAAATGCAACAATGAGCTTTTTAATCATCTCAACTTGAAATAGTTTTTTGTAGTAAAGGACAACAACAGCAAGGATTGCCCCAAGTTGTACAACAATTTCAAAAGTTGCAAGAGTTGCGGAATCAGGTATGCGCAAAAAGTGTGACACAAGAATCATGTGCCCAGTGGATGATATAGGGAGAAATTCTGTGAAGCCCTCGATAATTCCTAAGATGATTGCATGTAGTATTGTCATAGGTGGTTATTGTACCATGTATTACTTGCATGCCGAGAAATTCACTGTTAACTATGTGTTATGATTATATACAAATAATATGTCATCTTTTGAGAAACGTTTTAGTATTTTCTGTGCTGAATATTTAGTGCTCGTGTCAGGGGTGTTGTTTGGAATCTGTGCACTACTTGGCGAGAATCTATCTACTCAAGTAGAAATTATTCTTGTTGGTGGCATGTTGCTTGTGATTTCGCTTACTATTGCTAAAATTCTTAAAAAAATTATCCGCAAAGCACGCCCTAGTAAAAGAACAGAATTGTTTCAGCCGTTTGATAGGTATGCATTTCCATCAGCTCACTCAGCGTCTCTTTTTGCACTTACTGCATATACTCTTGGTCAAAATCTATTGATAGGTATTTTATCGCTTGTGTGCACAGTGTTAATTGTTGTAGGTCGTGTTAAGACTAATGTTCATGATTATGTAGATATAGCAGGAGGGTTTGTAATTGGTGTTGCGGTAGCATTTTATCTGGCTCCATATATAATTGTATATGTCTCAACATATCTTGTCCCAGCTCTCTTTTTGAATTAAAAATTAAATATCAAACGTAATTGAAAGTGGGTAATGATCAGAAGTGTGCACAGAGTCATGAAGTTTACACGATGTAACGGTTATATCTCTGTACCAAATATGATCAAAGCAAATAATTACAGAATGTTCATATGGTGCATAAGAATAACCAAGTTTAGTGAGATTTTTTCTTAGATAGTCTGTTCTCATTGGGTTCCAAGTATTGAAATCACCTGCAATTACACAAGGCCCCTCATCTGGTAGCTGCTTTATCCAGTGCATCATGGTTTCTTTCCATATGCTGTTACTTACAAAATTAAGTGCATGACAGTTAAGAATTGTGAGGGTTTTTCCATCAACATCATGAGTTGTGATGATTGCACTTTTGTGAGTTGTGAAGCCAAGCTCTTTTCCTAGAGAGAGCATTTTATGTTCTTTGATGGTAGGGTAGTTAGAAAGTGTAGCGGTACCCGTAGTAACATTTTTAAGTGGGACCTTAAATGTTTCTTGTGTGGTTATGTATTTTGATTCTGCGGGACGGAGCGAGTTAACCCATTCTTGAAGAACCAAAAAATCATTATGTTTTTCCAAGATACCCACATACTGACGTGATAGAGGAAGATGAAGCTTAAAAATATTATAGGTAGTCAGCCGGTATTTCATACAAAAAGTATATCATTCACTTCTGGTATCTACTGCTTTTCACAGGTCGATAGTAGCTGCGGATGCTATACTTTAAGGGAATAGAGTTCTTAGCATCTCTACCATCTACTTATTCATGCGCCTCTCGTATATCACTATTCAAGGGTTTAAATCATTTGCCAAAAAAACTACACTTGATGTTACTCAGCAAGTAACTGGTGTTGTTGGTCCAAATGGTTCAGGAAAGTCGAATATTGCAGAAGCAATACGCTTCGTTCTTGGGGAGCAATCAATGAAAAGTATGCGTGGTAAGACAGGTTCTGATGTTATTTTTAAGGGCTCAGAACACTTGTCATCATTATCACGTGCATCAGTTACCATGGTGATTGATAACCGCAGAAAAGATGCACTTAAGAAAGCTGCTGAGGAAGGGAATACTCCAGCAAGTGATACGCTTGCACCATATCTCGTTTACGAACACTTGGTGTTATCTAGAACTATCTACGCAGACGGAACAAGTGAGTATACGCTTAATGATGCAAAGGTACGCCTAAAAGATGTGCAAGAGTTACTCTCATTCGCTGGTATTGGCGGGAGCGCTCACACAATCATAAATCAAGGGGAGGCGGATAGAATATTGCTCGCTTCCCCTAAGGATAGAAAAGAAGCTCTTGAAGACGCACTTGGTCTACGTGTCTATCATATGCGTCTTAATGAAAGTACTCGTAAACTCGAAAAAGTCAAAACTCATGTTCGAGAAGTTGAGTTACTTCGCACTGAGATTAAGCCACATCTACAACATCTCGAGCGTCAGGTAAAAAAGATTGAATCCCAAGAAGAGGAGCGTAAGAATCTTTATAATCTTCTTGTCGCTTATTTCCATAAAGAGGATGTTGAGATTGAGGCGCTTCGTGAAAGAATCCATGAAGAGGGAACGTCAGACTCACTGCTTACTGTTACACATTCTATAGAAAAGGAACTTGCGATATTAACTGAGAAGAAGAAAGACACCAAAAGTACCCAAGAACATGGTGTGGCTGCAGAAAAAAATAGGTTAAGTGCCGAGCTGCGAGTTCTTCTTGAGCGTAAAGATCAGGTAATAAAAACCCTTGGTCGTCTTGAAGGTGAGGAAGCAATACTTGAAAAGCAGGTAAGTCGCGAGCGCGAAGTAACGTCTGTAACTGTGCCAATGAATGAAATGAAGATGAGTCATATTACAATCATTAATCGCCTCAGCTTCTTGACTAGTGCTCTTAACGAGTCAGACGTGCCAAAAGCTTCAGTATTAGCTAATGAAGTCACTGAAGCAACACATACATTTTTTAATAAATATACAAACGCTGACACAACAAAACGTGAGGATGTGCAAAATGAAATTAACGTTATTATTGATTCCATTAAAGAACATGAAGAAACACTCACGTTCTTAAGTTCAGAAATTAAAAAAATTGAATCACAACTGCATATTCTCGATACTCAGGTTGAGTTATCTGTTACGACCCGTCACGAAGAGGAGAAGAAGATTATGCTACTTGAGAGTAAGCTTCGCGAGCTCCAAAGTGTTATATCACTTCGTAAGCAAGAAGAAAATGAACTCTCTACACGAATAGAATTCTCACGAGCACTACTACAAGAAGGTCTTGTTATTGTAGGGCAACATTTAGTACGTTACAAAGACATACAACCAGAAGATAAATATAAAGATACAAAAAAGCAGGATCTAATGCGAGCGATTGAACGCTCGAAGTTGCGTATTGAAGAGGCAGGTGTACCAAATAAAGATGAGGTTATTAAGGAATATACAACAACGAAAGAGCGTGATGAATATTTACTCAAAGAGCTTTCAGATATTCGAGCAAGTGAAGAAAATCTCCTAATACTTATTGATGAGCTACGTGCAACACTTGCATCTAAGTTTTCAAATGGGGTACAGGAAGTATCCAAAGTATTCAGTACATTCTTTGGTGAAGTATTTATTGGAGGTAAGGCTAAGTTAACACTAGTTACTTCTACCAAAATCGACGAAGAAGGGAATGAGACACAAGAGCAGGGTATTGATTTAGATGTTAGCCTGCCGAATAAGAAAGTAAAAGAAATTAGTATGTTTTCAGGAGGTGAACGAGCGCTTGTCTCTATTGCACTTTTATTTGCGATGAGTGCAATCACTCCGCCACCGTTTATGGTGCTTGATGAGACTGATGCTCCGCTTGATGAAAGTAATGCTCGTAAGTATGGTGCGATGCTTAAGCGACTATCAGAACATAGTAAGTTACTCGTGATCACTCATAATCGTGAGACGATGAATCACTGTGATATGTTATACGGAGTAACTATTGGAGTAGACGGTAGTAGTAAGCTACTCTCAATTAACTTTAAAGAAGCAGAGAAACTCGTTGATTAAATTACTGTCTACACGTTAAAGATCTTCTTGGTGCATAATTAACAGCAATTATAGGGATATGTTAGAATAAGTAGATATGCAACGACTATTTACCGGGCACATTAGTATTACTTCTAAAAAGGACGGATTTGTAAGGGTTGAGGACCTTGAGCAGTCAAAAGAGGGTGCGATTTTCGTCGACCATTCCCATCTTCATACTGCGCTTCAGGGAGACCAGGTTGAAGTGGAATTACTTGGTAAGCACAAGAATCAAAAAGGTGAAGATGAGCTCTATGGTAGTGTGACGAAGATTATCGAAAGAGGTCGCAAGGGTTATGCTGGAGTTCTTGAAGAAGAAAACGGTATGGTATTTCTTGTTCCTGATGATAAGCGCATGTATACCGATGTCATTATTCCTAATAATGCGCGCATGGACGCTGAGATAGGTATGAAAGTAATAGTTGCAATCACTGATTGGACAGATGCTAAGAAGTCACCAGTTGGGAAGGTAACAAATATCTTAGGTAAGCCAGGCGATAACAATGCTGAGATGCTGGCGTACGCTCTTGAAAGAGGGTTCTCTGATGAGCATGCAAAAGAAGTTAACGACGAAGCTAACACTATTAAAAGTCGTGGTATCACTGAAGATGATAAAAAAGACAGACGTGACTTTAGAGCAATCCCAACATTTACCATTGACCCGATTGATGCGAAAGACTTCGACGACGCTATTTCATTCCAGAAGTTAGCAAATGGCCACTATGAAGTTGGTGTCCATATTGCTGATGTATCATATTATGTTCGTGATGGTATGGCGCTTGATCAAGAAGCGATAGCGCGTGAGACATCGGTTTACCTTGTAGACAGATGTATCCCGATGCTTCCTGAAGTGCTCTCAAATGATCTCTGCTCACTTGTTCAAGGTGAAGACAGACTTGTTATGTCGTGTGTTCTAGAGCTTGATGATGAGGGGAACGTTCATAACGAATGGTATGGGCGATCACTTATTAACTCACATCGTCGCTATACTTATGAAGATGCTCAGACTACACTTGATACTAAGCAGGGAGACTTTTATGAAGAGCTTGAGATTTTAAATACCATTGCAAAGAAGTTAAACAAAGCAAGATTCGATAATGGAGCTCTACAACTTGAAACTGAAGAAGTGAAGTTTAAGCTAGATGAGAAAGGTGTACCGGTTGATGTTTATGTGAAGACCAGAGGAGATACTCATAAGATGATTGAGGAGTATATGCTCTTAGCTAATAAGTATGTAAGTAAGTTCATCACTAAGAAGCAAGAAGAAGTAAATGGTGAAGGGAATGCTATCTGTATCTATCGTATCCACGATAAGCCAGATGCAGACAGAATGCATGACCTTAATCTGTACATTAAGGGTCTTGGGTATACCGTGAGATTCATGGATGGACTCATCCCGTCAAAAGATTTAAATGATCTTTTGGTTAAGATGGGGGATAAGCCAGAGAAAGCACTTCTTCAGGTGCATATTACTCGAGCTATGGCAAAAGCTATTTATAGTACTAATAACGTTGGGCACTACGGTCTTGCATTTGATTTCTACTCACACTTTACTTCCCCAATCCGTCGTTATCCTGATGTACTTACTCATCGTCTTTTAATGCGAGTGCTCGGGCAGGACTATCCGAAGCTTGAAGAAAAAGGTTTCTATGACAAGTTGTGTATGCAAGCCTCACGTCGTGAAAAAGAAGCATCAGACGCGGAGCGTGGAAGTATAAAGTACAAGCAAGTTGAGTACATGTCATACAGAGTCGGTGAAGAATTCGACGGTATGGTCTCAGGAGTATCCGAATGGGGGATCTTTGTTGAAGAAAAGAAAAGTAAGTGTGAGGGTATGATTAGACTTCGAGATCTTGGAGATGATTTCTACAATTATGATCAAAAGGGTGGGCGAGTATTCGGTGAACGGACAGGTGTGGAATGGAAAATCGGAACTCCAGTGAAGATAAAAGTCAAAAGCGCTAATCTTGAAATGAAAGTGATTGATTATACACTAGTCGCTTAAAGTTTTATCTTGTTTATCTTTGTAAATCAGACTACACTTATACGTACAATTATAATCTGTCAGAATGAAACAAAAAACAAACGCAATGCTTGCGAAGAAAAAAAGTGCGACTAGTAAGAAGATTTTAGCTTCATATGTTAGCGACACTCATACACTAAACAAAAAGAAGACGATTGATTCGCGAATAGATTTTATCTATTCCAAAAAAAGTGCATTCTGGACAAAATACCAAGAAGAGAAAATAGTTTTATTATTTAAAGATACTGCCCGTAATGTTTCGGGATACAAGAATTTCCTTAAAGAAATCAAGGTGAATGTAGCTAAAGTGGCAACCTATACTGATTTAGATACCTTGCCACCAGTCACAAAAGCCAATTACTTACGAAAACATTCTTGGGAAACATTATGTAAAAAAAATGTTCTCATTAATGATGCTCTCGTGCTTACCTCTACATCAGGTTCAACTGGTACACCATTTTATTTCCCTAGAAATAATGAGTTAGACATGCACTCAGCGCTCTACCACCAGATGTTTGTAAGGTGCAGTAAACTAAAAGTAACAAAATCTACACTTGTGATTGATTGTTTTGCTATGGGAGTTTGGATTGGAGGATTACTTACATATCAGGCATTTAAGCATATAACCGAAAGTGGCTATCCGATGACTATCATTACTCCAGGCGTCAACAAAAAAGAAATTTATGATGCACTTAAACATCTAGGCCCCCAGTATGAACAGATTATTTTATGTGGCTATCCGCCCTTTATGAAGGATGTGGTGGATGAGGCTCATCTTCATGGAATTGTATGGTCACGTTTTGATGTTCGTATGGTGTTTGCTGCCGAAGGATTCTCAGAAGCATTTAGAGATTACATGATGAAGAAAACGGGAATGAAAAATCCGTATCGCGATACTATGAACATCTACGGTAGTGCTGATGTTGGCACTATGGCAGAGGAGACTCCGATTTGTGTTCTTGTACGTCGTCTTGCGATGAAGCATATTGGCCTTTATACAAAGATATTCGGCCAAGCTACACGTCTGCCAACACTTACTCAGTACATTCCAACTGCGATTAACTTCGAACCTATTGACGGCAAGGTATATGTGAGTTCAGATACAGTACTTCCTCTTGTACGGTATGAAATCGGCGATAATGGAGGAGTTTTTAGTTACCAAGAATTAGTTAAGATGTGCGAATCAGAGGGAATTGATATTAAAAATGAGTGCAAAAAAGTCGGAATAGAAGATACTGTTGCTGAACTTCCGTTTGTATATGTTTATGAGCGAACAGATTTTTCTACTAAATTATACGGAGCGATTATTTATCCGGAATATATTAAGCATGGGCTTCAGTCAGAAAAACTTGAGAATTCTATCACAGGTAAGTTCACTATGTATACGAAATACAACGAAACCCAGGATGAGTATCTTGAAGTTAATGTAGAGCTATTACCAGGAGTAAATGAAACTAAAGCACTCTATGAAGACGTAATGCACTCTATTTCTAAATCTCTCATTGAAAAAAGTGCTGAGCATAAAAATAATGTGAGTATGATGCCAAAAGGAAAAGTAGACCCGGTTATTGTTTTCTGGCCACACGAACACGAGATTCATTTTAAAAATAGCGGTAAACACAAGTGGGTGAAGAAGGATAGTTTCTAATTCTAATCCTATCTACGACAATACACTCTCATGTATTGTTCATGCTACACTTAGTACATTATTTTAGCAAAAATCTTATGTCACAAAATCTTTCAGAACTTTTACTTGCGAAAAAAGATGAAGCACCCGCAGTGCCTACTATCTACACTCTTTCAAATCCTGAACATGTAGCAACTATTAGAAAGCTTCTTGAAGAGGGGAAGATTCAAGCAACTTCAGATGATTATGAAGAACAGTGTCTTGAACTTTTCGGTGTGAAGAACCCATCAAAGGTATACACTCCAACGTTTAAAGAAGAGTTTAAAACGTACTACGAAAATCTTAAGACATCTAAACCACTACACGAAGACGGTAACTGGGTGTATTTTCCATGGTCTTCCAAACTTGTACATATTCTCCCAGAAGATGATTTCCAACTCGTGCGAACAGCTCGAAATAAAAATTTAATTAGCGCGGAGGAACAAGAAAAGTTCTATAATGCGACAGTCGGAATCGGTGGATTAAGTGTGGGATCATCCGTTGCCTTTGCGCTCGCACTTCAAGGAGGTGCCAAGCATATTAAGCTTGCTGACATGGATAGACTTGCACTCTCAAATACTAACCGTATCTTAATGGGGGTAGATAACCTTGGTATTCTTAAAGTAGAAATGGCAGCTCGAAGAATTTATGAGATCAACCCATACGCTCATGTTGAATGTTTTTCTGAAGGATTACATGACGAGTCACTCCCGCGATTCTTCGAGGGGCTTGATCTAGTTATTGATGAACTCGATAATCTTGCGGTGAAGTATCGTATCCGAGAATATGCTAAAAAGCATGGCATAGCAGTTGTAATGGCAGCGGATAATGGCGATAATGCCGTAGTGGATGTCGAGCGGTATGATCTAGATCCTGGAACACCATTTTTCCACGGAAGAATGGGAGATGGTGTGAGCTATGAGATGCTATCTAAACTTGATAAGTTCGGTATCGGAAAAATGATCACAAAGCACGTTGGTCCTGAGAATGTCACCGTAAAGATGCAAGAATCCCTTCTTGAGATGGGGAAGACTATTGTATCGTGGCCACAATTAGGTGGAGCAGCTCTTATTAATGGTGCAGCGGTAGCGTACTGTGTTCGTAAAATTCTTAACGGTCAAATGCTAGAGCATAATCGCGCACTCGTCTCACTAGATGAGAAACTTATTCCTAACTACCACGAAGAAGCAGAAGTCGCTAAGCGTACACAAGCTTCTGATGCATTTAAAACAATTTTCGGGTTATAATGTGGTAATGAAAAGTGACATTGAAAAAATCATAGCAGACGGTGTACACGCTCCATCAGGAGAGAACTGCCAGCCGTGGAGATTCGAGGTTACAGATAACAGAGTGTCGGTCTTTAATATACCAGATGCTGATCAGTCTCTCTATAACTCTAAGCAAAAGGGTTCGTATATCGCACACGGCGCATTACTTGAGAATCTTGTGATTAGTGGACAGCACTATGGTTACGCTACTTCTGTTACTTTGTTTCCGGAAACAATAGATGAGACACACATTGCAGATGTTATCTTTAGTAAAGAACAAACAGCGGCGCACCCACTTTATGAGGTCATTTGCAAGCGTTGTACTAATAGAAAAAACTACACTGGAGAAACATTAACCACTGAACAAAAAGAAGTGCTAAGGAAAGCTGTAGAATCAGACTCACAAAATAAACTTATTCTCATTGATGATGAAGCTGGGGTTAAAAAAGCAGGGGCTGCGCTTGGAATTCATGAACAAGTATTATTTGAAAATAAGCATCTTCATGACTTCTTCTATTCGCATTTACTCTGGAATCATGAAGATGAACATAAAAGTGGTGGATTTTATTTTAAAACACTAGAATTTTTACCCCATCAACTTGGCCCTGTTAAGTTGTTTAAAAAGTGGGCACTGCTATCATTTTTAAACCCGATCCTAAAGGTATCTAAAATGATTGGTAAAGAAAATGGAGAAAAATATGGTAAATCTGGCACCATTGGAGTTATAACTATGACTGGATCAGATAAGAAGGATTATGTAGAAGTGGGAAGGCTTGTACAAAGAATGTGGCTAACTTCTGAACTACGTCACCTAGCACTGCACCCATGTAATGGTATTGCATATTTGAATGAATATATTCATGATAGTGGGGCAAGTGTGTTTTCAAAAAATGATACTGCACTTTTACAGCGTGCACATTCTGAACTTATGCATACTTTCGGCACAGGAAACGATAAACATGCTTTTACGTTTAGAGTAGGTAAAGCAGAGTCTCCTTCTGCTCGTGCGAAGCGTTTACCACCGATTATTATCTATACTTCGTAATGTAAATATATATGAATGAGATAACAAGCATAGTCCAAAATATAAGTCTTTCAAATCTTGACCTTTTAACTGTCGGGACTACCATTGCTGCAATTGGGTTACTTGGATTCGTTGTCTATATCACGAAGCCAAAAAGTGCTACCAATATTGCTTTCTTACTTTTTTGTTTTGTAACGATGCTCTGGAGCTTTTGTAACTATATGAGTTACCAAACAGCAGATCAGGAAGTAACTTTATGGCTTTTGAGAATTGTGATATTCCTGGGAGTCTGGCACTCATTTACTTTTTTTAACTTTTTGTACATATTTCCTCTTGAGAAAAAGAAATTACCACTTTGGTATACATTAGTAATTATTCCAATCGTTGCTTCAGTTTCACTTCTCACGCTTACCCCGCTTATTTTTTCTAAACTTGATGACAGTGTTTCAAAAGTTGGTGCACCACATGCAGTAGTTCAACCGCTCATTTTACTTTTCATTCTGACGGTTTGTGTGCTTATTATCTCAAGTTTTACATTTTTGGTTCGAAGAATTATTAAATCAAAGGGAGAAGAGAGAAAGCTGTATGCAATTATTCTTTTTGGTGCAGTGGCTACATTTGTGCTTCTCTTTGCTTGTAATCTCATTTTGCCAGCGGTGTTTGGTGTTACACGCTTTATTCCACTCGGTGCTGTCACTATATTCCCGTTTGCTGTCTGCACAGCATATGCAATATTTAAACATAAAGCATTTAAAGTTAAGAATCTTGGCTCTACAATTATGGCATTCTTCCTGTGCATGGCTACATTTGTAGAGATTATTTTTGCTGAAACGTCAGGACAGTTACTTCTTCGTGTTGGCATCTTTTTGTTTGTACTTTTAATCAGTATTCAATTTATTAAAAATATTTTTGCTCTTGAAAGAACCAAGGAGAGCTTACTGGACGCTAATGTTAAACTCCAATCCCTCGATAAACTCAAAAGTGAATTCATTTCACTCGCTTCACATCAGCTCCGTAGTCCTCTTACAGTAATAAAAGGTTACGCTTCTACGCTTACTGACGGTATAGTCGGTGACCTCACTCCTAAACAGTCTGAAATAGTAAGACATATTTATACTTCTGCTCAAGGTCTCGCTTCAGTTGTTGAAGATTTCTTGAATGTTACCAAGATTGAACAAGGTGGAATGAAATATGTATTTGCAGAGACAGATCTAGGCACTATAGTTAGAGATTTGGCAGCAGACATGAAAATCGCAGCAGAAGACAAACACCTCAAACTTTCTCTTGAGATCGATGATGAGTGTAAGTACATTATTAATGCTGATGGTGTAAAACTTAAGCAAGTATTCCTTAATCTTATTGATAACAGTATTAAATACACAAAGGAAGGTTTTGTCATGCTAAGACTTACCGCTAATGATAACGAAATACTATTTTCAGTAACAGACTCCGGAGTAGGTATTAGTGAAGAAACAAAAGCGAAACTGTTCACCAAGTTTGCTCGCGGTGAAGGGGGCGCACTAAATGCAGGCGGTTCTGGACTAGGGCTCTATCTTGCACAAGAGATTGTTAAGGCCCACAAGGGTAAAATTACCATTGATTCTAAAGGGCTAGATAAAGGTTCTACATTTTCTGTAGTATTGCCTAGTACCACATAAAATGGTTATGTGATTGCTTTATATTATAGACGCGCTATCATATAAGGTATGAAAAAGAAGATAATGATTGTAGAAGATGATAAGAGTCTCCAGGAGATTTATACTATCAACTTCGAAGCTGCAGGATATGAAGTGATGATTGAAGGAGACGGTCTCTCTGGTATTTCTGAGGTTGTTGAAAAGAAGCCCGATATCATTTTACTAGATGTAATGATGCCGAATATGGATGGGTTCGATTTTCTGCGTGTTATGAAAGAAAATACTAGTATTCATATTCCAGTTGTTGTTTGTTCTAATCTCTCAGATCAAGTCACACATGATAAAGCTCTTCAAGCAGGAGCGTCTGCAGTATTGCTTAAAGTAAACTATTCTGGTAAAGAACTTGTTCAAAAAATTGATCTAGTCCTAGGTGAGTATGCTTCAAAGCATAACCCAACACACAAAGTTGGACCAGCTCCTGGTGCTCACTAGTTACACACACCACAATTTGCTTTTCCCGTATATACTTAGTAGTAGCTTTAGAAGAGCTTAATCTAATTTTACGCACGTATGGATTTCTCAATTTTTGATGGGGCGATAGACGGTGTTCATTTTGACCTAATTGGGGTTGGAGTAGCGGTACTAGGAGTCCTCGTCCTTGCGTGGACAGTTTTGTACAGAAGTAGAAATAGTATCACCAGTAGAAGTTTCTTATTTTTCTCGTATGTGACTATTTTGTGGGGACTCTCTAATTATTTCCTTTATAAGTTTACAGACCCAGCAGACGCTCTTCTTGCGCTTCGTTTCCATATCTTCCTTTCTATCTGGCATGCGTATGCGTTCTTCCAGCTTGCATATGTGTTTCCAAATGAACAAAAAATTCTTCCACCGTGGCACAGGTATGTGCTTTTGCCGTTAGCTTTTTTCACCTCATCATTACTCCTTATACCGTTTGTTTTCAGAGAGTTCAGTAACTTCATCTCACCTGATGAGATGATTAGCCCAGAAAAGAGCCAGGGGATTATCTTAGCTGGTGTCGTAACCTTATCATTCTTCGTTGCGGGTATCATAATTCTCTTTAGAAGAATCGGTGAGACAAAAGGTGATGAGCGTCGCCAGGTGATGCTTATGTTTACAGGTATGTCCCTTACTGCTGGACTACTTCTATTGTTCTCGTTTATTCTACCGATTGGATTTAAGAATTTCGACTTCGTTCCGTACGGAGCACTCTTTATATTCCCTGTTATTGTGTTTACCGCATACGCTATCTACATTGTGGAACTCTTCCACGTAAAAAATATCTTTGCTGGACTTTTTACATTTTTCCTTTGTGTTGTTTCACTTATTGAGCTTATCTTAGCTGAAACTGTAGAGCAGTTACTTCTACGTATTCTTGTGTTCCTTCTAACTATTGTAATTGGTATTCAGTTGGTGCGTAACACATTCGAGATCGAGCTTGCGAATGAACAAAAGTCTGAGCTAATGAGTTTCGCAACCCATGAAATCAGAACGCCTATTACAGTTATGCGCGGATATGCCACAATGCTTCTAGATGGAGATAAAGGAGAGATAAGTAGGCCGGTAAAGGATCTGCTTCAGAAAATTATGATAGCTGGGAATGATGTAACGACACTTCTTGCCGAATATTTGGATAAATCAAAGATTGAGCTCGGCCAGATGGAGTATATTCCGACTAAGTTTGATGTAATTAATACAATCAACGAGATACTTTCTATCTTTAGAATTCACGCTGAACAGAAAGGTCTTACATTGACTCCGTCAATAAATGTAAATCGTAAGTATATGATCTATGCAGATCAGGCAAAATTAAAAGAAGTTATTATCAACATAATTGATAACTCAATAAAATATACTCCGCAAGGTTCAGTGGACGTTAGTGTTACAAGTAGAGATGGATATGTTACGATAAAAGTTGCAGACACTGGAGTTGGAATTGAAAAAGATGTCATGCCGTCACTCTTTAAAGAATTTTCTCGTGCCGATCTTCAGAAAGTAAATATTTTAGGAAGTGGCCTTGGGCTGTATCTTGCTAAGAAGTTCACTGAAGCACAGAAAGGCAAAGTTTGGGCAGAGTCAGACGGTAAAGACAAAGGCTCACAGTTTTATATTAAGTTTCCAGAAGTAAAGAATAGCTAAATACGTAAACTGTATGTCAGAACCAAAGAGAAAAATAATGATAATCGAAGATAATAAAGATCTTCAAGATATCTATAAGCATAGCTTCGAAAAATATGGCTATGAAGTCATTGTCGAAGGTAACGGGCAAGAGGGCGTTGATGGGGTTATCAAGGCACTACCAGATGTGATTTTACTCGATCTTATGATGCCCGGAATGGATGGGTTTGGTTTTCTTCGTAAAATGAAAGAAACAGGAGGACTCTCGATTCCTGTTATCGTTTGCTCTAATATTTCTGATGTTGACACTATAAATCGTGCCATAAAAGATGGTGCAGAGGCAGTTATTTTAAAGGTGGATTATTCTGGAAAACAGTTGGTAGATAAGGTTAATTTTCTGGTTGATGAATATTACCACAGAAAAGCTGTCAAGGAGATTTCAGAAAAATAGCAAATTCTTAAGAGGTATTTTTACCAAAAAAGTCTTAAGGACTTTCCTTTTTCTGCCACTTGTGGTAGAATACGTCACATGTTAAAAATCAGATTACAGCGTACTGGACGCAAGAACGACCCACATTTCCGCTTAATTGTTACCGAAAGTACTCTTAAGCCAAAGACATCTCAATTTGCTGAGATTGTTGGAACATACAATGTTAAGGCAGGTATTTTCGAGGCTAAGGCTGACCGTATCAAGCATTGGATCGGAGTTGGAGCTCAGACTACCCCTACTGCATACAACCTTCTCGTTACAAAGGGAATTCTTACAGGTAAGAAGTTAAACGTTCTTCCAAAGAAGACTCCTCAGAAGAAAGAAGCTAAGAAAGCGTAAACGCAGCTTTTAGCCACTAGCCATTAGCTAAACACAATTCAAAAGCGACGCCTATGGCGTCGCTTTTGACTGTAAGCTAAAAGCCAAATGCTAATAGTTAAAAGCTGTTCTCTGTGAATAACTTTTTCATACTTAAACAATACATTGGTACACTGTTACTATACAAACAATTACATATATGAAAGATCAAGAATTTGTCCAGTACGTTGTGGAAGCATTAGTAGATAATCCAGAGAAGGTGAAAGTAGAGCGAAGAGTTGATGAGATGGGTGTACTTATCACTCTTGATGTGGATGCAGCTGATATGGGTAAGATTATCGGGCGTGATGGCGCGACAGCTAAAGCACTTAGAACATTGCTCCGTGTTGTAGGGATGAAGAATAATGCACGAGTGAATCTGAAGATTAATGAACCAGAGGGGAGGGCTTCATTTGGAGGAAGAGAAGAGGAAGGGGCACAGTCATATACACCTCGCTACGATACGGCAGATGTGGATGCTGTTATGAACGACCTCAAGAACATATAAGACTTTTGATCTCTCTTCAAATTAAAAATGCCAACCTTTTGGTTGGCGATTTGTCCGTGCTAGGTCAGACAGTATTTGTTCTTAATACACGTTTTAGGCATATATAGAACGTGAAGAATGCAATTGCAAATGCCCCAAGCGATAAGTACGTCAGGCGTACTGTTCCTTTAGTGACATACCATGCTATGAGATCAATCACTATGGCTGTAAGAGCAAAGAGCATTAGTTGTATAAAACTATTCCGATTGCCAACAGGTGGACCAAATGTCATGCCATAGATCAGAAAAACAATTGAGCTGATTGCGAATGCCAGTACAGCTGCAGCAACTTGTCCCATTGGCAGTGCCCCGAAGATGTAAATGGCGAGAATGCTGATAATCCCAAAAGCACTGACAAGGAACTTCTGAACTTGAACTTTCATATGGCCTCCAATTGTTACAGATGTTTGTAATCTACCTTACATGTGGTAGCATGTCAATAATGAAGAAGAAACAGCCACCGATACGATTCCATGTCGTAACAATTTTCCCTAACATGCTCGACTCATACTTTGCGGAGTCGATTATTTTTCGTGCGATAGAGAATAAGTTAATCGAGGTCATGACATACCCACTTCGTGAATATACCAATGATAAGCATAGGCGAGTAGATGGTAAGCCATACGGTGGAGGGCCAGGTATGGTGATGTGGGTTAGCCCAATCATTAACTGTGTAGAAAAGATACAGAAGAAAATCGCACGTCGAAAGACTGCTAAAGTTTTAGTGGTAATCTTTAACGCGGGCGGTGAAATGTTTACTAACACCCTTGCGCAGACAACAGCTAAAAAATACACGGACGTCATTTTCATCTGTGGTCGTTACGAAGGGGTAGACAGTCGCGTTAAAAAGATTCTCAAAGCCAAAGAATGGAGCATAGGAGAGTATGTTCTTACTGGAGGGGAGTTACCTGCTATGGTGTGTATTGATGCTATCTCACGTCAGGTTAGGGGTGTGCTTCATGATGAACTTTCGCTTGAAGAGAAACGTATCGCGTCGCATGAAATTTATGCTCGACCTGAAATTTATGAGCACAACAAGAAAAAATATAAAGTCCCAGAAGTGCTACTCTCTGGTAATCATAAGTTAATCGACGAGTATCGTTTGAAGCAGGAGAATAAGATTGGGAAGAAAGTAAAGAGTAATTAGTTTGATGTATACTTATACTATATGAACAATATCATTTCGCAAGAAAATTCTAATGTATCACCTATAAAAAATAAAATGCCAACGTATATTAAAATACTAATAGCTTTTTATGTAATTTCTTTGTTTTTGCCTTCGGATACAAAGGGTTCTGACATTGGCCTAGCTGCTCTCGTAATCGGATGGCTTGGACTTTTTCAAGGAATTTTTGCCTGGTATGCTAATCCTTTGTGGATATTTGCAGTTAATGCGTTAAGAGATAAGAAATATAAGTCTGCTGTCTTTTTTTCTATGTCATCAGTAGTGCTAGCCTTACAAGTAATTTTAATGCTTTCTATGGATTGGAAAGTGAATTTTATTGATTCAGAATATGTAATAGTGCCAGGTGTTGGTTACTATCTCTGGCTATCAGTTTTGATTGCAACCTTCCTTACTTCTCTTTACTTTTTTATAAAAGATAAAAAATAAATGCCCAATAGTTTTAGTAATATTAATATACTTTTTTAAAGCTATATGGAAATCTCGATTCTTAACTTAAATATGATGCATGGTAGAAACACAAAAACGCCGGTATGGCCTGTGTTTGTATCAAAGGAAAAGGTGCTTGAAAATATTCGTGCAATTTCTGAGCTCATAAAAGAATATAACCCAGATATTGTTACTCTTCAAGAAGTCGATAAGAATTCTTGGTCAAATGGAAGGATTGACGAGTTGCAGGAACTTAACAAAATTCTTGGTTATCCATATAGTTTGTACGGTAATCATTTTCATACACCTTTTGCAACATTTGGTACCGCTGTTTTGTCTAAGTTTCCTCTCCACAATACTGCATCTTATAGATTCCCTATTGCTTTTCCAACGCCACGAAAGGGGTACGTTTTAGCAGAAGTGGAAGTAACATCCGGGAAAAGAATTCTTCTTTCCTCAATCCATACAACATGGATAAATATGTTGTATCCTAACACTCGGTCACTCCAGCTACGTCAGATTCTTAAGAAGGTTAAAAAGCATACTTCGATGCCAATGATTATGTCAGGGGATTTTAATGACACAATTCATAAAAGTAGAAATACTCGTATGGTAGATTTTATACAAAAAATAAACTTACGAGCATATCACCCAAATTCCTCTTCAATGTGTACATATCCATCTGATAACCCTCAGGATAGAATTGATTGGATTCTTATTTCTCAAGACTTTGATTTTAAATCATATGAGACTCTTCCAGTACTATTGTCTGATCATCTTCCGATATTTTCTAAAATTATTTTGCGTGATTAAACTATGCAATTAATTTAGGGTACATTTCTAGACTCGCATGTACATAAAAATCAAAGTCATTCCTGATTCCAAAAAAGAAAAAGTCGAAAAGTTAAAAGACGATGAGTACCGGATGTGGGTAAAGGTGCCTGCGGAAAATAATCTTGCTAATACTCGAGTGACTGAGCTCTGTCGTGAGATGTTTCCTGGCACTTCTGTGCGTATTGTAAGTGGGCACCATTCACCATCAAAAATAGTATCTATTAACTAGAGCCAAGAGCGGGAATCGGTCACAAGGTCTAGTTTCGTGATTACTCGAAACAGAAGACCTCGCGACCTCCTCTCGGTATGATTTACTAATCACCTATTCGATCCCCGACAAAAGCAATACGTCTCTCGACGCGATTTGCTAATCGGCAGTTTGCTTTTTCTCTGTCTCCAATGGAGCCAAGAGCGGGAATCGAACCCGCGACCTCTTCCTTACCATGGAAGTGCTCTACCAACTGAGCTATCTTGGCTTATTTTATGTTTTACACCTACACACTTTGTGCATGTTTCAAAAATCTACCTCCTTGCGTCTGAAACTTGCTAGTTTCAGACATCTTCGCGGCCAAGCCTCTCGAGCTATCTTGGCTTTTAAAACGGTTGTCCTATTATAGCTAAAGAGTCTTAATATATCAATATAATTAACTGGTAATAAAAAACCACACCCGAGGGTGTGGCGACTCTTCAGAAATCTTTGAATTCCCCGAAAAGTCTTTTGAAGAGCTCTTCCATGAACCCCGTGTGTGGATGCAGTATCTCGTGATAAGAAAGCAACCCGTTATAGTTGATGGCCCTACGGATTCTTTTGACTTCCACAAGCTCGCTGGTGAGTCGCTCTTTACCGTCTACTGCGGTTGATTTGAAACCTGACACAGACCTGAACTCACCAACGACAATGTGTTGCATGTGTTCTTTATGCATCGGGCTCCAGGACGGCTTCGGGACCGACTTGAAAAGCCTAACTTCACTGACCTCAAGACCGACTTCTTCATCAGTCTCGCGGATCGCCGCCTGCACAATTGTCTCGCCGGGTTTTACCTTCCCTCCGACAATCTTCCATTTTGAAGGGTTGTATTTGTTTGACCTGGTGAGGGGGGGTGTAGTATTCTCCCGTGGTTGGATTCAGATATAGTCCAATGGTAAGGACTGCTTCTTCGCTGGATTCGTCATCTTTCATCGTTGCTCCCGATAATGAAAAAGTGAAGCACAAGCTTCTATTTATTTTATAACACATAATTACATAGCTTGTCAAGTTAACAAAGTGTAGTGTGTGTTTGTTATACTCATTACATGGAACCACTTGCGTCTCTTCTTCGCCCAAAATCTCTCGTAGACTACATCGGACAGTCTCATCTTGTTGGAGATGGTAAGCCGCTTAATCTTGCAATCTCTAAAAAACATCCGTTCTCATTCATTCTCTGGGGGCCGCCAGGAACAGGGAAGACTTCTCTTGCACGCATCTATGCAAAAGCACTAAACGCTGACTATCATGAACTCTCTGCGGTTTCGTCGGGTAAAGAAGATATTAGAAGAATTGTTGAGGGTGGGAATTTATTTGGTCCGAAAATTATTTTTCTTGATGAGATTCATCGCTTCAATAAAGCTCAGCAAGATTTCTTATTACCTTATGTCGAAAATGGTCAACTTACTCTCATTGGAGCAACAACTGAGAATCCAAGTTTTGAAGTTATTCCGGCACTTCTTTCTCGCACACGCATATTTGTCCTTGAGTCTCTCACGGATGAAAATCTTCGAGAGATAATTAGACGAGCTTCTAAAAAGAATCAAAAAGTAATTGATGAAGCAAGCGAGGACTGGCTCTTGCGAATGTCAGGAGGGGATGCACGTCAGATGCTTGGGGTGCTTGAACATACACTTGAACTCTATGGTGAAATCACAATTAAGAACCTAGAAGCAACGCTACAGTCGTCCACTCTCCGTTATGATAAAAAGGGGGAAGATCACTACAATACGATAAGTGCATTTATAAAAAGTATGCGCGCCTCACAAGCAGACGCTGCACTCTACTATCTTGCTCGAATGGTTGCTTCCGGTGAAGACCCAAAGTTCATTGCACGGCGTATGGTTATATTTGCTTCAGAAGATATAGGGCTTGCTGATCCTCAGGCGCTTATTCTTGCAAATGAAGTGTTTAAAGCAGTTGAGACTATTGGAATTCCAGAGTGCGGTATTAATCTCGCTCATGGTGTTGCATATTTAAGTAAATCTCCAAAAAATCGTAGTGCATATGATGCTTATCTTGCTGCATTAGCTGATGCGAAGAAACTCGGGAACTTAGCAATTCCAATGAAACTGAGGAATGCAGAGACGAAGTTAATGAAAGACATTGGTTATGGTGATGGGTATGAAATGTATGATGATAAAGAAAGTTTTTTACCGAAAGAGCTAGAGAAAAGAAAGTATTTATAGTCGTTCCGGGTCTTGTTTTGTCAATATCGACACCTACCTAAGATTTGTGTATCCTGGTATAAGTAAAATAGTTTGGGAGAAACCTCGTGGAAAAAATTACTCAAGACGAAATAATTGCATTGTTCCCTTTTGTACATTCCCTATTAAGGGCGCTCAAAGAATCAAAACTAACCAAAGAGCAGGTTCATGCGAACTTCATTGGATTCCGGCCTGCGGTTAAATCAAAAAATTTCACAAAACTACCAGCAAGTCTGAATCGAGTAGATGTTTATCTGAAAACTCTAACGGACTATGGTTTTGTTGAACAAGAAGTGGCTCCGTGGAGCAAAAAAGGAAAAGCGCAAGTTATTTTGTACAACATTTCAGAAAAAGGCCGTAATTTTTTAAACGGTAAGAAGAAATGAGCTATCGCCTCTCTTGGGGCGATATTTTTATCAGCATTACCTGTTTATAAGTGTAAAGAGATGTTGCCCGTAGGTAGTTTTGGAGAGTTTATCGGCAGAAGTTTTAAGAGAGTCGAGATTAATATAGCCGTAAGCATGCGCAATGCTCTCGAGATTTGCAATTGGAAGTCCTGTCTCTTTCTGCATCTTTTGCACATACATTGACGCATCCATTAGTGAATCATACGTTCCGGTGTCAAAATAGGTAACTCCATCTGGAATTGGACTCACCATAAGTGTGCCTTCTTCAAGATATAGTTTATTAAGATCTGTGATTTCTAGTTCACCACGATCCGAGAGGGTGAGCTTTTTCACAAGCTCTGGTGCACGGTGATCATAAAAATAAATTCCAGGAACAGCATAGGACGATGTCGGGTTCTTCGGCTTCTCAACTATTGAGATTGCTTTACCGTTTTCATCAAATGTCACGATTCCAAAACGTTCTGGGTCAGGTACTTTATATCCGAAAATTTTCGCGCCATGAGATGTCTCTTCATTAGCCGTACGCAATAGTTCAGCGAAGTTATTACCATGTAGCACATTATCACCTAAGATAAGACAACTTGGCGCGCCATCTAAAAATGACTCCGCAATAAAAAATGCGTCAGCAATACCACGCTTTACTGTCTGGGTTGCGTAGTGTAAATTGACTCCAAAGTGTGAACCATCACCAAGAATATCTTTAAAAGTTTTTAGGTCATCTGGGTCAACGATGAGAAGTACTTCACGAATTCCGGCGTGAAGAAATAGCGACAAGGGATAATAAATCATCGGTTTGTCATAAATAGGGAGCAATTGCTTGTTGACACCAAGTGTCATCGGAAGTAGCCTGGTTCCTCGGCCGGCTGCAAGAATAATACCTTTTCGATTCATAATTCCAGTATACTCATAAGTTTAAACAAATCAATTGACTATCTTTTTCTGCTATACTACAGCCCATGGAACAAAATCTCGACCAAGAAATTATGGAACTTGAGGCTCGTATGAACGAGGTTGATTTTTGGAATGATAAAGAAAAAGCCCAAGAAACAATCAAGGTTCTCAAGGAACTTAAAGATAAAAAAGAGGGGGTTGGGGCACTTGATAAAGGTAATGCTATCCTGACTATTTTAGCAGGGGCAGGAGGTGATGACAGTGAGGACTTTGCACGGATGCTTTTTGAGATGTATGATGCATATTTTTCTTCACATAACTTTTCGTATGCAGTCTTACATGACAATAAGAACGATCATGGTGGATTCCGTAACCTAACAATTGAAGTAAGTGGCAAGAATGCTTATGGAACACTTAAAAATGAATCCGGAGTACATCGTCTTGTGCGTATCTCACCGTTTAATGCACAAGCTAAACGACACACATCATTTGCTATGGTGGAAGTGTTGCCAGTTATACCTCCTGCCGAAAGACTCGCTATCTCGCCAGATGATATTCGTATCGAGACATCTAAGTCCTCAGGTCCTGGTGGCCAGAATGTGAACAAGCGTGAGACTGCCGTGCGAGTGATACATATTCCTACGAATATTGCAGTGCACGTAGCAACAGAACGGCAACAAGAGCAGAACAAACAAAAAGCTCTTGAGATTCTCCATGCGAAACTTTTTAAACTAGAAGAAGAGAAGCGCAAAGCAGAAATAGAAGGCCGTCAGATAAGTAAGACCACAGAAATAGAGTGGGGGAATCAGATTCGATCGTATGTGCTTCATCCTTATAAAATGGTAAAAGACCACCGTACTGATTACGAAACAAGTAATGTAGAAGCGGTTTTAGAAAAAGGTGAGCTTGATGGGTTTATTGAAGCGGAGAAGCATCTGTAACTATAACTATAATTTATGAAATCATTTATTATTGAGGGTATTGGTATGCTTGCGGTAATTGTCAATATTATTGCCTGGAATTCTAAAGCTCGTAAAACCATTCTCCACCTACAAAGCTTAAGTTCGTCATTTTTTGTTGTACATTTTTTTCTTTTAGGTGGGTACTCAGGTGCGGTTATGAGTACTGTTACTGTGCTACGAAATATTGTATTTGAAAAGATAGATGGATTAACTTTAAAAATTAAAACTAAAATAGTTCTTTTATTTGTTGGAATTTCTTTAGTTCCAATTTTTTACTTTTGGCAAGGGTGGGTTAGTCTGTTACCTGTGTGCGGTGTCATTGTAGGTGTTTATGCGGTTTCAAAGGAAAATCCAAAAGAAATGAGAGTGCTTATGCTTGCTACAATTTTATTTTGGGGCCCTTATACCATCCTTATTCAATCATTTTCAGGGATGCTAGCCCAACTAATTAGCGCAATTGGAATAAGCATAGGAATTCTAAGGCATAATCGAAAAGACGGTGTATAGCAAGGTTAACTTACTCACATGTTTTTACTAAAAAACAGCTCACGACTCATGCTATACTAAACCCATGCTTTACTTCGACAGAGTCTCAAAAGAATATGAGAATGGTACTAAGGTATTAAGTGACATCTCGCTCACTATTAATAAGGGCGAGCTTGTTTCTGTTGTGGGTCACTCAGGTGCTGGTAAGACGACGCTTATAAAAATGCTTCTTGCTGAGGAGGCTCCAACTGAGGGAGTTGTTTCATTCTACTCAGACGACATTCATGGATTGCGTGGTAAGGATATGACTAACTACCGCCGTAAGGTTGGGGTTGTTTTCCAGGATTTTAGATTAATACCTAATAAAACTGCTTATGAAAATGTTGCATTCGCTATGGAAGCAGCGGGTCGTCATGATGATGAGATAGCAGAAGATGTACCGCACGTACTTGATCTTGTTGATCTTAAAGATAAAATGCATCACTTCCCACATCAGCTATCAGGAGGAGAACAACAGCGTGTTGCAATTGCTCGCGCTATTATTAATCGTCCAGAGATTATTATCGCTGACGAACCAACAGGTAATCTCGATCCACTTAACACCTACGACATTGTGCAGATCCTTAAGAAGATCAACGACCTTGGTACAACGGTTATCCTTACAACTCACAATAAAGGTATCGTTGATAATCTTGGACGCCGCGTGATTACCATGGAAAATGGTAAAGTAACTCGTGATCAAAAGTCAGGTAAATTCACAATGTAACATATGATGAAGACAGTACTCTGGAAAAGAACAATATTAGCAGGTCTTAGAGGGTTTTATCGTAACCGAACGGTATCACTCTCTTCTATTTTTATACTTACCATCACACTCTCGATTGTTACTTCGTTTTACCTATTTGGCGCAGTGTTTGATTACACACTTGAGCAAGTAAAAGAAAAGGTGGACGTTCGTGTGTACTTCACAACTGACGCAACAGAAGAGCAAGCTACTGAAGTAAAAGCGAAGTTACTTGGCTTAAGTGATGTAAAAACCGTCACCTATATTTCTAAGGAACAAGCTCTCTCTGACTTTAAGAAAAAGCATGAGGGTGACCAACTAACACTTCAAGCCCTTGAAGAGCTTGGTACTAATCCATTCGGAGCATCACTATCAGTTATTGCTAAGGATACCTCAAGATACTCTGCTATTGCTGATCAATTAAACGATGAGTCAGGGCTACTCGGGGATAACAAAGGAATTATTGACAAAGTTAACTATTACCAGATAAAAGATAGTATTGATAAATTAAACAGTATTATTGGATGGACTAACACAGTTGGGTTCTGGCTTTCGATTGTTTTTGTGCTCATGAGTTGTATGATTGTTTATAATACTATTCGCTTGGCAATATTCGTGTACCGTGATGAAATCGCTGTGATGAAACTCGTAGGTGCATCGAATATGTTTATTCGTGGTCCATTTATTGTAGAAGCACTTCTTTATTCATTAGTGGCAACCACTATTACACTTGTTCTCTTCTTCCCGGCAACTGTTTGGGTGACACGTAAGACAGTATTTTTCTTTGAGGGGCTAAATATTAATGCATTCTATACATCACATTTCATTGAGCTTGCTTTGGTGCTACTTACATTTGGTTCAGTGCTCACTGTCGTATCCTCGTTCTTAGCCGTCAGGAAGTATTTGAAGATTTAAATAAAAAAGTGTCACCTGGCATCAGGTGACACTTGGAATGGTCGCGTTATTTCTTGCGACGATCTTCTCCATTAAAAGTGCTCGTTCTGCTACTTGTCCCAAATCGCTGCACTTTCCGTTCGTTAAATGGTATTACTACCGGTGGCGGTTTTAAGCGCCTCTCCAGACCGTCAAAGTTATCTCCAGACCCAAGGTTTCTTTGGTCAACTTTTTGTTCGAATCCAGGGCAATCGACGAAAGATCTTTTGTAACCATCTAGTGTGCCGAAGTCACTATGTCGAGAGTGAGAGACATCTTTGTTGTGCGTCTCTCGGTGTCTCCCGCAGTGCTCACAAATAAACAGAACGTACATTGGTTGCCTCCACTTTTTGAATTTGTTTCTACCAGAGTGATTCTAGCACATAATTCCAAAAGAAAAATCCCGCAGGTTATGTGCCAGGGGATTAGGGTATTTGAGGTCTGTAGACAATTATCTGAATCTTTTTTGCATCTCGATCGATGACATATTGCTCCTCGTTAGATGCGACGTACATTTTGCACTTCTTCAGTGATAATTCATATCCGGGCAACTTAATGCGTGAGGGTAATTCACCATCAGCTTCGGTGATGAGCCGTCATGGGCTAGCTCGAGTCGACCACAACGTACGCAAACAAATCCGTATGCCATAAGGTCTCCTTTCGACCGTGTGTGCTCTTAGACTCACTCTACCATATTTAAAGAAAAGAAAAACCGCCGAAGTGTTTTTTCGACGGGTTGCGGGCAAGATGGGTCTCAGAAAAGCTGTTGTATCAAGTCTGGGTAGTCTCTTCTATTTCAGTGAGCAGTCTAGCAACTGCCTCAGCGGATTCATCAAAATTGTCAATGAACCATATAAGCCCAGTCTGTACAGTAAAAAGGAATGGAGTTGACTCTTCACGCATCTCTGCTGCGACAGCAGCAACGAACCGTTTGAATGCTTCCGAGTCCGAGAGGATCATCTCTTTGAATTCTGGTGGCATTTGGCCATTACGTTTTTTGATCCAGTCAGCAATGTCTTTCATCGTAGCTGTTGCCATTCTAGCTCCTAAGTTTGTCAAGTAAATGAAACCGTAAAAACTATACACTTTAATTATAACTTAGTCAAGTCTTCTGCATTTTCACTTTTCCGCTTACACTGCACTGTATCTGCATTAAGCCAAAAGCTACTAGCTAACGGCCAACAGCTGCCCACTATGCTTCAATCCACCGCTCTCTCCATTCTCAAGCTCGGTCACACAACGTTCCTCACAGGTGCAGCTGGAGCCGGTAAAAGCTACGCACTTCGTGAATACATCGTATATCTTAAGCGTCATGGTGTGAGGTATGCAGTTACCGCATCAACAGGTATCGCTTCCACTCATATTAGCGGTACAACTATTCACTCGTGGAGTGGTATTGGTATCAAGCAAAAGTTACATGCGTATGATTTAGACGCCCTTGAAGAAAAGGCTAATCTCTATAAAAGGTGGAATGAAACACAAGTACTTATAATTGACGAAGTGTCGATGCTCCATGCGTCGTTTGTTGATATGTTAGATAGAGTAGGGAAGCATATGAGGAGGAATGAGAAACCGTTCGGAGGACTCCAGGTTATTTTTACAGGAGACTTTTTCCAGCTACCGCCTGTAGTGCGTCATGGGGACGAGTATGAGAACAAAGAAGTGTTCGCATTCACCTCACGTGCCTGGAAAGAAGCCAAGCCTGTAGTCTGCTATCTAACAGAACAGTTCCGCCAAGATGATGATAAGTTAACATCGATTCTTAATGCCATACGTTCTGGTGAAATCGAAGAAGATCACTACGAGATGCTTCGAGATTCCCATGAGCGACCACATAAGGATGATCATATTAAGCTCTACACGCATAATGAAAACGTCGATGAGATAAATATGCAAGCCTTTAATAAAATGAAAGGAGAGGTGAGAAGTTACCATATGGTAACTAAAGGTAAGGCTCAATTAGTTGGATCACTAAAAAATAACTGCCTAGCAGACGAGGTGTTACATCTAAAAATTGGTGCAAAGGTAATATGTATCAAGAACGCTCAAGATAGAAGTTATGTGAATGGTTCGATGGGGGTAGTAATTAATTTCGACAATGAGGGTGCGCCAATTGTTGAGCTCACTAACGGAAAGAAGATTACCGTAAAAGCAGATTCATGGAAGATAGAAGAAGACGGAAAAGTGCGTGCTGAACTTTCTCAGCTACCAATTAAACTTGCCTGGGCTATCACGGTACACAAGAGCCAAGGAATGACACTTGATAAGGCTGAAATTGATCTCTCACGATCATTTGCTTCAGGTCAGGGGTATGTTGCACTATCACGTCTTAAGTCTCTTGAGGGGTTACATCTTAAGGGATTCAACCCGCAAGCTCTTATGATTGCTGAGCAAGTTCGTGAAGCTGATGCAATCTTCCGAGCACGTAGTGAGCAAGCTGAGAATGCTATTGCTAAATATTCTGACGAACAAATTGGAACGCTCCATACTAAGTTCTTAACTGAAAGTGGAGGATCTGTTGTTGAACTTGATGAAACTGAGGAAGAAGAAGTTGAAGTAAAAGTCCCGTCTCACGAACGTACAAAAGAGATGCTTAAAGAGGGGCTTAGTCTTGTTGAGATTGCAGAAGTAAGATCACTTTCGGTCGATACGATCATTGGACATATCGAGAAGTTGCTTGAGCTAAAAGAAGAAGTGGAGCTTAAGCACGCTCTCCCACCTAAGAAAACAACTGACGCAATTAAAAAAACATTCAAGGATCTTGATACTCGTAAGTTGACCCCAGTCTATGAACATCTTAAAGGTAAGTGTTCCTATCAAGATATTCGTCTCGTAAGAGCATACCTAGCTTTGTAGTTTTTAAGAGAGTAACATCAACCCCAGTATGTTGGTTACTCACTTGAAGATGTACTCATTACTACATCTATAGTAGTAGTCCCAATACCAACGCGAACCATCATTGGTGAGTTTTGGTTAGATTGCTCTGGAGTTACAGTGTGTTTTTTCTGATAGAAGAAATATGCCGCTACAATTATGGCACAACAGATCGCTATAATAATTGCCCCACGTTTACTTGTATGCATGTTATAGAGTTAAGTATACACGAGAACTTAAAAGTTTTAATTACTTACTGCTTTTTGTAAGTTTTCTTCCAAAATGGAACTTATTCCAAATTCGTTCATGGAAGTAGTATAGGAATATACTGACAATGTTTGAAATGATAACAATCCCAAGAGTTAGTTCAGCTTTTTTGGTAATTGCAAAGACAATAAGGAGGTCCATACTAACACTTAGGAGACGGTAACTGATAGCTTTTGCTAAAGAGCGACTATGTTTTTCTGTATACGGCATCTGACGAGTATAGCATTTAGAAATGATACACTTATACCCATGAAGACAATTTTCTATCCACAGGATGAGCGAGGAGGGGGTGAGTATGGTTGGTTATCGACACGTTATAGTTTTAGCTTTAATACGTGGTATGACGAAACGAAGATGGGGTTCGGGCTACTACGGGTACTTAATGATGATGTGATAGCAGGAGGTGAGGGGTTCGGGCGGCATGGCCATCGTGATATGGAGATAATCACGATAGTTATGAAAGGTGCTGTTGCTCACCAGGACAGTATGGGGAATGAATATGTGGTTAATGAGGGTGATGTACAAGTAATGTCAGCTGGAACAGGCGTAATGCATGCGGAAAGAAATCATTCAGAGTCAGAGGCTCTTGAGCTCTTTCAGATATGGATTGAACCGAAAGAAGTATCGATCGCACCAAGATATGAACAAAAGAATTATGATTTTAAAAGTATACATAATAGTACTGTAGAGTTGGTTGGAGAAAAATCGCTTCGTATACATCAAGATGCGTGGATTACCTATGGGAGTTATTCAAAAGGTAACGACAGTGCGTATCAGCTACAAGGTGGTAATTTTGGTGTGTATGTATTTGTTATTAATGGATCTGTAGCTATTGGTGAATATATGCTTAATTCTCGCGACGCTCTGGGGGTCTGGGATACACAACAGATAGAATTGAAGTTTTTAGAAGATGCCACGTACCTCCTCATTGAAGTGCCGATGAAGTAGTGGTTAAAAAATATAAGGTCCAAACACTAAGATCCCAACAATCGATGCTGTAATAGCAGATAGAAGTACTGCTCCCGCTGCAACATCCTTAGTGTCTTTTGCATACGGATGATACTCAGGTGAGGTAAGATCGATATCTATTTCGATTGCCGTGTTAACTGCTTCTGTGATTAGTACTATTCCGCAAGCAAAAACAAGAGCAATCCATTCAGTTATAGTTATGTGGAGGTAAGCCCCAAGTATAATTACACATCCAAGTATAAATAAATGTATCCACGCATTATGAGTGCTTTTTATAAATACACCTATACCACGCCACGCATGGGTAAAGCTTTTGGCGCGTTTAATGAAAGAAAAATTATCAGAGTTTAGTTTGTTAGATTCCATAGATAAAAGTATAGCAGATACTATGTATAATTGTCCTTTAGAATGCTTGCTTCTTGATACTGTGTGGTACTATAAAGGTACACCTGGAGGGCGTTTGAATATCCTCCATCTCTCGCAGATTTTTCTGCTTATATTGTTCAAATATTTTTACCACATAAAAATACTTTGCATGTCGCAACAAAAATAGTTTCGTGATTAAGAGCAACTCGTCTTTATGTTGTTGTCTTTCTAGTTGGTGGGCTTATCTATCAACGAGGTACGCTCACCTACCAGGAAGGGAACTCAGGTAGCTGTTATTATTAGTGCTTACCTAACGTGCAATCGTCCCATCATTTTTACCGGATGCCTCTTCTTTTACATCACGTATAACAAGATAAACACCTGCTTGAATAATAAAGAGTACTCCAAGGGTTAGGAGTAGTTTCCACCCGATTGTATCAATTCCCGGACTCCATACCATGAAGATAAAAACAAGTGATGCAGCAACTGCAGTGGCGACTGATGTATAGATTAAAGTTTTCATACGTCTGTAATTAATTATGCTATTTCTTTTTCAAACACTACCACCATTGCCTCGATTTTAAAGAATGCAAGAGTTCTTCTAGATTCTCGTTCAATAGTTATAACCCGCCAACCATCCTGTGCGTTCTGGTTTAGAAATGCGGCGAATCGCTGAGGGTCAACTTTTGCTCCTCCCGGTAAAAGAATAGATGAAGCGACTGGTTCTTGATAAATACCAATTTTGTATTGTTTCATAATTAATTAGATTATACAGAAAAGTGTAGCACGTAGGGGAGGGTTTACAAGGTTTACATACCGTTTTATTTTTGAAAAATTACCATGCATGTAGGCGAATTATCTATGTCGAAACTGATTTATTTGCGTCCACGACGTGACTTTACTAAGTCAGACGCAAATTTTACGCTTAAAATTTGGTTGGGAGTTTGGGGCGACATTCGAAGGGTTTTAGTAAAAACTTGTATTTAAAGGGTTTAAATGGTATTGACAAAACCTATAATTAATGCTACTATTAATATAGTAGTCTCAAGGCAATTTTGCCAAGCACATTCACATCAAAGAGGTGACGTATGACCAAGCTATTCTCACTCCTGTCTGTCGGGATCGTTCTGCAACTCATCGGCGTCGTGGCACTCGGCCAGTTCTCTGGTCTGCCCATCGACGGCTCCGTGATGTTGGGTATCCTGACACTCCTGCCGCACTTCAAGCTCAACATAGCCTTCGCATACGCGGATGGCTGGTTGCTCGCAAAAGCGCTAGGGAAAAAGCGTCCCGGCGGTCTCCCGATCGCCATCTGGATCACACTCGCAATCATGGTCTTGGCTTGCGCCAAGATGATCATGACGTCGAATGATTTGATCGGCACGGCAAACGCCCTTAACGTCTACGACCGTACGGGCCCCGTGCTCCAAGCGATTTTTGCTGGGCTCCTGTTCTCCATCCTGTGGTCTGTCGTCATGTGGTTCGCCTACTGGAAGAACACGAACCGACTCCTCAAGGAGTACGACGTTCGCATCGCCATGAAGCAACGCAACTGGAAAGCGGAGAAAATCGAGCGCCGAGTCGCTGAATTGAGGGCAGACGGTTTCATCGCTTGACCTTCAGCCGACGGCTAATCACCGCCAAACAAGACCACCAAGTCAGTTTTGTTTGGCGGTTTTGTTTTTCTAAATAAGGATGTAGGCGAATTATCTACGTCGAAATTTGCTAATTTCAACGCAAATTTTACGCTTAAAATTGGTACAAGGGATCTCTCCCTCAGCTAAAACTTTTTCGTCAAAAAGTTTTGCATTCGGGCGGGGCTCGCGATTTTGCTTGCTAGCAAAATAACGCTCCGCCCTTCGAGCCCTTACGCACATGAAGCAGTTCATGTGCTGTACCCCAGCAAATGCAAAAAGCGACATCGTATGATGTCGCTTTTTGCATTTGCTGGGGTACAAGGGCTCGAACCTCGATTAACAGTTCCAGAAACTGCTGTCCTACCATTAGACGATACCCCAAGAGGCAACCTTTAGCTATTGGTCTTTAGCCAATACTAGATACAAAATTTTTATATGCTAGTTTGCTGTGTTGAAATACTACCATAAAGTGCGTAATTTTTCCATTATTTATTTTCGAATAATTGATTGATTTTGAATTCTCTGGCTAAAGGCTAACAGCTAATAGCTACACGCTGTTAATGTGGGGATTGCTCCCAAATTACAAGCATTTTCATTGCTATACTACGTATTGTATTATGGCCAAATTTCCGTTCAAACGTCCCCGGATAATTTCAAAAAAATTTCCTGAATTAGACTCGTCCATAGATGGAGTATCAAAGTCACTAAATGACCTTGTGTTTAGCTACCATGAACAGGTGCAAAATGCGCTTACAAAGAAGCACTGGCTTATGGCATTCTCATCACTTGCGCTCATCTTGGTGCTCGGCAGTTTCATCTCTATGAAAGGAAAGGCAGATAGTAGTATTTTTTACCCAGAGACATGTCTTGGCGGATGGATTAATCCACAGAACGCACAAGGGGAACAACAAACAACATCCAATGGCGATGAATCACAATTTACAAAAGATAACTCAGCAGTGCTCCCCGCTAATACAAATGCAGAAATGTATTGCGGAAACTTCAAAGGGACTTTTGACACAACAACAAAACCAACTAAAATTATTGTATCGTTAGCACTTACTAAGGGTTCGGACACTCAAGAGTCAGTTCCTAAGGATGATCAGCTGGTTTCTTCCCCGATTGATGTTCCTAATGTTGGTACGACGTCTGTTGTTACTTCGTCCTCATCTTCTACTTTTGAAGAGGGGTCCACTACAGCTGCACAATTAGAAATTTCCTCTACAACAACCATTAATACAGATTTCGGAGCAACTTCAACAATCGAAACAGCAATTGCTACCCCTGGAAAAGCCAAGGATGAGGGGCCATCGGTAATTGATGGAATTGTAAAATCAGTACAAGATACTATTAGTGATTTGTTTAGCACAAGTGATGAGAATACTTCTCAGACCGACACTGTGGTTGTGCCCGTGACTGTGCCTGAGTCACCTTCAATAGAACAGTCACCAGCCCCGGTAATCGATGTACAACCAGCTCCTCAAATAGAAACCCCACCTGCTGAACCGACTTCATATAATCCATTTAATAGTAATTTTTACTCACATTTTTTCGAGACTGTTTTTGCAGAGGAGGTTGCTATAGCTAGTACAACACCTTCTATCCAAATCGAATCTCAAAATGATATCGAGCCAAAGTCTAACAGTGCAAATGATGACATAATTGCAGCGTCTGCTACACCAGAAGTCATTATTGAGGCAAAGGATCCAGTCCAAGATTTAGTAGTTAGCCCAAGTATTCTTGGAGTTTCGACTTCCAGCACAGAAAATCTAGCAAGCACAACAACAGGTACAACAATTGGAAGCGATGCAGTTAGTACAAGTACAGCAAGTGTAGAGATTTCTACTTCAACAGATGTGCTTGCTGCTACTACTACAGCTTTAGCTGCAACAACTACAGAAGAAAGTAGTACACAAAATAATTTTTTAGAAGTATTTTATACTTTTGACGGTAAGACTTGGCAGAGTCTGGGAGTACTAAATGAAATATCTATGAAGTATCGCACGTTTGAAATACCTGTTACTGTTTCTACTTCTTGGGCAGATATGAGTAAACTCCAGATTAAGATTGAATCACGAAAGCAGGATCAGGATACGCCGATGGTGTATCTTGATGGGGTTCGAGTGGATGTACTTTATGAAACAACTGTTGATCATGCTCACCCTGACTTCAAGCGAGACACTATTTTAAAAGATGAAACTTATGACGGTATGCGAGTGGTCACTATAATTAACAACGACACCAACAGAGAGGAGGTCTGGTACATGTACTTAGATACTGTTTTAGCAACATCAACAAATGAAGTGTCCACGAGTACTGCTCTCTTGGCAAGTAGTACTGCACCAGTATCTATTGCATCTTCTTCTGACAGTTCTGGTGTTAATACCGAGAAACTAAATGATGCAATCGTCATAAGCTCAACTTCAAGTGAGAATATTATTGCATCTAGTACGTTACAAGAATTTGCATCATCCACAACTTCTACCTCGTCACCATACATTAAACCAGTTGTTCCGAAAAATACATGGCTAAAATTTGATGGTGTAGCTAAAGGATATACGTTAGAAAATCTTGTCTCGCATATTAAAAAGGTGGATGAAATAGTTCTAGAAAATAAGCAATTTGAAGATAGGGTCCCAGATTTTACTAAGGACACAATAAAGAAAATTAGAGGTATTTTAGCTAATGCCATGATTGTACAGGTTGAAAAAGAAACCATTGATGAATTATGGATTTATGATGTTGATAAAGACACGCCAGAGAAAATAAGTACAGGAAGCTCAACATCAGTTTCGTCATCATTCCCAATTGCCATGAAAGGAGGGTATGTTTTTTGGTTATCAAAAGACGAGGGGACTGTTTTTGCGTACTCAATAGAAACAAAAACAGTACAATCAAAAGTGGTCCCTCCACATAACTCCCAAGAAGGTGAGCGTGTGCGCATTGCTTTTGAGGGTATTCCTTGGGTTGCTGTTATAGGTGCGGACGGCTTCTTCTTTTTCTCAGAAACTACTGGTGAAGTTTTTTCAGATGATAACTCTTTAGCGGTAGAGGAGTTTAGAAAAAAAATGAAGCTGGATGATACATTGAGTGGTGATGAGATAGATGCATTAAACTTAATTCAAAATGAGGAGGCAAGTGAATCAGTAGAACAATAAGTTATGAAAACAGTACACCAAATTCAAAATAGTAAAAAAAGTGATAAGCAAACCTTCCTGATGCTTTTAAATTCAAGTATTGCTTTAAAGTCATTAATTTTAATTTTACTAATTATTTTGTTAGGGACCTATATTTTTTATGTTCCATCTATTAAGAGTACTAAAAATAATAGTGAAAGTAATTTATATTTAAGTCCGACACTTGAACTATTAGACAAAAAAGACTTGATTGTTGACTTTCAAGGGTTGAGAGATTCTCTAACAAGAAAATATGAGGTACAGGGAGAGTATTTAGTTTCAATTTATTTTGAGTATTTCCCAACTGGTGCAAACATTTCAATAAACAAAGATGAGAAGATTTGGCCTGCTAGTTTAATTAAAATCCCAATTGCAATGGCAGCGATGAAAAAAGTGCAAGATGGAAAGTGGAAAATTGGTAACGAGCTTGTTATTTTAGATCAAGATAAAGACAGTGAGTACGGAGAATTATATAAAGAGCCGTCAGGGACTACTATGACAATTAAAAAGTTTCTAGAAGAAACGCTCATAAACTCTGACAATACTGCGCACTTCGTTCTTCTTAGAAACATTGAAGGGTCTGAGCTTGAGGATGTGTATGTTCACTTAGGGATGGATGATATTATTGACGCACTCAAAAAGTCACCTAAAAAGGATGCAGAAATAGATAATAGAATTACCGCAAAACGTTACTCAATTTTCTTCCGTTCTTTATATAATTCCACATACCTTTCACAAGAGTACTCTGAACTTTTTTTATCAATTTCAGCAAAGGCTCCACGCGAATTACTTAATAAAGGAATTCCTGATAATGTGCCATTTGTTCATAAGACTGGTATTCGTGTTGACGAATCAGTTAGAGCTGATTCAGGTATTGTGTACGTTCCAGGTCGTCCATATATTCTTACAGTTATGGTACAACAAAAAGATAAGAAGAAACTAAATGACAAAGAAGTAGAACAAATTTTTGAAAGTGTCTCAAAGGAAGTATATAATTATGTTATCAATGCTCGTTAAAAAAATCTCAGTAGGGCTCCTGATAGTTTCTTTGCTTTTTAGTGGTTTTGATTTTTCTGGGTTTGTTTATGTTTATGATTCATTCGTTAATAACAAAAGTGCAGATATTGTTGATAAAGTATATTTAGCTAGCAAAAACAAGAATGTAGTTGATTCCTTTTTTAAAAAGCATGAGACTGTGAGTGCTGCGATAAGTTCGGCAGAAAAGGAGTATGTTATTGATATTGGGCCAGTTAATGGTTCAACTACTGCAAATTATGTTTATGCTGCGTTTTTTAATCCAGTAGGATCAGGGAAGACTGCTTCAATTAAACGTATTGCTATACGTGCAAACACTGCCTCTTCTACTGCTTCAAACTATGTAAATTTAACGACAAGAAGAATTAGTGCTTCAAGTGGTGGAACACAGATTACAGCAGTTAACTTCCCGAAAAAGAATGCTTCCTCATCAAATTCTATAATGGAAATACGTTACGGTGGAGCAAGTACAACGTTGTCAGGTGCTGCGAACTCAAGAATAATGGGGCAGCCGTTATCTGGAGCGGTTGGAGCGTACTATAGTCAACGAGACTTAGTATTTTATTCTGGTGATGAGAAAATTATTGTTCAGCCTGGAGAAGGTATCGCTATATATCAAGAGGCAGCTGGAGCTCGTTCAACAGCTGTGCGTGTACTCATAGAATGGGATGAGGCAGATAATCCCCCCGTGGCAGGGAATGAGTATCTCTTTGCTTTCCCCCGGGTTGAAATAGCTGCAACAGCAAACTATGTATATAATTCATTCTTTAACCCTGCTACGTCAACTAAAACCGCAGTTATAAGACGTATTTGGTTTGGTTCGGAAACCTGTGATAATGCTGCGGTCTATACTAATAATATTGTTTTAGTTAGAACCTCAAGCTCCACAGCAGGGACTCTTGTCTCGGCTACAGATATTCCAAAAAAACATACAGGATCAGCAACGAGCTCTATGCAATTCCGACATACTAATGTGACGATTATCCAAGTTGGTGGAACAGATGCAAGAATAGGGCACGTTACACCATGCGGAGCAGCAGGTCAGGTGCAGGGTTGGCAAGAAATTAATTTTTATAACGGTGACGAAGAGTTAATTCTTCAGCCAGGGGAAGGTGTTGCGCTTAAGTCAGAAGCCGTAGGTGATGTGGATCAGATTATACGAATGATTATTGAGTGGAAAGAAGTCCCTGTTGCGAGTGCTCCATCATCTGAAGGTGAATATATCTGGGCGTCAAATAAAGTAGCGGCAGCAACCGCTGCTAACGTGACCCAGTATTCTTTTTTTAACCCGGTTGGTTCAGGTAAGACTGCTGTTATTAAACGTCTTGCAATACGCACAAATGCAACTACAACCGCAGCGTATTCGTCGTATCAGTTTAGAAGGTTGTCAGCAGCATCTGGAGGGACTCTTATTGCAGCAACTGATCTACCCAAGAAGCACACAGGTTCAGCTACGAGTATAATGGAAACAAGATGGTGTCTTCAGGCTTGTACATCCGTAATAACAGCATCTTATGTAGGTGATGCAAACGCTAAACTCCTTTCAGTAACTGCACCAGGTGCGGTTGGGCAGACTATAGGGCAGGCAGAAATTGTATTTGCTGAAAATGAGAAGATAATATTACAGCCTGGCGAAGGGATAGGGCTATATAATGATGTTCTCACTTCAAGTGCTGCACAAGCTGTGAAAGTATCGATAGAGTGGGATGAAGAAGTTTCTGCACCCTCCTCGCAAGGGGAATACTTAATGGACATAGGTCCAATTAACGGTAATATTGCACTAACATATAACTATATTTCTTTTTTTAACCCTTCAAGCTCTGGCAAAAATGCAGTAATTAAGCGAATTGGTGTAAAAGTAAATACAATAAATGCCGCAGTGTATGTCCCTATTCAGCTCAGAAGAACTACTTCGTCTTCTGGAGGTACAGTCATTGCATCCTCTAGTTACCCAAAGAAACACACCGGGACGGCGACAAGCACTATGGAGATTCGTACCACCGGTCCGACAGTTACCTATGCTGGAGCGACAACATCTCGTCTACTTGCGGTACAAACTCCTGGAGCGGTGCCGTCAGCTATAACTGGGAATACAGGACATAAAGAGGTGTCATTTTCTAATAGTGAATCACTCGTGCTTCGGCCAGGTGAGGGAATGGTTTTGTATCAGAACCCAACTGCAGGGGATGCAGATTTTAGAGTCAGGTTGCTGGTTGAGTGGGACGAAGAAGTGGCAACCCCGCAATCTTTGGGCGAGTTTTTGATGGCGATAGGTCCTATTAATCAAAATACCGCAGCAAATTATGTCTATGCAACACTGTTTAACCCAGCTAGTTCAGCAAAGAACTACATACTAAGAAAGATAGGCATTCAGTCAGACAGAAGTGGCGCTGCTACCGTGCCCGCTTATACACCAATAACAATACGTAAAATTTCCGCAGCGTCCGGTGGAACTCTAACCGCTACAACAAGTATTGCTAAAAATACCACAACAGCATCATCTACGGCTGAGGTTCGTTCGACAGGTGTGACAGTGACTTTTATAGGAGCGTTGGAATCCCGATTATTAGGTGCCACGATATCTGGTCTTGTTAACCAGGTCTTTGGAGACTATTCAAGTAAAATAACTCCCGGCGATGAGTTAATCTTAAAGCCTGGCGAAGGGGTGGCGTTATATCAAGAACAAGCAAATGGAGACGTTAATGTCAGGCATCATTTTTCCTTAGAATGGGATGAGGAGGGGACCTCAACTCCTGCACAATCGATCTCTTTTACGGTTTCAACTTCTACTATATTTTATGGAACAGTTTCGCCGATTATTGCAAGATATGCTTCAAGTACGAATACCGCAGGTGACAACCAGGAAACTGAGGCTCACACGTTTACTGTTAACACAAACGCAGCAAATGGCTATTCAGTGAGTGCACGAGGGGGTACACTCTCTTCCGGATCAACAACTATAGCAGCAATTGGAGCTGTTGCTACGACTTCAATCCCTGGGACCGAGCAATTCGGTATTCGGCTTGTTGCATTTGGCGGATCAGGTGCGGTAAGCCCTCCGTATGCATCTACTACTTTTGCGTATGCCGCAACTGCAACAACCTCATCTCAGGTTGCTAATTCAACAGTAGGGGATAATGCTACAACTACCTATTCTGTTAGATATGTTGCAAATATTGCTCCAACAACTGCCGCTGCTTCATACACGGCTAATATTGTTTATATTATAACTGCTAATTTTTAGTAGAGAGGTTGTCCACTCACTGCCCGTAAAGGTCGTGGTATGCTTTATATATCTTGTATATATATACTTTTTTTACATGTGAAAAAAGTTTCCATAGAACATGAAGTTAAGACATGATTAAAACGAATTTTCTCCTTACACCGTTATCTTTTTTTCTTCTTGTTGCCATTTCGTTAGCGGTATTTATTGTTAAGGTGGATAATGCATTTGCTGCATCTTTAAGTTCACTTTCAGATACGCAATCATCTATTAAAGTAAGTACTCTTTCTGACCACACTATTCAGTTTGTTACACCTACTGGTATTACTGCTGGTCAAGCAATTAGTCTTACATTCTCGTCAGGATATGCAACAGGAACATTTGCTGTTGCTAACTTTGACCTAGGTACAAGTACTTCGGCTACGTGTTCTGGCTTTGCTGACGCTCTGCTCCAAGCTGGTGCTGCTTCAGGATTAACATGGGGCGTATCACAAGCAACAAATACGATTTATCTTACTTCGGGTACTGCCGTCGTCCCAGCAAATCGTTGTATTCAGATTAAAATTGGTTCTAATGCTGTGTTTCAGGCATCTGGTACATCTCAGATTACTAACCCTGCTACCGCTACGACAACAGGAGCAACTATTACTATAGGAGGAACATTCGGAGACAATGGTGTGATAACTAACAACATTATCACTAACGATACCGTTGCGGTAACTGCAACGGTTGCTCAGTCTTTTACGTTCACGATATCAACTTCCACGATTTATTTTGGAGCTCTATCTACTGGGGATGACAAGTTTGCGTCGTCTACAAACCCCCTCGGAGACTCAACTGAAACAATAGCTCACACTCTTGGAGTTTCGACTAATGCCCCATCTGGCTATACTGTTACGATAAAGGGTCAGACACTAACCTCTCTCCAGAGTGCCTCAAATACAATTACTGCAATTGGTGCATCTGCCGCATCATCTACTATTGCGACTGAGCAGTTTGGTATACGAGTAACAGCGTCAGGTGGGACAGGTTCTACAGTATCATCGCCGTATTCTTCACCAACTTCGTATGGATATAATGCTACCGCTACTACTTCTGCTGTATTGGCGACTGGGAGCGGGGCAACAAATACAACAACATATTCTTTAAGATATGTTGCAAACGTTTCTGCATTGACCGAAGCGGGTACATACGTGGCTAATATTGTTTACGTTGCTACAGCAAACTTCTAAAAACCTATTAATTTATAGGATTTCCACAATCATTACGAGCTAAAGGTGCTACAATTGAATTATTAATAAATATTTCGCAATTATGGCGGTAACTTTTACTGAGTCAAACTAGTTCAATCTTATGTTTAAAAAAAGTGTTCTCACCTCCATAACAAGTTTTCTGGTAATACTCAGTATTGTTCTAGGTGCATCTATTGTTCATGTTGAGTTAGCTGTAGCAGCTTCCCTCAGCTCTCTTTCTGACACGCTTTCTTCAGTAAAAGTAAACACAACAGCAGACCACACTATACAGTTTGTTACTCCCTCAGGTCTTACAGCAGGCCAAAGTTTGAATATCGACACCATAAACGAGTTATACAATTTAACACTCTCTCATCTTCACAACATTATTTATATGTTAAAAAAATACCCACAATTATTGTTAGTAAGTTTATTTATGATTGTAGGGTTATTTGGGTTACAACTTACTTCCAAAATAGAGCACGCCTTAGCATTGGCGCTTTCCGGCCTCTCTGATACACAGTCTAGACTAACAGTCAGTCTTCCGTCAGATCATACGATACAGTTCGTTACACCTGTCTCAGGAATTGGTGCAGGTGAAGCAATAACTATTACTTTGCCTGCAGGATATGCAACAGGTACATTCGCTATTGCTAACTTTGATCTTGCAACAAGCACTTCAGCCTCATGTGCGTCAGTCGCTGATGCGCTACTTCAATCAGGGGCAGCATCCGGTCTTACTTGGGGAGTAACTGTTGCAACATCTACTATTTATATTAGATCAGGTACAGCAACAGTCCCAGGAAATCGTTGTGTACAAGTAAGAATTGGTTCAAATGCTACTTTTGGAGGAGCGGGAACAACAACCCTAGTTAACCCATCTTCTCCTGGGGCTTACCAAATTAACCTCACTAGTGGTGCAAATGATACAGGATACGTTACTCAGTATATTGTGCCTGATGATGCCATTTTAATGTCAGGAATTGTTAACCAATCTCTCACTTTCACCGTCTCAACTTCTACTATTTATTTCGGAGTTTTGGGTGCAGGTGCTGCTAAGTTTGCATCATCAACGAATTCTTTAGGAGATACAACAGAAACTATCGCTCACACACTTGCGGTAGGTACTAACGCCCCATCTGGTTTTACGCTATCTGTTCGTGGACAAACCATGACTTCACAACAAAACTCTGCAAATACAATTGATTATATTGGAGGTTCTGCTGCATCTTCAACTCCTGGTGTTGAACAGTTCGGGTTTAGGGCAACTGAGTCTGGTGGAGTTGGGGTAACGGTTTCTTCTCCATTTTCTTCACCTACTTCATATGGCTATAACGCAACAGCCACAACTTCAGCAACGGTCGCAGTTGGTAGTGGTTCAACGCCTACCTCAACATTTTCTGTGAGGTATGTAACTAACATTAACGCAGTTACAGAAGCTGGTACTTATACAGCAAGTTTGATTTACGTAGCGACAGCGAACTTCTAGTTTTCGGACGAGAAGGTAAGGTTATTTCTCCTAAACATAAGCCTATCCACAGTATTTTAGGGTATTTTAGTGATAAACTTAGACCAACAAGATGTAGAAATCTTTGTTTTAGTTACTAAGCTAGTATCATTATGTTCAAAAAGAATTTTTTTAATTCATGTGTTAGTTTCCTTGTTATTTTAGGAATTGTTATTGGCGCGTCAGTTACTCATGTTGAACTAGTATTGGCGGCGTCATTGACCACGCTCTCAGATACTCAGTCTACCGTAAAGGCAAACACATTATCTGACCATACAATTCAATTTGTTATACCAAGTGGCATATCAGCAGCGCAAGCAATTACAATTACATTCCCTAACGGTTGGAACTTAGGAGCCCTCGGTGCTGTAAGTACTGATTTTGCAACAAGCACTTCAGCAACTTGTTCTGGATTTACCGACGCACTTTTGGCTAACGGTGCAGCTTCAGGTCTTACATGGGGGGTGGCAACAACTTCACAGACAATTTCTATTACTTCTGGAACAGCTGTTATTCCTGCGAATAGATGTGTGCAAATTAAGTTAGGAGCTAACGCATTCTCTCAAGCTTCAGGAACGTCTCAGATTACTAACCCATCATCAGCAACAAGTTCTGTAATACTAATATCTGCTGGTGCTGATAGTGGCTCAGTTACTGTAAATATTCTTACAGATGACACAGTTGCAATGACTGGTACTGTTAATCAGTCTCTCTCATTTACTATTTCTACATCAACTATCTATTTTGGAACTCTTGGAAGTGGTGCTGCTAAATTCGCATCTTCAACTAATATTTTAGGTGATACCGTTGAATCAGTGGCACATACATTAGGTGTTTCAACAAATGCTCCATCTGGATTTACTGTCTCAGTTCGTGGCCAAACCATGACTTCACAACAAAATGCAAGTAACACCATTACTGCAATCGGTGCTTCAGCTGCGTCATCTACACCAAGTACTGAACAGTTCGGGTTTAGAGCCACAGAGTCTGGTGGTACTGGGGTAACAGTTTCTGTACCGTACTCATCACCTACTTCATACGGTTATAGTGCAACAGCTACCACTTCAGCAACACTTGCAACAGGATCTGGTGCTACAACACTTTCAACATTATCACTTCGATATGTAACAAATATTGCTGCAATCACTGAAGCTGGTACATATGCAGCGAACCTTATTTACGTGGCAACTGCCAACTTCTAGTCTAAAATTTATTATTTCTTAACAAGCTACTATGACATTATATAAAAATCTTAGAAAAATTTTCGGTTCGCTGATGATTACAGGACTAGCTCTTGGTGCAATTACAGCTCAAGCGCTCACTATTTCTCCTGCGCGCGCAGAATTAACAGGAGACCCAGGGGAAACGATTCAAGGGACATTTACACTTACTAATCCACTAGACAGTGACCAAACATACTATACTTCTGTAGAGAACTTTGAAGCACAAGGTGAAACTGGGACGCCTAACTTTACGGCATCAAAAGATGGTCTGCCATCATGGGTTAAAGTTGTAGATAAGGTTGTTCTTAAAAAAGGAGAAAGAGTTACTATTTCTTATAATGTGGTTATTCCTACAGACGCAGATTCAGGAGGGCACTTCGGAGCTATTTTCCTTTCAACGGTTCCTCCTTCAGCAGGAGAAGGGCAAGTCTCTGTTGGGGCAAAAATGGGGATGCTGCTTTTCCTAAAGGTTACAGGAACAATTAAGGAACAAGGTGGTCTAAGTGCTTTTGATCTTAAGAATGGCAAAAAAGTAATGTCTAGTCTACCTGTTGACTTTGTGTATAAGTTCAAGAATGAGGGTAATGACAGAGTAAAACCAGAAGGAGAGCTTATTATTAAGAATACCCTGGGCATGGAAGCTGCAAAAATTGATGTGAATAAGACAAAAGGAGATAATGTGCTCCCAGCGAGTACTCGTCGTTTTGAGGTAAGATATGGTGATAAAGAAGCTCCAGAAATTTCTGCTCCGTTTTTCGACCATGTAAAATTCCAGAAGAACAACTTCGCGCTAGGAATGTATAAGGCAAATCTAGCCCTTACATACGGAGATAAAGGTAAAGCGGACGCGTCCTTAACATTTTATATTTTCCCATGGCAGTTGCTTGTAGTTGTCTTTGGAAGTTTGCTCGCTTTGATTCTTGTTCTAATTGCAGCAGTTAAGCATTATAACAAATGGATTATCAAGCAAGCACGCGCTGCAGCAAAGAAATAATAATTCGAAGTAACAGCATGAGAATAATGCGATACGTAGGTGTTGCATTTCTCGTGCTGTTTTCTTCTTTTAGTAGTTCGTATGCAGATGATCCTGCACCAAACCCATTAACTGTGGATATAACAATTTCTGCTGTTGTATTACAGAATCCAGGAGTTAATCCGGATACTCCACCATTACCTCCAACTGGTCCTGTTAATATGGTGGATACACTGGATGTCGCGGTGTTTAAAGGTTCAGCTTATCCAGGGAGTACTATTTCACTTTTAAAGAATGGTATTATTTTGGCGTCTATCCCTGCAAATCCTGACGGTACTTTTGAGATACATGTTAGGAACTTATTTCCTGGCACGTACAGTTTCGGTATACAGGCCAAAGATGACACGGGGTTAACTTCTAAGTTGTTAACATTTTCAATCTATATTTCATCGTCAGTTGCAACAATAGTAGAGGGAATTTTTATTCCTCCTACAATAACATCAGATATGATTGAAGTAAAAAAAGGTGATCCAATTATATTTTCTGGGAAATCAGTACCAAATGCTGAAGTGAGACTTTCTGTATCACTGAATACTGAAATTATTAAAAAAGCAAAAGCCGGCGCAAACGGACACTGGGTTTATACTGTAGACTCTGGTGAGCTTGAGCTAGGGGATAATCTTGCTAAAGCAAGATCACTAACAGAGAATGATATATCTATCTACTCAGATTTATTACCATTTCGAGTAGGTGATACTAATCGGCTACGACCAAAACTTTCTGGGCTTGGCGGGTTTAGAAAAAGATGTGATCTAAATGATGATGGTAGAGTTAACTTGCTTGATTTTAGTATTATGGCGTTTTGGTATAAACGACTAACCTTTCCACCTAAAGTTGATTTAAACAGTGATAAAAACATTAACCTCACCGATCTTAGTATATTGGCTTATTGTTGGACTGGATAAAGTATATGAATAAAAATATGTCTAAAAAAATAATTGGCATCTTCACTCTGTATGTATCGACTTGCTTTTTTGCTCATTCTGCAACGATAGTAGTTAACGCACCGCCCAAAACTTCACCCAGTAGAAGTCCTGTCATTGTTACCGTCACTCTTGATCCTGAAAAAGATGTGCTTAGTGGTATATCTGGGAATTTGTCGTTCCCGTCAGATTTATTCACTATTTCAAATATCTCTACAGAAAGTAGTGTTGTTTCTCTGTGGGTTAAGCAGCCCGCCATAACATACGAAAAATTTCTTGATGGAAGAACCCATATCCTTTTCGAAGGAATATTCCCTGGCGGTTACGAGGGTGTAAGAAGCCCATATTATAATGGTACAAGACCAGGAAATGTATTTACGTTGGTGTTGGTACCTAAAAATAAAGGCGTAGGAACATTATTAGTTGACGATGTACAACTACTTGCATTTAATAGCGAAGCAACACCGCTTCCCGTTAATAGTTCCGTAACCACAATTGAAAATCCAGAATTAAATAAGACATATTTAACTGCACAAACACCATTAAGAGAAGTTGAAAGCCCGACACTTAATGTATTTGTTACACGTGACCCACTAGTAAATAATAATGCGTGGTATCTCATGGTAAATGAACGAGAGCAGAAAAGTTCAATCGAAAGAATATATGTAGCAGAAAACGAAGAATACCACGCATCTCTTGTTGATGAATACTCTTGGCATCTACAAAAAATGCCTTATATTCTGTTTCACCAGAATCGTTCAAAGTATATACATATAAAAGTTGTCTATTCAAACAATACATACACACTACGTACTGTTATACCTGTTGAAAACTCTCAAACTATTCCACTAGCTTCACGTATACTGATAAGTGTAGCTTTGGCTCTCCTTGTGCTGTACATTTATGCTACATATTTTTTCATTCCTTCTTCAAAACAAGAAAAAGCAGGGGCACCACCTCGTTAAGTTTGTTGTACTTAGCATAAGTGCGATTTTCTTGCTGTTAACATCTACTGAGTTTGCGTTAGCTGCAAATTTAGCTGTTTCACCATCATCTGTTACAACTAAAGTTGGTAAAACTTTTACAGTTGATTTAGTTGTTAATAATAATATAGATGCAATTAATGCGGCAGCAGTTCACTTAACATATCCCGCAGATACATTATCAGTAGTTTCAGTTTCAAAGGCGGGTTCGTTTATATCTCTTTGGGCTGTAGAACCTACATATTCAAATGAAAAAGGGATTCTTGATCTTGAGGGTGTTGCACTTAATCCAGGCTATAACAAAGCAACAGGTAAAATAATCTCAGTAACTTTTAAAGCTCTCCAAGAAGGGAATGTAAGTCTGGTCATAAAATCAGGTCAAGTCCTTGCAAATGACGGGAATGCAACAGATGTTCTAAAAACTACTGGATCCGCTCTTGTGTACATCACGGATGATAAGTCGCCAACAATTGCTGTTAAAGAAACAGTTGTACCTGTTATTACCTCACCAACACATCCTGATAGTAATCTATGGTATGCGCGTCGTGACGCATCATTTGAGTGGAAAATCCCAGACGGGGTTACCGCAGTAAGAACTGTCTATTCTGACAAAGAAACTTCTACTCCTAGTAAAGTATATGACCCACCAGTAACGAATCGATCATTTACCGCTGATGCTGACGGTGTTATGTATATGGCGGTACAGTTCAAGAATGCTAGTGGCTGGGGAGCAATTTCCAGGTATAAGTTCCAAATCGATTCACAAGCACCAGAATCGCTTAAGGCATCATTCCCAGACGGTAGCGTAACAACTAACCAAACCCCGGCAGTACTTGTTCTTGCTGAAGATTCATTATCAGGATTACATACGATAACAATGAGTATCGATAATGGGCAGCCAACAGAGTATCCAGTTGATTCCACTAACTTATATAGACTTCCAAAGCAAAATTCTGGCAATCATACAGTCGTAGTTAATGCGGTGGATAATGCAGGTAACATTAGTACTGTATCTCTTGACTACACAATCCAGACTATTAACCCGCCGGTAATTACAGAATATACAAAGAAAGTTGATTTTGATAATAAATTTAAAGTAGTTGGAGCAACATACCCTCAGTCTACAGTTGAAGTTACGCTAACTGATTCTGATGGTATAGTTTCTTCTACAAAGGTTCCAACAAATGAAACCGGAGTCTTTACATTACTCTGGGACAAAAAGTTAGATTCTGGGGTTTATGAAATGCGAGCGAGAGTATTCGATGGGCGTGGTTCAGTCAGTGATTACACTGAGAACAGGGTTATCATTGTTGAGCGAATGATTCTAGTACGGTTTGGAATATTCGTCATGAACTGGTTATCTGTTATTCTTATCATTATTATTGCAACACTTATGGTGTGTGGAACGCTATGGTACGCGCTTGTACAGTTCGCACGATTTAGACGACGTGTACGACGCAACCTGTCAGAAGTTGAGAACACACTCCATGTTAATGTTAAGGCACTTCGTAGTGATACAGAGGAATTCCATGATGTCCTCGTAAAAGCAGAACGAAAGCGTGAGTTGACCAGGGAAGAAACAGCTATCCTTAAGAAGTTTAAGAAAAGACTCCAGATTACTGAAAAGGAAATTGAACAGAAGCTCGAAGAAGCAACAGAGTAGTGCAGCAGTTAGCTATTAGCTGTTAGCCAATTAGTAAATACATGAGGTAGTCCTACGGACTACCTCATGTATTTGTGGCCATACTGCTCACAGTTAAAGGCTAAATGCTAAAAGCCGTTCATGGTATACTTTTCACATATGAATACACCTGATTACGTACTGATTGCTAAAGAATTACAAGCAAAAATTAAAGGAGACGTGACTCTTAATGAGGAAGACCGAGAGCGTGTAGCTCGAGATACAAGTCTCTTTTATATAAAACCAGAGCTCGTTGTTTATCCAAAAAATTCTATTGATGTAAGTAAAGTGTGCGAATATGTGAGTGAGAAAAAAATTGCAGGATTCGATATCGCTGTATCAGTACGTTCTGCGGGTACTTGTATGACCGGAGGATCACTTTCATATTCTATTGTACTTGACACAACTAAGTATATGAATCACATTACTGATGTGACTGGGGTGTCTGGAACTGCAGAGCCAGGTGTATATTATCGAGATTTTGAGAAGCAGACTCTTTCTGAGGGGTGGATTATGCCAAGTTACCCGGCATCACGTGAGATTGCTGCAATTGGTGGAATTGTTTCTAATAACTCTGGTGGTGAAAAAACATTAACATATGGAAAGACTGAGAATTATGTTCAGTCGCTTGATGTTGTCTACGCAAACGGAGCTCGAGATATGCTACACGGGTTCTCTGGGGTAGATCTAGAACTAAAGCTTAAAGAAAATTCTGAGGGTGGAAGAATTCATAGAGAAATGTTTGAACTCATAAATAGTAACTATGACGTTATTATGAATGCGAAACCAACGGTATCTAAAAACTCATCGGGGTACTATCTTTGGAATGTGTACGATAAACAAAATGAAGTTTTCGATCTTTCTAAACTAATTGTTGGGAGTCAAGGAACGCTTGCTTGTGTAACTTCTGCTACTTTTACCGGAGTAAAACCAAAGCTTCATTCACGAATGCTTATTATGTTCGTGCCGTCTACAGTACACCTCGGTGAGATTATTGTAAAACTTCTTAAACATAAGCCGGAAACAATAGAATCATATGATGATCATACGTTTAAAATCGCGCTTAAGTTTTTTAAAGATATTGCTCTTAGAATGGGAGGTAACATGTTCACGCTTGGTGTGCAATTTTTGCCAGAATTTTTGATGGTTCTTACAGGGGGTGTGCCGAAGATTATACTTATGGCAGAATTTGCGGCAGATACGGAGACTGAAGTAGATGCACAAGTAAATGCTGCGTTTGAGGATATGAAATCTTTTGGTTTACCAATAAAGAAGACCACAAAAGAGTGGCAAGCTAAGAAGTACTGGACATTCCGTCGAGAGAGTTTCAACCTCCTCCGTAAACGACTTCAAGGTATGCGTACAGCACCAACAATTGATGATATTGTTGTACACCCAACGGATCTGCCAGAATTTTTACCAAAACTAGATACTATTTTTAAACAAGAGAAATATAAAGATCTTATCTATACTGTAGCAGGACATATGGGGGATGCGAACTTCCATATAATTCCGCTCATTGATATTCATAAAGAGGGGATAGTGGATGTGCTTCATCAACTTATGGATGAAGTGTATGCACTTGTCTTCCAGTATCGAGGCTCAATGTCAGGGGAACATAATGATGGGCTACTTCGAACAGCATATCTCCCAATGATGTACTCACCAGAAATCGTCACTCTTTTTGAAAAGACTAAAGCGATTTTTGATCCACAAAATATTCTTAATCCAGGCAAAAAAGTACACGGAAATAAAGAATATGCTTGGAGCCACATTGATAAGCAGTAGTACTATACAGAAAGATAAAACCCAAGCATAGCTTGGGGTGTGTGTTGAGAGCAGTTCAGGCTCTCTTCTTTATTCGGTCTATGATCTCCTCGACAAGTTCCGACGTACCTTTGCGGAAATCGTCATCTGGTCCTGCAGGAACTGCAACGTGATAAAGGGAGAGATTGGGATTGCTCGAGGCAAGGGGTTGCATGCGCTCGATGTACTCAATTTCCCTGGTCCAAACGATTACTTCTCCTCCTGCGTTAAGTGTGTCGTGGATCTTTGAGCCAGACCAAGTCACCAGGCCGTAGCTTGCAAAAACAAAAATTGGGAGTTGATTTACCGGTGTGTCGCTTATAAGTGCTTCAACTTGAAAAAGGCGACTCACATTCATAATTTCAACATCCGAAGCACCATTGGTTGTGAGTGCTTCACGCAATTTTTCATTCAAAATTTCAAAAAGCATTTGCTCGCCTGGGCCAACTAATATCGCAACACCTCTTTTCATTCATTGCTCCTAAAGAAATAAACAGTTTAAACTCTATATTAATTTGCTGCTACTGTCAATTTTTACAGCTCCTTCGAGCGAGCGAGTGCACCATAGAGGCCACCAAAGTCTTTAAGAGTTCCGCGAACAAAAACTGGAGTTTCATTGTACATATACAAAACGGCTTTTGCTTCCTTTTCGATAACTTCAATATGAAGATCGTTCATAACCGGTCCTCCGTAGACTATGACAGACGGGGACCAATACATGGCGGTATTTGCTCCAAAAACTCCAGCATAGTGATTCACCTTTTCCCAGACAGCAACATCGTGAACTTCTTTTGATGGCTTCCCGAACCGCTTCTCAAGGGCTCCTCCACCAATTAGGTTTTCTACACTTTGGTTATGGTCGATAATAGTGTGGCCTATCTCGAATCCGTATGTGCTACGGTCAATTTTGCCATCCACAATGCGTGTCCCGCCCACTCCAGTACTAATTGTAACGTACGCAACAATTGCATGACCTTTCCCAGCCCCATAGACTGCTTCACCTAGTCCAACAAGCGATGCGTCATTTTCGATTATCGCAGGAGATGAGAACATTTCTTCAAGTTTCTCTCGCAGTGGTGCGTCTTTCCATTCTGGGAGATTCGGGGTTTTGATGATTACACCATCACTTGTAAATGTACCTGGAATACCTACAACCGTACCTGAAATTTTCCTCCCATTATGTAGTGGAATAGCTGCCTCTTTTACTGCAATGACCCACTCATTAAAATCCTGAGGAGTAGCTATCACAACAGGTGCCAAAAATGCCTCACGGTGCTCAGTGAGTGTGATTCTTGTTTTTGTACCCCCAACATCAATGAGTATATACATAGTATTATTCTGTTAGCTTCTTCTTAAATGTCGCAATAAATGGAGTCTTGTACGGGTCAATATTTTTATTTATTGCCATGTAGGTTGCCATGTAATAACCGATAACAATGCATTCAAGTATTTGGAAAATATCTGTATGATCAGTTTCAAGTGTTGAGAGGGTGAATCCTTTCGATTTGTATAACTCACTCATAATAGAAAATCGCTTAAGGACTCTGACGTGATCATAGGTAGATGTGCAGAATAGAAATGCAAAATCTTTGGCAGATGTATGAGTGTCATCTGTTACGAAACTTTGGAGCTCATTATGGTTAGCTTCAGGAATAATATTTACAAATGATGGAACTTTTGCACCCTCATTAATGGCAGCTTTGATAAGATATGCAACAGGGTAAAGGTTCGCTGATGCATAAAGTACTGGGTATTTATCTTTATATAACGTGGCGAGCGCTTCACCTTGGGCTTCTGTTTTTGCAAAATCAATGCGTTCTACTTTTTCTTTAAGAGTAGCTATTTTCTTAACTTCTCCCATGAATGTAAGAATACCAATCATCTGATGCCCAATAGAGAATCGAGGTTCAAGGGATGATTCTGGTAGCATGATGTGTGCCTTTTTGTCTATCTCTGCATGGCGAATAAGTTCCCCGCCAAGACTGATACATACACTACGGAGATTCTCTTTCTTTGTACGCTCATAGGCATCTAGATCTTCTTCTGTGTTACCTGAGTAAGAATTGATAATAAAGAGAGTATTTTCTTTATCATATTGAACAGGTAATCCATATGTGTTATGAAGTGTAAGTGGGAGTTCAGGGAAAAATAATTTAAGTAAATTAACACTAATCGCAGATCCTCCCATGCCACAAACTACTACATTTGTGTATTTCGAAAGTACCTCAGCATTACGTATCTCAGGGGTAAATGTGAACTGTTCTTTAAAGTGGGTGATTGGGGAGGTGAGAGATTCCATAGTGGTTGAATTAATGAGTAGCTGCATCGCAGATGCCGAGTCGCTTGAGGGCTTTGTGGTAGAGAAGGACTGTACGAACATATTCTGCATGGCTCCAGGTGAGCGGGGTAGCTGAAAGTTGAATGCCAGTAAAAGGATGAAGCTGTTCTGAGAGGACTCCAGATAAAGGTGAGTGAACCACAACCCAGTTAAGCCAGTGTCTCACCTTATCAAGATCTTGTGAGGATTTTGCTGATAATGCATAATACTGTGCTAGCCAGAGCGTTGTGATATACCATGGGTTAGGTACGCCCTCAACTTGGAAATAGTATCTATCGCCAGTATAACGTGGCACCCCATCGATACCAGTGTTTATACGGAGCTTCTCCTCAATGGTTGCAATAGATGTTACAACAAGCGGGTCATCAACATCAAGAATTCCGTATGCGAAAATCGCATAGATACTCGACATATCAATCGTCTTGTCGTAGTGGATTGCGCCATTTTTTGTGTTAAGATGCTTCACGAACATCTTCAGGTCTTTATCATAGAGATGCTCAAGGATAGCAGCTTTCATTTTTTCTGCAGCGCTACTAAATAACTTCTCGTCATTTTCCTTTTCGAACAACTTAGCAAATTTTGCTCCAGCAATCAGCCCGGCATACGTTGCGGCTGAGGTAAATGTTGAAACCCCATGCTTTTCTTCCCATAGGTCATAACTTGGAAGTGGTAATCCAGTCTTAGGGTCGGTAAAGTCAGCTAAGAATGTTGCCATGTGTTTTATGACATCATTGTAGTGCATTTCGATGAATTCAATGTCTTTTGTTTTTTGGTAGTACTCATAAAGCGCAACAAGCACAAGTGCCGTCTCATCTTCTTGAATAGGGAGTACAGCTTCACCATCACGCACAAAAGGGTGCCATGAGCTACCGAGAGATCTGTCGGCACGATATTTATGCATCAGATATCCATCGGGCTCCACCACGTCATTGCAGAACTTGAAGAAATGTTTCGAGATGTTGTATTCGCCAACTTCAAGCAGTGCAAGCACAGTCATAGCGCCATCTCGTGGCCACATATAGCTATAGGTATCACGACCATGCCTGAGCATGTCAGAGTCACCGGAAGCAAGAATTGCGCCCTTGTTATCAATATTTCCACGGATATAAAAGAGGGACTTTTTAAATAGTTCCATGAACCGAGGTTCAGTATTAGCGCATGTTGGATACTCCTGACGAGTAAGCCATGCTTTCCAGAATTTTGAAGTGCTTTCAATTATCTGTTCAGGGCTTCTGTATTTTATGTAATCATGAAGCTCATAGACTTCTGCTTTTGTTTCTCCAACTGTGACCCAGTAATATGCCTTTTTTGTTTCGTGCTTATGTAGTGTGAGAGTTATTCCAAGCGTGGAGTCAACGTGACCATGTTCAATTGGGTTTTTGGAAAGGGTGCCATCTTCTGCATCTCTAAATGTTCCTTCGCGCCCTTCGATACCATAGAGGCCGACACTATAGTCACCAAAAGGTACTTCGCTTGCTTCACCGTAGACTAAGAACATCCTGCGCCCCTCATAATGAATAAGAGCGTTTTTTACAGGATCGTAATATGCAGTATCACCTTGGAGGGTTTCATAAATAGAGAATATTTGGTGGAAGAAAATTTTTACTTCCTCGGTATGATCTCCAGGATTTGTTATTTCTATCTCACGGAGGAAAATATTTTTTTCATTAAAGACAACGTTGGTGATGGTGAGGGTTAGTCCTGTGTGTTTATGAATACATTTCATAATACCTATGAAGGTTTCTTCTTTTAAGTCAATTTCAATATTCCAACTTCCATCATCAAGCCAAGAAAGCCTGTTCTGGTACCAGATACCAACTCGATGAGATTCGCCACGAACATGGTTCTCTACTCCAACATACGGAAAGAAAAAATCACTTACAAGTCCATTTGCGTTTAGACCAACAAATATTGAGCCGTTAGCTAAGATAATTGATTTTGCCATACTCTTATGTTATTTTTGCACGAATCTTTAGATCTGCAAGTGCATTAGTGAATGCAATGAATGCTTCATAGGGTGATTCGTACGGAGAAAAATATTTATGCACATCGCCATCGTTGGACCATTTGGTGCACATATAATAGACATGGTCTGACGTTTGAAGTTTTCTCCAGTCATCAATAAGTACAGCATCCTTTGTTGCAAGGACTTGTGATTCTATACGATAGAGTTCCGTTAGTGAAGATTGCTGCATACTGTTACCAGTCCATGCGGTGAGATCTCGCTCAGTATCTGCCCAAGTTACAATGTGTGGCATATCGACAACATCTTTTGCGTCATATGCTTTACAGGTCTCGGTGAGCGTCTTAAATCCGTTATCTTTGTTTTTTAGTATTTCCTTTGGCATATGCTTTAAGAAATCAAAAATCCCAGTACTCTCCCATTGATGTTCACCGAACGTCTCGTAATCCATAAATAAGTTAACTGTCTCACCGTTTCCATTTACTGCGTTTACCCAGTGTGCGAACTTATCCGCAGTAAGTGGCCACTCGGTCCACTCTTTGTTACTAAAACGAAATGCAATGTCGTCAGACATTCGGTAGTTTTTAAGAAGTAACTTAATTTTTTCTGTACCTGGTGGTTGATAGACGAAGTTCGCTGACCTCCAACCAAGAATTGGGTCCCATCCCTCCGCAATGATGCCTCTATATCCTGCATTTTCTGCCCATTGCGCTAGGTCGTTACGATAGGCGAGCTCAGTATTTGAAAACACTTTTGGAGTAACACCAAAGATTCGCTTAAGTGTTTTGTTTTGCATTTTAACTTGAGCTTCGAACTCTGAAAGTGAGTAATAAAATGCAAGTGAGTGATAGTACGTCTCCCCAAGAACTTCCACTCTCCCAGTTTCAACAAGTTTCTTGAACGTTTCAAGTGTAGCAGGGGCATACTTTTCAAGTTGTTCAAGAAGTACTCCTGAAAGTGAAATGCTAAAGGTGAACTCTGGGTGTTTCTTCAGGAGATCAAGTAGAATTTTGTTTGTTGGTTTATACGATTTCTCGCAGATTTTTTTGAGAATCTTTACATTGTTAGTATTTCCTTCTCCGCTATCATTAAAATACTCATGGTCATATCCAACATCAAAAGCTCTGTAATGCTTGATACGAAATGGCTGATGTGTTTTTAAATAAAGTGCAATTGATGGCATATACGTTATGTTAGTTGTTGATAAATGTGTTTAAGTTTTTTCGCTGCTTTGTCCCATGTAATCCCGTGTGCCTGCCGGTACCCTTCAATCTGGAGCGTTTCTCTGAGTACTGGGTGCCGGATGACTGCGAGGATTTTGTTCGCCATATCTTCTGTGTCCCAAAAATCCACTTTTAAAGCATGAGTAATAACCTCAGAAACTCCTGACTGTCTTGAAACTATTACTGGTGTACCAGTTGTCATGGATTCAAGTGGAATAATACCGAATGGTTCAGAGACCGATGGCATAACAACAAGGTCAGCAAGTGTAAATAATGTCTTCTGCTCGTCAACTGTGAAATATCCAGTGAATGTAAAATATTTATTGACGCCAAGCTCATGAGTGAGCCCAACTATTTGTTGTTCCATATCACCTGTGCCCGCAACAATAAAATGCACGTTCTGTTCGAAGTCAATAACTCGCTTAGCAGCACGCACAAAATAATCAACTCCTTTTTGAATAGTAATCCGCCCTGCAAAGAGAATTACTTTTTTACCCTCGTGTTTATATTTCATAAGTGGCGCAAGTCGTTCGCTATGGGTATCAGCAATAGGAGTGTTACCGTTATGTACTACAGATATCTTATCTGGGTGGACATCATAATGGTTCACTAATGTTCGTTTGGTGAATTCACTCACAGCAATAATATGATCAGCTGCATGCATGCCATGTCGTTCACGGTCATAGACCTGTTGATTCACATTACTTCCACCGCATCTGTCGAATTCTGTAGCATGAACATGAGCGATGAGTGGTTTGCCTGTAAGCTCTTTTGCACTGATGCCAGCCTGGAAACATAACCAGTCGTGCGCGTGAATGATATCGTATTGATCGAGTTCTTCTTTGTTTAAGGTTTTTACTAATGCTCCATAGTAATCAACTTGTTCAAAAAGATTCCTGGGGATTACTTTACCTCCTGCTTTAATAAACTGCTTGAGACGTTTCTCATACTCGATTGGGTTAAGGTAGGGGTTTTGGAGTTCTCGTGCAATTACCTCAAGATGTGAGCTTGTTACTGTTTTAGTGACATATTTGTCGGCAAAAGAGATGTTAACTTTCTTTTCGTGTAGCGCGACTGTCTTTGGCAACATGAAACACACATGTACATCGTTATCGATAAGTGCATGAGCCATGCCTTTACAGGCAACGCCTAATCCACCGCTATGGTGTGGAGGGTATTCCCATCCAAACATGAGAACTTTTTTAGCGGACATTACAACTACAAGTATAGCGCTTAAGCGCTTGTGTTTAAAAGGAATAACTCGAATTTCTATAAATTATTACCTATTTTTCATCCCAGTCCCAGACGCTATTCCATGATTTTGGAGTATGGCGATATAATTCGTCACACCTCTCGGCCATTTTTGCACCATAGGTATCATTTATTCTTTTGTAAAGAGTGCTAGCGGCATCAAAATCACCATTAATATAATGTGTAAAAGCGACACTGCTGTCATTAATTTTTTGGATATTTTCTGCTGTGTTTAACATCGGCTCATAGAGTTTCATTACCTCACTTTTACCTTTAACTCGTACAACATCAATTGGTCGCCAAATAATATCAGGAGACGTAATAGCATTTTTTATCTGTTCGCTGACAATAATCTGAAGACCGTACTTTTTTGTAAGACCTTCAAGTCGTGAACATGCGTTCACTGCATCTCCAATAATTGTGTAATTAATTCGTGCTCTACTGCCAATATTCCCAACAATCACCTCACCCGCATGGAGTCCTATGCCGATTGCAAGTGGTGTATCAGTTTTCATTTTTGATAAAGCGTCTATCATAGCAAGGGATGACTTTACAGCTTTTTCTTCATGATTATGCACTTCAACCGGTGCATTCCAAAACGCCATAATTGCATCACCTATATATTTATCAATAACACCATCGTGCTTCATAATTATAGGACTCATCGTTTCTAAGTAAGCATTAAGAGTCTCTACGAGGTTCTCAGGGGTCATGTTCTCAGTGAGTGTTGTGAAGCCGCGGATATCAGAAAAAAGTATCGTAATATATTTTTTCTCACCGCCAAGCTTTAAATCATTACTTTTAAGAATATGTGAAAGTACTTTAGGGTGAACATACTGACCAAAAAGTTCCTTAATGTAGTTATTTTTTCTTTCTGTTGATATATATCGATAGAAGATTCCGTAAATAGAAATCAACAGGTACGGAAAAAGAAGCAGAGAAAGCGATATCAGGTAATGTAAAGAAAACCCAACCAGGGTACACACTATACAAATAAGTGCTCCTCCAAAAAGAAATGCTCCCTGTAGAAATACATTCTTTATTCTAAAAATAACTAATAGTCCAAATATTGCCAAAAGAAGAATTGCAAACACGTACAATAGCTTACTTGGGCTTTGTAAGAATGAGTTGTTAAGTAACGTAGTGAAAATACTTGCATGCACGTAGACTCCAGGGATTTTTTCTCCAGTTTGCCCAATAAAGTGATCTTCAATATCAAGAGAGTTGCTCCCAATAAAGATAACCTTACCTCGTATCTCCTCATCGGGAATATTCCCACGTAACACATCAACAAATGAAAAAGTTTTTGGAGCTTTTTCTTGAAACAAAAACCATCTTGGAGTAGTGTCGCAAGGAACCTCTGTCTTTTTTGTGAATGTTATAAATGCTTGATATGCAAGACTAGGGGAACAAGTTCCATTGATGTCAGTTTGAGATAAGGGAATAGTTCTTACTTTACCATCCCTGTCAGGATAAACGTGGGCTATGCCGTGAAGAACATTTGGAGTATTTTTGTACACAGATTCTAGCAAGACTTTATCCTGATCTAATTTAGATGCAAAAATCGTAGCTGCACCAGTATTCTTAAGTGTGTTACGCATCGCAAGGTCTCCTCCTCTTTCTTCTAGAAAAAGAATATCAAACACTACATTTCGAGCACCTTTTTTATAAAGAGTGTTAAGAGTACTTGCGAAGACATCTCGCTCCCAAGGCCAAGCACCAAGAGTTTGTAGTGATTTATCATCAATACCTACAATTCGCACCTCGTCACGAGTATGTGTGTCATATACTTGGTCATGAATAACTGCATCAAAGCGAACTCCAAGTGTGGACCAGGATAGGAATAGTGATAATCCCCCAGTAAGGATTACTCCAAGAATGAATATTCCTTTTTCTCTTCTGTTCATGATTTGTTAGTAAGGGTAGGTGATATCAAACCGAGTCTTAAGAGTCTGTGCTTTATCCGCAATGCTTCCGTCTTTACATGCTGAGATTAGGTCTGTTGCAAACGAAGTCAGTTCTGTTTGTTTTGGAAGTATGTAACCAGCATTATTACTTATTGTAAGCAGAGAAGTTGTCATTTCTTTTGGAGATAAGGTGCTTACTTTTTTACAATACGACGCTACATCTTCAACAAAGAAATATTTTTCATAAGTAGCATAAAATGTATCAATAAATGCTTCCTGTTCTGGAGTAAATTCTTCTACGTTTGTCGGGAGCTCTTTAAGTGTTTTAGTTGTTGTGATTGCGGGTGGTGTTTCAGACTTTGGTGATTCGGTAACCGGGTCGGGGGTTTTTGTTACAACAGGTACCGGCTGCCTTGTGATAGGTGGAGTATCCTGTGAGGTTTCCTTGTTAGTCGTCTGCTTCATAACCCTGTTAAGAACATCTACTCTAGATTCAGGTTTTTTTGGAGTAGGTAATGTATTCTCAGATGAAGGAGTGGAACTATCCTCTTTTTGTAAAGTGTTAATTATTTTTTCTAAGAATATTCTTTTGTCAGTATTTGTCGGCTTATCAAATTCTTTATCAATAACTTTGTTTTCTTCTAGGAATAGTTTCATCTCTTTAACTTCATCGTTACTCTTAACTACCATCTTGCTACCACCTGAAGAAGTGCTTGTGCTATTTTTTGGTGTTGAGGTTGAAGTCTGGACATCAGCAGTGCTTCCTTCTTGGAGCATGACAGGTGCGTTATCAGCCCCTCCATTTTCTTTTGTGGGTGTTACCTCAACTCTGTGCTCGGTAACCGCTACAAAGGTTTTCTTTGTTTTCGGGTTATAGGTAACTGCAAGTTTAGTACCACGGATGGCAGCTAGGGTGTTAGGCGTGCGAACTTCATATTTATTACCTGTAGCAAGCGCTGTTACGCGGTGATATGTTGAGCCTAGAAGTTGTAGTATAGAAACTTTTTTCGGTTCGTAGGAGATTTCAATTTCTGTACTAGAAGAAAGGGTGATGCTTGAATTATCTGGGAGGATAACATACCCACGACCATCCCCAGTCTTTACTGTTGCGAAGTTAGCAATCGTCATCTTGGAATCAGTGACTTGAGTAAACGTGCTTGCTGATTTATTTTTAAATGCAACGTCTCCATATTCTTTATAAATATAAATTAGTTCAGTCTGCGGGGTAGAAGTTGCAACTTTAAACGAAGTATCCTCTTTTCGAATATTTGTGTAATAAAAGCTGATTCCAGCAAGAGCTAGAACCGCAATACCAAGAAATGTATACAATAGTTTCATTTCTATAGTATATATCAGAAAACATAGAGTTGTAGCTTGATGTCTACAGTGCTGTACTCCATATAAAAAAGCTGCCATTTCTGGCAGCGCTTTTCCGGACCTGGATCCTATGTGAAAAGATTACGATAGTGTCTTTTGACTTCATGAATGTCTGAGTCATGGTCACCATTCGGCATAAAAGGGAAGCTTACGCTAGCTCTTTTGTTTTTGTAGTTAATTGTTGCAAAGATTAGTGGGACACCAGCATAAAGAGCTATGTAGTAGTAGCCTTTGTTCCATGCTTCAACAGGAAGGTTCTTTCTTGTCCCAGCAGGTGCAATCACAAGGAACATCTTTTTGTCTGTTTCCCTAAGCATTTTTCCTATGATGACTGTTTTGCTCTCTGAGCTGTGCCGCTTAACGGGAATACCTCCTAACCACATGAGAATCCCACGAAACGGCCAGATGAATAGTTCCTCTTTGGCAATCCATCTGATGGGTAAATCAAAGTATGCAGAAAGCAGAATTATATACAGCAGGTCAAATCCCGTCGTGTGTGGTGCAGCAACAACTACGGCCTTGGTTACTGATGATGGGATGTCTTCACTTAGCTTCCAACTTTTCAAACGGAAGAAGATAGTTGCAACTTTTCGCAACAATACCGAAAAGAGCCGGTTGTCAAAGACTGTCTTCTGATGCATGACATGTTTCCTCTATAAAGAACGGGGAATAACCCGATTAGTCTTGATTCTATAGGATAGTGTGCGGTTGGTAAAGTGACGGCGATTATAGTGCTATTCTGCCCTTATTTTAGCGATTTTCGGGGTCTTTATGAGCATAATAACTGTTATGGCTATTGTTACTGGAATAAAAAGCCCTATGTACGAGGTATGGTTTTTGATAAGTGTAAGATAGAGCACTCCTGCACTTAATCCGCCGTAGATGAGTGCTAGTGCAGTAAAAAAGAGCCCGGACAGACTTGTGCTAATCGCTTCAGGGTCATCAGTTTCTTTACTTGGGAATACTGCACCCAAGCTAAGTGCAAGAGTAACAATAAAGATAACGGTAGTCACAAAGAGTGACATTGAGTACAGTGAGTGAGTAAAATCTAGATGAAGAATACGCACATTAACATAACTCATCAAAGTTCCAAGTAGCACAAAAAATGAAGTGTAAAAGAGATACTTACTAAAGAATAATTTTCTAAAACTAAGTGGGGCACTTCCAAGAATCCATGCAGTCTTTTTTTCAACACTAAAAGCTGGGAATACGAATCTAAGCGCGAAAGAACAAATAAAATATGTTGCAATAATAAACTGAAGCGCTTGGAACACAGCAAGTCGTTCACTGACATCTGCCTGGTGTCTTACGATATTGTGTCGAAGAATAATATTTGTCCCAACTTGTGCAAGCCACAATCCAAATAAAAACAAAAACCACATTACACCACGTAGGTTTCGACTTGATACGAGTGCTTCTTTTTTAAAGAGTGCAAAAACTGGACCACCGGTAAAATAATACGTTGAGCTAGTGTTTCTTGTGATGGCCTCCTTATCGACAAGACGTGAAGAGCCTTCTTGGAACTTTTGCCATAGTGGATAAAATTTAACTGATACTTTCCACCAAAGCGAAACCGCAAGTAGCGCAAGAATGCTAAGGAGTAAAAAATTACTAAGAGCTGCTTGAGGCAACTTTTCTTGCCAGTTAATTATTTCAAGTGCTAGCGGATGTGTAGGAGATAGATAAAAATGACTACTGATGTTTTGGATGTTTACGTTAACATCAATGTTATCAGCCTTAAAAAGCGTTACTAGATCGATACCTGAAACCGCATTCCATGTCTTTGCAATTAATGCAACAATAATGAGAAAAAGGAGAGTAACGAAACCTCCGAATGTAAAACGAACAGCTTTTATTTTCTGAGTAACTTTATAATACAGTGTACTAATAAGAAGCACTGCAAGGAGACTGAGTGCATTTAGAAGCACAAGTAGCATAACAACTGAGATAAGCACAAAGAAAAGTGTGACTGCTCCCAGGTGATAAATTTTATTAAACGCAAGCACTGCAGGAAGGAACATCACAAACAATGGCCACGATGAAGTGAGAAGACTTCTTACTAACACTATACGTGGCAATAGTTTATATGCAGGAGAACTTAGTATCCAGTTATCGTACTGTCCTCTAAAAAGACTGAACATTCCAGAAACTACTGCTCCAAATACGATAACTCCGGCCATTACCAGTAAGAAGATTTCGTAGATAAAAAGTGTAAGTGGTAATTGAATCTCTGATTCAACACTAAAGTTAACGTATCTAAATCCAGAGAGAAAGAAAAAATAAAGCCCAACTCCAACAAATGCAAATACTGCAAAGAAAAGTCCAGCAGTAATAAGCTTCGCGAGCTTGCCAGTTTTAAAGTAACTAATTATTTTTTGTAGTTCGAATCGTAAAAAAAGTCGTATCATAATTAAATCTTACATTACGCTAACTTTTTGTAGATATCATTGAGATCAGCGTTATGACCTAGGCCTGCTTTTTCACGTAACTCCTCAAGTGTCCCCGCGATAACGAGTTCGCCATTTTTTAGGAACCCAATTCTGTCTGAGATTTCTTGTGCAACAGGTAATGTATGAGTAACAAGCAGTACTGCCCCGCCATTCTTCGCGAAGTCTGTGAACATCTTCTTGGCAATCTCAGCTCCTGTCGGATCAAGTCCTACAATTGGTTCATCAATGACAAGAAGTTTAGGATGATGTGAAATTGCTGCAGTGATACTGAACTTCTGTTTATTCCCACGAGAGTATTCCTCGAAGTATTGCTTTTCTAATCCAGAAAGTTTAAGTGTCTCAAGAAGTGCAGGGAGTTTTGCTTTTTTAGTCATCTCATCCATTCCATAGAGTGCCTGAGTGAAGTAGAGAAACTCTTCTCCTGTCATTCGTGGCCAAATAGATGGTTCATCAGGAATGTACCCGGTGAGTGCTTTTGCTTTTTCTGGGTTCTTAACAACATCATGTCCGTCAACAGTAATTAAGCCATGAGTTGGAGCGAGTAATCCTGTGATTGTTTTAACAATAGTTGTCTTCCCAGAACTATTTGGTCCAATAAGCGAAAATATCTCACCCTCTTTAATAGTGAAACTAACATTATTAACAGCTTTTTTACTTCCAAATGTTTTTGTAAGATTGTGTACGGTGAGCATAATACCTCTAGTATATGCAAGAACAACTTTATTAACAAAGTACAAAGTAAAGTATATAGATAGGGCGAGGATTTTGGCTTATAACTTTCTTTGACAGGGGGTCAATTGACGAGTACTATGAATATGGTAGTACCGTGTTCATACGTGTAAAGGAGACAATATGATAACGTTTTTTGGATCAAGACGGAGCGTTACTGACTATTTCCCAGATCAGGTTTATCTGGAATTGTTCTTACGCGTGCGAGAAGGGGTCAAGCTACCCTACGATGAAATGATGCGGTTAGATGCATTTATCTCAATGTGGGTAGAGAGAGTCCACTGTAGAGAAGGGGAAGCGTATGACCCTGAGGGTGCGCGCGAAATGTGTGAGTTAGTTGAGGCGGCACTTGTTGCGCTTGTTTATCCAACATCAATGGAGACACCACATAGAGAACTTAAGGGAAAGTGGTGCTCATTCCGTAACTTGTTCTTGTATGGCAGGGCGTTAGCTGTGCCTGATGAGTCAAATACCTCAACAGGTGTATGTTCGCATGAGGCTTCAGAAGTTTTGGTGCACCAAGCAATCAATAACCATCAAGGGGTCCTCTCGCACAAAATACTGGTTGATATTGTTGGTAAGAAAATTGAAAATTTCACAACACATGATCTTGCTCGATCGCTCTATTTCATGGAGGCATGTGGTGAAATAACGATTAAGAAAAGTGGTAGCGATTACCTCGTAATTCCTGTCACAGGTGATTGAATATGGTTACTGGTGTGATACCCAACCGCAGCGATGTGGTTGGTTTTTTATAGTCTCTTATTCTATTTTTTATAATAAAAAAACCACAGGCCAGGCCTGTGGGTGTAGCACGAAGCTACGGATTTATGCCGCAAGGGCACATTCTTTTTGCACACCCATGCGTTCATATGCGCTCTGGATGAACTCCTCTGCGTGGGTGGGGGTATTTTTGAAGGTCTCCCTGACCAGCTCAAGGAACGCCAAGACGTCCTCTTCAGACATCTTCAGGTGGAGCGTGTGCTCCCCACCATTGTGGGGGTAGCCGTCATACTCCCCGCGAAACAATAGCTGGGCAATGAAGCCCGAATAGTACATTTTCTGTACCATCCATCCAGCAGGAATGTGCTGGGGTTGGCTGAGGTTCAGCCAAGTTGGTTTTTTCACGGTTGTGTACTCCTTGTTTGTGAATGGCCGATCAAAGAGGCCTAGTTAACGAACTCTTCCTCAGGCACCTGGTCGGGTGCTGGGGCGATGACAACCCGATGGGTGACCTGGAGCGGAATCCGCTCGTCACCAATCGGCAGAATGACCTGGTGGTCATTCCCTGTTGTCTTGACCCTGAGTTCGAGCGGGTGCAAATGCGCGTACTCGTTCGGCAGGTCAAAATGTGCCCGCCAGAGCACATCAGTGCTCTTGACTCGGTATTCCACATACGGCTTGCAACCGCGCTTTGCCATCTGGTTTTTCGTGGGCCAGATGACCTGTACGGTCTGTTGACGAATTCGCTTCACTGCGGTGAATTCCATGGACTATTCTCCTGTTGTTGAAAGGGCTTGTACAATTATAGCATATTTTATAGATTTGTCAAATTAAATTATACTAATTAAATAAAAATATGTTAATTTTAAAGGAGTGTTAAGTCTGTGGTAAAAAATAAAAAAACCGCCACACGTGGTGGCGGGGGTTGGGCTTGCGGGCAGGCCGTTAGCGAGACTGCAGAAGCGAGAGCAATTGCTTTGCACCGCGCGCATTCGCGAGGTGGTTGATCTTTCGGTCAGTTGCCTGGAATGCGTACCATGCAGGAGGGGAGAGTACACCGTACTCTTTGCAGCTTGTGCAACTCCAGTAATGCTCCAAGCACTGGGTGAAAAAGCGTACTCCTCCACCGTTACATCCGAGGTGTATGTAGCGACCGTATCGGTCGCGGGAAAGTGCACCCGATTCGTACGGCTCACCGTTGCTGGCAGGGATGATCATGGTTTCCTCTCGGAACTTGCCATTTCCATCGCAAGGTTTGCACTCGATTTGCTCGAGACGTTCGCTGTTTTCGCTGTACCCGTGTTTCCACCCATAACCTTTGCAGTCAGGGCAAGTGCGGTTGCCGGACATGTCGGGGACAAGTACGACTTCGTGAGTAACAGGCATGTTGTTCTCCAATTAAAAGGACAAATACATTATAACAATATATACTGTTTTTGTCAATATTTGTGGACTACAGGGACGAGGTTTGGAACCAACTAATTCGAGAACTAGAGTATTTAGTACTGATCTTAAGAAACTAAAAATTGACAAGTATATATAATTATGATATAATGAAATTACCTACATTTGTGCTGTCTAGCGCAAATACTCTACTGTTCGATAACTGTTCACTCAATAAGGGTTTTACAGAAAGGTTCTTTCTACATGACTAATTATACAGCTGTTAATAGGAGGTATTCGGTAGAAAATTATTCTCCTGAATGGCCTCTTACGTTTGAAGCTATTCGAAAAACTTTGGAAAAGGTATTCAAAGACACTCTGTTGCAAATCGAACATGTCGGCAGTACTTCTGTCGAGGGAATGCGAGCAAAACCGATTATCGACGTCCTCGTGACTGTCGAAAGTATTAGCAATTTGAAGAACGAGGTATTCGAGATGCAAAAACTTGGATATCTCTATGCAAAAGATTACGTCGCTGAGAATTCCATTTTCTTCTGTAAAAATGAAGGAGACATCCGTTTAGAAAACATACATGTTTTCCCAGCGGAGCACCCTCATGCAGTAGAAATCCTAGACACTCGAGACTATCTCCGAGCACACCCAGAGGAGGTTGTTCGTTACGAGACACTGAAGGTGTCTCTTGCGAAAACATACCCCTACGACTATGTCTTATATAGAAAGGAAAAGGATGTATACCTCAACCTCGAACTTGCTGAAAAGGTGAGGAAGTGGAAACTTAAATTGTGTTAAATCATTGTCAATTTTAGGAGAATCCAGATGAGTACCGTTATTACCATTGACCGATCTATTCCTTTTGACGCCATTACTTTTCTAGGTAAGGGATGGTCAATTGTAGAGCAGGACGAACGAGCACTTGCGCTTAGTAAAGTTGACCTCAGTCAGGTCACACTAATGGAGCCTGAAGACGTTTTTGAAGCTCAAATTACGGGGGAGGAATACTTGAATATACTAAAACGATTTGGAGCGCTTCGCCTTGATGCGAAGGTCCTGCAGACACTTTGGGAAAACAAGCATCTTATCCCCGAAATCTGGAAGCAAACCAGACTAAACTGGAAAGCTATCTGTGCTGACGGAACAGTCCTCTTGGATCCAAACGGCAGACGCTGTGTGCTTTGCATGTACTGGCATTCATTCGAAAGTAAGTGGATACTAAATGACCACCCCCTCGAATACCGAAGAAGCTTTTCTTGCGAAGAGTACCCTTCAGTTCTGCTTGTAGACTAGTTCTTTTTACTCCCACGCTTGACGTGGGAGTTTTGTTTTGGATAACGGGATCAGTCACCATTTATTTGTAAATTGTGTGTCGAGGTGCCAGGAGAATCGGTCACAAAATCACCTCCTCGCAGGCTCGTCAGAAATGATTTTCCGACCCGTATTCGATTCTCCCGCAAGCAAAGCAGTTTGCTTGCTGTACGTGCCCACGGATAAATTAAAATCACAGACTTGAAAGTCTGTGATTTTAATTTATTGTGGACCCTAGGAGAATCGAACTCCTCACCTCCGGAGTGCAAAACCGGCGCTCTACCATATGAGCTAAGGGCCCTATTGTTTTTTATCTAACAGTTTTTACGCGCACTGTGTTTTGCTTGTATGTGCCGGTTTTAAAACCGGGTCTACCGTATTGCGTCGAAAGTTTGCTAACTTTCGACATCTTCGCAGCCAAGCCCTCGCGTCGTCCGCCTGCTGGCTCCCGGCATCTTCGTCGCTCTACGCTCCTCGAGCTAAGTGGCCACCAGCGTACTTATCATTCCAATATCTACCCTCTATATGTGCAGAGTTTTCTATCGAATGTGACTATAATACTACCATATTTTTGTAAATGAGAAAAGGGGGTATTTTAGGTGTATTTGTACCTTTTAATTAGTTATGACTGTAGTTTATACTCACAAGTATGAAACTATTTCACAGCATAGATTATCTTTTCGACAAGATGGAAGATCGAATTAGAGCACGACTATCTCGTCACCCATTTATTTATACATTTATTGGCGGAAGCGGTGTGGTCCTTTTCTGGAGAGGGGTGTGGCATACTGCAGATATTTTAGAACACAGTTCCCCACTTCTTGGGCATATATTCTCACCACTTGGATGTATTGTGCTTTCAGTGGTTATATTGCTTTCTACCGGGCTTTTTGTTTCGGTGTTTATTGGAGACTCAATTATTATGTCAGGAATTAGACAAGATAAAAAGATAATTGAGAAAACGATTGCTGATGTTGATGCAGAAAAAGCAGATATTGAGAAAGTGCTCACTGCTATTGTAGAGATGAAGAGTGAACTTGAGGTGCTTGAACATAAAGCGCGAAAGCGTTGCGATCAGGGGTAGTACACATCGCCCAACTTATTTGATACTATTACACTCATATGAATACAACAGATAACAATACGAGTAATACAGATGTGCGAGATGAAGTGCTTGGTGCGGTAACAGATGATCTAGCTTCGACTGATTTTGATGAGGAAAAGGAAGTGCTTCCTAGTACAGAAGTGTTAGACATCTTACCGATGGTAGAGCCTGAGAAAAAAGAGGAATAAAGGTTGTTATAAATTTAGTTCCCGAAACCAAATTTCTTTATAAATGAAACAACTTTGTTCCAGAGTGATGGACGTTCTGTCGCCTTACTAACTGCTGTTACTTTTTTGATAACTACTGGCTTCTTTACGGTAACTTTTTTCTTTGTTACTACTTCTTTATTCTTTACTTGAGACTTTGTAGAAGTTGCAACTGTTGATGTGGCTTTCTTTTCACTAGGAAGAAGTGTAAATGAAATTGGTGTCACAACAAAAGAAATAGGTTGGGTAATCATTTGATTTCCACTGGTAACGAAATATCCCCCTCCAGAAACTGAGACTGAACTGCCACTACCACTTGCTCCATTTGATTGTGCTGGTGCAGGTGCAGTTACTTGTACAAGTGATGACTTTGTCGATGAGTTTGATGCACTGTCTAAGAGTGTGAGAATTACGTTGTAGAGTCCAGATAGTGAGTAAGTGTGTGACTGGGTGACACCAAGAGTTGTGCTTGTGCTTGTTGCAGTAGTCCCATCACCAAAGTTCCAGAAGTACGACCATGAGTCAGTTAGTGCTGTCCCCACATTTCTGTCACTACTGGTGTCAGTGAATGATGCAGAAAGTCCATTTGTTATTGTAGAGAATGACGCAAGCGGGGCATAGTTAATGATATCAGCTAAGCTTGTTGTAGCAGTAACAGATGTAGTTGTGCCATTAGTGAATACTGTGCCACTTGTAATGATGTCATTTAAGACAGTGGCATTATCAAGGATGGCATTTTCAATTGTTGAGTTAGCAATTGTTGTATTAGTTGTTGTTGAATTAGTAAGAATACTATCAGTTAATGTAGTGCCAGTAAGCGTGCTTCCGGATAGTGTGACATTAGTTGTTGTACTGTTAGTAAGGATGCTATCTGTTGTAGTGCTGTTAGTAATGGTAGAAGCATCTATTGTTGAGGATGCAACAGTAGACGATGCTATAGATGAATCTGAGACTGCACTGTCAGATAGGGTAACATTAGTTGTTGATGCATTAGTAAGCGTACTATTTGTTGTCGTACTGGTATCAACAACACTATAAGTAACGATACTATCTGTAACAGTTGATGTGCTCATTGTTGATGTGGCAATTGATGATGATGCAACAATCGATGAATTTACAGTAGAAGAGGCAATGGTACTAGTAGTGAGATTACTACCTGTAACTGTGGAGTCGTCTATTGTTGAAGTTGCTACACTTGATGAAGTAAGTGATCCGTCAGTAACAGTACTATTAGTTGAGGTTGCTTGTGTGATAGTGCTATTAGTTGAGGTGCTGTTAGTTACAGCAGAATCTAGGATAGTACTTGTTGCAACTACAGATGTATCAACTGTTGACGATGCAACTGTACTGCCAGAGACTGAGGAATCAGTCACCGATGTATTGTTAGTTGATGAATCAGTAATAGTGCTGTTATGTACTGTAGATTCATCTGCTGTGCTTCCAGTAACGGTACTTGTGTCTACGGTTGTTCCAGTTATTGTTGAGCTATCAATAGTTGACGTAGCAACAGTTGAGCCAGAGATGTCAGAATTAGTTATTGCTGCACCAGTAGTTGTGGTATCAGTTGTCGTTGCATTTGTTACAGCACTATTTGTGATTGTCGAATTGGTAGCTGCGCTTCCAGTAACGGTACTATCAGTAATAGGAGTATTAGTAACAGTTGAAGTATCAACAGTAGAATTAGTAACAGGGGATGTTACCACTGAAGAATCAGTTACAGTTCCATCAGTGACAGTGCTTCCAGTTGCAGTTGATGTACTGACTTCACTGTTTATAATAGTTGAGTCAGCTACCGTACTTGCTACAACTGTACTTGAATCTGAGGTGCTATTGGTGATAGTCGTTTGGTCAAGTGTTGAAGATGCAACAGTTGAGTTAGTTATTTGTGCAATTGATGCAGTTGCGTCTATTATTGTTGATGAGGCTACAGAACTTGTATTAACGGTAGAATTAGAAACAGTTGAAGTTGAAACTACTGAGTCGGTGATGGTTGAATTTGTAATAGCTGAAGTGTCTGTATTTGATGAGGTAATTGTTGATTGAGTAACTTCAGTTGAGGTAACAGTTGAAGATGCGACTGTACTTGTTGCAGCGGTACTTGAAGTAAGCGTGCTTTCTGTTACGTTTGCTGCAGTAACAATTGAAGCAGATGTTGTTGAGTTGGTGATTTGTGAATCTGTGATTGTTGAAGCAGTATCGGTTGATGCGATTACATTAGATGATGTTATGACTGAAGAATCAATTACAGAATCAGTTGTAGTGCTTGTGGTAACGGTACTTGATGCAATGGAACTATCTATAATAGTAGAAGTAGCAATTTCTGAGTCAGTTGAAGTTGAGTCAGTAAGGGTAGAAGCAGTAACGGTAGAAGTTGAAACGTAGCTCCCACTTACATTTGAATAAGTAACATCAGATACGAAAATTTCTGAAGATGTTGCTGTTGTGCCAGTAAGATCATTTAATCCTGACGGTGGGTCAACCACTGAGTTTGAAATAGAACAATTTGATGCTAGATAATTTTTTACAAGTGCATTTACAATGTCACAATTTGTGAGGTCAGAATTAATAATAGTTCCATTATTAATTGTTGTAGACGCAAGAGTTGAATTGGTGATCGTTGTGGTGCCAGTGATACCAAAAGATAGCGCCTCTGCGAGCGTAAGAGTAGAAGTACCGAAATAGATTCCATTAATTGTTGAGTTAATTGCGGAAGTTTGTGATAGCGTAATTACAATTGGAGTTGTAACGATTACTGTACGAGTTACATTTGTCGCATGATTACCTGCGGTATCAGTTGCGATATAGATAATAGGGTAGGTACCTTGAGTGCTTGTGTCTACATTTCCAACTGTGGTTGCAGAACTGGTTGCGTCAACATTGTCTGCCACTGTTGCACCAAGTTCACTGTAGACATCTCCCACAAAGAGATTAATGGTTGATGATCCGTTTAGGGTAATCGTTGGTGCTTGTGTATCAAGAGCTGGGGCTACGGATACTATGACCGTTCGGGTTATTTCAGTTGCAGAATTACCTGCTGCATCTGTTGCTCCGTAAGTAATGGTATATGTTCCGGGATTATTAGTATCAACAGCTCCTGTACTTGTCGCAGAGAAAGTTCCATCTTGTGTATCTACTGCTATAGCTCCAAGCTCGGCGTATATTCCACCTGTAAATAGATTAATGGTTGATGAACCATTTAGGGAGATAGTTGGTGCTTGTGTATCAGGAATGATTGCATCTACTACAGTCACTGTGCGAGTTGTGCTTCCTACATTAAGTGCAGTATCTGTTGAGGTATATAAGATGGTATACGTTCCTGTTGCATTAGTATCAACAGTACCTGTTGCTACAACTGTTGTTGTTCCGCTCACTGCATCAAATGCTGTTGCACCAAGTTCTGTATAGATAGTACCAACAAGTACCTGGATACTTGAGCCACCGTTAAGAGTAAGTACAGGGGCTACTATGTCTGGAATAACAACTGGTGTATTTGAGACAATAACTGTACGAGTTACATTTGTTGCATGATTACCTGCTGCATCAGTTGCGATATAGATAATAGGGTAATTACCTGGAGTGCTTGTGTCTACATTTCCAACTGTGGTTGCAGAACTGGTTGCGTCAACATTGTCTGTCACTGTTGCACCAAGTTCATTGTACACATCTCCTACAAAGAGATTAATGGTTGATGATCCGTTTAGGGTAATGACTGGAGGAACTGCATCACCACTTGGAGGGACTACTACAGCAGAGACAATCACATCACGAGTGGTTGTTGCTACATTACCTGCCACATCTGTTGCGGAGTAGAGGATGGTGTACGTTCCTGTTGCATTAGTATCAACAGTACCTGTTGCTACAACTGTTGTTGTTCCGCTCACTGCATCAAATGCTGTTGCACCAAGTTCATTGTACACATCTCCTACAAAGAGATTAATGGTTGATGATCCGTTTAGGGTAATGACTGGAGGAGTAATATCTACTACATTAATAGTACGAGTAGTAGTAGCAGTGTTTCCTGAAGAGTCAGTTACTGAGTATGTTACTGAATATGTCCCAACTGTGTTTATGTTTAAAGATGAAGAATCAACTGAAGCAACTAATCCTACGTCAAGATTATCAGAAACAGTTGAGCCTTGTTCAAGGTAAGGATTACCAACTGTAATAGTCTGAGGGTTAGTACCAAGTAATGTGATTATCGGTGCCTGAGTATCTACCACAGTAACTGTTCTTGATACCTGCGTAGCGTTATTACCATTTGAATCAGTTACAGAATAGATTACTGAGTATGTGCCAGTGACATTTGTGTTAACTCCTGTGCTATTGATAGAAGGAATAAGATTAGTATCGTAGTTATCAGTAGTTGTGGCACCTAGTTCTGTATATGGTGTGCCAACCAAAATAATCTGAGGATTAGAACCAAGTAGAGTGATAGTTGGTGCTTGATTGTCGATTACATTAATTGTTCGTGTTACAGGAATTGCTGTATTACCTGATGAGTCTGTTACGTTGTAAGTAATTGAATATATACCAACAAGAGAGGTATTCACAGTTCCTGAACTTATTGCTAGTAGACCAGAATCGTAGTTATCTGTCACTGTCGTACCAAGGTCGGTAAATATTGAACCAACAGAAATAGTTTGAGTTGATGATCCATTTAGAGTAATTACTGGAACTTGTGAATCAACAACATTCACTAGACGTGTCACTTGAACAGCAGAATTTCCTTGTCCATCTATTGCATTATAGGTGACTGTATATGAGCCAACTACTGACGTGTTAACTGTTGAAGCATTAATTACTGGCGACAATCCTACACTGACATTATCAGTTACCGTCGCACCAAGTTCAACATACGGTATTCCAACTGAGGTGATTTGAGTTGATGAACCATTTAGAGAGATTACAGGAATCTGAGTATCAACGACTTGTACAGTTCGTGTAATAGTTGCTGCATGATTGCCTGAGCTATCTGTTGCATTGTATGTAACAGTGTATGAGCCGACAGCTGAAGTATTAACTAAAGAAGCGTTAATTGCAGGAGTAAGTAGAGAGTCATAGTTATCAGTTACTATTGCACCGAGTTCTACATATGCTGTGCCGATTTGAATAACAACAGTTGATGAACCATTTAATGTAATTACAGGAATTTGATTGTCGGTAACTTGTACGGTACGAGTTACTGGAGTCGCAGTGTTCCCATTTGAGTCGGTGGCGTTGTAGGTGACAACATAAGTCCCAACAGTAGTCGTGTTCACAGTACCTGTGCTTGTTACGAGTAAACCTGTTGAGTAGTTATCTGTCACATTCGCTCCAAGTTCACTGTACGCTCCTCCGACAGGAATAATAATGGTCGAAGAACCATTAAGAGTAATAACTGGTGGGACTATATCAGTAACAGAAATTGTTCGTGTAACTGGAATAGCTACATTACCTGAACTATCAGTAGCTGAGTAAGTGACTGAATATGTTCCAACGACAAGTGTATTAACTGTTGATGTGCTAGTTGTTATCTGGAGATTAGTATCATAATTGTCAGTAACAGTTGCACCAAGTTCTGTGTACGGAGACCCAACAGAAATTATTTGAGTAGATGAACCGTTTAAAGTAATAACTGGAGAGTTAGTATCTACTACTTGAACTGTGCGAGTTACAGGGAGTGCTGCATTTCCACTTAAGTCAGTTGCAGTATAAGTAATAGTGTAACTACCAATTGTATTTGCGAGCACTGTACCAGTGCTAGTTGCCAAAAGACCAATTGCATAATTATCAAGAACGTTTGCTCCAAGCTCGGTGTAGGTATTACCAACTGGAACAATTATAGTTGAAGATCCGTTTAAGGTAACAACGGGACGAGTTGTGTCGACAACTTGTATGGTACGAGTAACCTGAGTTGCTACATTTCCGTGAGTGTCTGTTACGTTATAGGTTACAGTGTATAACCCAACCACAGAAGTGTTAACCGATGAAGCATTGCTCTGTACAATTAGCCCTGAGTCCACGTTATCCGTAGCAGTTGCTCCAAGTTCTGTATATGGGTTGCCTACTAAAATTGTCTGTGGATTTGAGCCGGTTAACGTAATTACCGGAGACTGAGAATCTACAACAATTATTGTTCTTATGACAGGGGTAGCGTTAATCCCTGAGGCATCAGTAACAAAATAGGTAATTGTATATGTACCAGGAACAAATCTATTAAGTGTGCTGGTGGCAGTAATTGATGTACTTATGTCACCGTTAATTCCGTCTGCTGCAGTTGCTCCTGCATCTAAGTAAATTGTTCCAACTTGAATCGTGGTGGTAGCAGCTCCAAGTAGTGTAAGAATAGGTGCTACATTATCAGAGACAATTACTGTTCGAATTCTAGTAGTAGCAGAGTTAGCTGCGTTGTCCTTTACGCTGTAGGTGAGTGTGTATGATCCAACTACCGAAGTGTTTACTGCACCGGTACGAGTAATTCTTGAGGTAATATCCCCATCGTAATTGTCAGCTGCACTAGCTCCTGCATCTACATATACCGAACCTTGAGGGATAGTAACAGTAGAAGAGCCAACAAGAGAAATAACTGGAGCAACTTGGTCAAGATAAGTGACAACAACTGAATATGAGGTAGAAACTGTTTCTCCTGTATAGTAATTATAAGCAGAACAACTAACATTTGTAGTACCAATTGTGAAAGTAGACCCAGAGGCTCTTGAACAAGTCACGCCAGGGTAATCAATAGGGATTCCAGACCAGTAAATTGTCGCAGTTGGTGGTGTAAAATAAACAGCGATTCCGTTTATGTTTGTAGAAGCAATTGCAATTGTGGGCACTGAACTAATCCCAATTGTATACGCTGTAGCGTTATTCCCTCCAGCACCGTCCCCACCCATTCCACCTTCAGCTCCTGCATCACCACCACTTCCTCCGTCACTTTCCGCAAATGCAGTATAAATAAGGCTTGTATGATAATTGTCTTTTATAAGTAGTGAGACTGGAGAGGCGATAAATACTGAAAAGGAAATGAGCAAAAAACCCACAGTCTTAAACGCAGATAGTTTAGATAAACAAGTATTAAAAAAAGATTTTTTTGGTGACATGCTTGATTAGCTGTTGTCGAAATATAAAAGACAAAATTAGCTAAATCAAGATGTTGAATATAAAAGGACATTTATAAAAGACATCTAAAATAGTATTGTCTTTTATAGCTGTATACAAAATTACTTTTGTATAGTTTGAATACTACTCCTTTCATGGATAATTGCAAATAGTAATAAAAAGGCACGCCACTAATAGTGACGTGCGTTGAGTTCAATCTCTTACAACAAGATAATGAACTTTCAATATTTTATTTTGTCTCCTCGCCGAAGAAAAAATGAATACTCAAAATAGTGTCCAAAAAATCAAGAAGAGTGATTTTCACACCGCCTTGAGATTTTGTTGGAGAAAGGACGTTGCCCTGTGACCCTTTCTTTCGAATAAACGCTTGCACAGGATTTTCAAAAGTTAGACAAGCGATCCCCGCAGTTGTCGTTACTTCGACAGTTTTTTGTTCCAAAAGTCCTGAGATATAGGTTACCTCAAAAACCGTTGGTGTAAGGTCTCGTTTCCAAGCCCCGTCGTTGATACCTGTGAAGTCTCCTGCTTGAATTTTTCTGCATTGATCTTCACTTGAAGTATCTGCGCCCTTTCTCAGCATCGCGCCGAACTTTGGGGAAAGGTCTTGATGGAACGCCCCCTTTGTATTTTCATATGGAAGGGTTGCTCTGATTTCTTGTTGAAGCTTATCAGGGAGCTTGTCAACGTCCCACGTATGGATTTTGAGGGTATATGTTGTCTGCGTACTTTGTATTGACGCACATCCACTCGTCAGGGCAAGAAAAATGCTGATCAAGACTATCGGCAATAACCTGTTGAACAAATTTCTCATGATGTAATCTCCTGGCCAGTTACGGCATGGTTGGTGTGGGCGATATATGGACTCCTATTACTACACTATAACTAACTTTGATAGTTGTAAAGTCTTCCCGACTAATTGTGAAAAATACTTTCAAAATCCCTTAAAAACATGATAAAATAGGGGGCATGCTAGACATTAAATTTATCCGTGAAAATAGTGACCTTATTACTCTTGCTGCTACTAAGAAGCGTATCAACTTTAACGTGAACGAACTTATTGAAGTAGACACCAAACGCTTAGCACTTCTTCGGACTGTTGAAGAGCTTCGCTCGAAGCAAAATACTGCAAGTGATTCTATCTCTAAAGCAACTGCTCTTGAACGTGCTGACCTTATCGAAAGCATGAAGACTGTTAAGGAGGAGCTAAAGTCAAAAGAAGAAGAGCTTGAGGAGATAATGAAGACTTGGAGAGTGCTCATGCTTGCTGTTCCAAACATTCCGGACATGTCAGTTCCAGATGGAGCAAGTGATGCGGATAATGTTGAAGTCAGAAAGTGGGGAGATATCCCAACATTTGCTTTTACACCACTTGATCATATTGAACTCATGGAGAAGAGCGATATGGTTGACTTTGAACGTGGTACGAAGACTTCGGGCTTCCGTGGCTACTTCCTGAAAAATGATGCAGCTATGCTTGAGCTAGCAATTTGGCAATATGTGATGCAAAAGTGGCAAGCGAAAAACTTCACCCCAATGCTTGTGCCTTCACTTGTTAAACGCTCCGCTCTCTTAGGTACTGGATACCTTCCAGGAGGTGAAGATGATCTTTATAAAGACGGTGATGATTATCTTGCAGGAACAGGGGAGGTTGCATCGATGTTCTATCATAGTGATGAGGTGCTTGATGTAAAAGAGCTTCCAAAAAAATATATTGTCTGGAGTCCGTGTTTTAGAAAAGAAGCAGGTAGTCACGGTAAAGACGTAAAAGGTCTTGTGCGAGTGCATGAATTTTATAAGTGTGAGCAAGTTGTACTCTGTGAAGCGTCCCATGAAACATCAGTAAAGCATCACGAAGAAATAGCTCGTAACGCTGAAGAGATGATGGAAGAACTTGGCGTCCCGTACCATACAGTTGTTAATTGTGGTGGAGATCTAGGACAAGGTCAGGTAAAGAAGTATGACATCGAAGCATGGATGCCGTCACAGAATAAATATCGTGAGACACATTCTGCAAGTTACTTCCATGATTTCCAGACACGTAGATTAAATATTCGCTACAAAGATCAGAACGGCAAAATGGAGTACACTCACTCACTAAATAACACCGCTGCTGCAACACCACGACTTCTTATTGCAATTATTGAGAATTATCAGCAAGCTGACGGAACAATTAAAATACCAGAAGTGCTTGTGCCATTTTTGGGAGGCAAGACAGTAATTGGTAAAGCGTTTCGACGGTAATTGTTTGTTCGTGTGCTTGCTCTCTCCACTATCACTTTATGAAAATTAAAAGGCGAACCCTTGTAAGAATTATTTCCTGGGCAATTAAACTTGCGCTTGTCGGGGGTGTAACGCTTGCACTGTATAGTTATTTTGGGACATCACTATTTACTATTACTTCGTATCAGATATCTGGAGTTGATGAGGCATCGACACAAATTATAGATAAACAACTTCGTGAGTTAGATAAAAAAAAGATTTATAAGTTCTTCCCGGCAGATAAAATTTTTACCTATAGTACAAAAAATATAACAACAACCGTCCGAGGAGTTGTTCCTGAGATGGCAACAATCACTACTAGACCAAAAGGGCTACATACTGTAAAAATAGAGATCACTCTTCTTAAGCCTGTGTTTAGAACAAGTGAAACTCAAGCTCTTACCGCAGATGGAATTATTTTTACAACAAAATATGATATACGTATGTACCCACGATTAACAGTTGCATCTTCTACAACAAGTTCATTTAAGAATCGAGGTATTGTATTTACACAAATGAATATCCCGGGAATTGATTCTAACAAAGCATTTTTGATACCATTAAATGAGATGGTTAATAAGATCAGTAGTATCATCTTCCAGGTAGAGTCTGTTAGTGTTGAAGCCACGGGAGAGATATTAGTTATTAATAAAGTAGGAACCGGTAAAGTAATTTTTTATAAAGATTCTGACTATAAGAAAGTATGGTCAACACTTGTAAGTGCTATCGACACTGACCCGCTTAAATCAAAGCTTTCAGCATCAAAAGATGACCTCGAATACTTAGATGTACGATACGGTAATAAAGTATTTTATCGCTTCAGTGACATGGCATTCCAAAATGGTTCTGTCAATGGTATACTAGGTAACCATGCAACAACTACTCAAGAAGCTCCTGAAGCTTCTTCAACAACAGGGCGCTAGTTCAGCTATATCTACTTATCGTAAAGGTTCTGTAACTCCAGTCAGAGGTTTTTGGCAGAAGATAATAGATGAAAAGCTTTCCAAAGGAGAGACTATTTCTGTTGTGGCTCCAATGGCGGACGTTACGGATATCGCATTTAGAACAATGATTTCTAAATTTTCCAAGCCACACGGACCAGATGTGATGTGGACAGAATTCGTCTCAGCAGATGGACTAAACAGTCCAGGAAGAGAGGTGCTTAAGAGAGATTTAGAATTCACTTATATTGAAAGACCTGTCGTCGCACAGCTGTTTACTTCTACTCCTGAGAATATGCGGCGTGCTGCTGCGCTTTGTCGCGAGCTTGGATTTGATGGAATAGATATTAATATGGGATGTCCAGATAAGAGTATCGAAAAGCAAGGCGCAGGAGCAGCACATATAAAAGACTGGCGTCGTGCACAAGAAGTTATTCGTGCAGCTCAAGAGGGGGCAGGAGATATACCAGTATCAGTAAAGACACGTATCGGGTACAACAAGATAGAATTTATGGAATGGCTACCTAAGATTCTTGAGTGTAACGTGCCTACACTCACGATACATCTTCGCACTCGAAAAGAAATGTCACTTGTTGATGCACACTGGGATCTTATGCCAGAGATAGTGAAGCTCGTTCGTGATATGACTGGGGATGTGAAAGATGGTGGGACTATAATTTTAGGAAATGGAGATGTGAAGTCTGTCACACAAGGGAAAAAGTTTGCTAAAGAAACTGGATGCGACGGAGTGATGGTGGGGAGAGGGATTTTTGGAACACCGTGGTTCTTCGATGAAGAAACATATAATAAAGGAAAGACAGTAGAAGAGCGATTGAGAATTTGTGTAGAGCACACAAGATTATATGAAGAGAAACTTGGAGATATAAAAAGTTTCGCAATTATGAAGAAGCATTTTAAGGCATATGTGAACGGATTTGATGGTGCAAAAGAACTTCGAATGGAGCTTATGGATTGTGGAAATGCAGAAGAAGTGGAAAAGGTTATTGATCAATTTCTTGAGTAATGCACAAATTAGACGCTGCCAAGAATATGATATAATTCTAAGTATGACAGAACAGCATCTCGCCCTTTACCGAAAATACCGACCACAATCTTTTAGTGATGTTGTTGGTCAGGCACAGGCGGTTACTTTTTTAGAAAGTTCGATTTCACAAAAGAAAATCTCTCATGCATACCTCTTTTGTGGTGGTCGAGGTACAGGTAAGACAACAGTTGCTCGAATCTTTGCTCGGGATATTGGATGTAACCCAGAGGATATTATTGAAATAGATGCAGCTAGTAATCGTGGCATTGATGAGATACGAGAATTACGTGACGCTGTGCGCACTTCACCATTTTCTTCACCATATAAAGTATATATCGTTGATGAAGCACACATGCTTACCAAAGAAGCAGCTAACGCACTTCTCAAAACTCTTGAAGAACCACCATCTCATGTTGTGTTTATTTTAGCTACTACCGATCCTGAAAAACTCCCGGTAACTATTGTGTCGCGTTGTCAGAAAGTTGTCTTTCAGTCGCCGGACCTCGCAACTCTCGCATCAAGGCTTGTCTATGTAGCAAAAGAAGAGGGGAAGAATCTCGGTGAAGATTCAGCACTCCTTATTGCTCGTCATGGAAGAGGGTCATATCGAGATGCGCTCGGAGTTCTTGAGCAAGTCCTAACAACAGGAGGCAATACTATTTCAATCGAAGGTGTAATGACTTCTCTTGGGGCACCTGAAAGATCTCTGCTAATTAATCTTCTTACTGTGTTTTGTATGCATGATGAAAAAGGAACTGCTTCTCTAATTGATACGCTTCAAAAGAAGAACACTTCAGCGCTTAAGGTTTATGATGAGTTTCTAGATGTTGTGCGACAGGCATTACTTGTTCGTATTGGTGCGACAACTTCAAAAGATGAGGAGTTTGTAAGAATATCCAAAGAATATGCAACTGTTATTGGGTCAAAATTAATTCTCACCCTCCTTGAGAGGCGTCATCTACTAGAAGTTTCTGAATCTCACGCATGGAGTGCTTTCCTGGCAATTTTACTTGAAGAAGATAAGTAGTTAGATAAACAAAAGAGCGACGATTACATCGTCGCTCTTTTGTTTAGCAGACTTAGATTATTCAGGAATAAGATAGAACCCAGCAGTTGCAGTAAGTATCCAACAAGCAGTCGACACAGCACCACTTACAAAAAGAGGTATCTTTTCTTTAAATGAAAGCGACGCATACGATCTTGTGATTGCAGTTTCCTGTAGGAACCCAATAATTAAGCTATTGACAACAAGTGTCGCAACAAATGCCATCTTCACATAAAATTGTGTTCGAGTAAGAAGAAATTCTCTTAGTGGCCAAAAGAGAAATAATCCAGTGAGAATCATAAGTCCAAGGCCAATCCATATACGGTAGTGATATTTTTTTACTTTATCTTTCGCTAATGTCTGTGCCTTGCCACGAATCCAGTTGAAGCCCATATGGTCAGCCAGAATAACATTCCAAGCTGTAAAACCAAGAACAGCAAAGTGAAGTGGAAGGAGAATTTTATCCATGAATTATGAAAGCACTCCTACCTTGAATCGTGCGAGGATGTCCATGAATTTTTGGGCTCCTTTATGTTTCTTCATAAACTTATCTGTCCCATCGGTACCACAGATCATAATAATCTTATCTTTTCCTCCTGGGTGCATGTTTACCCATGCAGTTAGATCATACACAGATCCACTGATGCTTGTATAACAACTGGTCACGTCTTTGTGTGTCGCTACTTCTGAAGAAGTGAACTTTTTTGCACCAGGAGTAACTTCTCCAGTAGTTGTGTTTACGGTAGAAGTTCCAGCTACAGTTTCAACAACGTACTCCTTTGGAGCGTATGTGCTGTAGTTGCTATACCCCCAGATTCCAATCCCTACTAATAAAATAATAACAAGAGCACCTCCAATGTGTGTAGTTTTGTTCATATTAGTATATTATACAATAAAGTTTGTCATTTATTTCATCTTGAATTGTCTAACACTATACCAAGCATAGAATATACACATTCCACCGATAATAAACGGAATACTAACGCCAAGTAAACCACCAATAATTCCTCCAAAAAGCGGAACAATTCCTTGAGAAAGTGCTGACAAAGAGCCGTTTATTCCAAGTGCTACACCTTGCTTTTCTTTGGAAATAGTAGAACTTAGGAGAGCTGTTAAGTTGGCCATTGAGAGTCCTTGTGGAATTGCTATAAAAGGAATGAGCACATATTGGAGAAATAATGTTGGCATAAATGGAGTAAGCGATGATGCTATAGCTACTATAATCATAGTGATGCGAAGTATCTGAAGCGGGGTACCTCGGTTACTTACAAATCGCAGGATTAGTGTTTGGGTTATGACTATCCAGATACCAATTGCAGCGAAATAATTTCCTAATTGCGCTTCGCCGATATTATATTTTTGAACAAGATACAGTCCTGAGAAAGATGTGAAGAACGCAAATCCTGCAAAATAGAAAAAGTTTACTTTGTAAACATGTGAAGCGTCTTTGTCGGTAAATGCAGTTTTGATATTACTAAATGCCTTAAGTGGAGTGAGTTTCTTAATAGCCATTCGATTAGTTGTGTGTGTTTCAGGTAAGAAAAAATATACAGAAATCATGTTAATAATCCCTAGAATTCCTGCAATCAAAAATGGCGCAGCTGCAGAATCAAAGATGTGTGCGATATATCCTCCAAGAGCAGGGCCTACAATGAATCCAATTCCAAATGCAGCACCAATTAGACCGAAGTTCTTGGCTTTATTTTCAGGTTTTGAGATATCAGCAATTGCAGCTTGAGCGATACTGAAATTTGCTGAAGCAATCCCCCCAATAAATCGACTTATGAGCACAAGAGCAAGTGAGCCTGCCATAATACCAAATGCGAACACTCCTTGCGATATTGCAAGCACACTTACTCCTAAGAAAAGTAATTTTTTCCTGCCGTACATGTCAGACAATTCACCAAGAAGTGGGGCTGCAAAAAATTGTACAAGACCAAAGATGGCAGTCGCTGCTCCAGCTAAGAAGTACCAGTACTTCTGTGAAATTCCCTCAAGGAGGAATGATGGTGAGGTAGGATCGGTGAAAATAATTGGGACAATCGGAATTACCATTCCGATACCAATCATATCGAGAACAAGAGTAAAAAAGAGGATGGTGAGAGCTTTTCGTTCCATGATAATTGTGTAAGCTTTAGTGAGTAGTGAGGCGTTCAGTATATCACGTATAGTTCTGTAAAATCCTTTATTATTAAGCTTTGTTGTAGGTGAAGTCTTTTCCACTTGTGGATATATCTAAAAAAGGTATCATGACCTGATATGAAGCATCACAAATATATTTTCGTTATCGGAGGAGTGATGTCAGGAGTAGGGAAAGGCATCACTACTTCATCTTTAGGAACTTTATTCAAGGCAAAAGGATACCGAGTATCAATTGCAAAAGCTGACCCTTATTTAAACGTCGATGCAGGTACTATGAATCCCACCGAACACGGTGAGGTTTTTGTTTTAGGAAGTGGTCTTGAGACCGACCAAGATATGGGGAACTATGAACGATTCCTTAATCGTGATTTAGATGAAGCTAATTATATGACTTCGGGTATGGTGTATCAGACTGTGATAGAGCGTGAACGAGCTCTCGGTTATCATGGTAAATGCGTCGAAGCAGTTCCACATATTCGTGATGAAATAACTCGTCGCATTAAAGAGGGGGCTGAAAAAAGTAAAAGTGATATATCAATAATTGAAATAGGTGGGACGGTAGGTGATTATCAGAATATTATGTTCATTGAAGCGGCTCGAGTTCTTAAACTAGAGAACCCAGAAGATGTTGCATTTATTATGGTTTCCTTCTTGCCTATCCCGTCAACGCTTGGTGAGATGAAATCAAAGCCTACACAAAACGCTGTACGACAGCTTAACTCATACGGCATTAATCCAGATTTTATTGTGGCACGAAGTCATGTTGCACTCGATGATAAACGAAAAGAGAAAATCGCAATATCTTGTAACGTACCTGCTTCACGAATAATCTCAGCACCAGATATTGAAAGTATCTATGATGTGCCTGAAAACTTTGAGCGAGATAACTTTGCCTCAATGATAGAGAAAATTTTATATTTAAAACCAAAAAAGATTGACCTCAGTGAATGGGGGAGCTTCGTTAAAAAAACAAAAGTTGTAACTAAAGAAGTTGCTATAGCTATAGTTGGGAAATATTTCGATACCGGGGATTTTGTACTATCTGACGCATATGTATCAGTGATAGAAGCAATTAAATTTTCGGCATACAAAGAAGGGAGAAAACCAAAACTTATCTGGCTAAATGCTAAACATTTCGAAGGTGACAGTAAACACGTCGCTTCTATGTGCAAAAAATATCTTTCTGATGTGCACGGAGTTCTTGTGCCAGGAGGTTTTGGCGAAAGTGGTATTGAAGGTAAAATTGCAGTAATTGAGTACGCACGTACCCATAAGATTCCATACTTTGGTCTTTGTTATGGAATGCAATTACTAGTGATCGAGTACGCTCGACATGTAGCGAGATTAGTCGGTGCACACACAACTGAGATTGATAAAAATGTTAAACATAAAGTAATTGACATTATGGAGCATCAGAAGGAACTCATACAAAAAGGTAAGTATGGCGGATCTATGAGACTTGGGTCATACCCATGTGTCCTGACGCCTAAAACACAGGCCTACGAGTCATATGTTAAGGGTGGTTGGGGCAGTGCTCATGCAAGCGTTCATACGGTCACTGAGCGTCACCGTCATCGTTTTGAGGTAAATAATGCATATGTAGAGCAGTTAGAAAAAGCAGGGCTTGTATTCTCAGGAACTTCCCCAAATAAACAACTTATGGAGATAGCGGAATTACCAAAAAGTAAGCACCCTTTTTTTGTTGGGACACAATTCCATCCTGAATTTTTGGCACGTCCACTTGACCCGCACCCGCTTTTTACAAGTTTTATAAAAGCAGCAAGTGCGCATAAAAAATAACGTAGTTTCTGGTACACTTCAGCTATGACTCAATTTGCACGACTCATGAAAGCAAGTGTGCGTCATATTAATACTCTCCTATTTATTGGCGGGTTTATTTTTGATTTACTTATTTTGCCAGATGCGGGACATGTTGCAACAATCTGGATTGGACTTGTGTATCTTAGTATTGTTGGACTATCTATTGCCATACGCGAATGGGTTATTTCTAGAAATACTGCAAGCAAGACTGAGCAAAAATTATTTTCACTTCTAACATTTGTAATCGCATACTTCTCTGGTTCAGCACTTTCATTTGTTTGTGTATACACAATTCGTAGTGCAATATTTGCCGTATCATGGCCACTCCTTATCGTCCTTCTTCTGTGTGTGCTCGCAAACGAATTGGTCTCATCTCATCATTTTAGGTTCACACTTGATGTTGGGGTGTTCCTTGTTGCTCTTTTTTTCTTCATTGCATTTAATATGCCAATTATTCTTAAGGTGCAAAATGACTTCACTTTTCTTTTGAGTACCGGTATAGCAATCGTCATGTCACTTATCTATGTTTATTTTGTGTCGTTTACTTCTGAATCAGCTAATGAGGAGTCGTCTAGGTCATACGCATTAGCTGTTGGAATACCGATGTTTATTGGAATGCTTTATTTTTTGAATGTCATCCCAGCTGTTCCGCTTTCACTTGCAAAAGCAGGGGCATATCACTCAGTGATTCGTTCCGAAGTAGGAACTTTTACCGGGACAGAGGAAATTGACAACCGTATGTTTGCTTTTTTTAGGGTTCCTATCTACCATTTAACACCAACTGATACCGGTATTTATTTTTTTAGTGCAGTGTCAGCGCCCGCCGAACTTACTGCACCACTTAGCCATGTCTGGGAAGAGTATGATGAAGCTACACATACATGGGTTGAGCGAACTCGAATTGAGTTTACATTAGCTGGCGGTAGAGAGGACGGGTACCGGGCTTATTCGAAGAAAGAAAATGTTAAGGACGGGTTATGGAGAGTAACGGTTAAGGTTGATGACAAACGTATTGTTGGACGAGCAAAGTTTTATATTAAGAAGATAGAGAAAGACCTAAAGCTAGTTGAAACACAATTATAAATATTAGAGACCATCTCGCGAAATTGATGCTGATGTTCGTTCAAGTCTAGTTGCTCTGCGAATATAGTCCTCATTTCCTTTTGGTATAACACGATTATGTTTAGACTCAGCTATAGCGTAACCAATTGTAAAAAGACTTTCAGTTGAGTTAATCCAAGTTTTACCAAATCTGTTGAGATTAATTATCTTAGAGTAACCTCGTAATGTTTTTTCACCATTTTTAACCAAAAAATACTCATGAAAATACGACATTGCTAGTTCACGAATTGTCACATACACTGGGTCACGCCATCCAAGTACAGCGTGGTTAGTCTTACTGATTGCTCCGAAGTATCCATTTTCTTTAAATACTGTTATAACATGATCATAATCATTGTCGGTGACTTTAAGACTGATAATAGTAGGTCTTCGTTTTTGTAAAATAAGAGCTGCGCAAGCTAAAAATGCCCCCTCAAGACAGTGTGCTTTTTTGTGATGGATAACCTCATATGCTGAACGACAGGTCTCCCCACCTTCTTCGTGGTTGAATGGAATTAACTCTAGGTAATTTTGAATTTTTTGTGGACTATCAAGTGATTTTAAAAATTCAAGCTCGGGTGCTGGTGATTTTGGCATAGTGGTATTTTTATTTTGGGCAGACTTCAAAAAGTGCCTCAACATCATCCTCATCTAAGGTTGTTGTTGTGGCGCTATTAACCGCATACATAATAGAGTACACACTTTGGGTGTGGTTGATTCCAAGAACGTGACCCAACTCATGTGCTACGACTCTTCTAAGTTTTACAAGGTCATTATATTGGTATATATCAATGGTGTTTGTTCTTGGTGTAAATTTACCCTCAGTGAATTTTTTAGCACCTAGAGCGTTACTTTTTTCGATAAGGCCATTAATATACACGACAAGCTCGTTATACTTTGTTACTTTAGTATTTATGGTTTCCATATAGACAAGAAGAGTATCTCTTCGCTCTGAAAGTGACTTCGATATCTTCTTCAGCTCCTCAAGTTCTTTGTTCATAGCTTCAAATTCTGCTTGTGGTGCACCGCCTTGGCTATTGTACATTGCAACTTTGTCCACATATATCTGGTACCGTACTTTGAAGGCATCAGTGTCTTTAGTAAGCTGTTCGCCGTCACCAGTATAGATTAGTTTTTCCTGGTCGTAGGTTCTTTTCAATGAATCAGCGGTATTTTTAGCATTTTCAATTTCAAGTGAAAGATTATTAGCTTCATCAGTTCTCGCTTGGCGCTCATCATAAATTAAATTTATAGTTAATGGGCCATTTTGGTTGTACGTAAAAAGAGTCTTACCGAACTCATTACTCCATAACGAAGAAGCTGCATCAATTTCCTCAATAAACTTTGATTGAGAGATTCCAAAATGAGGATCAAAAGTTCCTATCCTATACCCCATTGTGACCTTACAAGGGGAAACTGCTGGTCGGTAGGTGGTGTCTGTATCAGACTGACCCTCTTTCATTGCAATGTACTGACTTTTTTGTGGGATACTTGCAACTTCAGTCTGCTGTTTAACTGGCGAGACAGGTGTCGGTGTTGTAACTTTTTCCGGGATCGTGCTCGCTGTTGCTGTGGACGCTACAGGAGCTACTGCTTCATTTTTTTGCTCAACTTCAGGTAATGTAACTAAATCAGTTGTTATTGCTGGTTGTTTATATGTTGTTTGCTTTGGTTTAAAAATAATCTCCCTGTGTGTAGTCAGTATAAAAAGCACCCCAACAAGACTTAATCCTGAGATTATTTTAAAAAGAGTAACTAGCATAGAATTACTGTTCTATTTTAACACAGAGATTCAGTCATTATTATTAGACCAATTATTGTGTTGTTGTGGAAGCTTTTGTTTGTTGCGAAGAAGTCGAAAGCTGTAAGGTTGTTGTTGCGAGAAGATTTGCTACATACGATCCTTTCTTTTCCTGTATTTGGTATAGTATTGTTTTTATTGGGCCTGTCGGTTCATTATTTGTATCGGTCTTTCGGTACGTTGGAAATGTTCTAATAAGTAGCCCGTTACTTATTGTAAAAGTATCATGCCCCATGTACCCTTCAAGAAGTGCTCCCTTTTTTGTGTCATCCTCTGTCATTTCAGGAATTGTAACCGGAAGTAGTTGAGTATTGCTTGCAGAAGTATAAATAAAGACCTCACCAAAACTGCCAGATCCTTGTGACATGGTTGTAATTACAAGTTCCTCAAAGGTGTCACTATTAATGTCACTAAAAGAAGTGTTGGTAAGTTTATTAGTTTCTAGGATAATTGGTGAATTAGTTGCAAACCCAGATGGTGTAATAGTGATAGTACTTAAACTTTCACCGGTGGGGTTAGTTTCGAGCACTTTAATTTTTTTGCCTGATTTTGATGAAAAGGTGTTTTTGTCATCAACTACAACAGGTGTTGTCGTTGCAACAGGAGCAGGGGTATCTGCTACTGTGGCTGGAGGTGCGGATTTGTGCGTAGTTATGTAATAACCTGTATAACCAAGAAGGCCGACACTAACCAAACACAAGAGGATGTAAATGGATCTTTTCATTGTTACTGATTAGTTGTAGTTGCCGCTACAGGTTTTACTTTTAGTATAGACTTTAGATTATTTTTTGCCTGCTCGACACTCTTTTTAAATGTTTCATCAATTGCCTGGAGCTCCTTTTTTTTGTCGGCTATCTTATCACCTGGAGTTTCTTTTTGAACTGTTTGTACTGAAGTTCTAAAATTTTGCTGAGCCTTTTGAATCGCATCTTTTAGTGTTTTTCTCACTGTTTCTCCCGATACACCGCTTGCACAATCACTTACGGCTTTCTTTTTTGCTGATTCAATGTCTGACGTAAGTGTAGCTGTTGCTTTTTCAAGAGTAGCTTTTCTTGCGGCAACTGTCTGGTCAACTTCTTTTCTGTGTGCAGTAAGGAGTGCGTCAGTTGCAATTTTTTTATCTGCTAGAGCCTTTTCAATTGCTGTTGTGAATGTAGCTACAGCAGCTTTTTGCTCCTCAGTACTAGCCCGCTTAGTTAGCTCAGCTAACTGTGCTTTTCGCTTGTTGTCATTTTCCTCACGCTTTATATCTACCTGTGTTCTAACCTCTTCTCGCTTCTCACTTCGTTTTTCTACGTTCTCGAGTCTTTTCCCTCCTTGCGCTGGACTATTACTCCCGATTTGTACAATTATTTTATCAATTTGCGTACAAAAGCCCATTTCTTTTGTCGAAGATGCAATGCGAGGCCTTGTTGTTGAGGCATTTAACGGTCTAGCCTCTCTTGTTTCAATTCTTTCTATTTTTTGATTACGAAATGCTTCTCGATCTTTTCCAGGCAATGGTTCGAGTGCACTTACAGCTGCTGGTAATAATAATGAACTTATGATGAGTGTTGAGAATGTTTTTTTCATATATATCTTCATAATTAGAAGTTGGTATTGATAGTAGGTTCAGAAGCAGAAGTTGCTGGCGTGTCTAGTGTCGCCTGAACCGCTTGTGATTCTTCTTTAGTTTGACCATCAACTAAGTAGTCAATTATCTCATCAGTGGAAGCGTTTTGAGTCGGTTCAACAACGGCACCTTGTGAAGCGTTGTTTTCAGTATTCGTTGTAGTAACTGGTGGAGTTTGTGCTGGTTGCGTAGTTTGCTTTTTAGACATTGAAAAGTAGACTGATCCACTGATTATTATGACCCCAACGAGACTTATGATAATATTTTTTGTTGACATATTTTTAATTGTTCGCTTAATAGTAAAAGTATACCTTTTTTAGTCTAAACGGTTATACACAGCTGTGTTGTATGTCGTACTTGAGGTATGTAAAGGTCTGAGGACATGATTTTTGTTATACTTAAATTACTTATGAAAATCCATGAACTCGGTCATGTAGTCCTTTATGTTTCTAATCTTGAAAGGTCTGCTTCGTTTTATAAAGACATTCTTGGATTTAAAGAAATTCATCGTAATCTTCATATCGCATTATTTTCCTCAGGAAGGACACATCATGAAATGTTACTTATTGAAATAGGGGGTGAAAAACAACCTAAAAGTTATCCAACGCCCGGGTTATACCATATTGGTTTTAAAATTGGCAACTCAACAGATGAGCTGCGTACGGCACTTACTGAACTACAAAATGCAGGTGTACGAATTGTTGGGTCAACCGACCATCATGTTACCCATAGTCTCTATATTTTAGATCCTGATGATAATGAGCTTGAGCTGTATGTTGATGTAAATGACGAGTGGAAAACAAATCCTGAAGCAATTATACGTGAGGCAAAACGTCTTTATCTATAGTAAGTGTTCTATATTAAGAATGAGTTGATACCAATACAAATAATAACAATAATTATAAGAAGTACTCCGTATGTTATGTGATAAATATGCTGCTTACGTATTTCGATAAAAACCATAAGGCACAACGCTATCACCAGAATCGAAATAAGTGTTGTGTAAATATTGTTTATATAATAGGAAGCATTGAATAGTAGTTTTTCATAAAAATGTGGACTAGGGAAAATTGTTTTAGGGGTGAGTGAATTTGGTACTGTTGTTGCTTCTTGCTTACCAAACATCTGTACGACAAAGAGTACTTTTTTGTCATTTACCGTACTAGGAACGGTTGCTATTCCGATATCCTCAAAACGTTTATCGAGAATATTTTGCCTGTGTTTAGGAGAGTTCATCCATGCATTTTGTACTGCTCGTGAACTTCTGTAGTTAATGGCAAGATTTTCGCCTGCAAACAAAAATTGGTAACCGGCCTGATTATACCAGTGCCATGGACTAGTGCCATCTGGAGCAAAATGTGCAAAGTAATCTCTTGCTACCATATCGTGGCCTTTCATATCTGCTGCGTTATATAAGCGCTGGTTATACAATAATGGTGGAAGACCATTTTCTCTTCTTGATTGATTAGTAAGATCAATAAGGATAGTAGATACCACAGATGATCCATATGTTGTTGTACGAATAACGACGTATGTTGTAAATGAAATTAAAAGAAGTGAAATGACTCCAATAAGTAAAGATAAAATAACATGCTCTCTGAAAAAATGAGGCTTATAGTCATTGTCAATATGAGGGATAAATGTATGCTTAAGTACTTTTTTTATCCGGGTGTGTATCATGGTATGAGTATAGTAGACAAGTTAAAAAAAAGAAACGAATTATCAAATTGAAGTTGACTATTGTGAATATAGCCCAGTCTGCTTAAGCTCAGCTCGTAGAAGTTTGTGGTCAGGAACTGTTCGTGCAACCAGATCCCAAAATTTTTTTGAATGATTAAATTCTTCTAGATGGCATAGTTCATGAACAATTATGTAATCTGCAAGTTTTTGGGGTAGAAGTATTATTCTATAGTTAAAATTTAAGTTACCCTTTTTGGAACAACTTCCCCAGAGTGTTTTATGATCTTTAATGTTAACTTTGTTGTACGTAAGTTTATAGTAACTGTTTAGTTCTGGTATCCTTTGGTTTACAAATTTTATGGCAGCATTTTTATGCTTTTGGTATTCAAGATATGAAGCTGCTTTTGATTGTGGTTTAGGTAGTGATTTGTACCGATTAAGTGTACTTAGTATCCAAGAACTTTTTTGTTGTAGTAGTGATTCTGCTTTTTGGATTGATAGAAATGTAGGTATTGTAACTTGAAGTGTTGCATTCCGAGATACACTCATACGCATGTGTTTAGCATCTCGACTCACCTTAAGTGTGTAGGGTATAGCAGCGCCCAGAAGAGTAAGTACTTTTTCTTGGCGCGAAATTCGAGTAATCTTTTTTCTCTTTAAGAAAGTAAACTTCATTATTTCTTAACGGTTAGTGTTTTTCGGATCGTATCGAAAGAGTCAATTAGTAATGAATGGTTAAATTCTTTAATGGATCCTTTAGGATAGTTTTCAAAAACAGAATAATGGATATAATACCTGACTGCTAGACACATATTTTTGCCTTGTATTGCGTAGACTGTTTCTACATACCTATTACCAGCACCAGCACCCGTGGTTGACGCAGTAGAATATGTTATCTTGTTTTCAGTGCTCAGTATTGGTGTAACTTTTTCTTCAAAAAACATATCAGCGGAACATTTTGTTGCTTTTGGAATCTTTTCAACACTAAAATAAGTGTCTTTAGAAAGATTAGTTCCTTGTGCAACAGTGCTCGGGATAGTGAATTTTACCCCAGTAATTGACTCACCAGGGATAAGTCCGTATGAATGTGATGTATCAACAGTGTAACTATCTGTTCTTGTAAGCTCAGGAGGTGTTGTAAATCGTGGGAGTATGATTGAAAAATCTTCCGCATCATATAAAAATTTCTTTGTACTTGTAGAGCTTGAGGTGAGTGGTCTTGCTCGGACCTCACAATCAATAAAATTTTTCTCCTCGTTATCTTCAAGTACAATGACATCATTCCCTTTTGTCCAAAATATAAATGACTCATCAATGTTCGCATATCGGACCCCACTACCAGAAATGGTTTGAGCTAGATGCAGACTTCTGCCGTCACTGAGTGTTATATCAACAGAGCCGGTTGGGACAGGGGGTTCATTAGTAATAGTAACTTTCGGCTGCTCTGCGCTCTGGAGATAGAATTTTGCACCTATAATTTTATTACCTTTACAAATATATGTTGCGTTTTTAACGACAACTAATGGTGCAGGAGTAACACTTGTTAAATACGCAAAATATGACAAACCCGAAAGAATAAGTGTAAGTGCGACAATAGCTACTAAAGTTGTTTTTTTCATATACTAAGTATACCAAAAAAGTGAAGTAACGGGTTCTAAATTATTATGCTGTAAGTAATGCTAATTTTTTATGTCGCGGAAGTCTTTTTAGTTCAGCTTCACGTTTACGAGCAAAAGCATAAGATTCACAAGTCTCATGGTACTTAAGTACAACAGGGCGACGAATTTTCGTATAATGCGCACCATTCTTGGAAGTATTATGTTCCTTTAGCCGCTTTTCTAAGTTATTTGTGCTTCCAATATAAAGTGATGCATCAGCACACTCAAGAATATATATATAAAACATGCTGTATATAGTACCATTTAAAACAGTGGTATACTTTTAGTATGATAAAGGCGTTTTTGGAAAACAAAAAATATTCATACAGTATCGCGCAGGTGGCAGTAGTATTCCAGTCGGTACTTACAATCCTACTTGTGGTTAGTTTACTTTTTTCTCTGTCTTCTGTTGAAGCGCCTCTTAGGATTATCACATGGCTTCTAATTCTCGACACTACTTTTGTTGTGCTACATCTTTCTTATAGAGGGGCATACAGAGGCCCAAAGGTTGCGCTAGCTAAAGACCAAAAAACAATGCTACTTGTTCATGTTACGAGTTCACTTGTAGCACTTTGCTCAACTGTCTATCTTGTGGCTAAAAAAATACAAGAACAACCAGGTATTATCTGGATAATCTTGGTTGTCTGGGTTATTTCTTTGATTTCTGGGCTGCTTTTTTTTAGAAAAAAGTATATAGTTTTATAAATGTGATAAAACCTAAAGTAGCGGTATACTGTAGAAACGTATGTTATTGCGCTTAGAAAAGAAGCTTTTCCCTGTGCTTCTTACCTTTCCTTTTCTTATTGTTGTTATTCTTCTAGTAAAAGAATTTAGAAGTGCCGAAATGGAAGTTGCTGCATTGTCCACTCAAATACAAGAGCAAAAAGCTCTTATTGCAACGACAAGTGTAAGTGCTAGTATTGTGGCAACTGTGCCAAACCCAGTCTCTACTGCTATTGTCACAGAAGTTAAGAAACCAGAGCTATTTGAATATATCGAAGTTGTTGAGGGGTGTAATAGTAATTTTCAGGGGGCATGCGTGAATGTACGTACTAAGCCTGACAGTACTTCAAAAGTCGCATACAAGCTTCGTACAGGAGTTATTTTACGTGTTCAAGAAAAAATTACAGAAGATGGTCGTGAGTGGTACAAAGTGCATTTTGATGAATGGCTGCGTTACCCAGATAGAGTTTCTAAAGACTTATATGTGGCAGCAGAGTATGTTAAACCTTTTTTAAACGAGGGTAATAAAGATGCAGTAGATCCGTCACTTGGAACAAGTACGAAGCGTATAATTGTTGATAGGACGAAACAGACACTCTATGCCTACGACGGGGAAGAATTATTCATGCAAGAAAAGGTTTCTACAGGAATTGAGCTAACACCAACGCCGCGAGGTACATTTACAATCTACAGAAAGACACCAAGTAGATATATGCAAGGGCCAATAGCTGGAGTCAGTAGCCATTATTACGATCTCCCTGGAGTTCCATGGAATCTCTATTTTTCTGTAGATGGAGCAGTAATTCATGGAGCGTACTGGCACCAGAGCTTCGGAAGAAAGTGGTCAAATGGATGTGTTAATTTACCAATTGCTAGTGCAGAAAAACTTTATAATTGGGCTGAGGTGGGAACTAAAGTAATTGTTCGAGATTAGTACTCGATAGTAATTGGAAACGCCATCGAAGCGTCATTTTTTGGTAATCCAGAAGGGTTGTCTTTTTTAAGAATAATAGTTGCTTTGCCAATATAGTTAGTTGGTATTTTTATTTTTGCTATGAAGGAGACTTCTTCACTCGTCATCCAGTCACTTTGTGCTTGTGCGGGGGTGGTTGCAAGCACTTTGCCATCTTTATCAATTACTACAACTGGGAAAGATCCTTCGAAATACCATCCACGTGCGCTACCTCGCACTTCAAATTCTTTACCCGTAACTGAGTCAGGGGTTGGTGTTGTGACAGAAATTACCCCTGAAGTTGCATTAATATATACTGGTTTAGCTGAGGGTGATTCCTCAACAAACGTTCTCCCGTCAGGTGTCCTGCACTGTCGCGGATAGCTTTCCATAATCAGTAGTCCTGCTTTTGCACAATCATTAAATGACAGAACTGTTGGAAAAGGGGAAGGTGGGGGGACCATATTGCAAGGTTGTTTACTGCATTTATTATCTATGTATAATGCACCACCTAGCCATACAATACCACTAATGAGTACTGCACCAAGTATCATTAAGTGTAATTTTTTCATAATAAATACAAAATTATAAAATAATTTATTTTGTAAACTTGAATGTCTTTACAATTTTTTCTCCAAGGTTATACGATGCTGTTAATTGCGCATCTGTTACGGCAACTGTCATTTTTTCATCACGAAGTTTTGTTCCAGATTGGATCTGTTCAATTACATAACAAGCATTATTATGAATTGTACGGTAGCTTTCTGATTGAGTGTACTTTGGTGTATTTGTTTCTGTGGTTGAGAATTTCTTAAAGACTATACCATTGATTGTTACACTGCTTATCTTTTGGTTAGGGTAAGCATTGTCTGGTGTATAACATTCTTTAGTGTTCGGACTTATACCGACACGAACTTCTGCCATGTAATAGAGGGGGTATGTTTGCTTACCGGTGAAATATGTTCCTTGGTCGATGTTGCGAATAGAAAATGAAACAATACCTTTGCCTTGATTCGCTTGACCTGCATAGAGTCTCCAGTTATTACCGACTTCGTGGAATGTAGAGAAACTAGAAAGTTGCCTAGCATATGGTGGGTATTGAATGCTAAAACCATGTTGAGAGTTTGCATAGCTGTAAAATCCCGCAACATTTCCTGAAGTAAGTGCAGTTGACGGCTTCCCGGTTGATGTGTCTGGAAGTGTGCTAGTGGCTTGTGGTGCCTCAGGTACTTGCTCAGTAGAGCTACTGACAGCTTGACTAAGTGCCGCTTCTTTGGCTTCTTTGGCGTGTTTTTGGCCGAAATACACAGAACCAACGTTCACGAAAAGAACAATCAAGATTATCGCAACGATATAATGTGTATTTTTTGGCATATACACTAGTATACTCCTAAAAATGAAAAAACTAGCAGGTTGTTACCAGATAATCATTACGGGATAGTGTTTGCAACAATCCCGATGAGGAGTATCCCAATGAAGTTCCCAATAAATGCAACGGGTATAAACCATCGCATATTCATTTTTGATAACCCGAGTAAACCAACTCCAAGTTCATCGGGAAGCGGGGACGCAATAATAATTCCACCAATAAAAAATGTTAGATATCTAAAAAAAGTGAGATGATGTTTAAATTTTAATTTTGTTCCAGCAATCTGATGCTTCATCATCTCCATTAAGTGATCAGAAAGTCTATCTTTTATGAATCTAAAGATAATTAAGTCCCCAATAAGAGCTCCAAGAGCTCCAAAAAATGCAACTTGGATTACCGATTGCATTTGTGCAATTTCTCCTAAGGCAACTATGGATGGAGCAGTAGTAAAAATTGAAGTAAAAAAAATTCCAGCAAAGAAACTTCCGAACAATTTATATTCTTGAGTGGTAGCCAGGATTTGTGCAAGGATTTGTGTTTGGATAAGCACAAGAGCTGCAAAGATACTTAATATAACAATTGCTATGTCTTCTATAAGGTAACCTCGAGCTGTTTTTGTCATTGCAGTTTAGTATATCAGAACAATATAATGATAAAGTGATGAGTGGTGCTAACGATTCGATTCCCCTTCAAAATTTTGGACCCATTCACCAAATTGCATAGTGGTTGGATCAAGAATTAAACGTAGACTTTTACCAATTGATGGGGAGACAGTAAAAGCCTCATTAGGTTTTCTGTCTGCGTAATTAATAATTACTGAGGTATTTGGCCCTGGCTCGGTAGTTTGTGGGGCGATTCTGTCTCCAAGTAGTAGGGCGTGTGATCCATTATAGCCAGTTTCGGTTTTGAGAGCTGCTACAACATAGTAAAACGTACCACTGCCGCCTTTAGTTTGAGTAATGAGAAAAATAACATCTTCTTTTCCGTCCTTATTTATATCTTTGCGAAGCTCATTACCAAAAAATTGAGTACGTATCTTTGTTTCTGACCCTGGGGAAGTTTCTTTTTCAGATAAACCATTTTGTAATTTAATTGGGGTACCGTCTATGATATAAGTACTATCTTTATAGTTAGTGCTAATTACAGCAGGGGCTTGATTTGCTGGCAATGTGCCAGCTTTATAATTGGTAACAACGAAATAACCAACAATGCCAAGCGCTACGGTAGCAATCATGGTTGTAACGGAGGCTGAGCTTTTTTTGGTAGACATACTGTTAGTCTACCACGTATGGCTTATATTTCTTTTTATTTTGAATAGTGCTTAATTACCGCTTGCACACCTGCGATATTACTTTCTAATTCAATAGTCTCATGGGTTTTTAATTCAACGGTAATTGCAGGTATTCCGATTGAAGCTAACCAGTCTTCAGCTGCTCCTGTAACTTGGTACGCGTCAAAGGTTTTTATTGCTGGATAGCCGGATGCTTGAGCGTAAGAGTTCATAAGTTGCAACGTATTATCTGCAACTTCGTCTGTACACTTTGATGCATATACACCATTTGATTTGCTGTGCCAAAAGATTACAGCAGTAGTAGAGTGTTTACGAATAAAGTCTTTGATAGTAATTGATTCTGGCTCAGAAAAAGGTGATTTTCCGGCGCTTACGGTTTTTGACTGCCAAGTACTTTTTGGTTGCCACGTACAATCAAAATTTCTATTAAGGTCTACATTATTCGCATTGAATCTTGCGGAGGTGAGTATTTTCTGATCTTTTGTTACATCGTCAACTGTAAATCTTCCATCTTTACCTGTTACCTTAAATACTGCATCAGGGTTTGCTGATGGGATAATATCCACCGTCAAATTATTGGGGATTATTTCTGGGTGTAATGTGAGATAATCAATGATTTCGTAGGCAAGTACTACCGAATTCCACTCATACCCACCATGAATACCACCTATAAATATAATGTGCTGAGATCCTGTTCCAAAAGAGTGTGATTCTATTGCACGCTGTTCTACAGAGTGGCCAATTAACTGTATAACCGGTAAAGGTTCTTGTTTTTTTTCTACAGGAGAGGTGATAACTAGATCAGTTGGTGGAGATTTTTTTGATGGTTTAGAGTGCGTCATGATTACTATAATCATGATTATAGCAACCCCAAGTAGCCAGGTGAAAACTTGCTGAGTACGTTTTGCAGACATTATTTAGCGTAGTACTTGATGAGAGCTTCAACTCCTGCTTTATTTTTTGACCACTCAGTATCAGTGTGATTAGTGAGAAGAACACTTATTGCTGGGATGTTATTTTTTGCTAACCAGTTAACCATATCTCCAGTTGTTTCATAAAAATCAAAACTTTGATGTGCTGTATAACCAGAAGCACTCGCAAACGTTTTAGTTAGTGTTGTAGTGAGAGGGGAGACACCGTTGTGACAGTTAGAAGCATACACTCCGCCTCCCGCACTGTACCAGACAACTGCAGCAACAGGTTTATTAGTTTCAACATAGTCTCTAATTGCCTTACTTTCAGGTTCAGAAAATGCAGATGCTCCACCGCTTACTTTTTTGGTTTGCCAGACACCATTTTCTTGCCAGTCACAATCAAAATTACGATTAAGATCAATGGTATTTGCATTAAATCTGCCTGAAATAACTAGACTTTCTGAACTTGGCACATCACTTGCAGAAAATCGTTCGGTACTACCTACTACTTTTTGAAGTCCATCTGGATTTAGAACTGGCACTACTGTAACCTTAATATTCTTAGGAATACTTTCTGGGTTTGCTTTAAGGTAATCAATTAATTGAGTGGCAAGGAGAGCAGTATTCCATTCATACCCACCATGAATACCTCCCACAAAGAGTAGCTCCTTATCACCGGTTCCGAAATGATATGCAGTAATTGGATTATTTTTTACGGATGTTCCTATGACGGTTTTTGTCGTATCTTTTGGTACTATTTGAGCCTGCGGTGTAACTGTAGAGGTGTTTGAAACAACTTCATTTGAAGTAGGGTTTATGGTTACCTCCTTAATCTCAGGAACATTATTAGTCTTTGTATAGTAGAAAATTCCTCCACCAATAACTGCCAAAACAAGAATAGCTATAATTGTATTTTTCATAATACTATTAGTATACACCTTTTGGTAACCATGCAAGGAGAAAATTTAATCAAATGTAGTGGCTAGATATTTATCAATTTCACGCTGATCTAAATCATAAAATTGTATTTTATTTTCATGGAGATATGTGGCAAGTTTTACACCAACAAATCGCCAATGCCACGGCTCGTAGGTATAGTACTTATTACCTTTAGGGTAGGAAAGGACAAAACCGTACCTAAAAGCATTATCAGTTAACCATAAGTAAGCAGGAGTCTTGTCAAAACCACCTAGTTGTCCATTTTGTCCGACAGTTATAAAATCAACAGTTGTTCCAAGCTGATGTTCTGAGTAACCCTGGTCTGCAGAAAAGGTGTTTGCTGTACCGGCGCCATACGTAACCGAATATGTGGATTTTAGTGATTTTTGTTCTGAGAAAGATCTGTAGCCTGATTTTACATACAACGTGATACCGCTTGCTTTTGCATAGCTAAGTAGATTAAGAAGATACGGGTCTGCTTCACTTAAGAACTGTTCCTGACGTGTTGAGCTATAGGTAAACTCTGTTGGAATAGTTGTCAGGTGAGCAGGGACATAGTTCTCGTTCATAAAATATACTTTAGAGTATTTTTTAAGTAACTCGGGATCAACTGATGCGAGTTTTTGTAAATTCCCAACTGCTCCGCCGATTACCCCAACAGTTTGCTCGACACCTCCGACTTGGTTTTTGACTGCGTCGATATTTTGCTGGGTGTATGCAAGAGTATTAGATAGGCCAAGAGTTGCAGTACGTAAGTCGGTGATATTTTGGGATAGTTGATATGTATTCCATGATAGAGCCGCGGTAGTGGACGCAAGCTCAGTAGAGAGTGAGTCAGTTCTTTCCTTGAGTTCGTTAATTTTGGTGTACTGATAGTAGAGACCGCCAAGAAGTATAATTAAAAGTACCCACACAAGCGCTTTTGAGACTAGATGTATAAAATGTCTGGTATGCATATCATAAGTATATCACTCTTGTAATTAGAAATTACTAAGTTGTTGTCGTCTTTTTCATTCTTTTAAAAATCCCATACTGAATAAGACTTAATGTTATACCGAATACTATTATGACAGACGTTGCTTTAAACAAGAACCCTAAATTATTCTCCCACTCACTTCCTAAAAAGTAGCCAACGAGACCATATACGAGGACATATGTAACTTCGCCCGCAATCCCAATTCCAAAAAATACTAGGTACTTTACTTTTGTGATACCTGATAAAATATTAACCAAAGGACCGACCCCAGTAAGGAATCTACTGAAAAAAATAAGTGAGAATGAATAGTTGTGCATGTATCCTTCTAAAGCTAGGTATAGTTTTGAATGCAATGTCTTATGTAAGCCAATTTTTTCAAGTAGTCTTGTACCATAGTATCTTGAAACCATGTATCCAATAGCGTCCCCGCAGATATTACCTAAAAGTGCAACGAGTAGTACTGTTGTGATGCTAAAGTATCCTTGTGCAGAAAAAGCTCCAGCTGCTGCAAGGATACTGCTTGATGGTAATGGGAGAGCGAGGGCAGCAAGTAATGCGACAATAAAAAGACCGATATATTTATAGAGAAGCAAGAATGATAAAAATGCCCCAAGGATGGTGGTCATATTAATTCTTGCTTGCGTTAGTCGAAGTACTAAACTTAAGAATGCTATTTTTGATCAATATGAGACATTCTTCTTTTGTAATTCCAAGAGAGTTGGCCGTGCTTGCAATTGTTGAATGTGGGTATTTTGAATCTGAAATGTGCAACTCATTTTTAAGGTAATCTGTTGGCAGATTAAAGCTACGGTTAAGATATTCGAACGTCATCCAACTTTGTAACAACTTATTGTTAGGGGTAAACTCATGACTATGACGTATTTGGAAATCTCCACGATTTTTTATTGATAGGTATTGCCTAATAAAAAGGAAACTCACAAATACTAAAATAATAAGTGATAGGGTAAGTGAGATTGGATAGGTGTATTTTTTTATCATGGTGTAGCTAGTTGGGTATCTGGGTAGTTTTGCTACAGATTAATACCTATTCTTTTATTTTTTCGATGATATCTCTATATGTGTCAAGAAATGCAAATAACAAACTCATTACAATTGGTCCTAAAAATAGTCCAATTGGCCCAAATAAGAATAATCCTCCGATTATTGATAATAAAATAAGTAATGGATGAAGTGACAATGCATCACCAACTAATTTCGGTCTTAGTAAATTATCTACAAGCCCAACAATAACTACTCCCCAGATAGTTAGCCCTACAGTGCCAACGATGCTATTTGTTATGAAAAGATAGAGTATCCCAGGTAAGATAATAATCCCTGTTCCAATTCCAGGTATGAGTGCTGTAATAACAGCAACAGCGCCCCATAGTAATGCGTTAGGTACTCCAAAAATACCAAACCCAATAGCGGTGAGTGTTCCTTGGATTAGTGCGATAAGTAAGTTTCCTTTGATGACAGTGTTAACTGCAAGGTGAATGCGCTTAAAGATAGTCTTCATGTCCTCTTTATCTAGTGGGCTTAATTTAATCAGTGACTTAACAAGCTTGTCTCCGTCACGAATAAAATAATAAAGAGAAACAAAGAAAATAAATAAATCCAATATCCAAACAGAAACACCTGAAAGTAAGTTGCCTAAGTGGTCAATGAGCCATGAAAGAGTTTGTTTTAAATAAACATCAATATTTTCAGAAAAAGTACTAAAAAAGCTACTCGAGCCAGGAATAAATGTTTCAAAAACTCTTCCTGTGCCGTTAATTGCTGACATTATTAGATTCCTGCTGCCTTCTCCTCGTGCAACTGAACTGTAAAGATCAACCGATTCTTTAAATATCTGTGTAGCGACTAAGAGAAGTGGCACAATCATACATACAACGGTTACCGTTACTGTAGCTAATGATGCTAACGTCTTTTTGTTATGGAATACAGGTAGAACCTTTTTATAGATAGGGTAAAGTGTTATCGCGAATATTCCAGCTAGGATAACAGTAAGAAGAAATGGCTGAACAATTAGAAAAGTAAGAACGAGTACCCCAACTAAGAGTATGAGTAAGAAATGTAATTGAAATTTACGATCAACCATATAGTAACTATATCACGTGTAAACCATGGCGGATACTCTATTGTGGGCACAGTCTTCGAGTGTGTCCACCTTAGGAATTATTATGTATACTTAGTAGATATTTTGAAGGAGATTTTTGTGCAACTTTTCAAAAAAGCTCTTTGTGCCATAAAGTCTATGGCCATGGTTCCCAAGAAAGTTCTCCGTGCGATAAAACTCACAATTCTAGAGAGTGCAGTCGAGTATTCTGTGTATGGCTTGTTGGGAATTGTAAGGGTGTCATTGCTGGCTATTGGGATCTTTTCAGTTTGTGCAGGATTGATCGGATTGATCCCTGCAATACCTCTTCTTCCAACAGTGCCATTTATGCTTCTTGCGAGGTGGTGTTTTCGGTACAGTTCACCAATTTTGTATGACATGGTTTATTCGATTAAATATGTTGGCCCAGCTCTACGTGACTGGGACAATCATAAACGAATATCGGTCAGAATAAAATTGGTAAGTAGTGTAACCATCTTAGCAACAGTCGGCTTCACGCTCTATGGAAGTAAGACTCAACTAAGTAAAATCGTATACACTCTCTTTGCCTTGGGGGTGATTACCTTTATTCTTACTAGAAAAAGTAAGTAGGGGATGGTTGGAATAATGGGTACAAAAATCGCAGCTGATACTGCGATTTTTTTTATTGTCTTTATAAATACTACAAAAGCAGTCTTGATAAAATTAATTATTATTATTCAAAAAAGGGTTACTAAAATTATTGATTTTTTCACTAATTCTGAACAACTCATTGTACTTAGCGAGGCGCTCAGTTCTTGAAAATGATCCAGTTTTTATCTGACCAGAACCAGAGGCAACCGCCAGATGGGCTATAGTGGTGTCTTCGGTTTCACCTGACCTATGGGAGATGATAGTTTGCATGTTGTGATTGTGAGCGAGCATAATGGCATCAGCTGTTTCGGTAAGCGTACCTATCTGATTTACTTTTATAAGTACAGCATTTGCGACATGCATATCAATACCTTTTTGGATAAATTCCGTGTTTGTAACGAATAGGTCATCTCCAACGAGCTGTATTTTGTTGCCGAGTTGTTCGGTAAGTGCTTTCCAGTTATCCCAGTCATCTTCTGCGAGCCCGTCTTCGATACTTACGATAGGAAATTCTTGCGCGAGATTAGTTAACCAGCTAATCATTTCAGTAGAATTTATTTTTTTCTGTTCACATGCTAAGTTATACGTACTGTTTTCATAAAATTCGCTTGCAGCAACATCAAGAGCAAATGCGATATCTTTTCCGAGTATTAGTCCTGATGCAGTCACCGCTGCACTAAGAATAGTAAGCGCTTCTTTATTACTTGTGACATGAGCTAGTGGGAATCCTCCCTCATCACCAACTGCACTTGTTCCTCGGGTCCCCATACTAGTGCGTAATTGATAGAAAACTTTAGTACCCATTTCAATTGCTTCATTATAAGTTGTGGCACCAACAGGTACAATCATCCATTCTTGAACATCTGTTGAGTTACTTGCATGGCGCCCACCATTTAAGACATTAATCATCGGCATAGGTAGAGTCATTTCATGGGTAAATGAGAATTCATTACGAATAAATTCGTAGAGTTCAAGATTGCGACTTTTTGCAGCAGCTTTTGCAAAAGCAAGTGATAGTGCTAGTAACGAGTTGGCCCCATATGAGGATTTATTTTTTGTGCCATCTAGTTCACAGAGGCAGGTGTCGAATTCTCTCTGAGAAGTAAAATCTTTATCAATAATCTTTTCAGAAAGTTCGTGATGTATAAAGGCGACTGCTTTAGTGACGCCTTTACCGTCAAAGTGGTCACGGTCATTATCACGTAGTTCAAGTGCTTCGTGACTCCCGGTAGAAGCACCACTTGGTACACTTGCTCGTCCAAAAGACATATCCTCGAGCATCATATCGACCTCAACAGTAGGGTATCCTCGAGAGTCGAGAATCATTCGTGGTGTGATGTTTTTAATTTTCATACAATATATGTGATTAGTATGAGTATAGCAGAAAGTTTTTGTGTTACACTTTTGATAATAGTGCACGTGTGTACCTTCCCCATATGGCAAACATTCATATTTACGATATTCATGATGAAGAAAAAGCAATTCTTGAGAATGGCTTACTTGATCATACGTGTACATTTCATAGTACCCCAATAAGCATTGAGACAGTCTCGCCAGATGCTGAAGTTATTTCGGTGTTTGTTTCTAGCTATGTAACTAAGGATATGTTAGACAAGATGCCGAATCTAAAGCTTATTGCATGTCGCTCTGCAGGGTACAATAATGTGCCAGTTCATGAAGCAGAAAAGCGTGGCATCCAGGTTGTTGTTGTTCCTAGTTACGGTGAACACACAGTTGCAGAGTATGCGTTCGCACTTTTACTTACGCTTGCTCGTAAAGTTCCTGAATCTGCAAAGACCGTGAAAGAAAATGTATGTCTTGATCCGAATTTGATTCGAGGAATAGATTTGTATGGTAAAAAACTTGGCGTCATTGGTACGGGTAAAATCGGCAAGCGCATGATTGCGATTGCGAGAGGGTTCGGCATGGATGTTATTGCATATGACTCATATGAAAGTCCACAAGACGCACATGTGCTTGGTTTTATGTATGTAACCAAGGAGGATCTTTTCAGGCAATCTGATATCATATCGCTTCACGCACCTCTTACTCCTGATACTGCTCGCATTTTGAATGAACAAGCATTCTCAATGATGAAAGATAATGTGTATATTATTAATACTGCTCGAGGAGAGCTGATTGATACTCACGCTCTTTTGGTTGCTCTTACGAATTCAAAAATCGCAGGTGTTGGGCTAGACGTGGTTGAAGGTGAGGAGCTTGTTAAAGAAAAATGTAAGATAATTGAGGGTAATAACAGGGAATCAACAAAGTTGCTCGAAGAATCTTTTTATATTTCTACGCTTCTTAAAGACGACAGAGTTATTCTTACCCCGCATATTGCCTACAATACCGTAGAAGCTGTGTCGAGAATTATGCATACAACCGTAGATAATATTAAAAATTTCTTTAATGGTGCAGTAAGTAACAAGGTCACTGTTCCGCCGCCACCCCTTGGAAAACTAATTCTCATTCGTCATACTCAGTCAGAATGGAATGAAAAAGGTATTTGGACTGGAACGCGTGATGCTAAGCTTACCGCTAAAGGGTTCGAGGACGCACGTCTATTAGGTAATATCATTCGAGATATAACTATCCACCATGCATATGCATCGATGCAGATTCGTACAATGGAGACACTTTCATCGTTACTTGGTATGATGCAACAGCCAACCGTGTCTATTACGCAAAACGAAGCACTCAATGAACGTGATTATGGTGATTATACTGGTAAAAATAAACATGATATGAAGAATCTTCTAGGAGAAGAAATGTTCGAACATGTTAGGCGTGGGTGGAATGTTCCAATCCCAAACGGTGAGACATTAGAAAATGTTTATAATCGCATCGTGCCGTACTATCAGAATGAAGTTCTCCCTCGCCTGCAAGCAGGGGACAATGTCCTTATTGTCTCACATGGGAATGCACTCCGTGCACTTATGAAGTACATCGAAAATATCTCTGACCAGGATATAGAAGGTCGTGAGATGATGTTCGGTGGAGCACTTGTATATCAGTTAACTGATGATGGGCATATGAAGAGTAAAGAATCTCGCGAGACGAGTGCTGTATCGTTTGATACTCATGTGTAACAATTATGCAAGAAATTACTATGAATCTGCCAGAATTCCCCTCAATTATTTTTACTATTGGGCCGAGTACTTGTGAAGAAAAGACATTACGTGCAATTCTGTCTTTAAATGTTTCATTTGTAAGATTCAATATGAGTCACGCTACTCATGATGAGCATCGGGAACGCTTGCATACTGTTAGAAAAGTTGCACAAGATATTGGTAAGGATATAAAGGTGTTTATTGATTTATGTGGTCCAAAAATTCGTGTTAGATCTATCTCACGCGAAACGCTCTCACTTGCTCCTGGAATACCAGTAAGAATTGTCTATGATAGCAATGATGTAACTAAGCATGAGAGTGCATTTTCAATTTCATATACCGAATTGTATCAGCACGTAAAAGCAGGAACAAAAATTGCTCTTGACGATGGGAAGGTTATGCTTTCAGTTTCTCATGTTGAAGAAAATGACATAGTATGTGATGTTATTCGTGGAGGAATACTCATTAATGAAAAGGGGGTGAATATTATTGATACGGATATTCGGGTTAATCCGTTTACCGAAAAGGATGAAGCTGATGCACTCTTTGGTATACAAGAAGGGTTCGATGCAGTATCGCTCTCATTTGTGAAGCGAAAGGAAGATATTGAATACCTGAAAGAATTTTTACAAAAACATACCGACAAGAAACTCCCCATTATCGCGAAGATAGAAACTCGTCAGGCGCTTCATGGTATCGAGGGAATACTGTCTGTTGTTGATATGATAATGGTTGCTCGTGGAGATCTCGGTATAGAAATCCCTGTTGAGAAGATTCCTCTTGCACAAAAGGAGCTTGTCTATGTTGCAAGGAAGCATAATATACCTGCAATTGTTGCAACCGAGATGCTTAAGTCGATGACAAAGAATCCATTTCCAACTCGTGCAGAAATTACAGACTGTATTGATGCCTTGGTAGATGGAGCATCATATATTATGCTTTCTGATGAAACAACAACCGGAGGCTACCCAATTGAAGCTGTGGCAGTTATGAATTCAGTGATTCATGAATTCGTCGAGAATCGTAAAAAATATAAGCCATTTGAGAAACAATAAATCAATTTTGTGAGCTTCTGGATTTATAGATAAGATAGTGGTTTCTATCTATAGAGTGTTCTTCAAATTAATAAGAGGATCGAGATGTTCGTGATTTTATTATTCATTACAATCCAGTGACAAGTCGGATAGTTGACACAGGTTTCTCTACACCAAAAGTAAGTTTTTTATCTATGGTGTCTGGGTTTACATATGTATTAAATAGTTTGTCCCATAGTGGGAATATCGCTGCAAGATTTTTTGTATAGTGGGTATGTGCTGTGCTGTGATGAATGTGATGATATCTCGGGGTAACAATTATTTTTTCAAGCCAGGGTAAACGAAAGGTGACATTAAGATGCATCCAGTCATTTAAAATAATACTACATACAAATGTGAATAAAAGTAAATGATAATTTACGGTTCCAAGTAGTGGCCAAGCAAAAATAAAAGCCAAGTTAACAGCGGTCGCATCAAATATCGTGGCACGAAAGCCACACATCCAACTCATGTGCTTCGGAGAATGATGCCACATATGAATTCTCCACAGTAATGACGTATGCATCAGTCGGTGAATACAGTAATGCAAAAAATCAGCAACCACAAAAAACAGTAGCACTCTAAGAGCGATAGGGAGTGAAGAAAGACTAGCAAGGAATGTTCCTTGTATACCAATATACGAGCTAAGAATTTGTGAACTAGGGAAAATAATTGCCCCGTACATAAGCATTGTTATAAGATCCGTGACAAACACCTTTCTTCGACTAAATGGATGTGCCTCAAATAAATTTTCAAGTGTTGCAAAGATGCTGTAGCGAAAAATAAAAAATACAACAAAGAAGAGTATGATATGCTTCGGTTCAAGCAATGATTCAAAAAATGTCTCTATCACAATGGTAAAAATGGAAGTTAATTATCTAACCACTATGTTAGGTCAGTAAGCTCAATATTAAAATAATAAGATGCAGCAGCAAGAATAACGAGTAATGCAAAACCAACTAGCACAATTGTGCCAAGCTTCTGATCTACAGGTTCCATTACTTGTTCATCTTCGTGTTTCTTGTCCATAAATCTATTGTAGAGGTATGGATAAAATTGTCAATATGGAATTCCTGCCGAACTAATTAAAAATTATTCTTAATAAGTGCATTTTTCTGAGATTCGTTCGAAGTGTAGAATTTTGAATCACTTTCTGTTACTAGGTTACCAGAGAAATAATTAAAACTAGAGCCAATTGTTCGTTTTTTTGTATCTCCACCGTTTAGCGCAATTCCATAACCGCTGTGATTTGTTGCCTTGATAAGACTAACAACGTTATTGTTTACAGTGTTAGAATCTGTGTCCCACAAGTACATGCCGTATTGTGAAGTTCTTGAAATAACATTATTGGTGAATTTGTTTTTCGGTGCGTAACTTGCCCAAATTCCTGTGTAACCACCTGTAATAATATTTTTGTTGATAGAGTTATTACTTGCAGGAAATTCATCATTGTCAAAATCAGTAATCATGATCCCAGCATTAGTTGTTTCATTCCCGATAATGGTGTTCCCTTCGAGAGTGTTTCCACTTGCTTGGAGAATGTTGATGCCGGCCTGATTGTTGATTAAGAGGTTACCTGATACAGTTACGCCACGAGTTGTGTGGATGAGTATACCGGTAGCCCACTTTATTCCAGGTTGAGTGTAGGTGTTATTAAGAATAGTATTGTTGATAATGGTTGCGGTATTGTTTTCTGCAACTTGGATGCCATTTTGTGACACCGTATCAATAGGGCCCTTACCTCTCACAATATTGTTATTAATTGTTCCAGAAACTTCACCGTTTCCTCGGATAATTTTTGATCCAAAGGTGACACCGTTTTTGTTGTACCCCTCGATTGTGTTGTTACTGATGAGAACTTTTGCTTTTTGGATGATAAGAACACCATGATTACCATTTAGAATGTGGAAGTTAAAAATAGATACACGAAGTGGGGTGCTTGACCCTTGTACAAAAATTGTTGCTGTTGCTGCTTTACCGTCGATAATAGGTGAGTTAACTGAAGCACCTGTCTGTGCATGCTCAACGAATCCACTTAATGAAAGTGATTTCGTTATCATAAGTGATTCATTGTATGTGCCTTTTTTTACATAAATGATTCCATCATTTTCTACAGCATCTATTGCTGCTTGGATTGTACTAAATGCATCTACTCCATACACATGATTATCAGCATTTTTTTCGGTGTAACTTGCATCTACATAAACCGTAGAAGAAAGCGCGGAAGCGTTCCCTGAGAATCCAAGTATTGTAATAAAAATAAAGAGAATGCGTGTGTAATTTTTTACCATGTTATTTATACACAAGTATACTAAAATTTATACTTTGTGTATTGCTTCTATATTGCTTTATGCGGGGATAAGTCACATAAATTGCTTAACTAAGACTTACTTTACCGTGAGAAAGTATATGTATAGCCTTGTCAATTCCTACTTTTTTGGTAATTTTGTCACTATTTTTATCTACAAAGTTAGCAATATTTCTACGTTCATCTGGGGTAAGGGTTTTCCAGTAATTCTTTGCTTTTGGGTTCTCGTCAAGTGCTTTATATAAACCCATCGGCACAACCGCGTAACAGCAAGGCCTGCGTTTGCCTGATAGAAGTTTGTCACATGTTATGCCGATTCTACGGGCACGGGTTTCTGGCTGCTTTGCAGATTCTATCCATGTGATGAAGTCGCGACGGGCAATAGGGGTGAGATCATTCCAGAGGTTTTCTATTTTTTTGGCCCCAAAGATTGCTTTATGGATATCTTTTGGAAGTGTTTGGTTTTCGTTTACCTTTTGCATGGAGTAAGTTTATCATTTATAAAAAATTTAATTCAATGAAATTTGCAGAAGATATTCAGAGTTAGTTGTGCTACCAATTATTTCTCCACCAACTTTCGTAAATAAAGCAAGTGATTTTTGGTTATCTTTTTGGATAGTTGCGTAGACACTACTGATGGAGTCTAGTTTCGCAAGTTTTAAAAATTCTTCCATGAGATATGTCCCCAGTCCTTGTTTCCTGTAATTGCTATCTATTGTGATTTGTTCGATAAACCATGACGTTGGGTTATTATTATAATTTTTCTCCCACCCGAGAAACCCAACTACAACTGAATCAACGATAACACATAATAGCTGTTGCTTTCCTATTCTGGAGTAAAGAATTACCTTGGTTCTTTCTTCTGTGTCTTTGTTATTAACAATAAATAACAATTGTTTAATATCAGTATCGTTTGCGAAGCGAGTTGTCGCTGTGAAATTGTTGTGCATGTGATTGTAAGTAGTTCTAGTATATATAGCTTCAGTATAAATAAAAATGTGCCGCTCAGAGAGCAGCACATGTATCTATAAGAAAAATATATTGACAAAGTTTAAATTAAACAATAGTATGTAGTTGTTTCAACTTTGGAGAGCTCATCGAGCTATCACTATGAAAAGTTCTATAGCATCTAGCAACAAATCGTTGCTGATAGGGCCTATTCTTCTCATTCTTGCTTTGGTGGCATTCTTCGGAGGAGGCGTCAAAGCTTTGATACTCCGTAGTGATGTTCTTTCTGTTTTTGCGGAGTTCACTAACGTAACCTCCAAAAACTTTCCTTCAGAAGCAGGGCGCGATGCAGAGATGCTTCGTATTGTGAAGAAAGCGGAAGATCTTGTTGGCGGTAAGTGTGTCGTCACGATGGTTGCACACAATCCTGGCACTATTCACCGGAATGATGAGCTCAAGTTTGGATGTGGAATGTTTAGCAATCCAGGGTCAGGGAATCTGGTCACGATTGCAGAGTTCCGGCACCGTGACAATCTGCTCAAGGTGTACGATGTGTTCTGAAGCGTGATTTGGGCTTTCGTCCAATCGAGTTACCCGGCGGGGTAGCTCTTTTTTATTATATATATTGGATTACTACGGTTTGATTTAAGATTCTAAATTGTAGCTCCGGTCCCTAGATTCATATCAGCTTTATATTTCTCGATGACTTCTGGGTGTTTGCCATTTTTACAATCTGTTACGAATATATTGGCACTTTTGGAGTCAATAAATGTCATGTACGTGAGTACGCGTTCACAAATAAGATCTGTATTTAATTTACCTGCTGGGTTATTACTAACCCCGATATTAAAAGTTGAGAGGGGCTTACTTGCAATAATATCTTCCGCCTCTTTGAAGTTAAGACTATAGTCAAAATCCCATCTAGCAGGGAGAGCGAAGACATAGACATTGTTACGTCCAAGTTCAGTTGCTTGTAGAGGTGCAGCAGAGATAGTAAAAGATTCTTTCATGTATGCATTCCATTGCGAGATTGTAAAAACAAGAATTGGTAAATCCTCATACGGAACACTAGTTGTCCACTTTGGGTTTCGAATAACAAGTTTCGGGCCACTTTGTACAGTTGTTGTGCTTGTTAATGGAGTTCCATTCCAAGAGCTTGTGACAATTGAATAACCTTGCCAACTTATGGGTAGTTTGAAGTTAAATCCATATTCAGGATTTTTATAACTAATAGTTGTGGTTATCGGTGTAGTCACAACACCGGGGGCAGTACTTCTGGAAGTAAAGAAAAAATAAAATAATGCACTAAGGGTAATGATAATAACAAGAAATCCAAGTATAGTTTTTGTGTTCATATATCTTATGACGAATTATGTGAGAAGAATCTTTCATTGAATCGACAGAGTCTGTTTTTATAATAAAAAAATACCGCCACGGGGTGGCGGATTGGGGGGTGATGGTGATGTGATTGTCAGCTGCGGATTGCACCGACGTAGCTCCACATCCTTTCTTCATCTTCGAGTTTGTCAGTCAGCAAGATTCTCCCAAACTTGTTGTAGTCCTTTCGGTAAGCGAAAACAGGTGAACCTGAAGTGCTCACAAGTGCATGTTGTGGCTCACCAACTGTGCGTAAGCGATGCAAAAGGTAAGCAATTTCAAACGGTGTTGCTGGGTCACACCGTCGAATTGCGAATTCTTTTTGCACAGTTTTTGGATTCGTATGAGGACGCATAAGCAACAAATGGAACTTGTTGCGAGACATTGTTTTGACTGTAGAGGTGTGATCAATCAAACTGGTAAGTCCATTTGAGCTGATCTCTGATCTGAACCAGGCCAACTGTTCTTCAACGGTAAAGACGAATTCAGATCCTGCTTTGGATTCATTGTGTCTCTCAACTGTTGTGATCAGTTGTATGTCACGCAAACCTTGCGTGTCTATGAAATGTTCGAAGTACGGACCAATCTCACGCATGTTGTCACTCATCCACTGTACGTGGTCAGAGGAATGTCTTGTGATTCCGGCAGCAATAGCCAACTTGTACAGAAGTTCGAGGACTTGTTCAGGGGAGGCACTTCTCCCGCTACGATCTCTTGGCATAATGATTCCTTGTATGCTTCATAGCGATGACCCAAAATAAGCTACACCGAAGCGGACAAAACATCGTGAGTGCTGTCCGCTTCGGTGTAGAAACAACTTTTACTACACTACATTTTTTGGAGGACAAAGTCAAAAATTCTTTTATACTTTTATTAATTAATAAAAAATAAAATACAAGAAATAGTAAGAAGAATCTGGATAAGAATCGCAAGTGCTAATTTGGTGTGTTGTGAGGTTGTGTGTAGTTTATAAAAATATACCGGGAATGAGAGTGCACAGAAAAATGCTGCAAGCACGGTAACAATAAGCAGATTCGGCCCCTCAGGGTCATTAATAAAAGTAAAAGATAGTCTTGAAAAAATAAATGCAGTGATAACGAGAACGATGAGTGGAAGTTTTTTTAGTGAGTGGGACATGACGGGTTAGAAGCAGGGGGAACAATTTACTGTCTACTTACTTCAGTCTGTCAAATTCATACGTCCATCCTGGTTGCCAAACAAAGTGTGAAGTTGTTAGCTTAAGTAGTGGGACTCCATTAACTAACGTATCAATCCCGTATTGTGTAGCACGATGACCAATCACCATTATTTTCTTGCCTTGATAATTAGCAATAATAAATTCTAGGAATTCTTTCATTCGAGCCGTTGTTTGCTCATAACTTTCTCCATTTGGGAAAGGCGTTGTTATTCTTCCGGGCTTTTCTTTATCAACAATTTCACTTGGTGACTGTGTGAGGTCTCCATAATTACATTCACGGAGTCTCTCGTCTTTAATAATTGGTACTGTAGTTGTACCAAAAGCAATCACAGCGCTATCATAAGCACGTTGTAAGTCGGAAGTAAAAATTGCATCAAAGTGCACACCCTCGTAGCGCTTTCCTAGTTCTTTAGATTGATTGATACCAAGTTCTGAAAGTTCAACATCGTTCCATCCAGAAGAAAGATGCTTTTCATTATCAAACGTAGTGCCGTGTGCTTCAAAGATTAGAGTAATCATAGTTGATTCAGAAATATTATTTAATTATTTGGACTATATTCTACCATCCACTCGATACCATATTTGTCTCGTAACATCGCAAAGTATGTTCCCCATGGACTGTCACCAAGGGGGGCTTCTACTTGTGCGTCAGATGATAGCCCGCTAAATACTTTTTCTGCCTCGTCTTTAGAATCTACTTTTAGATAGATTTTGCTTCTGTTTTCGTTCTCACTAACTTTCCCCATAAAACTTGGTACATCATTTCCAACAAGTACCGTTGAACTACCAATTGGTAAGATTATCTGCATGATTGTATCTGCATCAGCCTCAGCCACAGGGAATTCAGGGCCAGCGAGATCCTTAAGTCGTAGAACTTTTGTGAATTCACCTCCAAAAATTGATTTATAAAAAGTAAATGCTTCATAAGCATTGCCGTTAAAATTTATCCACGGTTGTACTGTAGTCATATAAAGGAGTATATAATATTTTAGGGAGGGTATCTATTTAGATTGATAGAATTAAAAAATGGTGTAGTATATATCTAAACTGTACAAGGAGAAACTTGATGGATTCAGTTGAATATACAAAGTGGTGGCTCGAAATCGCTGACCATGAACTGCAGATTTGTCCCACAAGTGAGCTTCACTTTCTCACAAATGGGAAATGGATATCCGAGATTAATAAGGTCTACTTTCACCCCGAAACTCTCGAGGAGTATGATCTTCGGCACAAAGTCCATGGGGTATTGCTCACCGTATTTCAGAATGTGATGAGAAAGGCTGAAGCACTACCACAGATGAAGTGGAACGAGGGTGATTGTTTGGATGTGGTGGAGGCATGTTACCTTGCACTTTGTATTGGCCGTGCCCACCCACTTTTGGATGTTCAGATGAAGATTAGAATCAATAATCTCGCTGGTCGGTTCAATGAGACAGTCGAGCGATTAAAACTGAGTTAATGCTTGTCTGGCTTTGTTTGGGGGTGTTGGTAATCTACCTGTCGAAAGGAATTTTCCCGTTTCGACGGGTTTTTTTATTTGAATTGGAGTTTTCATGTAGAGTAGTGTAGGATACAATTCGTACCAAACTCATTTTTTGGAGGACAGTTCTATGAGTAACAAAGCTGCAGATATCACCACCATTGGCGCTCTTGCAAACGCGTTGGTGATACAGTGGGGGTCCAGGAAAACTCATGCAGAGATTTTTTATGCCGAAGACAGCTCCTGTACTGTGCGTGAATATTTTGATGACGGTAAAGGTCATTCTGATGCATTCACTACACAGTATTCAAACGTGGACCTCAGTGTCTTTGCTGAAGCAAGATCGAAGCGATATGTTCAGGGTAAACTTATGCCCGGATATGTTTCTACCATACAGTTCGTTTTGACCACGAACACAGACTTGCTCAACGAAATCCAACTGCTTGCTCAAGCGTGGTGTGAACAAGACTACTACAACATGCAGTCAGAACGCGAGGTGCGTCAAGGTAAGCCGGGGACATATATTAAGGTGGTAGCGATACCTGCTGGTGATGCTCCTGACTATGTTCGTGAGGCCTGGGTTAGTCTTGTGCTTCCATGTGATTCAGTTGTAAGTGGTGCTAAGCTGGTTGCAAATGGAGAGGCAGTTGTTTGGCAGCCAGTAATCGAGAATGATTTGTATGTTGTAAAGCAAGAAGATGCACTCCGTATTCTCTCAGAACGGAACCAAAAGGCAGCAAGCTGGTGGCATGATCAAGGACTCCCAAGTTCTGATGAACATGCAAATTGCTTCTGCTTCAAGAAAGTAGATGTCGTCGAGTTTGCGGGTAATTTCAAGAGCTAGTCAGTAAATCAAGGGCGTGTAACCATTGGTCAATCTGACAAATTATGAGTCATCATGAGATGGCTCTTTTTATTTGTAGTGTTGTTCCACGTTGTAAGTTTATGATAAAATAACTACGTGCTCGTGAGGGACTGCTCTGGAACCAGTTAGAGACTGGACTGTAGAGGGTAGGAAACCCAAGTCCCGTACAAGCGGTGTAACCCTCACGAGCCACTTACCACATCTGATGTGGTATATTTTTTTGTAATAGAATTAAAGCCTTTTGTATTGTTGATGCTGTAACTCAAAAGCCACCCTTGGGTGGCCTTTTTTTATTTGGATATAAAGTGACAAACAACCTGTTTACATTGCTCGAGTCTCCATGATCTCGATGGTTGCTCCAGGTATTGCTAAGTGTGGATGATTTTTAAATGCTTCAGCCACTGCTTCAGCAGACGCACCTTGAACGTATGATGATATCATCATGTCGTTTTTAATATCTTCAACTCCAGTTCCACTTACACGCTTTGTCTTTCCAAGTGCTATAGAATTTAGAATCATATCTTTATGCTCTTCCGTCCACGCATCCCAATCAGCTTTCATTTTTGTTTCTTCTTCTTTACGTTCTGCTTCTGGTTTCTGCATCCACTCTGCTAATACTAACGCTGGTGCCATGTAAATGACTGTGAAATTTTTCATATATCGTAATTGTAGCATATCGTCTATATAGTTAGAGTTAGTTTGAAGTTGGAATTTTTCTGTAAAAAGTGTAGAGTTAAGTTCTGTTCATCACAGGAGGCACTATGCCCAATTGTCAGAAATGTAACGATACCGGTGTCATCGAAACCGGGAACAACGACTTGCCGTGTGATTGCCCGGCTGGGAGTACAGCACTGTTTAATCAGACTGGAGTCATTGGTCCAGTCACTGGGGGCCAGATCAGGCGTCACTTCCTGAACAATTCCAAAGACCCAATCCAACCCGGTCATGAGATGCTCTACGCGAGCTCCTTGCCCCCATAACACTCGCCGAAGTAGTAAAGCAAAACTACCTCGGCGATTTTTCATTTTATATAAATGAGCTCATGTTTTGAGAAAAGAATTGATATAAAAACCGCCGCCTCCAGTGTTGGAGGGGCGGGGTTGCTCATGTCAGATGAGGCGGCCGTTTTCATCAAGTTGTGGCTGACCTTGATCGTCGTAGATTTGGCAAGCACAAGATGTGCGGTAGACCGCCGTGAGGGCTTTCAGTGCTTCCATCCTGATTTTGCGATCGTGACCCACACGATACGCCTCGCTGTCGATTGTGAGAATCGGGCGGAATGTACCTGGTGAGGCGGTTAGCGATTGCTTGTCGCTACCGATTGATCGCAAACGGAAGGGGTCATTGTCGACAGTGGATTCCACCATGCTGTTGCTCCTTGGTTAAGTGACTGACATCGCTAATCTACAGTATTCTGAAGCTTCTGTCCAGATGGTAATCGAGAGTATTATTAAAAGTGCTCTCTAGTGCGTTGCATCTTGGTTCGTAATTTAACCGTGTTACAATAAAGATTAATAATGTATGCTTAATTTTGTAATAAGAAACAAGTCAGGTTTTAATTCTTTTAAAGGTGTACCAGAAAATACTCAAGAGCTGCAAGAAACAGTGACCTATTTTTTAGAAAAACAAATACAATTTGATGGTAAAAAAGTAAGTAGACAAAAGGTAGCTAATTTAAAAAAAATATTTGAAGGGTTGGAACAAACTAAAGACTTAGCAAATGAGCGACGTAATAAGGATCTCTTAGCCGAAGAAGAAAGTAAATCTAAAGAGATGGAGCTATATAGGGCATCATTTAAAAGAGAAAATGAATTACTACAAGAATTCGATACACTTCTTGGAGAAGTTTCTGTATCGTCAGATAGATTTATCGTGAAAGCTAAGAAAGTTCTAACAGGTGCAAAATCAAAGGCGGTACTTAATTTAGAAAAGTTTCTAAATGATAATAATTTAGCGCCGGCAGACTTTGATGATCATGATGTTGAAAGACTCAAAAGAGATGATGTTAGTTTTGGTGTATAAGAGTAATTAGAATTAAGAGCGAAGCAAATAGAGGTCTTTGTCTAGTGTGAGAAAGTTGAGATAATCATTTGTTTTTAATTTCATCTCAACCTACTGCCATGTTTTTGTATACTATTGACACGTTGCATGTATTTATTGTATAATAATAAATGTTTCCTTTTGTTGTTCAATCTTTTTCGAGGAGTTTCTGTATGAAATACACATCATTGGAGTCCATGACCGTTGCGTCTGGCAAGCCGCTTTTTTCTGCATCTGATTCTTTCTTCACGTCCGAATTTGTGTTCATTGCTTTCCTTGTCGTGATGATTTTTAGCGTCGCGCTGAGTCTGTCTGACGAGGGGGCTAAGTTGTATTTGCTGAGTCAGTACAACATGTACAACGGTAACGTAGTCACGTCTCAGGATGAATGGAATGAGGCTCATGAAAAGATAACTCGTGACTTCCAACGAAAAATCCTTGGGATTGGAGCGGTGGCATTTCTTTTCGCGGCCATCTTGACGATGAATTGGAGCTTGCTGCATTAATCACAGCAAGATTGAAGGGTCTACAAACAATGTCTCTAGCTTTCTAGGAGTTTATCCATGGAAATAATTTCGCTACTGTTCAACCTTTCCACTGTTGTCATCATTTTTCTTCATCAGCATGCACTGTGGATCATAGCAGCATACTACGTTCTGTTCTTTGTGCATTCCATGATGACCTTGACGCCAATCAGAAGAGCCCTGGCAATTCCGACGATGTATGTTTTTGTCGGTTTGGTGGCCACATCAGTACTGGTCGCACTTCAGACTAGCGGGGATTGTCATCCAGCGCATGGCTGGGCGTGCGAGGTTCCTCCTGAACTCACAGCCTCACTTTTCTTGAGTACATTCAACGGGGTCGTACTCATTGTTCAGTTGTTCGCCATCCCGGTACTCTTAGCTTACTTTAAGAGCGAAAAGAGTTCCTGACCATGACACTGCCAAGCAGCCAAAGCTGCTTCGGCGGTTTTTTTATTTTTTATAAGATAAAGCTCTACGTGGTCTTTATTGCATTTATTTATAGTGAAGTTGAATCTTCTTGTGATAAAGATTAGTATGTAGTAAATGAAAATTCTTACTTACGGTCAGGTAGAAGCAGCAATCGTTTCTTCTTGGGATAAAATTAAAGAACAATATCACCCTGACTGTATTGTTGCAATTTCTCATGGCGGTGATTTTGTTGGAGAAAAATATAAGAGTATTGCTGCAATCCCTTTACATAAAATTATAATTCAAAGGCCAAATAGAAGACCGCTGTATAAAAGATTGTTAAAAGTAAATAAACATCTTGCATGGTTTGTATATGAGTTATTGTTCCTCATAGATAAACCAAGATTAGTTGGAGCTATTAAGCTGCCATTTTATCAAAACATTCTTATTGTAGAAGACGGTATTCATACAGGGAAAACTCTTGCTGTGTGTAAAAAGCATGTAAAGCAATTCAATCCGAAATCAATAAAAGTATTTTCTGTTATGGATATTAGTAAAAGAAGTCTTGCTGACTTTTCTGTCTACAAGGAAAAGGTTCAATTTCCGTGGTCAGAGAATTATGTAAGGTAGGTGTTGGAGGGATATGCGAGATGGAATAGTGTTAGTACTTTACAGAAAAAACCGCCCCCCAACGGTTTCGTTGAAAGGCGGGTCATAGTAGTTCGCTGGTAATATCAAATATGGGTCGCGGGTCGCCGACTATTCTATTGCTGACTTGATCTGAGGCGTAGACGAAGACCTTGTAGAAAGAGTACTCCGGCATGTGGTTGGTCATGTGGAACATGATCCGGAGGCGAATCTGTTCGCCTTCTACCAAAACAGGGAGCTGTGCTTTGTCCCTCCACGTTTCAAGTGTGACGAACATTACGATGGTTTCTTGGGTACTCTTCCTGATCTTCAGATCAACCACCCTGCGGTAGTTAGTCTGGAGTCTTCCTCCGAGCAGTTCCCACAGGCGGGCTCTCTCACGGTTCTCGTGCTCGTGCGTGTAGTTTGTCACGAGGAGTTGAGGGAGAGGACCTTCCAGCATTGCGTAGAGCATACGGACTGCTATACAGTGTTGACGATCCAGAGGTGTATCTTTGTCATCCATAGAGTTACCCTTTCATTGAACTTTTACCAAACAATACTATATTATATTATAAATATCAAATGCTAGGTTGTAGGGGATGATTCAAACAGAATTACAAGTCAGCATAGCCTCCTAAATAACTCGCTTCATAGACACATATATTGTCTTTGTAGATTTTTTCAGTTCCAGAGAATTTCGCTACATCTCCTGTGAAATTATTCTCATACTTAAAGTTTTCTTTCTCAAATAATTCTGGTCCGCGGTATGGCATTTCTACGGTTGAGTTAGACAGGCTTTCTATAAGAAATGGATAGACCTCTTTTGCTTCAACTGACGGATCTACATATCCATAATAAACCATCATCCAGATTGCTTTGTCACTTAGAAATACAACTTCTCGTCCTCCGTATGGTTCACCGCCGAAATAATTATCATGGAACCTATACTCTCCATTCTCATATCGAATTGTTGTAGAACCGTCTCCCTGCTTTTCTTTTACTGAGGAGTCACCGGAAGCGTAGGTGGCACGACTAGCGTTTAGTATAAACTCTCTTAATTTTTGTGTGTCGATAGTATTCATCATGTAATTATATCACTTGCTAAGTTGTGGTACGAGACCCGCATATGTACAAAAGAAACCACCATCTCTATTTCTTGCAGGTGGTGGTTTGCTCATTGTCTCTATAAACTTTTTTTATTTACCTACCTTTTCATTAAGCGTTTTACGGTATGCGTTAACGAGTGTAGTAACTAGTTTGCTTGTGTGTGCTATTGTTTCTTCTTTTAGTCCCGGCCTTTGCTCGTGACCGTTCACCATGTTTATATTAGGAATAAGATTAATGTCTACAAAATTTAAACCATCAAAAATCGTATTCGCATCTTCTGGTGACAAGGTGATATCATAGAGAAAACGCTTCAAACTCTCTTCTCGTAGAGCTCTTCCGCTAAAAAGACGTTTGAAAGTGTTCTTCGTGTCTTGGTCTAAATTGATAGATGGGTCATTAAGTGCATAATGAAACACTTCAGGAAAATACTTTGATGACATCCAGTGAAAGATACTTGCTTTTACTTTAAGGTCTGGGAATGTCAGCTCTTTTTGAAGTGCATCCAAAATAAGTTTTGATACAACTTCGATTCTTTCTTCCCCGCGTTGACCGCCAGAAAATAATGGTCTAAAATTTTGACCTTCTAACTGCTTAATCATTTTTGAGATGACATCCTTACTATTATATTGAAGGTCAAGCTGTAGTCGACTCATTTCCCCTTCTTTACGTTCAAGATTTTGTTCTTGAGCATACTCATCAATAAAACCAGCAATCGCTGCATTAAGTTTAGTAGGGGTTAGTTCTGGAGGTCTTGCAGTTCCTTCGTCATGTATATCAGACTGACTTTCAAAAGATACTAATAGTCTACGAGTACTGGCAACCCTGTTGGTAAAATCAATACTAGTAAGAAGATCCCTTTGCTGGTCTAAGGTGTACTCAGGATCTCGTTCGCTCCCCATAGTAGTGTAATACTCAAAAACACCATAGACACTATTAGGATTTGGAATTGCCTTACGCGGGAGTTCTTTTTCTAATGCGGGTGCAGATGTTAAATTCGGCTGATGTGATTCCATAGGTATGAAATTATTTTTAAACTATTCTATAAAAGTAACTATGTGTTAAATATACCATAAAATCTTCAGAAAATGATAAAGATGAGGTTGGAAATAGTTGGTGGCGAGGTAGTTGGGACAGATTAAGTAATGGTGTAGTATATCTTTATGAGAATCCCACAAGATTTACCAGATCCAATGCCTACGCCATCATTTACATCAGCGCCAATTTCTGATGGCAATAAGCCAGGGGACTTTAGTCCACTTACGTGGATAGTCCTCGGTCTTGTTGGTGCGATTGTACTACTTGTTGTTTTTAAGTAGTTTTTGTTTGGCTTGGGCTAAACTCCATCTGAATATGTTTGGAATTAGTTTCAACATCTTTGAACCCCATTTTTCTGTACAAGTGTTGAGCTTGGTTTTCTTTGAGAACTTGTAACGTGATGGGGATATTTTTTGCTTTTGATTCTTCAATCAATTCACCTAGCATTCTAGTGCCGATTCCTTTTCCTTGTGCTGATGGCAAGAGTAGAAGTTCGCTAAGAAAGATGTGACCAGGTGTCCGTACAATAGAACAGTAACCAATATCTGCAGAGTCACTAACTAATATCTCATGAGTCTCAGGTTTCCATGACTTAGCAAAAAATTCATCCTGCATTTTTTCATCGAAACTTCCGAACTGTCTAACAATGAGATCATGCAGTGCTGTGTGATGAGTAGTTCGTGCGAACTTTGTATCTGCTTCTGTTGCCTGGCGTCTAGAGATGGTAGTTTCTTTTTCGAGAGGGTTGTTTGGTGATGTTTCCATAAGTAAATTATAACATTATCGTGTAACGTTAAAGCATGAGTGTGGTGATGTTGGAATGATTATCGAGCTAAATATCTCTCAATAAGCTCTATATCCTTTAGGTCTTTCTCTCTTCTGTATGATTGTTTGATAAGAAAAATATCTCTGAGATTAGCAAAAGGAATCCCCTGGATGATCTCTTCTCTTGCTTTCATCTCTTCAAATTTCAAATCAACTCCTCCGACTGTAGGATAGAGTTCTACAGTACCTTCTTCGTTTACTAGTCCTGCTTCTTCGGTTGGAATGATACGAGGATGATATTTCCAATTATGGTCTTTGCGTAAGTTTTCTAAAAAATCTTTTTCAACTAAAATATCCAAATCCCGTGTTTGTTTTAAATTTCTTCCAGCGAGTGCTGCACCCCCGATAACCAAATATTTTTCTTGTGGGAAGTTAAGCTTCTTGAGTTCAGAAAATATATCCATAACACTAAGTATATCACTTGGGTTGTGGAGTGTGATTCGAACAAATTTAAAACAACTCTATTTGTTGGCCATCCACTCGAATGACTCCTTTTCAAGTGTTTCCAAAAAGTCATTTTTAGCTGCTCTGTATGCAGGATAATCATTTGGAAATTCTTTGTTTAGTTTTTCTTTGAGTTCAGTATATTCTCTTGCTTTACTTGGGTGAATCCTCAAGTAGTCTCTCATGTAAACAAATTGTTTTGCCTTAAAGGAATCTTTTACACAGATATGTATATTTTCTGTTTTTCGATCACCATTATCTGTTTTATAAAAAATCATAGTATTTGGCAGAATATAATTTTCTGCCCACTCGTAACCTTTGCTAACCATGATGTCTTTTTCATGAGTAAAAGGTTCTAGTGCTTCTACGGTCATTAACACATCGATGAGGGGTTTTGCTTTCATTCCAGGGATTGAGGTGCTGCCGATATGTTCAATGCTAACAAATTTGTTAACAAAAACCTCTTCAAGAGTTTTCTTTACCTCTTCAAATTTTGTAACCCAAAGAGGATTGTATTCTTCGATTGAATATGTCCTTTTTTGATTCTTGTCCGGGGTCATGTGTTAAGTATAGCAGGAGGGGATAATTTAGGATAAAAAAGTGCCCTTCAACAATTTCGTTGAAAGGCAGTGGTTCACGAATCAGGTTTCGCTTTTCTTGAAATACTCGAGTATGAAATTAAAACCTTCGAAATAGGTTGTCACTAACAGTATCACGCTAATGAAAAAGTATCCCCACCTAACCAAGGAACCTTGAATACTTACTTCACAAACTTGCTCACAGGTTGGCCCATACCACGATTCTAGGCTTGCATTCCGTACAAGGTCATCGACATATGTCACGCCTGTAATGTGAGCAAGCAAAAGAAGAAGTGTTACCAGATTGATTGCAAGATATGCATGCAAATTTTTTGAAAGTTTCATATCAACCCTTTCTGTAGTAGTCTGCAGCAATACTACAATATATAAATATATCTGTCGATTTGTAAGCAAGCCAAGAGCTCTTAACTGGGGGAAATAAAGAAGGAAGTGCCAACAGGTACCTTTATCTTAAAGTTTAATACGAAAGAAAATTTGAGGCCCCCATTCAGACTCCAAAGAGAATTTCTTAATTATTCTTTCCCGGTAGTGCTTGTCAATATTTTTAGCAAAATTATTTGCAACGAGTGCATTCCTCTCGAGGTATCGAAACCCTCGTCTTTTTAGTTCTTCTTCAAGAGACGTCATCATTGTGCCGAGATAGCCTTTTCCTCTGTGCTTTTTTTCAATTACTGTATCCCACACCCATGCTGTCTCTCCTTTGTTTGCTGGGCTGTCATTAGTTTCAGGTTCTCGAGGTTTCGCATAAGTAAAACCAATAATTTTTTTACGATCCTCTTCTTTTAGTAAAATAATAATGTTCTTTGAGTCTAAAAAGTCCATTTCAAGAGCTTGCTGTGTAAAAGATCTAGAGCCAAAAGCCTCTTTTTCGAGGTAAAGTATTTTTTCTTGGATGTCTGCCCACATGGACGGACTATTATTAAAAATTTCTGCTGTAATCATTTTTTTATAATTTATGTTGCTGAAGGTTTGGGGAGAAGTTTGAATAATTATTTTTCAACCATCTCCTTTAACTCATCTATAACTGCCTTCTCCCAAGCTTTCATCGAATACCATTTGATAAGTGGTGTGGCAACGATACGCAGCCATGTTTTATGAATAGTGACTTGATATGTATAGTCAATTAAAGTTCCATCTTGATGTGGGGAAAGTAGCAGCTCTTCATGCCCAGAAGTCCCAAACTGATAACTGTCATTATCTGAGATGAATCCTTTCCCAGGAAGTATTTGTGTTTTCATTTTTACCTTAAAACTTCTTCCGAATGATTTTACTGTTGCTTCCATCTCTAGAGTGTCTCCATCACGTTTATTAATCTGTACGGAGTCTGCAACCTTAGGAAAATGCTTCGGCATATTTTCAAAGTCGGTCATTATTTTAGAAACTTCTTCAACTGGTGCTTTAATGATCCATTGCTTATGGAGTGTGATTTCTTTCATCGCCTAAGTGTATCATTAACCTATTATGGACTCGAACTTACTTTTTCTAATCTTCTTGTATTTATTTTCGTTAGCTGGGGCTGTGGGACTCGATTCAAACAGAATTAAGCAGTAAAACAAGAGTCTAAGTACACTTGTGTCATATTCTTGTCATCCACAGAAATTATTTTTGACTTGAAACCAAAATACTCAAGAAGAAGTTTTTTATCATCAGATTCATCCAAAGACATAAATTCAACAGTTGAATCTTTTACTAAAACTTTGTGGTCTCCGTCTTCTCGAACAAGCATTCCAAATATTTCGACTTCTAGTTCATCTCCTGTATCAAATTGTTGAGTTGAGAAAATAAGAGCGTCTACATTATCTTTTTCTACCTCATTTATGTAATTGAGTAGATAACCATATGCAACTGGCATGATTCCGTCATTCACAGAAATCTGATCTTTAATTGAACCTAAATCAATAAAACCGCTACCGTCATATGACATATGGATTCTTCGATCTGACCCTTTAGGAATCTCAACAACTGCTGTGTATTTCATGCAGAAACTATAGCACAATAATCCCTAAATCTTCGAGCCGCCTCAAGTAAGTAGGTTCAGAACTCTTAATTGGATACAGATTGAGAAAGAGGTGAGAGAGTTTAGTGTGTTTAGAATGAAATAGGGTTGTGAGACGGCATGGAACAATTTTTGAAATAAAAAACCGGCACGTTTGCCGGTTATGAAAGCTTGATACTTATGTTCTCAATTGAAGCTTGAGTGCTTCGCGAGCAAGTTCAAGTTTTTTCTCTGCTTTAAGCAGAAACACTCGAATGAAATTGGCCAGGTGATTTTCTGGCAAAAAAATTTCACATATTTCTTCAGCTGACGGCCTGAGAGACTTTTTGCCGATAAATCGGTAATCGGTGGCGTGGAAACTCTCATTTCCCAGTGGGTCTACGAAGTGAATCGTCAGTGCAAGACCACCATTGTAGGTGAATGATGCTTCAATTTTTTTGATAGCATGTGAGAGTCGTCCCATGGCAAAGATACCATCGTTTAGCCCGGTGACAAGGGAACATAAGTCGTTATTGGGGACTAGTGCTCCAACGTCACTAACAGGGTTGATGTTGAACTTCATTTGGTTTCCCTTCCGGTGCTACGCACCATGGTTGACTGTCACAGAAAGAACAGCATATTTATACTACAATATCTATATTATAAGTCAAGTTTCTAATTCTTAACAAATTATTAATTATAAATTTGCAAACGCTCCCAAAATGGTGATTTGACCTCAATGCTGACTGTTTGGTACGATATCCGAACAATTATGGTGAGAGAACCTTGTTTTTAAAAATGTATGTATTAAAAAAATTTCTAGTAGCTGGCCATATTTTAATTTCTTTCATTTCTGAAGCTGTGAAATATGCCGCATCAGCTATTTCATTTTCTTTAATCTTGATATCCCCACTTTCGATGTCGCATAACCACCAGTGAGTTAGTTGATTGTTAACATCTCCCGGAGTTACTGCTACCTCACGGATTGGGGTAACATTTAAATTGAGTTCTTCTTTAAGTTCTCTCACTAATGCCTCACTAGCACTTTCATCACCTTCTAAGTGTCCTCCGGGAGGATAGTAGAAACCAGAAAATTCACCGAAATCTTTTTTTGATCGAATGAGTAAGTATTCTTCTTGCTTGCTGTCTCTTATTTTTGAAATTATCCCTACAACAACTTTCTTCATGTTGTCGTAGTGTATCGTATGTGTGAGCTTAGCTCAACGCGGCAGGGGTACAAGGGGTCTTGGTCACGAATCTGTCTCACTACTTTCGAAGCAGATTTACGTACAAAATGCATAATAATGAAATAGGCGAATTATCTACGTCGAAACGTGTTCATTTCGACGCAATTATTACGCTTAAAAATCGGCTGGGGCTGTGGGACGATGTTGGAACAATTATACAACAAAAACCTTCCACTCATAATCTTTAAGTAGGACTAACTCAAGACCATTATCAAGCTTATTGATATCAGCGACAGGGTCAATATTAGCTAGTGACGGGTGAATATCACTTTTATAGTGACAGACGATCCTAATTGGTAAGAACCCAAATCCTTCCAAAATTTCATTTCTTGAATTGGTGTAATAATACTTAGCTAAAACATAAGCTCCAGCCGATGAGCCTGCCACGGTCTTTCCTGAAAGAGATTCACGTAAACCTGTGTAGGTATTTAACTGGTTTTTGAGTTTTTGCGTATTCCCTCCTCGTAGATAGACAACATCTGCACTTTTTAATTGGTTAATGAAATCATCTTCAATTGCTCTAACAAAACTCACTTCTTTATTTTGCAGAAAATTTGAGATTCGTGTCTTGTCTTCTTCAAACTTCTTATCAAGACCGTCGTCACCTGCAAAGTATACAAGCAAAATAACTCCCCCATCTGGAACAGATAAAGCTAATTCTTTAAAAAATCCTTCATTCAATTTATTTATCTCACTTGTATAGCCGCCATGAAGAATAAACTTAGTTTTCATAAATCCAGTATAGCAGAAGTTTGGATTGTAATTTTCTACCCAGAATTTACTTTTAAATAACTTAAAATTTTTTGCTGGCGCTGTGGGACGACGTTGGAACAATTTTGAATAATGAAATACTGCTTAGTTCCTCTACAATGATATAATTGGGAACATGAACTCAACTAAAAAGTACGATAGAGTAAGAGCTAGTGGAATCTGTATACGTGACAACAAAATACTTTTAATACATCGTATTAATTTGGAATTAGAAAAAGAGAAACAAGAGTATTATGTTATCCCTGGTGGTGGTGTTGAAGATAATGAAACAATTGAAGACGCTGTAATTAGAGAAATGAAGGAAGAGACAAGTCTTGATGTTACGTTGGGTGAGTTGTTTTATGAATTAGAAGATTATGACGGTCAGGGTAAATTTTTAAAATATTACGCTTATATTTGTGAATATATGAGTGGGGAAATAAAGTTAGAAGAAAATAGTGTAGAAGCTGTAGAAATGAAAGATGGATTACAATTCTTTAACCCTGTATGGTTTCCTCTTTCTGAAATAAAAGATATAGTTTTGTATCCTACTCCATTGAAAAAAGAAATAATTATTAGGTGTATAAATTAGTTGTAATATTTGCTGGGGTACAAGGACTCGGTCACGAAACTAATTCCTTACTTCGTTCGTCATAATTAGTTTCTCGACCCCGTATTCGAGTCCTTACGCATCACAAGCAGTTGTGATGCTGTACCCCAGCTAACACGAAGTGTGAGAACGCTTCGCGTACGATGAAAATGTGTTAGCTGCCTCTAGTAAGCAAGTTCAGAACTCTTAATTGGAGGGAGATAGATAAAGAGCTGAGGATTTTAAATTCATTTGCAATCAAGTATGTGTAAAATACAATAAAATATTAGTATTGGTATTTTTTGGAATATTCACCTGAGTGATATACTTTCTTCATGACTTTTCTAAGACCTGGGCAACAAAATCAAGAACAAAGAAGAGAAGTATCTCCGCAAGCTCCAGAGAGACGTAATATGAAGAGAATGTCTCCGGAAGAATTTAGTATGGCAACTAAAAAATACACCACACTTGCAACGTATTTTATGGACCCGATGACAGGGGAAAGATTACCCGCTAATAGGCCACCTGATTGTGTTTTGCAGGATAAAGAATATCACGATGGTTATGAGTTTTTGAAGCAATTTGGAGATAGAGTGGATCTTGAAGTCATGCTTGCACCTCATACTCCTAACAAGCCAGATGAGAATTTTGGAAATAATGAATTTAATTTTGAAGGGAGAGTAAAGGCGGCAGATATTGTTCTCTTTGAGGGTATGTATTGGATGCAAAAAGATAAAGATCTGTTAAATGCTATATCTTCAAAAGGAGCTTCGCGTCTCAGTTCTCAAGAATTACAAGATGTAACTTCTTATGTAGATGGAAATACTTCACACGTGCGAAAACTTAATGCGATTAATGGTACTGGTGCAAAGATTTCATTTTATGATATTGAACAAAAAGATGATGAGTCAGGTATTAGGAAACAACTATTAGAGAATATCAATTTTCACAAAAAAATACAGTCTCTCCCAGTTAAAAATGCAACTACGGAAGAAGCTGAAATAGCGCTTGATATGGCTCAAACAAAAGAAATTACTGCAACTTCAGCAATTCGAGAGTGGTGCATGGTTGCTGGTGCTGGGTACCAGATTGGCGAATTCTGTCAAAATAACCCAGACATTCAGAGAAAGTTTGTTGACGGAAACGTAAAAGTACTGATGGTTGTAGGAGCGAGCCATAAAGATTTGATTCGTAAGTTTAAAACAACCGCAGTCAGTGTGGAGGCATCTTCTCCTGTTGACCCAAACAAAGTAGAAAATCCACTTAATAAAAAATTACCTGAATGGATAGCACAAGGTTTTATTGATAATGCAGAATTAAAGAGGTTGAGTGTTTGATTTATAATAAAAAGGTACAAGGAGTCTCTCCTGCAAATAAATTATTTCCGTCGAAATAATTTTTCGCAGGCCGCCCCTCGCCACTTTTTCTGCTGAAAAAGTACTGCTGCGGGCATTCGAGTCCTTCCGCACATGAAGCAGTTCATGTGCTGTACCCCAGCAACACAAAAATTATTGTCTTGTTGACAAGTCTATAAATGTGTGTTGCTGCCTCTAGTAAGCAAGTTCAGAACACTTAACTGGTCGCAAGTAGAAAAAGAAGTGAGGGTGCTTGGTTTGTTTGTCGGAAGATAGACAAAACAAAAGAGGGGATTTAGTCCATGTCTATTCCCGTCTCCTGGCGAGATTTACTAATCGCTAGTTTAGAATTACAGGGGAGGTTGGAAATGGTATACTTTTAAGATATGGACAACTGTATCTTTTGTAAAATCATAAATAAACAAGCACCTGGTTATATAATTTCCGAAAATGAGAATGTTATAGTTTTTGTATCACGACATAATGATCCTTTGGTAGTCCCTAAGAAGCACATTAGAGATATTTATGAACTTAACGATGAAACTGGAAAAGAAATAATGAATGAACTTATCAAGACAGCTAAAGCAGTTAAAAAAGGTTTTGAATGTGATGGGGTTTATATTACCCAAGCAAATGAAACTGCCGCCGGTCAAGATGTTTTCCATATGCATTTTCATGTGTACCCTCGCTGGGAAGATGAATCAAAAAACCAAGTAAAGTTGACTGATAATATTGAGAGACAAGTTACGATGGAGAAAGTTAAGAAGTTTTACTAATTTGAATTGTAAGACAATTGTATTCCATTCTAATCCCGTCTACGACAGTACACCAATTAATAGATACTAAAAATCTCCTTTTAATCGAGGGGATTTTTAGTTCTTACATTTTGGTACCCTATCGAGAATTACAGATGAGGTTGGGACTGATATAATAAAGACATGAATATATTTTTTCTAAGCAGAACAGATGATTTAAATATTGAACTAAATAAAGTTATTGGCGAGGAAATTGTTAAAAGAGGTGGTAGGGTTGCCTATATTTCCTCAGAGCCACAAAATAGTGACAGACCTTACTATCTTTCCACTATACAAGACTATAAAGCAATTAACGAATCAATTAATGTTGATTATTTTGATTTGTCACAAAACTTTTCTGATGAAGACTTAAATAAATTAGCAAAATACAGCACTGTCTATCTTTCTGGAGGAAATACGTATACTTTTTTAGATTCTGCAAATAAAAGAGGTCTCAAAGAAATTCTAAAAAAAGTTTTAGATAATGGAGGGCTTCTTATTGGTGCTAGTGCCGGTTCTCTTATGATGACACCAACGATAGACCTCGCTTATGGTTGTGACGAGAATGTTATTGGATTACAAGATACGAGAGGGTTTGGTTTTGTTTCATTTGAATTTCATCCTCATTACACAGAAGAAGATAACAATTTTCTTTCTAACTACAAAACAAAAAATACAGTCTATCTTTGTAGAGATGGTGATGGTATTTTTGTTTCAAACAATCAAGTAAAGATGTTTGGAGATATTAGTGAACTTTAGTCATCTGAGTTCTAATCCCGCCTACGACAGTACACCAATTCAAAAAATCTAAAAATCTCCTAATTAAATGGGAGATTTTTAGTTCTCACATTTGTATACCCAATTGAGAATAATATGGGGAGTTGGAACTGGTATACTAAAAGTATCGTTGTTGGAAGGAGCGATGTTATTTAAAAAACTAACATTACTTATGATATGTATACATTCATTATTACTGAAATAATTGCTTGGGTGTCCGGAGCAGTAGCCTTCATTGTTTTTCTTGAGCATTTCATAAAAAGAAAACCAGTACACACATTTTTTAAACGTAAGTGGGTATGGATACCACTTCTAGTTATGGTTCTTTCTATTTTGCTAGGTATGTTTTCTAATAAAACATATTCACCTATGTTTGCTATGCCGCCATTTATGCATTCTATGGCTCCTGGAGGAGTTCCTCCTGTTTTACCTCTTGCAAACGTTATTAATTTTTTTAGGAACGAATCCCGATTTGAAAAAGTTGCTGATATTGGAAGAGATCCTAATGATGTACCTGCTCCAATTACGAGAACTTCTAGTGAGGAAGTAAAAATAAATGTCACCGTTAAGGAGGTTATGGCGGAAGTTTTTCCGGGAATCTATTTCAACTATTGGACATTTGATGGAACAGTTCCTGGTCCAATGTATCGAGTGCGAGAAGGTGATACTGTAATTTTGACGATAACCAATCATGAATCAAGTCTCCATGCTCATAATATAGACCTTCATTCAGTAACTGGACAAGGAGGGGGTGCGTCTCTTACAAACGTTGAACCAGGAGAAACTAAAACCATTAAATGGAAGGCTTTGAACCAAGGGCTTTTTATTTACCATTGTGCTATGGCAAATGTAAGTACTCATAATTCACATGGACAGTATGGACTTATTCTGGTTGAACCAAAAGAAGGGCTTTCAAAAGTAGATAAAGAGTTTTATGTAGTGCAGGGGGAGCTTTACACAATTGGAGAGATTGGGAAAAAGGGCTTAACTGTCTTTGACTCTAATGCCTTGATTGATGGACATGCAAACTATGTTACTTTTAACGGTAAAATAGAAACTTCTCCAAGAATGCAGGCAAAGGTTGGTGACAAAATTCGTATCTACGTTGGAAATGGTGGAGTGAACCTTATTTCTTCATTCCATGTCATTGGCGAAATTTTTGACAAAGTGTATCCAGAGGGTTCTCTTGGTGAAGGAAGTGCTATCCATAAAAATGTCCAAACAACAGCCGTGCTTCCTGGAGGTTCTTCAATAGTTGAATTTACTGTTGATGTTCCTGGAAAGTATCTTTTAGTTGATCACGCACTAGCTAGAATGAATATGGGTGCCTGGGCTGTTCTTGATGTTGTGGGAGATAAGAATCCAGATATTTATTCTCAGGTTCCGAATGATTATAAAATAAATTCAACCTCAACAAATTCTTCTCAAAAGGAAATCATCCCAAGTAAACCTAAAGAATATGGGTCTATGTCAGAAATGGAAGGTCATTAGCTTTTTAAGAGTAAAGATTGGTTAACTCTAGTTCTAATCCCGTCTACGACAGTACACTGACAAAACTATACTCAATAAGTCAAAATAATACATAGCTAGTTCTGAAACCAATTAAGGGTATCAAAAATAACTATTGTAAAATCTAGCTCTAGAAGTTGCTGGGGTACAAGGACTCGAACCTCGATACTCAGGACCAAAACCTGATGTCCTACCATTAGACGATACCCCAATTTGACAGCCTTTAGCTTTTAGCCTGTAGCCATTAGCTTAATTCATAAATAAAAATTTCTATTTGTGAAAGTAGTTGTACGTAAAATACTATCATATTACGAGACTTTTTTCTAGGTGCTTTGTACTGAAATAGATGTATCGTATAGATTTACTACAGTCTACAAGCTAAGGTCTAAAGTCTATTTTAGTTTCTTCCTCACTCAATAATCCTATATCGATAAACAAATCTTTTGCACGGGTAAGGCGAGTGCCTTTAAAGGTTTTTAGGATAGTGAGTGCGTACGGTTTTAATCCATAAAAACCACGCTCGCGAAGTTCATTGTGTGTGAGTAACTTTTCTTCGAAAAAATAATCGAGTGCAAATGGTGTACCAAGCTTTAGTTCTTCAACTGCTTTTGCATACATTTCATCTTTTACCCATGGATATTGTAATGATGTCTCACTTGTTACTTGGATATTGAAAAGGTATAAAAGATCTTCTTGAATATGGGCGAATTTCGGAACGAACTCAATAGCCTCGGGTGCAGTGATGTTATTTTTTACTGTATCGGGTGAGGATTCAGAAAGCGGTGTGGGTTCAGGGAGTTTATTGTTAAAAGAGTGTTCCATAGGTTGCTAAAGTATACGCTTATCTACATGCGATAAACAACCATGGAGAAAAATTTTTCTGTCAATTTTTAAAAAAATACGTGTGTGTAATATTTTTTAGACACTATTTTAAATATTGCACAACAACACACTAAGATTGCTTGCACGATAGGAAGTCGTGGGGGTATACTCCTATTCATTAACCACATAACTTCGAATCTAGTATGTCATCACATCCATCGACCCAAGCAACTCACGACGAGGGGACAACACTTCTGAGTAAGACATTGCGTCCAGCAGTAGATTTGTCGGACGCTCGTATGGAGTTACGAGAATTCGCGCACAAGAAGTTCATTCCAGCAATAAAGCGCGCCAGGGACGATGATGACAACCAAGACACATTCACCTCAGCAGCAGGGAATCTGGGTATGGCAGGGTGGATGTTAACTGAGCTCGCACTACGAGTGGCAGAACTTGCGGATAAAAAGGTTTAGAGTTAGTAAAATATACAAAAGGGAGTCTGCTCCTGTTCAGTGACGTAAGAATTTGCTAATTCTCACGTCGTTTTACTTGATGTAAGATGAGACTAGCGTCCAAGAGATTGTCAGCAGACGAATCTGCTGATTCGTCTAACGACTAAGATATACCCTTGACGGAAGTGGTAATGTATGAGAGAGTAAGGTTATTGATAGCCTTATAAATAAAGGCTAGTTATGCAATATATGGCAATAAGCTCAGAACTTAGAAAAACACTAGAAGAGACGACGCTCACATTCGAAGAGCTTCGTGCTTTCGAGGCGGGTCTGATGTTGCTAACTCCTGCTGAACAAGATGAATTCTCTGCAATTATCCAGGATAATCCTGAACTTGTGTATCCACTCTATATTAACTTCAAGGCTAAGCTCCACGCAGCACAAGAGGGAGAGTCAGAATGGCATGATGCAATTGAGCGCGAACTGCTTGAGCTTGAGGAGTTCATGAAGAAGAGACGTGTCGGGAATGAAATAGTGTAGATAGACTTTAGACCTTAGTCTATAGACTGTAGCTTTT
>JACCDG012021704.1_pt1 | contig 166839 bp, 165 predicted proteins | sample 7442471 | NCBI WGS metagenome assembly JACCDG01 (sample SAMN15323444, study PRJNA562643) | freshwater metagenome | isolation source: river surface water | place: USA:Blue River Watershed | collected 2017-08-17 | reverse complement strand
TAATGATTCTAAAGTCTATTTATCTAAGTGTGAGAGGAACAGAAGTTAATTAAAAACGATCTCTTCGCCTTCTTTATACAGGGTCTCTTTAGGACGGTGAGCTTCGCCGAAAGTGTATTTGGCGCGCTTTCGGGATTTTAATTTGAAGCGAATCGGGCATCCCATGTAGTCATAGGATTTACGAAATTGGTTAATGAGATAGCGACGATAGGTCTCCATAAAAAGTTCGTGATCATTAACGAATAGAACGAAATGAGGAGGTTTGATACTGACTTGGGTGAGGTAATAGATACGAAGTCTTTTACCACTGATTGAAGATGGGTGGTTCGCCTGGACAGCTCTTTCAATAAATGTGTTGAGCTCCCCTGTAGTAATTCTACGTTGCAGATTTTCATAAACACGGAAGATATCTTCAAAAAGCTCAGCTACATTTCTGCCAGTTTTTGCTGAGCCAATAATAATTGGTACGTGTTCTAATACGGGATGTGCATTCCTAAGAGCGATAATTGCATGCTCCATTCTGTAATCGTTGATTAAATCCCACTTATTAACAAATAGAATACAACCTTTGCCCTGATCTTCAACAAGTTGCAAGATCGTTTTTTCAAAAGCAGTAATCCCCTCTCTAACATCGATCACTAGAACGCAAATATTGCTTCGTCCAATTGCATCTTCCGTTCGAATTCGAGCAAATTTTTCAATGACTTCCAGTTCTTGCTGTTTTCTTTTAAGTCCCGCTGTATCAATAAATAAAACGCCACCAATCTCTTCATCAATTGTATCTCTTGTCGTACCCGGAATATCACTTACAACACACCTTTCTTCGCCAACAATAGAGTTCATCAAAGTTGATTTACCGACATTTGGGCGTCCGACAATAGCGACCCTTGGAATATTATTCTCTTCCTTCAAAGAAGGTTCAAAATAAGTTTCCATAGCAATTTCTAATAAATCAGCAATCCCGTTTCCATGAAGAGCCGATACCGGCATCATATCACTTACACCAAGTGAATAAAATTTTGATTGAGCAACATCGCCTTTCATTGATTCATCCACTTTATTAATGGCTAAAACAATCGGCTTAGATTTTTTAAATAAAATTTTCGCAATCTCTTCATCCTGAATTGTTGCGCCAATCACACCGTCAACTACAAAAATGATTGCATCGGCCCGATCTAAAGCCGCAAGTGTCTGAATCCTAATTTCTTTAGAAAATGCAATTGCCCCTTGAGAATCAATACCGCCTGTATCCACAAGCCTGACTTTTTTACCGAAAATCTCCACTTCACTGTAAAGAGCATCGCGGGTCACACCCTCAATATCTTCCACAATGGACTTTCTTTCTTTGGCAATCCGGTTAAAGAGAGCAGACTTCCCCACATTAGGTCGTCCGATGATAGCAATCGTAAAAATCTTATTCATAGGACAATCATTATACACAGCAACCCAAAAAGGCACCACCCTTTTGTTTAAAAAAAAGATTCGCTGCAGAGTCGCAGAGAATAGAGACTCTGCAACGGATCTCTTTTCTTGAATTGACTAATTAAGACATAATAACTAGTAAGTAAATTATGAAAAGGGTTTCTATACTTTTTCTTTTAGTTTGCTATTCATGTGTCAACATGCCTAAAAGTGAGCAGACTCAAACACTTATATTTCCACCAACAGGCGGTAAAATTGAAAAAAAATATTTAGAAAACCAACTTTTTGCTAGGGGTGATTGGCCAGAAGAAAAGTGGTGGGAAATGTTTTACTCATGCGAACTTAACGAGTTAATGGAAGAGGCTCTCTTAAAAAACCCGAGCATTCAAGAGGTAGAGCAAAAAATTAACTATGCTAAAGAAACGGCAATCATTGCGAGGTCTAAGTTATTTCCTTTAATTTATTTTAATGCGTCAGATAATTGGGCTTATTTGAGTCAGCACGGGTTATTAAGAGCCTTAAATCCAACCGTTCCTCTAGCAGCTGGTCTAATTGACTTAAGTTTATCATTCACTTATGAATTTGATTTTTGGGGGAAATTTCGAAATGGATTTCGTGCAGCTCTTGGAAAAGAGAAAGCAGCAGAAGCAGAATCTGCTCAAGTTCAATTAATCATTACCACAATGCTTGCACAAGTCTATTTTGCTCTTAAGACAAATTTGCTTCGAGAATGCATTTATCAAGAACTTGTTGAAGTAAGGTCAAAGCTGTATTCTCTTTCAGAATTAATGCAGGATAAATACCTATATTCAGCTCTTCCTGTATGGTTATCCGATGAGAATTTGCAAGAGACAAAAAAAGAGCTGATTACAATCCAAGACGAAATTGCCTTTAACAAGCACTTCATCAATGCGATATGCGGAAATGGTCCAGATAGCCCCCTCGATATTTCACCAAAGCTTGGTTATTTACCTAATCAGTTGGAATTACCAGAAAATTTGTTTCTAGACCTTTTAGCAAGACGCCCTGATTTGATGGCAGCCATTTGGAAAGTAGAATCTATAGCTCATGAGGTTGGCGCTGCCATCGCTGACTTTTTTCCCAATATTGATTTTAATGGATTTACCGGTTTTGAAAGTTTTAACTTCTATAATCTATTTAAATGGGGAAGCTCCACAACCAATTTGATTCCCGCACTTCACCTCCCTATTTTCACAGCAGGTGCAATCAGAGCCAATGTCCGCGCGAAAAAAGCGCTCTTTGAAGAGGCTGTCTATCAATACAACAATCTAATTTTAAAAAGCGCCGAAGAAGTTGCTAACACTCTTGTTATCGTTACTTCCGTTTTTGAGCAAGAAAAGCTGCAGTTAATTATCGTAGACAAGGCTAAAAAACGGTACAATCTATCCGAACTTCTTAAAACCCATTGTCTTGACACTGCATTCGATACACTCACCATGAAAGAGGAACTTCTTAGAAAAGAGCTAGAAGAGCTCTCTCTTCGCTACAATCAATACGCTTCCGTAATCAAACTTACAAAAGCGCTTGGCGGCGGCTACATCTCTCCTTATAACGTCCCTTTGAAAGCTGTGGAGAGTGACAATTGAAACTAAAAAGGGCAACACGAAATTATTTTATCGTCATAGCGACCCTTCTCTTTTTATTTTTCCTATTTTGGTTTTATTATTGGAGATTCCATAAATACACCGATGATGCTTATGTAAACGGCAATCAAATTGTCATAACCCCCTTATACCCAAGTTTTGTTAAAGCGATACATACCGATGATACGTTTCTTGTAAAAAGAGGCCAACTGATTATTGAGCTCGATGACACAAACGCCAAAATTGAATTCAACAGAGCGCAAGAATATCTTGCAAATACTGTGCGTGAAGTATGCCAACTTTTTCATCAAGTCTTTGCCTACGAGGCAGAAATAGGGGCAAAAAGAGCGCTCTACATCGTCGCAGAAGAAGATTTTCAACATCGATACAATGTTGTGGATCAAGGAGGCGTCTCAGTTGAAGATTACGAACATGCAATTGCAGCTTTACGCACGAGTTTTTACGATCTTCAAATGACCGAAATTCTCTATCAAAAAAGTTTATCCTTGGTGGGCGCAACCTCTGTTCGTAACCACCCTCGTGTACAAATGGCTTCTGATCAATTTCTTGATGCTTGGGTAAATCTCTATCGATGCAAAATTTATTCACCAGTTGAAGGGCTTGCTGCACAAAGAACAATTCAAGTTGGGAAATGGGTAAATAAAGGTGATTATTTAATGAGTGTTATTCCCCTAGATCAAATCTGGGTCAATGCAAACTTTAAAGAAACACAACTGAAAAAAATGCGCATTGGCCAATATGTAAAGGTAACATCTGATCTTTACGGCTGGGGGACAATTTTTGACGGAGTTATTCTCGGCTTGCCAGGCGGCGCCGGAAATGCTTTCTCTCTCCTGCCCCCCCAAAACCTATCTGGAAACTGGATCAAAATTGTTCAAAGACTGCCTGTTCGTGTTGGACTCAAACCAGAACAACTTAAACAATATCCATTAAGACTCGGACTTTCAATGGAAGCAACTGTTGATGTAAGAGGCGAAATTGGTGAAATGGTTCCTGAAACAACTGCAGGCTCACCAAATTATGAAACGCATATTTATAAATTGGAAGAAGTAGGAGCGGAAGCTTTCATCGAAAAAATTTTTTCTGAGAACTTTGATCCTTCACTTGAACCTTATAGATTAACACCCCTAGAGTACAATGAGCCATAAATGGGTATTTAACCTCTGCATTTTCACCATTTTCTTAGTTTTATTTAACTTTGCTGTAATCAGCATGTCTGTTGTTTATATTTTGAGCGATCTTGGAAGTAGTTCTGCTACTGCATCTTATGCAACTGTTTTTTATGGCCTTGGAAATGTTCTCACCGTCCCTTTAGCAATTCCTTTTAGAAATCGAATCGGTGTCTCCAAATTTTTTGCGATTTCATGGGGCCTATATATTTTAGCAACACTCCTAGCAGCAACTGCTCCAACCTATCCAGCCTTTATCGTTTATAGACTCCTTCAAGGCGTTGCCTCAGGCCCCTTACTAAGCCTGCTCAACAATTTTCTTTTATCGATGCTGCCTGTTGATGAAAAACCAAATGTGATTAAATGTAATATGATGCTCTTTATTATCGCCCCCATTTTAGGCGCTTCTTGGGGCGGATGGATATCCTACGACTACAACTGGCGCTATATATTTTCAATCAATGTAATTGTAATGCTCATTTCCGGAATCATACTTTATTCCCATCTCAGAAAATATCGTGAATCTCTTGAACGGGCGTCTTTTGATAAAACAGCTTATGCCTCATACATTCTTGCAGCAGTAAGCCTAACCTTTTTTATAACACTTGGACAAGAACTCGATTGGTTTCGTTGTAAATTAATCACATTTACTTTCTTAATCTTTCTTGCATCACTTGCTTTTCTGATCTTAAGAACCTACCATCACCCGAACTCCATTCTAGGATTTGATCTCCTTAAAAAGCCGCTGATTTTACTCTCCCTTATTAATTTATGGGTTTTATATGGCACATATTTTGGCATGACACTGCTCCTTTCGATTTGGCTAACTCTCTATGTACGATTTACAGTGATTTGGGTAGCCACTATCTTAGGAGTTATGGTTTTTTCTGCAGCCCTTTTAATGCACGTTACAAGACACTATTTGCAAACACACAAAGTTTGGATCCCTCTCGGGCTTGCAATCATTTTATTAGCCTTCAGTTGTTTTTATACCTCTAATTTCAATATTGATATCAACCTCGGAAGAATTGCCTTTTCTCGAATTATTGCAGGTTTTTCCTTTGCGCTTTTTCTCCCCTCCCTATTTCACCTTCTTGTTTGCGACATATCAGCTGAAGATACGCCAAGAGCCTTCGGTCTTTTTCAAGTAACAAGATCAGGAGCAAGCGCGCTTGGTGCCACCATTTTTTACACAATTTGGATTAGAAGACAAGTGTTTTACTATGAGCGTCTTGGCGGGAACCTTACAAAATTTTCACCCATTACAGATAGGTTTTTTATCAGAGCAAAAGAGTTTGGCCTCAGCAAAGCCCAAATGGACCCCCAACTAGATGAATTTCTCCAAAACCAAGCAACTTCACTTGCGCTTAACGACTGCTTCTATCTGATGGGGTGGATAACCGTTCTCCTTTTTATCCTTTTTTTGATAAGCTATGCCAAAAAAAAGGCCCTACATTATGTTACATGAAGGAATTTTAGTTGGAGCTGATAGTAACCTTGAAGCGCTCTTACCCTGGTGGTGGGAAAACTATTCAAAACACAATGATCACCAAGTCTCCTTTGCTGATTTCGGCATGACCAATTTAGGGATAAAATTTTGCAAACAACATGGAATTTATATCCCCCCATTTCCTATACCCCCATTAAACGAAATTCCCAAAGAAATGAAGAAAACCTGGGAATCCCACTACAAGCAAATTTGGAACTTTGATGCCTCTACAGAATTTCGCTCTGCTTTTTTTAAAAAGCCGATTGCCTGTCTAAATTCTCCCTTTGCAAAAACATTTTGGATTGACCTGGACTGCAAAGTAGATGGCGATATTTCTCCCCTATTCAACCTACTATCTTTTGGAATAGAAATATCCGCACTACCAATTGGCGCTAAAGAAAACGAACTTCTATTTAACTCCGGCGTAGTAGGCTTTACTCAAAATGCCCAAGTAATTCAGAGATGGGCTGCGCTCTCAAAAGAAAATCATCTATTTCCAGGCGACCAAGAAGCGCTATCGAAAGCCATTCACACCCTCTCTTCCCCCTACATAGAACTACCCGAAATTTATAACTGGAGTTACCTCAATGGAGAGCACAAAAACACCGTAATTACCCATTATCATGGAAACGGCAAATCCCAAATTATGCAATGCGAATTGTGAAAGCAAATTACCTTATGCGGTTGCATAAAGCTTTTTGAGGAGAGCGGTTAGCTCTTTGCGGTCTATGCGCTTAAGATCTTGCTCATTATCAAAGCCAATGACACTTGATATAAGGTCTTTTTTCTTTTCAATAATTCCGTGAATGTGCTCTTCAATTGTGTCTTTGGCAACAAATTTGAAGACGCTAATCCCCCGATTTTGGCCAATACGGTGAACACGGTCAGTAGCCTGATTTTCTTTAGCAGGATTCCACCATCTATCATAATGAATCACAACAGATGCCGCTGTAAGGTCAATACCGACACCTGCAGCTTGAAGCGAAGCAACAAACACTTTACAGCTTGGATCTTCCTGAAACCTTTTTACTTCTCCTTTTCGATCCTTTGTTGTTCCTCTAATACCCGCAAAACCAATTTTTTCTTTTTTTAAGTAACACTCAATTATATCAAGCATCTTAAGGTATTGAGAAAACACAACAACTTTTTGGCCACTTGCAAGAGCTTCATTAAGGAGTTCAACAAATAGCTCCCACTTACCACTTTGATGCTTTTCGAAGTAGTTTTCATCTTTTGTAATGAGAGACGGGTGATCACATACTTGTTTAAGTTTATTAAGTAAGGCAAACACATGAATATAAAAGCCAGGACCCTCTTCTTCCAAAATACTTTTGGATTGCTGCGCAATTTCCTGATACATACGTGATTGCTCATCAGAGAGATCCACATAGGCAATCTCCTCAATTTTTTCTGGAAGATCCAGTAAAACATCTTGTTTTTTACGCCTTAAAATAAAAGGCTTAATTAATTTTGATAACGCTTTTTGACGATCCATGTCTTTATTTTTTTCAATCGGGGCGATAAACTCTTCTTTGAAGTCATCTCCTGAGGGAAGAAATCCTGGCAAAATAATATCAAATAACGATTTTAATTCCATTAGGTTATTTTCTAAAGGAGTTCCTGTTAGAGCAAGCTTCATTTCTGCTTTTATTTGCTTTAGCGCTATATGAATTTGTGACTTATGATTTTTTGCTACGTGGGTTTCATCAAAAATGGCAATCTCAAAATCATGCGCCAAAAATAGGTCCTTATCACTTCGCAAAATACCGTAAGTTGTTAGAATTATATCATTTTTTAAATTCAAAGCTTTTGGATTTCTAAACGGACCGTGATAAAGGTGTACTTTAGACTTCGGCAAAAACTTAGCGAGCAAATCCTGCCAATGATAGATAACCGATGTGGGAGCAACAACTAAAAATTTGTAACGCATAGAACGTTTCTTTTCATGCATAGCAGCTGATAAAAGAGCCATTGCTTGATGCGTTTTTCCAAGTCCCATCTCATCACATAAAAAACCGGAAAGTCCATAATTATATAAAAACCAAAGCCACCTTACTCCTACTTCTTGATAAGGCCTAAGTGTACTTTTTAGCCCGCCAAGATTAGGCATTTCAGCTGTCGGGCCTTCTTCTATAAGGTTTTTTAGGATCTCGCCAAACTCTTTAACATCAGGCTTACTTGAGTCTGGCATATAGACTTCTTCAAATAACGAAAGCCGAATCCAATCAAGTGTTGTTAAGTAAAGGTAGCTTGAACCTTGCTCAAAAGACGACTTTGAAAGCCTACTTAACCAATAAAACCTTTTCTCTGTAAGCGAAATCATTCCTGCATCCGAAAGCACAAAAGGGGCAAATGAGAGCATTGCATCATAAATCTCACGAATCGGCACCTCTCCATACTGCGATGAATAGGAAAAATAAACAAGCCACCCTTTTTCCTTTCTCAATACATCCTTAACAACCAACCTGAGACTAGGCGGATCCATAAGCCTTTTGTCAAGATGAATTACCTGGGATTTCAATCTCTTAAGTTCATGCTTAATGAAATAAGGAATTTGATCAACCGATATGACCACCTTTTCTGTAAACTTGGAAGGAAGCTTTAAATTATCCGGAACCTCTGCAAACCCTTTCTCTTTTAAATAAACAAAATCGCCATAAATTTTTGGACTACAAATTTTTGCCCAATCTTTAAAAAAATAGACTGGTTCGATAACAATATTTTCCTTAACTAAGGAGATATTTAGCCCTGTCTTTTCTAGACCCGATTCAGGAGAAAAAAAGTTTCTAATATGATCTAAATCATCCTTATGCGCGTGAATGTAAGAAGAAATCGAAGGCGCATCAATTTCTACAGGTTCTAATGCCACGCCTTGCAAAATCTTTTCACGCCTAGAAAAAAAGCCCTCTCCTTTGATATAAACAAAGCTTCCTAAATCAATTGCATCAAGGGCCCCTTCTTTGAACACATCCTCTTTTTCAATAACAAGAACTTCATCCTCAATCCGATAATTGAATTTTGTTTCAACGCTCGATAGATGAATTTGAAATTCTCTATATTTGTTAAGCCAGTTCTTATTACGCTCTATGAACTCACCCATCAATTCTTTTGGAATTACTTTCTCTGTACCTTTAAAAAGCAGATTCGTGATTCTAAAAAATCCTTTCTCATCTACATAGGCCCAAGGATCAAAAAAATGAGATCTTAAACTGGTTAAATCACCAGGCGAAAATAAATACGCCTCAATATGGAAACTTCCCTGCTCATCAAAAAAAAGTTTATAAGAGACGCTTCGAGGTTTTCTAGAAAGTGGTGTTCCCACAAGATATTTTTCTAAAATTCTCGCATGTTTTTCTAAAAATTCAGGAATTAGCTTCTCTTCAATAACGTCTTTCTTAAAAAATGCATTTGTTTTTTTAGGGAAAAATCCTACAGCTTTTTGAAACGTCCAGTCATCCCATTCAAAATCAGGATGATCAATATCAAGCAAAGGAATAGACTCTATTTTAAATTGCTTATGGGAAGAATCATAAGATATCTTCTCTACCTCTATTTCCTTAAAATCAAAAACCTTAAGATTCGTCTTGTATGAAGCTATCGCAGGAATTATTTTTGGAAAATCATCCTCTTCTAAATAGACCTCAAGAGTGGCGTCCAGAACCTTAATCAATACATACTCAGGTAAGCCTCTTTCATACTCTGTAAAAGAAACACTAAATTCCTTTCCCTCATCTTCTAGAACCATAAACCACTTAGCAAGATCAGACCAAAGAGATAGCTCAAACTCAAGAGCTTCACTGGGACGCCCCCTTCTATACTTCTCCAATTCATCGGCAGCCAAATTCGAAAATTTAAGCGAAGTCTCCTCCGTCTCCTTTTTTCTCTCATCAATCCACTCTATCGCAAATTCTTGAGCCCCATTTGAAATCATCTCCAAAGAAAAAACTTTTTTTCCTGAAGGAATAACAACCTCATAAGCTCCGCTTGCCCCCCTTTTAAGTTTTGGCAAATAACCATAACGCCTGCCTAAAATCCGAAACAATTCAAACCATAAAGACGATCTAAACCTCACATGCAGAGGGAACTTATACCCCCTAAACACAGCCTCCTTACCAACCCCAACATGAGCGCATTCTTTGCCATCACTCGTTTCACCACAACTACAAAATTGATCGCGAACATCACCTAAGTCATCCAAATGCAGGAAGATCCAATAGGAGTTCCCATCAACAACCTCAATTTGATACGTCCCTCCGGAGAATAGCACACTTTTTACATCCATCCCTCCAACATATAGGCAAAAAGCCTCACTTGTCAAACTCTTCCGCACTATTCGACATCTTTCACCACTCGCTTTCTCAATATATACTGATCGCTCCACAAATAACATATAATTAATTTGAAGCAATTATTGAATTAATGCATTTATTGACAACAAGCTCTTCATGCCTTATTATTATACAGTAATTCCAAAATAATGGACTTCTAACATGCTCACTCTAATAAATAGCTATAATAACACTTATACTTTTCCCTTTAGCGCTTCACGAGCATTACTAGCTAAAAGCTTCTCGCGAAGCACTAACCTTCCCATCACAAGGCGAATTAGAACTCTAGCTCTCGCAATTTTAAGCGCAATTCCACTAATTAATGTAATACTATGGGATTATTTAAGATGCACTTATAGTTCAATGAACAATAAAATTATTTTATATACCGAAGCACTTTCAGAAAAAAGCTTAAGAATAAATTATTTAATTACCAGAGATTCTAGATTTATAGAGCTAAGCGATGATAATAAGCTTATATTACTTATAGCAGCATCTAACTATTATGAAAATTTAAATTGCCCTCAAAACACACAAATCCAAATGCTTCTACAAAAAACAGGAATCGAAACAGTCATATACAATTTTATTAATACGTATTGTCACAAACAACGTTATCCAACGTATGCATACCGCTATCATGATTTGGACAAATCAGTCGATAACATACTTATGCTAGCAGTGTTGCAGAAGCTTAGAACAACCGAAAATCTAGAATTAAAAAAAGCTGTAATGAGCAGCATACCTACTAGATGGATAGAAAAGATCGACAGCGAACTGTTGCCATTTCTTCCTGAAAATAAAATTATAGACCTTTCTGAAGAGCAGTTCTCACAGTTAACACCTTCACAACTTCGAACAGTTACAGAAACATGCAATAATCGCTATCAAAGATTAAGACCGAGAGAAGTTAATAACTTCCTTATTTTCATTAAAGGACATTACCCCAGTGAATTAACGCGCAACCTAGATCTTTTAAGTCCTGCGCAGATCAGATACCTTAATGATGAGTTTATACCTCACCTACCTTTTTTGCAATTTGAGCATCTTACTCCAGCTCAATTTACACAATTAACGCCTGCGCAAATTAAAATGATTCCAGACAGGCTAGTCCATAAATACTCTGATGCCCAAATACAATCTCTCCCAAACACTTGGTATTCAACAGGAATATGCACCAATTTATACAAAAGGTTAGGGGACGGCGAAATCAATAGCTTCCTTATGATCCTTGAAAGAGATTATCCCGCGAATGTGACGTACCACTTAAGCATTTTAAGCCCACCGCAGGTTACAGGGCTTAGCGATACCTTTATATCAATGCTACCTGCATCGCAATTTAAGCATCTTAGTGAGCAGCAGTTCCAAAAACTAAGCCCTAGTCAGCTTCGAATGATTGCAAGCTCACAGACTAGACTATTTCAAAACTTATCCAGCTCAAAAATTAATGATTTTCTTATATTCATTAAGTCCAATTACAACAATGAATTGACACACCATCTAAGTTTTTTAGGTCCATTACAGATTCAAACCCTGGCAGATGAATTTATATCGAACCTCCCCGCACTTCAACTTCAATATCTTACTGCCGAGCAGCTTGTAACGCTACCGCCTCATCAAATTCTACTTGCTGTAGAAAAAAACAATAGGTTATTAACATCATTTCCGACCATTGAAATTTTTCACTTGCTGAGTTTCGTTAAACTCAATTGCGACCATAAATTACCCTTTATCCTAGGGTTATTAACCGGTACACAAATAGGACTTCTTGATGATGAATTTCTAACCTCACTTCCCTTTTCTCAATATGGGATTCTTTCTCCAGAGCAATTTACAAAATTACCATCTGACAAACTTAAAATGATTCCAGAAAGCTTAGCTCATTTAATTACTGACGATCAGATAAATGCTTTTTCAGATATTTGGCATACGACACACATCTGCAAAAACCTATACATACGGTTAGGAAAGGCGCAAATCAATGGATTCCTTTCGTTCATAGAAAGAGATCACCCCGCTTTACTGGAGTACAAGCTAAGTATTTTAACTCCTGAGCAGGTGAAAAACCTTGATGATAAGTTTATAGATAAACTACCCCTTTCTAAATTTAAGCATCTTTCACCAGAGCAATTTACAAAGTTAACGCCTATACAAATTAGAGTGATTCCAGATCACATGGCTCCTGTATTTTCCGATGCTCAAATACATGCCTTCCCAGATACTTGGTATGTGGTTGGGATGTGCACAAACCTATATAAGAGGTTAAATCCCACCCAAATTAATGATTTTCTAAAATTCATTAAAATAAATCATAACCATAGCCTAAGAAATAACCTAAAACTTCTAAGTCCTGCGCAAGTTAAAAGTCTAGACAATGAATTTTTACCAAACCTTTATGATTATCAATTTGACCATCTATCTGAAGAGCAAACAGAATATTTATTAAATTCTTTAGATATAAATGTAGTAAAGAGAATCTCGGAATTTCATAGGTTCAAGCCTGATTTAGATATTAATTCCCCTTTAGGTATGCTCATTTATATTAAGTATATAGAGAGTCATCCCGATCTAACCGATAGAAAAAACCCATTTGTAATCTATCAGAAAATTCAGAAATCCCAAGTTGAAGATACAGTTGAAATTACCTCTCCCCAACTAATTCTTGGGGAAAAAACCTATAAATTAGATCTAGTCACCATTGCAGATGCTAGAAAAAGAATTGCAAAAAAATGGACCTTTTCTGAACTAGAAGCAACTCTTGGTGCGCCTGCATTAAAAAAAGAAGAACTCGAAACTTGGTTTAGAAGCTTAGATGATAGAAAAGATCAAATCAATGAGACTCTTGCAGCTACAGGAATAAGAACTCTTGCTGAGCTCGAAGATGTCTTATGCAGACAATCATCTAACTGGCTCGTAAGCGGCTTACCTACTGATACTCTTACAGACCAGGTTCTGCAATTTAATGTTTGCATAAGAACTCTTCTTAAAAAAGCTATTGAGACGCCTCGTGATGCAGAAAGCCCACTTTCCGATGAAGAGCTTGCCCTATTAAAAACTGCCAATGTATTTATTTTTTGCCCAGGGGGACGCGTAGAACAATTACGAACAACTTATACCCTCCTTAAACCAATTTTTCCACTCCAATTTCAAGATGCAGGAGTTTCTACCAGATTAAGCCTTAACGTATTGCTTGACTTATACAGAACTACTGCGCATGAATATTTGAAAGGGATTAACTACAAGAATCCTCATGAAAGCGAATACGTGCTCAATATGATCGGATTACGAATTGGTTTATTGAATCAAACTATTGTTTACGATCAGGCAACAGACTGCCTTTCAGATGATCTAGCAACCAAATCGGTAAAAGAACTGATTGATGATGTTCTACAAAATCCAGCATTTTTCGAAAGTTTCATTGAAAGCGTAAGAATAAAATTATGTACAATTCTTCCCGAAGGCCCCTCCCAGCAAGATATTTTTACAGGGGAAGAAACTATGGAGATTTTTGATGCAAAGTATGATTCAGGAGGATATTCATTTCAAATGGACTTTCAGGATATCCCTGAAGGCACCCCCTTTGTAACAAGAACAGGGGCCATCAGAGCGCTAGCGGCTGTCGGAATCTTAAAACAAATTGATCCTCACGAAGATACAACATATGTGTCACTACCTCCGAATATAGTTCTTTAATTTTGAATTGATAGGTTTAGGGGAGGAGACACTTTTTATTTGCAGAAGCGTTAGCTCTATCGAAGCAAATTTAAATGACTATATGCCATAAAGAAAAAAGGGAAGGCTATTAAGCCGGATTCTGTCTTATTGCTAAGGGCAACTATTTGTCTAGGAGCTCTATTGCTAGAGCCCTCAAGCGACTTTATGAAAAACTCTAGCGGATCGCTATCAAATTGAGCTTTTCTATCTTGCATCGGATAGGGTTTGCACTTACCTCTTTATCTCTAAAGAGTGACTCACTCCCAAAGTGAGCATTTTCAGCCTGTCTACAGAATTGCTTCTGCAGCGGAATGTTTTCTGTTGCACTTTCCGTAGCCTTACGGCCCCCGGCCTTTCGCCGGTATCCTTATCCTGTGAAGTCCAGACTTTCCTCTGTTATTGCTAACAGCGGTTGCCTTGCCTTCCCTAAAATTTAGTCTGAATCGGAGTCAGAGTCGGATTCAGATTCCGGCTCAGATTCTTCTTCTACAACCGCAGTTGCAGCAGCAGATGGAACAGCTCTTCTTCTTCTTCTTTTCGTTGCTGTAGCACCGCCTTCCGTTTCTTCTTTAACGTCACTCCAATAATGGATACGAGAACAATGCTCACAAAAAGAAAGTTTCTCCCCTTTTCTGACTAAGTTCTCATGCTGCGCTGTAAGAGCGATATGACATCCTGTACAAGTTCTGTTTTCAATCGAGACAATCACACGATCTTTTTTATTTCGAAGAAGTCTTTCATAGATAGCAAATATTTGAGGATCAGCTGACTTTACAAGCTCATCTCTCTCTTTTTTCAGAATTGCGCCTTCGCGATTGATTTCCTGAATCGTCTCTTTAATCTCTTCTTCAAGAGTTTTATTGCTTTGATCAGATTCTGCTAATGATTTTTTTGTTTTCTCATATATCTCTTCTTCATTAGCTTTTCTATCAACTAAATTTGAAAGCGTTAGTTCAAAAGAACCTTTTTCTCGCTCAAGTGTTGAAATTTCTTTAGAAAGTGCATTAAATTCTTCAATTTTCTTCACAGAAGATTGCTGAGTTTCTAGCTTTTTAACTCTTTCTTTGTGCTCTTCAATTTTACGCTCATATAATAGACACTCTTCATTAAACTGGACAATTTCATCCTGTTTATTATCAAGCTGTTCTAATAACTCGGTTTTAAGTTGAGCAATTTGTTTTAATTCATCTTGTCTCTGTTTCTTTAGACGCATCAGACGAATCATCTTGATGTCTAACTCTTGAATCGAGAGAATAACTTTTAAAGCTTCACGCATTATAGATCTCTTGGTTGGAAAGATACAAAAAAGTGTAACCTATATGCACAAAATCTACAAGTAAAAATCAGATTCGTCTATTCTATTTAGGTATTTTCCTATGGAGGGCCCTATGAATTTTCTAAAAAAGTATTTGCAAACATGCAAAAATCCCGAAGCAAACACCGAGACAATTGCCTATTTAGCAAGCTTAGACGCCCTTTCTAAAAGACACCCAATTGTTGCTGATGCCATTTTAGCGGAACTAAAGTTTCAAAGAAATTCTTTAAAGCTGATTGCTTCTGAAAATTACTCCTCTCTTGCCGTTCAACTTTCAATGGGAAATCTTTTAACTGATAAATACGCAGAAGGTTTTCCAGGCCACAGATTTTACGCTGGGTGCGAGCAAGTCGACACAGTAGAAACCTTTGCGGTAGAAGGCGCAAAGAAAGTTTTTGGCGCTGACCACGCCTACGTTCAGCCCCATTCTGGAGCCGACGCCAATTTAGTTGCTTTCTGGGCAACTTTAATCAAGCGCGTAGAATCCCCTGCTATTGAAAAACTTGGGAAAAAAACTGTTTATAACCTAACCCCTGAAGAATACGAAACCATTCGGCAGGAATTTTCACGGCAAAAAATTTTAGGAATGGCGCTTGATTGCGGTGGTCATCTAACCCATGGAAGCCGAGTTAATCTATCATCTAAGATGATGCAAGCGATCTCATATGGCGTAGATCCCATAACTGGCCTTATCAACTATAAAGAGATAGAAACAATTGCCAAAAGAGAAAACCCCCTGATCCTGATAGCCGGCTATTCTGCCTATACAAGGCTTATCGACTTTGCCAAAATGCGCGAAATTGCGGATAATTGCGGCGCAACTCTTTTAGTTGATATGGCGCACTTCTCAGGGCTTGTTGCAGGGAAAGCGATGACAGGAAACTTTGATCCAGTTCCTTTTGCTCACATCGTTACTTCAACCACACACAAAACTCTTCGCGGACCAAGAGGCGGCTTAGTATTATGTAAGGATGAATACAAACCTTTCATTGATAAAGGATGTCCCTTTGTTCTTGGCGGCCCTTTGCCTCATGTGATGGCCTCAAAAGGAATTTGCTTTGCAGAAGCGCTAGAACCGTCTTTTAAATCTTACGCTAAACAAGTGATTCTTAATGCGAGGGCGCTTGGCGAGGCCCTAAAGGCAAAAGGGGTATCTATTGTGACAGATGGAACTGATAACCATATTATATTAGTTGATGTTCAAAAAAATTTCGGACTCAACGGACGTCAAGCAGAATCCCTACTCTCAAGCCTTGGACTCACCCTCAATCGAAACTCCTTACCAAACGATATAAACGGCGCTTGGTACTGCAGCGGAATTAGACTTGGTACTCCTGCACTTACAACTAGGGGATTTAAAGAAGGAGAGATGAAAATAATTGCAGGCATTCTATATGATGTGTTAAAACATGCAAAAACGGGTCAAAATAGTTTGGCAGAAGTTCATCTTGATGATAAAATGAGGGAATCAGCAAGAAGCGCTATAAATGAGCTTTTAGAAAGCCACCCTCTTTACCCTGAAATTAGTCTATAAAACTGGAGACGTAAAATAATGAACGACACATGTGAAGATACAAAAAAAGAAGCGCCCCTTGACGCTAAAATGAAGGAAATGTTTATTAGCAAAAGAGTTGTGTTTCTCTCATCCCAAGTAGATGACGCCTCTGTTGCTACATTGACCAAAGAATTAATGTATCTAGACTGGATCGATCCAAAAAAACCGATTCTTTTTGTGATCAATTCACCGGGTGGCTCAGTTCATTCAGGTCTTGGTCTTTTCGATCTCATAAAAATGATCAAAGCGCCTGTTAGCACTCTTGTAATGGGACTTGCAGCTTCTATGGGTTCAATTCTCAGCTTAGTTGCCTCAAGAGGCGGAAAAAGGTATTGCACACCTCATGGAATGATTATGATTCACCAACCTCTGATTGGGGGAACGATCTATGGCCAAGCAACTGACCTTGAGATCCAAGCAAAAGAAATCATTAAAACAAGAGAAACTCTTGTTAAATTGTATATTCAAGCTACAGGAAAAGATGCAGCAGCAATTGAAAAATCTCTTGATAGAGATTGCTGGATGTCGGCAAAAGAAGCTAAAGATTACGGCTTAATTGACGAAATTATTCATCACTTTCCAGCTGAATTTGCGTGATTTTTTGGAAGGTTCACGGATCGGGAAATGACTTTGTCTTAATCGAAGATTACGATGAAACTTTCCCGATCAATATTCAAATCATTTCTCACATTTGCAATCGCAATTTTGGCATCGGAGCTGATGGAGTGCTTTTATTGCAAAAATCTGAAATAGCTACACTAAAAATGCGCATCTTTAACCAAGACGGAAGCGAAGCCCAGATGTGTGGAAACGGCCTTCGATGCGTTGTCAGACACCTTGGGAAAAATTGCTCCATTGAAACAAAAGGGGGAATCTCTCTTGGCGAATTCAGTGAAGGGCTAATTAAAGTCTCTCTTCCAAAAACAGAGATTATCAGGTCATTTATGTTAGATCATCATTTAGAGAGCCACCTAGTAGACACAGGCACACCCCATCTAGTTATTTTTACAGATAAAATCGATGACGAGGATCTCACAACTTTTGCCATAAACTACCGCAAAAATCACACAATCAATGTAAACCTAGCACAAATCAGAGATACGGGGATTCAAGTGCGTACATTTGAGAAGGGAGTTGAAACAGAAACCCTTTCTTGTGGCAGTGGCGGTGCTGCTGTAGCACTTATACACGGAAATAACACGCAAATTCATTTCAAAGGAGCTAACCTAAATTATAGCTTTGATGATACAGGCAGACTCTGGATGGAAGGACCTGCCACCCAAGTGTTTCAAGGAACTATTTGTCTAAATACCCAATTATGAGCTATAGTTGCGCACAAAAAAGGAGTTGCATCTTATGAAAATTGGCATACCAAAAGAGATCAAAGACCACGAATGCCGCGTAGGCGCAACTCCAACAATGGTTCATGGATTTACAGAAGCTGGTCATATTGTACTTATTCAATCAAATGCGGGCGCAAAAATTGGCTTTACTGATGAAATGTATGAGAAAGCAGGCGCGCGAATTGTTCCCACTGCTAAAGAAGCGTGGAGCGCAGAACTTGTCTTAAAGGTAAAAGAGCCTCAAAACGAAGAATTTCCCTTCATGCACGAAGGCCAAATCCTTTTTTGCTACTTACATTTAGCCCCCGACGCCGAGCAAACAAGGCAACTCCTTGAGCGTAAAGTAATTGCAATTGCATATGAAACGGTTTTAGATAGGCACGGCAAACTTCCCCTACTAACGCCCATGAGCGAAATAGCTGGCCGAATTGCAATACAAGCTGGCGCGACAAGCCTTCAAATGGCTAATGGAGGCAGAGGAATCTTGCTAGGTGGCGTTCCTGGCGTTTATCCTGCCGAAGTATTGATTTTGGGCGGCGGCGTCGTAGGCCTCAATGCAGCGCAAATGGCAGTCGGTCTTGGAGCAGATGTAACAATTGTTGATAGAGACCTAAATAGACTTCGAGAGCTTGATGCCATCTATAGGGGCCGACTCAAAACGATGTACTCCAGCTCACAAATCATTGAGAAATTAATCAAACACGCAGACCTTGTAATAGGAGCAGTCCTTATTGCTGGCAAAAAAGCGCCCAAACTCGTCACTCATGATATGGTTAGATCGATGCAACAAGGCGCCGTACTCGTAGACGTCTCCATCGACCAAGGAGGCTGCTTTGAAACATCACGCGCTACTACTCACTCCAATCCCACCTATATGCTAGACGGTGTTGTCCACTATTGCGTTGCCAATATGCCTGGCGCCTGTGCAAGAACCGCAACCCAAGCCCTCACAAACGCCACCTACTACTATGCCATACGTCTAGCAAACGAAGGCCTACTCGCCCTCAAAAAAGACCCCTTCTTCCTTGCCGGACTAAATATTTACAAAGGGAAAGTAACCAATCCCCATGTTGCTCATGACCTCGGATACCCCTACCACCCTCCTGAATCGCTTCTATTAGATGTAGAATTAGCGCGTATTTAAAATTTCAAATTATATTATTGCATATAATTAAAAATTTATTCATAATTAACTCATGTTTAACTAACCTCTGAAGCAATTATGACATTAACCATTTCTACTGCTAAGCTTACCCCTAGCATTGCACAGGGCATAGCAAGCGCACTTGAAAATATTGCCAAAAAAGTCAATTCGAATTCTAACTATTTTTATATAAGCAACATGCAGCAAGAAACTGATATGACTGCTACTCAAATTCAATATGAGAGTGCAATTACTGCACTAGCAGAGACGAGAAATTCTACAGCTGACTTAAAAAAACGACTTATAAGACTACCCTTAACAAATCCACTCACCTTTTTAATCAACTGGCTCTCATTTAGCATACTAATACACCGCATATCACGAGTAGAGAAGGCATTAAGTAAACATGCAGAAATCACCGTCCCTACAAATATTGTCTACCAATCAAAAAGAGACTTCCTTCAACTTCTAGATAGAAATGGATATTCAACCTTTGCTAAAAAGGAAGAACTAGCTGAATATTTAAGGCAAAATAGCTCACAATTTCAAACAAAAGAACTATTTAAACTAACTGACTCAACTGAAATAGCCGCATTCAATCAACTGATTATAGAGCATCTAAAAACGCAGTTTGATGTAATAGGATTTCCATTAATAGAAGCCAGTTTCGCTTTCTCCAATGAACGTTTTACGCTCCAAGACTATCTTGACCTCACCCTTCTTCAACAGCCAGCTCCTGCGAATTTGGAGGAGCTTTAGATAACTAACCAACAGATCCAATAATTGCCCTCACAACTCCTCGAACTATACCTATCTCTTCTTCCTCAATTAAACATTTATCAGAAGTAGCCTTTGGGAGAGCGCTTATTTTTTCATGCCCCTTAAGACTCTCTTCACTAGCAATTGCCATCTCCATTGCACGGGTAATTTGCAACCTCAATTTTTCATAATCCCTCTCAATTGGAGAGAGCGATCTTCCTGGAAGAATTCGCTTAATTTCCAAAATTTTTCTATCAAGCAAGATTTGATTATACCTATCACCCGGATCTACCAAAAACTTAACGCCACCCAGCATACTCAATTTTTGAGTTAAACTCTTGATTTTCTCCATATTTTGAAGGTGATCCTTTGCGAACCGTCCAATTTCTTCACTCGTAACGTACCTTTGAATGATCTGATCAGCTGTCCAACCAAAATCTGCTCGACAGGGGGAACCTAAATCACCTGACACGATACTTTTAATGTCTAAAGCCATAACCTACTCCTCCAAAAAAAAGACTAGAATATTCCCTTTATTATACACGATTTAGAGATAATTATCAATTTAAAATTTTAAATTAACTATTTTTAGTCAGGAATTTGCAAGGGGGTGGGCCTTTTCGTACGTTTCTTGTTTGAGCTTGGTAGAAACGTGGGTATAGATGGTGGTCGTAGCAAGGTTTGTATGACCAAGGATTTGCTGGATGGTTTTAAGATCCATGCCATTTTCAAGGAAATGAGTGGCAATTGTGTGTCTAAGAGTGTGAGGAGTGAGCGGAATTGCAATGCTTGAAAGGTGTTTGTAGCTCACAAAGAGGCGGTCAATCGACCTAGTAGTGAGTCTTGTGCCCCAGCGAGAGAGAAAGATAGCTGCTTTATCTTTTTCCCGTCTTTTAGGATGATTAAGGTTTTTTTCTATCCAGTAAGCGGCAGTTTTAGTCAAAGGGAGGTTACGCTGTTTATTTCCTTTGCCGGTAACTTTTATAGCAAGGTTCCTAAAGTCTATGTCTTCTTTATCCAAATTACAGAGTTCAGCGACGCGAACACCTGTTGCGTAAAGAAGTTCCATAATAGTTCTGTCTCGGATGCCGAGATAGGTTTTAAGGTCGGGAGCCGCAAAGAATTGAATGACTTGGTCCATACCTAGAGTGGATGGCAGCTTCTTCTCAAGTTTTGGTGTTTTTATATCTAAAAGTGGATTTTCTTGCATATCCCCTTTTTTAAGTAAAAATTTGGCAAAGGTACGGAGTGCAGAAAGTCGTCTTGCAACTGTTTTTTTACTTTGGTTTTGATGATACAGTTTAGCTAAAAATTCTCTTATAATCGGCGTGTTTATCTCCCCTTTTGAGAAAAAAAGGAAGTCTTTAAGATCAATTTCATAGTTTCGAAGGGTATGTGGCGAGAGCCCCCTGACATGTCTAAGATGATCCAAAAAAGTGTCTATTGCTTCAATTTTTATCATATGCTATCATCTTTCAGCATAACATATGATCACCTTAGATAAAATTACTAAAAAGCTCGGTGCGCGGATTCTTTTTGAAGATGTCGCAGTTACATTCAACGAAGAGCATCGCTATGGCTTGACAGGACCCAATGGAGCCGGCAAATCAACCCTACTTAAAATTATGATGGGTGTTGAAGAAGCTAGTTCTGGCTCTGTTGCACTTCCTAAAAAAGTGGGCTTTCTTAAACAAAATATTTCAGAATTCAAAGACCGAAGACTCATTGATGTTGTCTTGATGGGTAACAAACGTCTTTGGGACGCCATGGATGAGCAAAACAGGCTCTATGAAGTAGAAATGACTGATGCAGTCGGCATGCGCCTCGGAAAACTTGAAGAAGTAATTGCTGAAGAAGATGGTTACACAGCTGAAGCAGAGGCTGAAGTCTTATTATCTGGAATGGGCATCCCCGAAGATTCATTTCAAAAGAAAATGAGCGAAGTCCCGCTTGATCATAGCTTTCGCGTTATGCTTTGCCAAGCAATTTTTGGAAAACCAGAAGCTCTTCTACTTGACGAACCGACTAACCACTTAGATCTTGACTCTATCAGATGGCTTGAAACTTTCCTTCATGAATATTCTGGAACTCTAATTGTTGTCAGCCATGACAGACATTTTTTAAATACGGTTTGTACAGATATTGCCGACATCGACTATGAAACAGTCATTATTTATCCAGGTAACTACGACTCAATGATTGCAGCAAAATCAAGCTGCAGAGAGCGCGCAGAATCTGACAATAAATCAAAAGACAAAAAGGTTTCTCAGCTAAAAGAATTTGTTGCTAAATTTGGAGCAGGTACTAGAGCCTCTCAAGTTCAATCCCGAATCAGAGAAATTGAAAAGCTAGCTCCCGCAGAACTTAAAAAATCTAATATTCAGCGCCCTTATATTAAGTTTACCGACCCAGCACCTTCTGGCCAAATTGCCTTTAAAATAAATGACATCTCAAAAGGGTACGATTCTCATCAAGTGATTAAAAAATTATCCCTTGAAATCCATCGCGGCGATAAAATTGGTGTGATTGGAAATAACGGACGAGGAAAAACAACTCTTCTTAAAATGCTTGCAGGCATTTTGACTCCTGATTCAGGTGCAATTGTTCCTGGTCACAACATGACACTTGGCTACTTCCCTCAAAATCACGGTGATGTCGTAGACAAAAAATCACAAATGAATCTTGTGAATTGGATCAGAACACAAAAATCAAATATTCACGAGCAAGACATTCGATCAGCTCTCGGCAAACTTCTCTTTTCTGGCGATGAAGCGCTAAAAGAAATCTCCAAACTTTCCGGCGGTGAAACAGCAAGACTCATACTTGCAGGCCTAATTGTAAATTCATTCAACACTCTTATCCTTGACGAACCAAATAACCACCTTGATTTGGAAGCAGTTTCCGCACTCGGCTGGGGATTAAAGCAATTTCCCGGAACGGTAATTTTTGCCTCTCACGATAGAGATCTTCTTAGCTCTGCTGCAACTAAAATCATTTCTATTGAAGAAAGACGCATCGTTGTCTTTGACGGTCCTCTTGATGAATTCTTTTCTCAGCGCTCGTAAGTTTCTAAACCTTTCAGAGAAATCAAAGCATAAATACGCTGCCTCACTTATCCGTAGCGCCTATTTAGATGAATCAAAATTCTCTCTTTACCAAGAAATTGAAACCCTTCTCTTACTTCCACCGATTATCTATTCAAAGGAAGCTCTCTCAGACCGCTACCACGCGCACTTGAGAATTGCTACCATATCCCTTAAAGAAGACTCCTTCCTAACTGATGTCAGACATCTTGATTCACTTTCTAATGAGCCCTTCTTACCAATTGATATCTACTTGGACAGTCTTCGTTCTGCTCATAACATAGGAAGCATACTTCGAACAACAGAGGCGCTGCGCATCGGAGGAATTCATTTTTCTGAAAAAACCCCTTTTTCAGACCACCCCAAAATTTCGAAAAGTTCCATGGGAACAACAGATCTTGTCACCTGCCATAAGGGCACCCCACTCACTTGCCTTAAAAAGCCACTAATAGCCCTTGAAACTCACAAAGATGCAATCTCGCTCTATGACTTCACCTTCCCTAAAAGTTTTAGTTTGCTCGTCGGAAATGAAGAATACGGTCTCTCCAAAGAAACATTATCTGCAGCAAACCACATACTGAAAATCCCACTATTCGGCTCAAAGAATTCCATAAATGTAGCCAACGCATTTGCAATTACTGCGGCTGAAATCCGCCGTCAGCTTACTTTAGATCCCTATTAAATCGTCTGATTTCCTGTTTCATTTTATAGGAAAAAAGATAGGAATGCTTTGGATACCAGTGCATCTTATCTAAATCAATCAGTTGCAAGGTACCATCTTCTAAAACAACAATATTACGTAAATGAAAATCATGATGAGTAATATGCCTTTGAAATAAAAGTTTTTGGAGATCCTGGACCATTGAAAGTTTTGATTTATCCGCTATAATTCCTTCATAAAGATAAACAATGGACCCTCTCGTCCCTTTTAAAGACCTTTCTTCAACAATTGCAATTGGCTTAAGAACAGGCACCCCTTCTTTGTTCGCTCGAATTGCGTGATTCCATATCTGAACAACCGTTCCCATTCGAAAAAGATTTGTAAAAAATCCACTCGTTTCAATTGTTTTGATAACCACCTTTTTCCCATTAAGGAAGGCCTCTTCACCAAGCCGTTCATCTTGCTTCCATAAGATATTTTTACCCTCTCCCCTCTCAATATCTCTAAGAAATCTCAAAACATCCTCTGTCGCATAATCACTTTTGCAAATAATTTTTTTTCCCCACGAAAGTTCCTTAATATACTGAGAATCATTCAGCGCAGCATATTCGTAGTGCGTACAAACAAACATCTTCCGATATGCACACATTAAATTATGCATCAACGCCTTCTCCTTAAAAGAGGCGATAGCAATAAGAAGACTTGCAACTAAAAAACTACTTTTCACATCCCTCCAGAGGAATCATCTGCAAGCTCCGTTTCCATGCGATGCGTAGCAAAAATCATTGTAATCTGTAGCGAGAAATCTGTAATTTTATACTTGATAAAACCTTGTTTCAAATCAGAAACAGATTCATAACACCCTTTATCGTATAAAGTTTTAAAAATTCTACTATTAAAAACAGGGTCAGTAATTTCAAAATCACCTTCAGCATTCATATCGAATGCAAGGGTACCACAAATAACTGGATCATTAGTTGCCAAAAATCGTTCTAAATATACCTTACGTTTATATTCATCTCGTATTTTAAACTCTTTAAAAGATTTAGCACACCTTCTTAAAGCAGATAAGCATCTATCCTTTTCAATAAATAAATTTTCAATAATCAATACATTATTTTCTTCAGAAGTAATATTAAAGTTTTCTATACAACCAATAAGAGCATAAACAAGCCTTGTATCACATGCAAACCTTGTAAAATATGCCATTCTTACATGTTCCTCTAGTACATTAAATTGTTCAAAATTCTCTATGAGCAATACATAAGTGGACGCACTATAGAAATCGTAATCACTACAAAGTATTTCAGTGCTAGCAAACTGAATAAATCGATCTAACATTTGTATTCGTAGATCCGGATTTTCAATACCGATACTTTCAAAATCCTGAATTATTGTCTCCATATCACCTAGATCTATAAACCGCTGAACAATTTGAAACCGGCTCTCCATTGTTTCAAAACCGAGCTCTTTTAAAAAGCTTAATATTATACGGAAAGGGATAATTGAATTACTTTCCGAAAAAACAAATTCAATAAATCGATCTCTGAACTCTAAATTTAAACCAAATAAATTAAAATGAAGAAGTAACAAATAATTGTAATTCGATACTTTTCTATCAGAAGCTAGAGCAAGAAGGATATCAAATCGTACAGATTCTTCAGGAATAGTAAATTTATTAAAATTGCTTATCACAGAAGAACCAAACCCTTTAGAAACAAATAAATGAATACATTCAATCCTTTTTATAGGATTAGAAATATTAAACACATCAATATTTTGTACTACAAAATCATCTAGGTCACATCGTATCAAAGAATCCAGTATTTCCAATCGTCTTCCTTCATCTTTTTCGTACCTAACTTCCATTACTCGAATCAGAGAGTCTCGAGTATCATATCCGGACAATTTACGCGCACCATTAAACTCCATACGATCAAATAGTTCATCTACCACTTTTACAAGCGTAACTTTGGGGTCTTTTCTTGGTTCAATTAATCTTAGGTTAGTAATTAAATCCGAATAGACACCTTCACAATCCATCCCTTCTTTTAACCGGCCAATGTCACCTTTTATCCATTCCATTACTATAGCTCTAAACACTTCAATCACTTTAGCTTGTATTAAACATATTCCATAAACAGATTTCTCTATCAAAAACTTTGATTCTCTAGCAAGCACTTCACAAGAAAGTGTCTCTGGAAAATTACCTCTCCTTGTAAAAAATTTATAATCCTCCTGAGGTAAACTTTTTAGAATATGCACTACTCTTGGAACATTCTCATCCTTCCTAAGTAAAAATTCTAATTCATCCAAATCATCTCGGTTACTTCCAGGATAAACTTTTTTTGCATAATAAAAGAGCGATCCAAAGATTTGCGTCATTTGTCCTGTTATCATACTATCACCTCGAAATTGTTAAATCGAACTACTTTAGCTATACTGATAAATAGTATCCATTCAGTGAAATTATTTGAGATTGCATGCTGTGGGTATTACCTCTGAAAGATTTTGATTGAATTTACGTACCTCTCGATCCATACGCGCTCTAAAAATAATAGATTTTTTTGGATAGCGATGAATTTTATCAATATCAATCAGCTGAACAGTTCCATCATCTAACAAAACCATATTTTTTATTCGTAAATCATCATGAATTACCGAGTGTTTATATAAATTATTCTTCAACTCTTGAATTTTTAAAAACCAATCTGAGGTTTTCTTAATTTCTTGATCGCATGCCTTTCCTTCAAAAAGATAGACAGAGTAAGTTTTAGATTGATTCCATCGTCTCTTTTCAACAAAAGCAATTGGTTTTAAGACAGGAATACCGAGCTTAGTTGCAAAATCTGCGTTATTCCACACATTAACTCCAAGCCCCATCCGAAATATATTAGAAATAAATCCTGGAAACTCCATCGATTTAACAACTAGCCTTTTTGAGTTAACCACTCTTATCTCTACTTGTCTTTTTCGATTTCCAGCTAAATGATCTCCATTACCTTCTTCAATATTTTTTAAAAACGCAATCATTTCACTTGTTGCAAACTCATTTTTACAAAATATTTTTTTCTCCCAAGACACTTCCTTCCAAACCTCTAAATCATTCAACCCCACATATTCATAATGAAAAACAGCAAACAGCTTTTGATAAGCTCTTGACACATTGTGCATCAGCGTTCCTAAGCACATGTAGGCAACACATGCTGCACATAAAAAAGAAGAAACCATTAACCATGCTTGATTAATCATAGTTCAAGGCGCTTTGTCGTATTAGACTGTTCAACTAAATTGAGATTGAATTTTTTAACTTCTCGTTTAAGCCTCTGCTTAAAGACGTGAGAGTTTTTTTGATAGTAATGCAATTTATCTATATCAATAAATTGAAGGGTACCATCATCTAAAAGTACGATATTTCGGAGTCGAAAATCGTGATGAATCACTTGGTTTTTCTCAAGCAATTTCGTTAATTCATAAACTTTTGGGAAAAACTCTTCATTTTCTTTAAACTCCGTTTCACACTGTTTCCCTTCATACAAATACACAACAAATGATTTGGTTTTGTTCCACTCCCTTTTCTCAACAAGAGCAACAGGTTTCATAACAGGAATACCCCTCTTTATTGCCCAATGAGCATTATTCCAGACAGTGATGCCTGTTCCCATCGAAATCAAATTCGCAAATACACCAGTTCGTTCTGTTGATTTAACCACAAACGGTATTTCATCAATTACAAACTTCTCTGTAAGTTTTCCCCGATGATTGTGAAGGGTTTTCTTAATATTGCTATCCTCAATATCTTTTAAAAACTCTAAAAAATTTGGTGTTGCATACTCTTCTTTGCAAAGTATTTTGGTAGACCAAGAAGCTTCCTTTTTTATCTTAGGATCAAGCAAGCCTACATAATCATACTGAGTCTCAATAAAAAAAGTTTCATAAACTCTAGACAAGTTATGCATAAGTGAGGGCCAAAAACTATAAAATAATGCGGCCACACAAATTAGACTTAGTGCTTGTAGTCTTTTAAAAGCCATTTCTCTTCCTTCTGTAACCTTTTCCTACATACGTAGGAATAAGGGGGGTAAAAATGCATAAGCTCAACATCGATCAATTTTAGATCTTCTTCATCACTTGTGCAAACAATATTTCGCCTTCGCAAATCGGAATGAACCACATTTTGCTCGCATAGCTTATCTGTGATGAAATGAGATTTTGATTTAATTTCGAAAGCAGAACAATAATCAGAGCGGACTCCTTCATACCGATATACAACAATTGTCTCTAAGCAAAATAAAGATCTCCTTTCACTTACAGCAACTGGATCAATGAGTGGCACACCTCTTTCCTTTGCCCAATGCAAATTGTTCCAAATAGATACACACTTTCCCATACGCAGCATATTTTTTAAAATGCCGTGTTGAACATGTTTTTTTATTATATACTCTTTTCCATCAAATGAACCCCAAAACGTCTTCATATTTCTCTTCTGAGAAAAAAGCCATAGCGAATCGGGCTCGTTTCCCTTTAAACATGCTTCCATTTGGGCTGAATAATCATTTGGATTACAGATAATTTTTTCGCTAAAACTCATTTTCGTAACAAGCCCAGAATCATTTATTCCAAATAAATGATATTGCCCATAAAAAAAAGCACCTTCATAAACTCTTGATAGCACATACGTACCAGTACCTGAGGTCAGACCAATTAAGCACACAAAGGTTATTAAGAAGAGCCATTTCATGAGTAAATAATTTACTCCAAATCATGATTTTGATATAGGAAAACTAAAAAGGGTGGACCTATGCATGAACTAGCCAAAAAAAATCTCAAAAAAGTAATTGAGTCATTTTTGCAAGAAAGCAATCGAATTGTAAATACTGTTGAAAAAACACCAGAGAAACTACAATCACGAGATATAGAAGTACTTGCAGAAAAAATCTGGGACCTTCGCCATTTTGCGCTCGAATTAATCCAGCAGTTTCCCGACGAATCTACTTGGTATAACGCCTCCATCATTAAAAACCTTATTGATGAGCCACTCGAAATTGATCCTGATGGAAAAACAAAGTTATCACTATTAGATGCAGCTGATCTTACCAAAAAAAGCCATAACGATAGATGCATGCGTAATCTAGTAAGATCGTGGACCATAGAAAAGGCCGCGCGCGAAGTACTTTTCAGCAACCTGCGCGATATTTCCCGCGAGCTCACCGCCTAGATATAGTCATTTTATGTAAAAAAAAGAGAATTTAACAAGGATAGAAAGATAGAAAGATAAAAAAACAAATAACTGCTAACTATAAGATAGATGCAATTCATTTTTCTTATCCTTCCATCATTCTATCTTTGCTAAATTCTTTTTTTAAATCTCGCTATTATCTTGAAAATTTGCTCTAATTTTCATATTTTTACCTACTTCTTAAGAAATTGGAATTGTTTGAGATCGTCAGCGGCAAATGTATTTGGAAAAATTTCACGCGCCTCATTTTCAAATGGCCGAAGATCTAAGTACCTAGCTGAAAAATGAGTCAGAATGAGTTCTTTTGCGCCTGCATCATGAGCGAGCTGTGCTGCCTCTTTAGCTGTTAAATGATTGTGGGATTTTGCAAGCTCTTTTTCTGAATCAAGATAGGTACTTTCACATAAAAGGAGATTTGCATCTCTTGCAATGTGAAGAGCTCCCTTACAAGGTCTTGTATCTAAAACAACTGCAAATGAGTCCCCTTTACGAACATGACTTACTTCTTCTAACAAAACTTCTCTACCATTATGAATGATCTTTTTGTCTCGGAGAAATTGTTGCATGATAGGCCCATGAATGCCAAGTGTTTTAAGCTTTTCCTTATCAAATTTAATTGTGTCAGGCTCAGTGATTCGATAAGCAAAATTTTCAACTCCGTGGCATAGGTAATCAGCTTCAATAGTGAAATTCTCATCTTGATGTACAATTCCAGGCCCAGTAACAGGGTGCTCAATGATATTAATATTTTCACGATAAATTGTTCCATTCCTCTGTCTATCAAAATAGACTTTTCCTGAAGCTGGATAATAACAATGAATTGGGTGTGTGACTTTATCCAAATTTAGTCTTAAAAGCATGGATCCGAGACCTAAACAGTGGTCTCCATGAAAATGGGTAACAAATATTCGAGTAACTGTTGGGGGAGCTATTTCCGCAAAAATAAATTGGCGCTGCGTCCCTTCTCCAGGATCAAATAATAATCCTTCGCCATTCCATCTAAGTAAGTAGGCGCCATGGTTTCTGAATCTTGTTGGCTGCTGTGAAGAGCATCCAAGGATGGTAAGGTCTCTAACTGTCACATTTTCCTTTGAAATACATTCACACGACCTATTAACATCCCTAATAATACTCCAGAAACGTGTGCTGTATTTGCGATTATGAGTTTAAAGGTGAAAATATGAAGGATTTCAAGGAAAAAAGCAACAATTTGCAAACATAACATGCCAAATATATAAATCCAGAGGTACGTAAGCGAGATAGAATCGATTGGATAGTTTTCTTCTGTAAAATATTTTTTTCTCATCCAAATATATCCTGCCATGGCGGAAACAACACCTGAGAATCCCATAAAAAAAGGGCCGGTCATCAGATATTGAAGCGTATTAGTAACAGCTGCCGTAACGGCAATAAAGATAATATATGGTAATATTTTTACATTCTTCTCCAGCATTTTTCCGAGAATGAAAAGCCATAGCATATTAAATAAAAGATGTAAAAGCTCTATATGGAGAAAAGCCGGCGTAATAAGGCGCCAAAGCTCCCCTTTTCGAATATCAACAAACCGTTTTGCCTGTAAAATTTTCTCCCGATCTTTCCCATCTAAAAGAAGATAGTAAAAGCCACTCCAAGGTGGGTTTTGTTCCATTTTTTGTAAAAGCGCCCTTCCAGGCTTTGGCAAATCTTCTAATCTCGTCTCATTTGTGACTTCATATTTTTCGTTAAATTCATTTGCATAGACTAGAGCCTGTGGAAAATCATACATAAGATTTCTCTGCACCGGTGTAAAGACAGGGAAAATGGATGTCTTTGCGTTTTTCAAATGATATTGCTGATACGAGGCAACAAGAAATATTATGAAACAGACAAAAATAAAAAATTTAGTAACGGGAGCTCTAAAATAATTAGACTCAGACTCCGGCATTTGCTTCACGAATTCGGTCCAAAACTTTAGATGTCGATAGCCCAGGAACTAAAGAAACAATGTGAAGCTTTCCACCATATTTTTTAACAACTTCCGCTTCTATGCAATTAGATCCCCAATCCTGACCATTTACATGAACATCCGGCTGGACAATTTCTAAAAGATTCCTCGGATCATCTTCTTCAAACCAAGTTACATTTGTAACAAAAGAAAGCGCAGACATCATTTGAAGTCGATCTTTTAACCCAATAATAGGTCTTTTAGCACTTTTGTAGCGCTTGATGGACTCATCACTATTTAGAGCAACAAGCAAAACATCAGCCTGTTTGCTTGCCTCATAGATAATATGTAGATGGCCCGCATGAAGAAGATCAAACGAGCCATTTAAAGTGGCTATACGCTTTCCTTTTTTTCTCACTTCATCTGAAAAGGCAGCTAATTTATTCGGTGCAATTAACTTTTTTTGCGTAAACTCGGGAAAATCATTTTGCACTTGGCCCTCTCTTTTTATCCACAAATACTAGCTTATATACGTCTTTATAATCGCTAACAAAGTCGATATGCATTCCCTTTTTAATGTATCCCGGAAGTTCATCAAAATCTCGTCGATTATCTGCAGGAACAATTAAATTCGTAATCCCTTCTCTTTGTGCAGCTAAAATCTTCTCTTTTAAGCCACCAATTGGAAGCACTTTTCCTTTTAATGTAATTTCACCAGTCATTGCCAAATCTTGAGGAACAGGCTTTCCAGAAAGTAATGAGATCATAGCCGTAGTAATTGTAATACCAGCAGATGGTCCATCTTTAGGAGTTGCTCCTTCAGGAATATGTATATGCACTTCATGATCAGTCATATCAAGTCCTAGAGGAAGATAACGAGCGCTCTCTGACATAAGATAAGTCATCGCAATTGAGGACGACTCCTTCATTACATCACCCGCATTTCCTGTAATTCTAAGCCGCTCTTTTCCTTTATTCTCAACAGCTTCAATATATAGCAATGAACCGCCAAGCTCTGTCCAAGCAAGACCTGTAGCAACACCATTGAGCTTATCTTTGGAATAAAATCGCTCTGACGTATAAATTGGTTTTCCCAAATATTTCTCAACGAGCTCACATGTGATCTCAATTTTTTCACTTTTCTTCTTACTTTCAAGAAGCTTTACTTTTTGCATCGCAACTTTTCTCATAATCTTATTGATCGTTTTCTCTAAGTAACGAACGCCTGCTTCTCTGCAATATTCACGAATAATTTTATGTAATGCATCTGGCTTAAAGGTAATATCCGTTGCTTTTAGCCCCACTTCTTCTCGATCTTTAGGAATCAAATACTTCTTCGTAATCTCTATCTTCTCTTGCTCAACGTAGCCAGAAAGACGGATAATTTCCATCCGGTCTCTTAATGGCGGTGGAATTGTATCCAGCGTATTCGCAGTACAAATAAACAAGATATTTGACAGGTCAAATCGAACATCGATATAATGATCCAAAAATTCTTTATTTTGCTCAGGATCAAGCACTTCTAGAAGTGCAGAAGCAGGATCCCCTGAATAACTTGATGTTAATTTATCGACTTCATCCAGCATGACAACAGGGTTTGAGGCCCCCATTAATTTTAGAGCCTGAATAATTTTTCCGGGCATAGCACCGACGTATGTTCTTCTATGACCTTTAATCTCTGATTCATCCTTCATACCGCCGAGCGAAAATCTAAAGAATTTTCGGTTCAATGCTCTAGCAATACTTTTGCCAATACTTGTTTTACCAACGCCTGGAGGACCAACAAAACAAAGGATGTACCCTTTAGGACCCGTTTTTTTCAAAAGACCTACACTAATATATTCCAAGATTCGTTCTTTCACGTCTTCTAAACCGTAATGGTCTTCATTCAAAACTTTTTCCGCGGCAGCTAAATTGTTATTCTCTTTATCCTTAATCCCCCAAGGGAGCGAAGTAAGAATATCAAGATAATTTCGGACAACACCGTATTCAGCAGACTGGACATCAAGAATTCCAATTTTTTCTAGCTCGTCATCAAATACTTTTTTTGCTTCTTCTGAAAACTGTAATTTACTTGCGCGCTCTTTGAATTTTTCAATATCAACAGTTCTATCATCTTTAGCCATTCCCAATTCTTTTTGGATAGCTTTTAGTTGCTCTCTTAAAAAATAGTCTCTTTGATGTTGATTGATGGTTGTCTCAATCTTCTGATTGATCATCATTTGAAGCTTTGTAATATCAAATTCTTTCTTTAGTAAAAGAAGAGCTTTTTCCATCCGCTTGATCAAATCAAACGTTGTTAAAATATCTTGCATTTCCTCTCTAGATGCCGTTGTCAAAGCGACAGCAAAATCACAAAGTTTCCAAGGTTGAGCAAAATCAGAGTGACTCAATACAATTTGAAGTTCTTCCTTAAATAGAGGGCTTAAATTTAAAAGCTCTTTAATTGTCGTTACAAGACTATTTGTATAGGCAGTTACTTCATCTCTTTTTTTCTTAGCTACCTGCTCTTGATGATAGGTAACTTTAGCAACCAAATACTTGGCCTTCTTAGGAGTCACATCTTTTTTAATAATAAAGCGTCTTTCGATATTTAAAATTACCTGAGCGCCAGCTTCTTGAATATTCAAAACCCGGATAATTCTCGCTACAACACCGACAGTATAAAGGTCATCAAACTCTATATCATAAATATCTTGCTCTTTGTCTTTTGTAAGAACGAGCCCGATAAACTTAGTTTCATTTTTTACTAGATCCTTTAATAGATCATAATAAACACCCGGCTCAATAACAATTGGAACTGCCATACCAGGCATGTAGACCCTGCTTGTCAATGGAAGTATAGCAATATTAGCAGGATACTCATCAATACTTGTCGCTTCAGAAGCCTTTTTAATCTGGCCATCATTTAAAAGTTCAGAAAGATCTTGTCCCTCTTCAAATTCTTCATCTCTACGACCCAAGGCTCTACTCCTTATATTATGTAATTCACATTGTTAGTACAAAATAGTTTACCAACAAAATTGGATAAACTCAACAACTCTTCTCTCTAATTAAATCATCTTGTGATATTTTTACAGCATGAATTTACTAATCATAGACACAAGTGGACAAAAAGGGCTCGTTTTCCTTATGAGATCCGGCTCTTTATGCACAAAAAAAGAATTTGACGCGAGAGATCAACAAAAATTTCTGATAGATGCAATCGATTCACTTTTACAAGAATCTGGAATCGCCTTAGAAGATATTGATCAAATTTTCGTCTGCGTTGGCCCAGGCAGTTTTACTGGCACCCGCATCGGCTACATGACAGGAAAAACCCTTGCTTACGCAAAAAACATCCCCCTCATTACCTTTAACAGCTTACTGCCCTACTACAAACAAGGCTGTCTTGTAGTACACCCTCTCAAAAATGATCTTTGCTTTACATTTAATGGCGAAGAGATTCAAAAAATTTCTACAATTGATCTGACAAAAGAAACCTGCCCTCTGATTTCATGTGATGGGGACTACATGATTCAAAATATTATTTCAACGTCCCCAAGAGAAGAACTAGCTCTCATCTATTAAGAAAATCACTATTGATTTAATCGCATAATACTCATATAATTAAGCGCATGCAAATCTCCCTTATCCCTCACCAGCACTATCCATTTTTAGTGGATATCCATGATCAAGATAATGTTCCGGCAGCTCCAGTTGCTAAACCCCCTTTAAAGGTCACTGATTTCGCTATTCTTTTTTTTAAATCATTTTATTCAGCACTAAAAGAAACCACAACTTATTCAAGAACAATTTTTTGGGGCGCACTTATTCAAGATAAATATATCACCATTAATCCCGCTTTGCTTTTCTTTAAATTAATTTTAGGAGCATCCTACTTAGGACTTTCCATTATTTTTGGAACTCATAGGATTATGGAAAAGGCCTTAAGTCCCCCTAAAGATACTAATTTGCTATTAAATTTTTTAGGCCCGCACATTAATCCTAATCACATCAAAAGTGGCGAGACAACACTTAATGTAGATCAAGTGCCTCCAGATGTTACCATCGATCTTCTTCTCACCTACTTTGATGAAGGAGATTTTACAGCTAATGACCTTTTAGATGATGGGACTCGGCTTACAAAAGAATCTGCAAGAGAATGCTTAGTGAAGTTTATTCGCCAAGTGAAAAACAGGACACCTTTTTTAGGAACCCCTCCTGCGTATGAAGCCGCAAGACTTGAAGCATTTTATAGTCATATTGAAAAAGCAGTTCGCTTATGTATTAACCAAACTAAAAATGACCGAACTGAGCGCATAGCTCTAGCGCTTGATTTTGCAAAAGCTGGAAATCACTGCGGCGCTAGATACATGGGTGAAGCAATTAGCGCGCATACTCGTCTTTGTTCCAATGATCCAACGGCAGTATCCACTCTTGAGGAAAAGCTTATTCGAATACTTAGCCTTGAAAGGCTCGATATTGCTCAAAAAAGAGCACTGGCAGAACTTGGCAGCAGCACACATAGCCTTCCTAAATACCTAAGTGATTTTGGCGATATTTTAGGGCTTCCAGGAACCGAAAATGTAATTGAACATTTAAGCTTTAGCAAACTAAGCGAGGCAACGCACCTACCAAAATTTTTTGAAAAATATAATGAAAATGCAATTATTAAAGCTGTACAAGATGCGCTAAAATCTAAAGACCAAGCAACATTTAGACAAGCTTTTATTGAATGGATCGATGGGCAAATAGGCACTTGGGATAATCCGGACGACCATGAGCCTAAAATTAGAGATATTATAGATAAATGCAGGCCTGTAATTGAAGAGATCCCTACATTTGATGAATCTACGTCTACTTCCGAATTATCAACCTATCTTGAAGCACAATTTAGCGTTAGAATAGATGCCACTGAAATCCAAAGTCGCGGGCTTCTTTCTAAAGGAAATTTACACACGACCTTGACTACCTTTATTAAAGAGCGCGTCAATGGAGGAGCTAACCTAACAGGGCCACAACGAGCTGCTCTTTTAGGCCAAATTACAGCCTGCTCTAATATATTCAACAAGAAGCCAATAAACAAATTAGCACAAATCATTTATCTAGAATCTGAACTCTTATTGACACCAGAAGAACTTGTTGCAAATGGGTTGACTAATCTGGATAATTTGGATCTGAAAATTAGAGAGTTTTATGAGACAAATATTAGAGAAAAACGCAGAAAGGAAGTTTTTTATAAAGCTCTTGGAATCGATGATCTAGAAAAAATTGGCCCTTCGTTTGACGATGATGACAACACCGTAGCAGGTAATGGCGTTCCAGACAACGTAATCAGATGGGCGCTCATTCAACATAATATTCTTTCCTATAAAGACGCTATTGACGGAGTCCTTTTAGAGCAAATTCCGGAAACAAGTTCACTATCTAGAGAAATTAAACAAATAGCCCGCCCTTTAGCAAATAGAGAGTTGTCTTGGATAAAATTTAGCTCGAGAGAAGCTGCTTTTAAGGCAATTTTCGAGCGAAGCTTGAGAGCAAATCCCGAACGGATTCTTTCCTTAAAAGATGTTCCTAGACCTCCCTTTACGGATTTGAAAAGAATATGCCTCATCAAAATCCCGAAAGCTTTTGAAATCATCTCAAACTCAACTCTAGCAAAAATACTTACCTGCGCCTATATTTTTTTCAAAACCCTAGGTCCTCTTAATACCCTCTATAGTGCACTTGAGCTTACAATCCCTAGAATCCCTTTACTAAATACCGCATTTAAAATTGCAGAAAGCATCCTCAAATTCAAAGCTCTAGTAGGCTTATCTCTACTTATTGGCTCCCGATCACCTCTTTTTGCTGGACTACGTAATAGAATTGGCAGAAGCCGATATGACGCATTTGCCTCGGCTCTAATATTCTCTAGACAAGAGACTTTTAGCACCTTCGTATGTACAATTGGTTTGGCAATTTACTCAATGGTAAATAAAATTTTTAATAATATTAATGCCATGCTCAGGAGAACACACCGAAAATTCGCAGCAACTCTAATCAGAGACAGCAAGCCTCTTATCTATCAAGAATGGCGAAATTCACTTCCTCCAGCACTACTTGGCTAATTTTATTCAATTTGGTTGTATAAATTTGGAAGATTGTGTATGATATAGCCATCCAATTAACGAAGGAACTTGGCAAAAGATGACTACAGTAAAGGTTCGCGGCGAGACGATTGAGAAATCCCTACGCACACTAAAGAAAAAACTTGATAAAGAAGGGGTTATGAAGACTGTAAAGGCAAAACGCTTTTATGACAAACCTTCTGTAAAAGAAAAAAACAAACAGAAACAAGCTCTAAAATACCGTAAAAAAACAAGAGTGTAATGTCACGCAATTTTTATGATGTTTTGGGCGTTGCAAAAAACGCCTCTCAAGAAGAAATCAAAAAAGCCTACAGAAAACAGGCTTTAAAGTACCATCCCGATAAAAATTCAGGCGATCAGAAGGCATCCGATACTTTTAAGAAAGTGTCCGAAGCTTATGAAGTGCTTTCCGATGAAAATAAAAGAAAGATTTACGATCAGTATGGCGAAGAAGGAGTAAATGCTCAGGCTAACCAAAGAGGTGGGGCTGGGTTCTCTTCTATGGAAGAGGCTTTACGCACTTTTATGGGCGCTTTTGGTGGCGGATCTTCTCAATTCGATAGTTTCTTTGGCGGACAAGGCCCTCAGCAACAATATGCACAACAGGGCGCTAATAAAAAGATTCAAGTAACTGTTTCATTTGCAGAAGCAGCTAAGGGTGTGACTAAAGAAGCAATTGTTACAAACGATGTAACTTGCTCTCAATGTGGCGGTTCTGGCGCTGCAACTCCAAGCGATATAAAACATTGCGCAACTTGTAAGGGCGCTGGCCAAATTCATCAAACTCGTGGTTTTTTCAGCATGAGCACTACATGCCCTCATTGCCATGGTTCAGGAAGCGTTATTACAAAAGCGTGCACAGGTTGTCATGGTGCTGGCAAAATAAAGACAAAGCAAAACATCAAAATTCAGATTCCTGCCGGTGTTGATTCAGGCATGAGACTGAAAATGAATGGCTATGGCGATTCCGGCGAAAACGGCGGACCACCTGGTGACTTATATGTATATATTACAGTTACACCGCACGAAGTATTCAAAAGAGAAGGCGATGACCTTATTATCGAACTCCCTATCAGCTTCACAGATGCTGCGCTTGGTGCTAAAAAAGACATCCCCACATTAGATACTAACAATTATAGACTGACTATTCCAGAAGGGTCTCAATCAGGAAAAGTTCTTCGCGTAAGAACGCAAGGCTTTCCTAATGTTCATGGTAATGCGCGTGGTGATTTATTGATCCACCTTAAGGTAGAAACACCCGTGAATCTATCGCCTGAACAAAAAAAATTACTGGAAGAATTTTCAGCAACTGAGAAACCACAGAACTCGCCGCAAACAAAAAGCTTCCTAGACAAGATAAAAGCCTTATTTTAGAGGACATTATGTTTAAGAAGATGCCGTTTATATTGCTCGCAGTAATTGTATTAATGTCCATTTGCGAGCGTTTTATTCCGGTAGAGTGTCTTTCCTTTTTATATGCGCTAAGCCTATCTCTAAAATCTGTTATTATTTTTCTTTTGCCTGCTGTTATTTTCATGCTGCTTTTTAAAACAACAGCGCAGCTATCAAGCAAAGCAACAAAAATTATTCTCCTACTACTTGGAGGAATTTGTCTTTCCAATTTTATTTCCACGTTAATTAGCTATGTTGTAGGAAGCGGCATTTACCACCTCGACCTATCTATTAATCTTCCAAAAGATTCAAGCGGACTGACACCTGCCTTTATATTTTCCTTACCAAAGCTGATCGGAAATGATGTTGCGATGTTTTCTGGACTCTTTTTAGGTATTGCACTCTCTTTACTAAAACCCAAATTTGCAGAGACACTCTCTTTTCACTTTGATAAGGCGATCGGATTGCTGCTAAAATTCATTCTTTGCCTGATTCCTCCCTTTATTATTGGCTTTATGGGCAAGCTCATTCATGACAAATTAATTGAAAGCATTGTCTTAAACTATGCCCTCATTTTCCTCTTAGTAGCTGCTGCTCAATACACCTATATTTTCTTTCTTTACCTTGTAGCAAACAATTTTAAGATTAGAAGCTTTCTGAGCTCCATCAAAAACATGCTTCCCGCAGCAATTGCAGGTTTTGGTAGCATGTCAAGCGCTGCAGCCCTGCCACTTACACTCATTGGTTCAGACAAAAACACTAATTGTTCCCCCCTAGCAAGACTTGTTATTCCCACAACAGTTAACATTCATCTTATCGGAGACTGTTTTGCAATCCCTATCTTTGCCTTTGCTGTCATGAAAAGCTTTGGGATAGCTTGCCCGAGCTTCCTTACCTATCTTCCATTCGCATACCTCTTTGTCCTAGCCAAATTTTCAGTAGCAGCCATTCCTGGAGGCGGCATCATTGTCATGCTTCCTATCTTAGAAAGTCAGCTCGGCTTTACTCCTGAAATGTCCTCTCTTATCACCGCACTTTACATCCTCTTCGACCCCATTATTACAACTGCAAACATCACTGGAAACGGCGCTTTTGCTCAACTAATCAACCGCTTCACACGCAAAAATCTCCCGCAAACATAAATTCATCATGCGGTTTAAAAATTATAAGCCAAGCTAATATTTTGAGTTTGCAAGTTTTTAATGATTTCTATATAGTAAAGAACTATTAAAGAATATTTGAGGTTTATGAGAAGATCTTCGATTTTACTTAGCACAATCGGTTCAGATATTGCCATTGCATTTGCAGGTTCTATCTTCCTTGCATTTTTAGCGCAATATTCAATTACCCTACCATTTACGCCCGTACCGATTTCTCTACAAACAATTGGTGTTTTTCTACTTGGCGGACTCTTAGGCCCTACAAAGGGATTTATAAGCGTTCTACTATACTTGCTTGAAGGGACAATTGGTTTACCTGTATTTGCAGGAGGCTTAGCTAAACCTCTATGGTTTAATGCATCAACTGCCGGTTTTTTATTTTCGTTTTTATTTACAGTGCCACTAATTGGTAAATTGCTTGCTTCACAATTACATAGATCCTGGCTCTATATATTTGGCGCACTTTGCTTTGCGCAATTTATTATGTTTGTATTTGGCATGGGATGGCTTGCCCTATCCATAGGATTGCATAAGGCATTTTTTTTAGGAGTTGCACCATTTTTAGTTGGGGCTGTGGTAAAAATAGTTGTGAGCACTGCTGTTTTAAAAGGTCTGTTTTCTACAAGGTAGGAGTGATTTGACAAGCTCTGTTTCATCTTCAGCAAGAAACTTTCTCATCTACAAAGATGTCGGCACAAATGATAAAAGTTGCGAGTCTCTTTTTGACCTTCTTCTTAGAAGATTTCCCTTTAGCCCAATTAGTTACATTAATAGTCACCAGTTAATTCACAATAAATGGGAAAAGGCCACTCTACTTGTATTACCTGGTGGTAATGAAGATGCATGTACAATTTGGGCAGAAAATCTGGGCGCTGTTGGCATGAAAAAAATTCAGAACTATGTCCGAATTCATGGAGGAAAGATTTTAGGAATTTGCGCGGGAGCTTATTTTGTCTCGAGAGAAAGCTATTATGACAGAGATGGTATTGGACTAAGGATACGAGAATTTCCAATTTATAATGGAAAAGCCAGCGGCCCAAGAAAACCAGCATCCGCCTCACCCAGTCCTGCCCTCTCACCCCCTCATGACGTAGGTGAAGTAGTACAATTATACGACACCCATTCAGGACAAAGGGGCGGCTGCTACTATCGAAAAGGCCCTGCGCTTGCTTCTTCGGATCACTCTGTTATCGCTGAATATGCGGAGCACTCTAGTACTGGCAGCATTGCAATTGCCCATTTTTTAGATAGTGAGGGGGATGGAGAAGGGGTAGTTACAGGCGTCCATTTTGAAATTAAATCGCCCATAGAAAGAAGAGCCTCTCGAGACACTGCATCTCCGCTATTTAGCGCAATACCCGACTCGCTTGGCAAGCTTGCCGAGGATCTTTCTGAAGCTGAAGCATTTCGACAAAGACTTGAAGACTCAATCTTTGAAGCTCTTGGTCTTTTGGAACCCAGAGCTGAAAATCCTATTGATGGTCTTGACGAATGGTGGGAAGAGCATGATGATGGAACTGTTCACTATAGTTAAAAGGCCATTGATGCACCAAAATTAAATCCTTGGAACCCTACATCACCAAGTTGCTGTTTCGTAGATGGATTGCCTCCTGTCAGACTCGTAGCATTGCTTAAAACTTGATTCCAAGCAATCTGATTGGGCCAATAATTAAACTCATATCCAGCAAAAAGGGCACACTGCATAAACTTTCCTATATCAAAACTAAAATTAAGACCAGCTCCTGCCACAAAATTTGCCTTAACAGAAGTAATCGAGTTATTAGCCTTGATCTTATATTCAGGATATCCAGTTTCTTCTATTGTAATAATCTCAGTCAATTTTTCCTTTAGACCACCCCACAAAACTGCAGCTTCACCTTTTGCATAGAAACTAAATCCGTTATGCAAATTCCATGCACACCTGACTCCATTATTAAGCCCGATTCCTCTAAAATAATTTTTCAGGGTAATATTTTCTTCAGCGGCCAAATCTACGAAATTTCCTCTATAGATAATATTTAATCTCTCATGAACAAGCGCCCCTTTGAGTCCAGCAAAATACCGAAACATAAAAGGCTTACTCCACATAAACATCTTCCCAAAATTCAAATCAATTGACTGAAAGTTTTCATGCATCTTTCCGGATGCATAATCAGGCGACATTGCATTTGTTGTGTCCCAAGTTGGCAAAATATTTCCGGCATCTTCCTCACCACTCACATGACTAGAAGCAGTAGCACTAAAGGCTGTCCAAATCAAATCTAATCCCCACTCATCAAATGGCATCTCATAATTCATCTGCAACCTAAAACCAGGCTTATATTTAAACCCAACACTCTTAGACTTTACATAGGTGTCCATAACAGCCCCTGAGCCAAATTCCGGAACAGAAATTGAATCATAAGTCACGGCATAAACATCCCCTGTAATCCCCGTCTGCCAATACAAAAACTCCCCTAAAAAAGTCACTTCATTGAATTCTACTGGCAGCTCCTTCTTCGGCGGAGTCTTTGAAAATACCCCTTTTTGCGGTTCAGCCAATTCCAAAGTCTCTACACGACTATTCAAACTCTCAATATGATTAATCCCCGCAAACACATTTGCTAACCCCAAAATCCCTAAAGTCAAAAAAATTCTATTCATAACACTCCGAAATAAACGTACGTAAAATCACAAAATACCGCTTTCAATTTTATTTAACTACAAGAAAGAATTAAAACCCGGCCCGCTATGCAGTTACGATAGCCGGATTTAAAAAGGAAAAAAATTATACGAAGGAATCAATATCAATTAATTTGTAAGAACAGGGATAATTGAATCAATATCATCTACAATTCCTGTGAATATGGCTTTATGATCAGCTACGATAGCAAATCCATAAGGCCTATCCACTACATACCGATTGGAAAGATTTTGTAGAATACCTCTAAACACTATTGCACTTGCAGCAGCTGCTTTGGACCCTTTTTTGCTTGTATGGACTACAGCTTTATGTATTACGTTAACTCCCCTCGGCATAGGCAAACCTAAATCACTAAATAACTGAGCTAAATCAGGATAGTCTCCAATTACCTTGGTTTCAGGCATAAAAAGTTTTGCTCCCTCAGGCGCTTCATTAAAACTCAAACTTGAAGAGACAATATGCTCCATACAACCATTTAAATCGGTCCCTACATCTGGCAAAAGCACCCTCAACTCAAGGCTTCTACCATCGGAACTTTCATAGGGCTTTCTAAAAATTTTATATCCAACAAGTTCCCTATCAGCATCCATATTATATCCAATAGAAAATTCTTCACCCTTAGCCATCATCGATTGAAATGCAAGGGTTGCCCCTTTAGAAGAAGTAAATGTGAAGCGCTCCCCGTCCTTAAATGGCTCAAGAAAACTTAAATTCAAATACACAACATTTATCAAAGCCTTATCTACAATACTTCCAGAAATTAAATTGGGAATCATTCCATGTGTAGCTTTACTAACATAATCATTAACAGCAGTCGCAAGACTTTGATGAGCATTTGGATTTAATACTTCTCCCCTATAAGAATTAGTTAAACATCTAACTAATGCTGCATCCAAAGGATCTTTACTTGCTATTGCTTGAGTAACAGTAATTGTTCCAGAAGGACTATCCAATCTGATCTGATCAAGTAATCTCCCGATAGCATCGTGTGTACTCATCTCATCTTTCATTCCTAATGATCTAATAATTTGATCCTTATCAGACCCTTCAGAGTCAGCTAATAACAAGCCAATAACACCGAGAATGCTAATACTAGAAAATGCCGTAGACCTATCTGAACTTTGTCCAAGCAATCCAGTCTCAAGATTTTTTACAAATGTATCTAATGAAGCTCTTTGAGAAGACAACCGTAGCAATGGGCCACCAGCTCTAACCAATGCAGGCCTTGGACCAGCAGGTGCTCCTGCCCCCCTATCGGAAATTCTCCATCCAAAAGGCACTTGTGATAATTGAGGAGAGCAGGATTGAATTCGATTTCTACGAAAGCATCTTGGGATAAAGCAAACTGCGCAAGCAAATATTGATAAAGCAACTGTTGATATAACAAAAATTAAAGAATCTTTTTTGAATATACTAGAAACGCACGCAGGCAAATCAAAGTTAAAAAAGTTTCTTGAGGGCACTTGCGATGACCCTATTCTATCCGCCATATAATCTCCCTAAATTCGAAATATTTAAGACTATCATACATTAAGAGCAACTTAAGATCCATCTAAAAGCAGCGTTGCTAACACATTGATGATCAGCTTACTAAAAGAAATACTAAGCGGATGATGCGCGAGATCCCCATTCTTTATCTATCAAAAAAATTTGAATGGTAATTCGCTGAGGATTTTTCTCTTTCGTTAAAAAAAATTTTCTTTCTAAAGTCGACATACGATGAATGACATGCCCTCTTTTTCCTGAAAATAAGATCGCTCCGTTCTTCGGATAAGGAATAGAAACTCTATTATAAAACGAATCAGGCTCTATGTCTGAAAAGTCCCTCCTTGGGCTCTCAGAATAAGAAAATGGCCCATACATACGATTAAAGCTAAGATCAAGCCCTTTTCCTTCTGAATATTCAAAATCATTATATAAAACAGAGGTCATAGTATAAGAAGCTCTTTGATCATAATGCCAGGGCTGAAATAAAGAAAAACCACTTGGAGGCGCACTTCTCGTACTCTGAACATGAATAAATGATTCGCCCGAAAGTTTTAACTCTTTTGCAAATCGATTAATAGCTATCCTATAAAATTCAATCAAATCTGGATCGCTAATTCCAAATGCATGGAGTCTTTCCAAATGATCAATCAATTCATGATCTGAAGAGAAAAAGACATCCCCTCGAACGATAGGAAGGAGTCCGAAGCGATTCACCTCGTAAAATAGCTGAGCTTTATCTTTAAGACTCTCAGTGATTCGCGATAAAATGGCTTTAGGAAAAATACCCTGGATAATCCGATACTCCGGATGAGAACCAGCACTATATTTCGATTGCGCTGAAAGATAACGACCATAAAAAGCTACGCTCGTCATCGGTATAAATCTCTTACAAGCCAAGATAGCCACGGTTAACTCCTATTATAGCCGATTCCTAAACTGAGCTCTAATAAAATGCTCAGAGCGGGACTTGAACCCGCACGCTATTGCTAGCACAGGATTTTAAGTCCTGTGTGTCTACCGATTCCACCATCTGAGCTAGTAGAGAAGGATCCTTGTTTAAGGATCCTTCGGCTTGTTATTTGGCATACTATTGTACATATAGTTGCTATGAAGTGCAAGAATTTTATTCTTCTGGTTTGCTATGGTCTTCAGGTGCAAATATAAGTGATTCTGCATCAATAGAATTTTCCTCAAGTTTCTCATATTCACGCGGAGGTTCTGAAATTAAATCAGGCACACTTGAAACCTCAGCAGCAAATAGAGCATCTTCTTCCATTTTTTTATAACGGTGAATCGAGTCTGAAATTAAAGATTCAGGAGGCTTTAAAAGATGACTGAAAACTGGCTCAGGAATAACGTGTACTTGAGGAATTGGCAAGCCATCTTCACCCAAAATAATTTCCCTTTGAACAGCTTCCTTTGAAGCTTCTTCAAAAGTTCTTTTTCTACGATATTTTTGTCTTTTTTCACGTTTATTTCGATCTGCAGGAGGAGTCTCTACAATATCCTTATCTTGAGGCTGCTCAATTGTTTCCTCTGAAACTGCCGCTACAACAACCTTTTCTTCAGGTTCTGGTTTGGGCTGTCTAGAAGCCTCTTTGCCTCCACCAATTTTAATGGATTTCTCTGCAACAGGTGACCTAATAGCAAGTTTTGCCTCTCTTACTTCCTGTACTTCAAAATCTTGAATAGGCAGAAAAAATGGTTTAGGTTTTTCGCTACAGCGATAGAAAATCGCGCCACTGAAGGAGACCATTTCAACTGCATCCACTAAATATTCTTCTCCGCCTAAATGCTTACTGCTTTTTATAGAAAGCTTAAATCCTTCCTTTGCTGAAATGATTGTTTCTACAATTGGTTCTCGTGTAAAATTCACTATTTCGTTCCATTGTTAAAGTTTTTGCCAACATACAATCACTTAACTGACTGTATGTATCGTATCAAATCAACAACTCTATTGGAGTAACCCCACTCATTGTCATACCAAGCTATCACTTTATGAAAATTTCGATTCAATTCGATGCTAGCATCTCTATCATAAATCGCAGAAAGTGGTGACCCAATAAAGTCTGATGATACTACTTGTTCATCTGTATATCCTAATATCCCTTTTAAATCTCCAAGACTTTTCTCTTGCATCAATGCTCCAACCTCACTGTGGCTTGCGCCATTTTCTAATCTTACAGTGAGATCAACTACAGACACATCGGAAATGGGCATTCTAAATGCCATTCCTGTAAGTTTGCCTTTGAGATCCGGGATTACCTTCCCTACAGCGCTTGCAGCACCTGTAGATGAAGGAATTATATTATTTAAAATTCCTCTACCACCTCTAAAATCCTTCATCGAAGGACCGTCCACTGTTTTTTGCGTTGCTGTCACAGCATGAACGGTTGTCATAAGACCTTCAATTATACCAAATCTTTCATGAAGCACCTTAACAATTGGCGCTAAGCAATTTGTTGTACAAGAAGCATTTGAAATTACCTTCTGCAGAGGATTGTATTGCAAGTGGTTCACACCCATCACAAACATAGGAACATCTGCACTCGGTGCAGTAATTACAACTTTATCGGCTCCTGCAAACAAATGCCCGCCTGCTTGCTCCTGTGTAGTAAAAAGCCCTGTTGACTCAACTACAACATCGACTCCAAGATTCTTCCATGGTATATCTTTTGGGTCTTTACAGGTAAAAAGAGGGATTTTTCTATCCCCTACCAAGAGGGTATTTCCATCTGCACGAATAGGCCTTTCAAAACCTCCGTGAACAGAATCAAATTTTAGAAGATAAGCTAAAACTTCGCTAGAAAAAAGATCATTTATTCCAACTATTTCAAAATCGGGAGATTGCGAAAGAATTCGGAAAACTAATCTTCCGATCCGCCCAAAACCATTTATACCGACCCGTATCGACATGAATGCATACCTTCCTTTTTAGGATAATCACCCTTCCTTCATTCTATTGAAGAAAGGGGTGATTGTAAAGTCTATTCTACACACTCAATGATGCAAAGAGGCGCTGAATCACCAACGCGTCCATTAGATGTTCGCACAATACGAGTATATCCACCGGGTCTTTCCTTGAACTTAGGACCAATCTTGCCAAAAAGTTCGTTCATTACCATTCTGTCACCATTGTAAACAGAAAGATCGCCCTCTTTAGCTCGTCTCGCTTCTTTTGAATCAAGCTTATTATAACGAATACTTAATAACTGCAAAGCTCTTCTACGATTTGTAAGATTGTCTTCTTTTGCTAAAGTAATTAAAGGCTCAATAACACCTCTTAAAACTTTAGCTTTAGGTATTGTAGTCTCAATTTTCTGATTGAGAATAAAAGACTTAGCCATATTTCTTAGCATCGCCAAGCGATGTGAAGAATTTCTATTGAGCTTAGTTCTCTGATTTCTGTGTCTCATATTAATATACTTCCTAGTTATTGCTTACAACGAGTTGATGAACTGCATCTTTAACATTTTCTCTTGTGATTCCGTACTTGGATAAATCCATTCCTAAATACATTCCCATCTCTTCTAGTTTTGCTTTAATCTCGTTCAGCGATTTTTTTCCAAAATTTCTGAATTTAAGCATTTCAGGTTCAGCCATAATGACTAACTCAGCAATAGTTTCAATATTTGCTTGAGATAGACAATTTGTAGATCTGACAGAAAGCTCAATTTCACTGATTTTCAATGAGAGTTTATTAAGAAGAGCATCTCTATCTGCACCCTCTTCTTCTTGATCTTCCTCATAGGTAATTGTCTGGAATTTTAGCTCATCAAATACAGAAAGATGTAAAATGCCAATTTGTGCGGCAAACGTTACTGCTTCTTTTGCAGTAATACGACCATCTGTTGTAACCTCTAAAACTAATCTATCCATATCTGTATTACCACCAACCCTACAATTCTCTACGTGATAATTCACTAAGCGAACAGGGGAGAAGGAAGCATCGATTAATATTTCATTAGGACCTTTGCTAGCCAAGTTGAATGCTTCAGAAGGAATATATCCCCTTGAAATCATAACTCGAAAAGCCATCTGTTTTTTCATTGGTTTTGTAGCTGTAAAAATCACAAGTTCAGAATTAACTACTTCAAACTCAGAATTTCCAAGGAGCTCACCCAGAGTAACAGGGTATTGGCCATCATTTTTATCAATCATATCTTGAGTGATCTCTAATACCATTGATACTAATTTAGTAGAACGTGAATTACTCTCATCAGAAGTAGGAAGCTTTCTAAGAAGACCCTTCTTCAAATTAAGAATAACATACGTCATATCTTCAATAACACCATCGATACCTGTATATTCGTGTGAAACACCTTCCATGCTCACAGAAATAATCGCAGGTGCTTCAAGTGAAGTTAACAAAATTCTTCGAAGAGCATTCCCGACAGTATGTCCATAACCTTTTTCAAAAGGCTCTGCAACGACTCTAGCACTTCCCTTTGAGGAAGGAGACTCGTCAATTTTAATTTTTGTCGGCAATTCGAACTTGCCATATTTTATCGCCATAATAGTTCTCCCTTAAAAACCTCTAAAAATTAAACACGTCTTCTTTTGGGAGGACGGCATCCGTTGTGAGCAATTGGTGTAGTATCTGTAATTGACATGATTGACAATCCAGAACTAACAAGTCCTCGCACAGCTGATTCCCTGCCTGCTCCCGGCCCTTTTAAGGTAATATCAACTTCTTTCATTCCAATAGCTATTGCAGACTTTCCCGCATCTTGAGCTGCAACAGTTGCTGCAAAACCTGAAGATTTACGAGATCCAGAATAACCCACTTTTCCAGCAGACGCCCATGCTACAACGTTGCCTGAAGGATCAGTAATAGTGATAATTGTATTGTTAAAAGTTGCCGTAACATGTGCAACACCGGTGAAGACCTGCTTTTTCTTTTTAGCTTTTACAGGCTTCTTCTTCATCGCGCTTGGTTGTATTTTTTCCTTTGACAAGGGATAATCTCCTTATATTACTACTTTGTTGCTATTTTTTTGTTCGCAACTGTTTTCTTTTTACCTTTTCTTGTGCGAGCATTCGTTTTAGTTCTTTGTCCACGCACAGGAAGACCTAATCTGTGTCTCATTCCTCTGTAACAGTTAATTGAGACAAGTCGTTTAATATTTTGCTGAACTTCACGTCTCAAATCCCCTTCAACTACATATGTAGTTTGGATGTGAGAAGTCAGTTGCGCAACTTGCGCTTCTGTAAGTTGCTCGGATCTCATATCTTGGTCCAAACTAAGAGCTTCTAATACATCTTTTGACCTTTTTAATCCAACGCCATAAATGTAAGTCAAAGCAATCTCTAATCGCTTATTTTTCGGTAGATCAACACCAGCTATCCTTGGCATACTAAATTCCTGTTTTAATTTAGAGATGTCCTACATCTCAAGTTTTCAATTTCTTCTTCATCATGAATCCATCATATCGATTCATTAGTAAATGCGATTCCATCTGCTTTGAGGTATCCAATACCACGCCGATAAGAATCAAAAGCGAGGTACCACCAAAAAAATGACTTATCGTTGGATCAACAGATAATACCCTACTTACTATGTTTGGTAATATCGCGATGACCGCTAAAAAGAGAGCTCCTACTAACGTAAGTCGACTCATACTTTTCTCTAAATATTCTTCTGTCGGTTTCCCCTGTCTAATTCCGGGAATAAACGCCCCATTTTTTTTCATCTCAGAAGCTATTTGTTCTGGATGAAACTGAGTAGCCGTCCAAAAGTATGTAAAAAATACGATTAAAAGTACATACATTAATGTATAAACTGAACTTCCTGGAGATAACATTGCGGCTATTTCTCCAAAAACACCAGATCTTCCCAAAAATTGAGCTATTGTGGCCGGAAACATTAGTAACGAAGAGGCAAAAATAACTGGGATCACACCCGCGTAATTAACTTTTAAAGGAATATAAGCGTTTTCAGCCCTATCTTCATCTCCACCGCTTCTTCTTGCATATTGCAATGGGATTTTTCTAACACCTTGAATGACTAAAATAGTTCCTAAAATAATTGCTACGAAAGCTCCTCCAAGAACCACAAGTGATGAAAAAGTCATTTGTCCTGGTTCCTGAGAGTCTAAATTTAGTTGTTTGATCACAGATCCAATAGTAGAAGGCAAGGAAGAAAGTATACCTAAAGTAATAATCATACTCATTCCATTACCAATTCCCTTCTCAGTAATTCTTTCACCTATCCACATAAGTAAAAGAGTACCCGTAGTCATGGTTACCATCACCAAGAGAAAAAAGAGCCATGGGATTCCAAACATTTGCACTTCTGCAACTCTGTCAAATATAATTCCGGGAGTCGATGCATTCATAAAAAGAGCATGCCTAGCAAATAATGCTGATTGAAATAGCGAAAGAACAAGGGTTAAAAGCCTAGTCCATCTACCCATTTTTCTTTTCCCTTGCTCACTATTCTCTCTAATTTCTCTTTGAAAAGAAGGTACGAGCGCCATCAGCAATTGCATTATAATCGATGCAGAAATGTAAGGCATTACTCCAAGAGCAACAACTGTCATATGAGCAAATGCGCCACCTGTAAACATATCAACTAATTGGAAAAGGTTTTGACCGCCACCAGTTACAAACTGAAAGGCTTTCACAACTTCTCTTCCATCAATCCCAGGAACAGGTATATAGGCACCTACTCGACAAACAGCAAGCAAGAGAAGAGTAATTACAATCTTCTCTTTAAGCTCTTTAACGGATAATATTCTTTTCAAAGCAGCAATCATGAAATGATGCGAATCTCCCCTTTAACCTCTGCTATCTTCGCTTCAACTGTCTTTGAAACTCGATTTACTTCTAAAATCAATTTCTTAGTCAATTGTCCATTACCTAACACTTTTATGATTGGATTTTCTTTGTGAGATAAAACTCCTCTTTCTCTAAGAGTCTGTAGATTCACAACATCACCATCATTAAAATAAACATCTAAAAGACCTAAGTTAATAGAAAATTCATTGTCTTGAAAACGAGCTCTGGAAAATCCTCTAACGGGAATCTTTCTAAAGACTGGCAACTGACCACCCTCTGTACCCCAACGTCTTTTATAACCAGATCTGGCTTTCATACCTTTAGTTCCTCGGCCACAAGTTTTACCCTTGCCAGAACCAATACCACGCCCAATTCTCTTAGGAGTGACCTTTTTTCTATGTGTATTTCTTAGGGTTGATAATTCAATCATACCTGTTTCCTCTTCTCTAATACTTCTTTTCTGTTTTGTAATTGTGCAAGTGCCTTAAATGTTGCTCTCACTTGATTACATGGATTATTTCCACGCAAATTCTTCGCAACAACATCTTTTACACCAGCCATTTCAAGTACCGCTCTAACATGAGAACCAGCAATTACACCAGTACCACCAGGAGCAGTCTTTATTAATACTCTGGCACCACAATAAGAAGCCTCTACATCATGCGGAATCGTAGGACCTTCGAGTTCAACAGCAACAAGATTTTTCGTTGCATCGCCCACAGCCTTACGGATCGAATCAGTTACTTCATTTGCTTTACCAAATCCCATTCCTACGCGTCCATTACCGTCACCAACAATAACTAGGGCTGAAAAACTGAATCTTCGTCCACCTTTCACTACTTTTGCGCATCGGTTGATGAAAAGAACCTTCTCTTGAACATCGCCTTTTCCGGAATCTTCTCTAGATTTTGATTTTTTATCGGTCATGATATCCCTTCTTTAAAATAATAATCCGCCTTCACGGGCACCATCTGCAAGCGCAGCTAATCTTCCATGATACTTGTATCTTCCACGATCAAAAACGACCTTGTCAATTTGCTTTTCTTTAGCTACTTTTGCAAGCATTAAGCCTACTTGTTTTGCTACTTCTTTGCGATCTTTAATATGAGAAAATTGTTTTAAATAGCTTCCGATACCTACCAGTGTTACGTGGTTTTGATCGTTAATTATCTGAGCACTAATGTGTTTAGCTGAACGAAAAACTGAAAGTCTTAAAACTTCTTTTTTTCTTATCGGCGCTCTTACACTTAAAGCACGTCTCTCTCTTTTAATCTTGGTTTTCTTACCTACGTTTAACATATTCCTATCCTCTATTTGGCCTTTTTCCCTGCTTTTCGTCTTACAACTTCGCCTGTATAGCGAATACCTTTTCCTTTGTAAGGCTCGGGCGGCTTAACAGCTCTGATGCTGGCTGCAAATTGACCAACTACTTGTTTGTCAATTCCATTAATAATAATAATATTGTTCTTTTCGATCTGAACTTGAATACCGTGTGGAATAGGCAATTGACTCGGATGAGAGAAACCAACGCTTAAATCTAAAAGGTGGCCTTTAACAGCAGCTCTATATCCTACCCCAATTAATTCTAGTTTTCTTTCAAAACCTTTAGATACGCCTTCAATCGCATTGATAACTCTAGTCCTATCCAAACCTAAAAAAGGAAGATGCTCTAAAGTTGGACCTGCTTGCACAAAGGCTTCAGCACCCTGAATTGATAGAAGTACACCTGGAGTCATTTTCACTAAAAGAATTCCTTTTGAACCTTTCACATGAACATTCTCTGCACCTTCTAACTTTACTTCAACGTTATTAGGTATCTCGATCGGTTTTTTTGCTTGCTTTGACATCTCAATTACTCCTTTTCGTAGATCCTAATACTTACCAAATAGTACACATAAATTCGCCACCAACTTTCTCGTTTTTGGCTTTCTGTCCGCTCATTACGCCTTTTGACGTAGAAACAATTGCCAATCCGAGTCCGTTTTGAACAACTGGCATGTCTTCACAACCAATATAAATTCTACGTCCAGGTTTTGAAACTCTTTTCAAACCTTGAATTAAAGAGAATTTATTTTGATGATATCTTAATAGTACGCGCGTATGTCTTTTATCCTCAGTATGCGAGTAATCAAGCACAAATCCTGTTTCTTTCATTAGTGAAAGAATAGATGTGATCAACTTACTAGCACGAACATCGACATAACGATGTTTTTGTAAAGCTGCATTTCGAATTCTCGTTAGCATGTCAGCGATAGGATCATTTATCATTGAATTGACCTCTTACTTTATTTGGATTTTAAGGGCATGCCCATTAATCTTAACAATTCTAAGCACTCTTCATCTGTTTGTGCAGACGTAACAAAAGTGATGTTCATCCCTTGAGCAATTTTAACTTTATCTAAATCGATTTCCGGGAAAATAGTCTGATCTTTAACACCTAAAGAATAGCTACCCTGTCCATCTGCTTTTTTTCTAAAACCTCTAAAGTCAGGTATTTTTGGCGCGCAAATGTGCTCAAATCTGTACATAAAATCAAACATTCTATGTCCTCGAAGTGTTACCTTTGCTCCAATTATTTGACCTTCTCTCAACTTAAAGTTAGAGATCGCCTTTTTCGATTTAGTCGAAATAGGCTTTTGACCAGAAAGTTTTCTTAAATCATCCAAGCAATACTCGATTAAGTGTTTGTCTTTGCTTGCTTCAGCAAGTCCCATGCTGATTACAATTTTACGCAATCTAGGAATTTGCATAGGGTTCTGATAGGCAAACTTCTCTTGCAATTGACCCTTAACAACTTCCTGATAATGCTCTTCTAATCGTGATTTTTTCATAAATTATCTTGCCTATATTTATCTAAACTTTTCGAACAACATGCTCTTCTTTATTTTCAGTGATATAGAAGATTTCTTTTTTATTCTCAGCATCGTATCTAGCTTTTAGCTTTACAGGTTTCCCTTGCGCAGCATACGCAACATTTGACACATGTATCGAGGCTTCAAAACTAATAATTGCCCCTTTTTTGCCTTCGCCTTGCGGTTTTTGGTGTTTCTTTCTAATATTAACACCTTCTACTACAACTCTATCAGCTTTAAAAGACAAGAGTTTTCCCTCTTTCCCTTTATCATTTCCTGCAGTAATTATAACAGGATCGCCTTTTCTTAATCTTGTATTTCCCATATTCCTCTCGCTCTATATAACTTCTGGTGCCAATGAAACAATTTTCATATAGCCTTTTTCTCTTAGCTCTCTTGCAACAGGACCAAAAATTCTAGTACCTTTTGGATTTTCAAGCTTATCATCAAGTATTACACAACTATTAACATAAAACTTCAAGTATGAACCGTCAGCTCTCTTAATAGGCTTTTTAACCCGAACGATAACAGCCTTTACAACTTCACCTTTCTTAACTGTTGCTCTAGGCTTTGATTTCTTTACAGCACATACAATTACATCACCGATAGAAGCATATCTTCTTCTGCTACCGCGTAATACTTTTATACATTGTACTTCTTCTGCGCCTGTATTGTCAGCAACTTCTAAACGTGTCTCTTGTTGAATCATTTTATCTGTCTCTGCTCTATTGTTTAACTTGCTAAAACGCGCCATCTCTTCAATTTTGAAAGAGGCCTTGTTTCAATAATTGTTACTTCATCACCTATTTTTAGGTTGTTCTCATCTGAATGAGCATAGTATTTTTTCTTTAACTTGATTACCTTTCCATATTTTGGATGTCTTGTCGTTCTAATTGCAGTAACGACTACAGTCTTATCCATTTTATTAGAGGTAACAGTACCTTTAACTTCTTTTCGGTTGTGCATTTTTTAAACCTCAGCTTTTCTTTGATTAATTAAGGTAAAAGCTCTTGCAATTTGTCTTCTCAGCTTAGGAAAAACGTGAGGCTTTGCTGCTTTCTTATTTCTGTTAGCATTCACTCTTTCTTTGAAAAGCTCTGCTCTCCAACCTTCAATCTGACTTTCTAATTGCTTTTGATCTAACCCAAGCATTTCTTGTAATTTCATATTTCTCTCTCTTTTTAGGATGCAACAGTTTCTAAGCGTTCAACAAATCTAGTTTTTATTCTGAGCTTTGCCGCAGCTAAACTTAATGCTCTTTGCGCCTGCTCTCTTGTTACGTTTCCTACTTCAAATAATACTCTTCCAGGTCTTATCACTACAGCGTAATGATCAACGGCACCTTTTCCAGTACCCATCCTAGTTTCTGCAGGCTTTTTCGTAATCGGTTTGTCTGGAAAAACTCGAATCCAAACACGACCTTTTCTACTAAAATACCTCGTAATCGCAATCCTACAAGCTTCAAGTTCATTCGCTTTAATCCAGCCTCTATCTAAGGCTTGCATTCCAAACTCACCAAAAGTTACGAAATTACCTCTTTTACTAAGGCCACCTCTATTTCCCTTTTGCTGCTTGCGAAACTTTGTCCGTTTAGGCATCAGTGTCATAATATACCTTCCTACTTACCTTAAGCTGTTGTTACTGGTGCGGATAAATGCTTAGGCTCAAAATACTCGCCTTTAGCTATCCAAACTTTAATTCCTATCGAACCATAAGTAGTTTCCGCTCTTCCTATACTATAATCAATATCGTAACGAAGATTTTGTAGAGGCACACTTCCGTCTCTATACCACTCTGTTCTCGCAATCTCTGCTCCACCTAATCTGCCACTACACTCAACTTTAATTCCAAGCGCTCCAGCATCTCTTGCATTCTGCATTGATTTCTTTAAAACTTTTCTAAAAGCTGCTCGTCTTTCTAGTTGCATAGCAATTCCATCAGCAACAAGCTTAGCATTTAGATCAGGTCTTTTAATTTCTTCAACTTCAATCCAAACTTCTCTGCCTGTCAACTTTTTCAATTCAGCTTTTAAAACGTCGATCTCAGCACCTTTTTTTCCAATAACAAGACCTGGTCTAGCAGTATGAATTGTAACTTCAACTTTCTCGCCCATTCTTTTTATAGTAAAACCAGCAGTACCATGACAACACGCTTTACCTTTTAGAAATTTGCGGATTTTTACATCTTCTAGGAGCAAATCTCCGAACTCACGTTTTGATGCAAACCAATTTGATTGCCAATTCTTTCTAACAGCTAAACGAAATCCTCTTGGATGTGTCTTTTGTCCCATACCTATTTCTTCCCTTGTTTCTTGTTAGAAAGTAAATCTAATGCAACAAAAAGATGACTTGTTCTTCGTAAAATTGGAGATCTTCTTCCTTTACTACGAGGCCATGCTCTTTTAAGGTCTGATCCTTTATCCACTTTTACTTCAGAAACATAAAGATCTTCTCGTTTCACTTCTTTATTGTTTTCCGCATTGGCAACAGCACTTGCCAAAGTCTTCATTAGTAACCGTCCGCCTTTTAACTTTGAATAGGTAAGTTGTAACATCGCGTCAGCTACTGTTCTACCTCTAATGAGATCGACAGCAAACCTGACTTTCGATGGCGGAACTCTTACGCCTTTAGTGATTGCTTTTGCAATTGACATACTATAACCTGTATTCCTTTTTTATTTCTTTGCTGATGATCCTGAACTTGTTGAACCAGGCTTTCTATATGTTCTCGTAATAGAGAACTCACCTAATTTATGCCCAACCATGTTTTCAGTAACAACAACTAGAATAAATTTTTTTCCGTTGTGCACTTCAAAATTCATCCCGATCATATCGGGAATAATCATTGATCTACGTGACCAAGTTTTAATAGGAGTTTTAATCCCTTCTCTTTTCGCTTTATCCACTTTATTAGTAAGGTGTGGATCTACAAATGGACCTTTCCGTAATGATCTTCCCATAAATCTTATTTCTTCCTTCGATCTTTTACAATCAATCTTGTGCTTTTCTTCTTCCAACGAGTTTTAAATCCCTTAGAAAGAACAGATGTTCGAGACTGAGGAATATTTCCTTTACTCTTACCTTCACCACCACCCATCGGATGATCAACAGGATTCATATGAACAGGTCTAACTCTAGGTCTATTTCCCATCCATCTTGCTCTTCCTGCTTTACCTAATCTACGAAGACTATGTTCTGCATTGGAAAGAATACCAATAGTTGCTCTACAAGCCTCAGGAACCATACGAATTTCTCCGGACGGCATCTTAAGAGTCGTATAACCACCACTTCTTGCCATAATTTGTGCAGCAGCTCCAGCACTTCTAATCATTTGACCACCTCTACCTGGATAGAGCTCAATATTATGAACATCTAATCCAACAGGAATGCTTGATAATGGTAAACAGTTTCCTGTTTTTAAAGGAGAGCCAACACCTGATAATACTGTGTCGCCAACTTTTAAACCTTTAGGTGCCAAAATATACTTTTTTTCGCCGTCATTGTAGGCAATAAGAGCAATGTGTGATGTTCTATTAGGATCGTACTCAATGCTAGCAACTTTGGCAGGAATACCATCTTTAATTCTTTTAAAATCTATTTGACGATATTTCTTTTTGTGTCCGCCACCGCGATGCTCTGAAGTCGTATGACCCTGATTATTTCTACCACTAGAACGATTCTTTTGTGATAAAAGTGACTTAAGTGGCTTGTTCTTTTTTGATGTAAGATCATCTCTTTCAAGTTGAACTAGTCCTCTTCGGCCGGGTGTTGTAGGTTTGACTGTTTTAACCATTGTTCCTCTAAAATTTAAACTTCAAAATTGATTCGATCGCCTTCTCTCAAAGTAACAATCGCTTTTTTCAATTGACTTGTTTCACCTTGTCTAGCACTTCCACGCACTCTTTTTTTCTTGCGAGGCAGAGTAATTGTGTTCACTTTTACTACCTTACAATTTTGAGCAGCATAAGCTTCTTCAACAGCCACTTTAATCTGGTGCTTATTAGCATCAGGATGCACTAGAAATACATATTTAACTGAATTGAAACGAGCAAGACATGGATTCGATTTAGCATCTACTAGCCCTTGCAACATTTCTGACTTCTCTGTTACGTACAAAGTTTTTAATACATTACCGTATGCAACGCCCATATTACCCTCTCAATATTTCGTTCAATTCAACAACTGCCGAAGCCATCACAACGAGCTTTTTATTTACCAAAACCTCATAGCCGTTAATATTCTGTAATCTCATTGAAGAGACCTTTGGAATATTTCTCATGCTTAATCGGAAATTCCAAAATGCAGGAGTTGTAACTTCATCAGAAAGAAGATAAGCAACTCTTTTGCCATCTACTTCTAGTGAATTTAAAAATTGACTAATTGCTTTTGTTTTAGGCTTTGCAAAATGAGCATCTAGATTGTCATCCAATACAACAAGCTCATTTTTTTGCAATTTCTGAACAAGCAATGCTCTAATGGCAGCTTGTCTCTCTTTTCGGTTAATTCTAACGTGTTGGTCAAATTTAGGCTTAGGACTATGAACTCTTCCCCCACCTTTATACTGCGGAGCACCAAGAAAACCTTGTCTAGCATTACCGGTACCTTTTTGAGCATGCGGTTTTTTGCCAGAGTGATTTGACTCATGACGACCTTTCGTATTTGCTGACCACTGTCTAGCATTGGCTCTTAAAGCCACAATGTAATCTTTAATCGATTGAGTGTGAGCAATGATGTCTTCGCTGTATTCAATATCAACAACGCCTGTCTCTTTCCCATCTAAATCGTATTTCTTACAGCTAGTCTTTATCATTGAACACCTCGTTTTTTCATTGCTTTGCGAACATAAACAATCGACCCTGTAGCACCTGGCACTGCGCCTGTAACAATAATTGCAGAAAGCTCTACGTCCACTTTAAGAACTCTTAGGCACTCTGTAGTCACTTTTTCGTTACCCATTTGGCCGGCCATTTTCTTGCCTTTCTTAACCTGTCCTTTTCCACGAATACAGCCAATAGAACCCATATGTCGTTCTACAGGACCTACGCCGTGAGAACCAGCAATACTGTTCTTGCCGTGTCTTTTAATAACACCCTGATAACCTTTACCTTTACTGGTACCGGCTACATCGACAAATTCATTTTCAAGAAAATAATCAACACCGAGTTCTTTGCCTAACTCTGTTCCTTCTTCAAGAGCTTTCACTCTTGTCTCTAGAGCAAACTTTCTCGGCTCAATATTTGTTTTTGCAAATCTACCTAAATCAGGCTTGCGCGCTCTATTTTTATCTGCTGCGTTCATTTTGATCGCAGACAATTGAACAGCTGAGTAACCATCGTTTTCCAAAGTTTTAATTTGAGAAATTACATTCGGCTCAACTTCAATTACAGTGCACGGAATCGATTTATTCGATTTTGAATCATAAAGACGGGTCATTCCCCTCTTCTTTCCAATTAACGTAAGAGACATACTATATCCTTATTATAGCAGTTTCTCTTTACAACAAGGGTCCAACTAAGAATCAACCTATTTATGTAAAGACTTTAAGAATCTCAACTCATACTGCCCTTACTCTTATTTTCTGTAAGCAGTCGAACGATTCATTGGGGGACAGCATACCAAAAGATCCTATTTTTCAACAATAAAATCTTTCTGTTTTAGTAAAAAAGTTTGATTTTTCACAATTCTCCTCTTGACTTCCCCTACTACAAGGACTGCGGCTATAGAGGAAAGGACAATAAAAATCACAAACCACTCTCGCAAATAAAGTTTTTTTTCCACAACAACCCAATAAATGAGTTACTATACATTTTTTGAGGATTGCCCACAAGATGTGTTCCGCTGAATAAAAACGTAAAAAATTGGGCAGAAGGCACGCGCACGATATTAAACAGGCTCTTATAAATTTAAACAAGAAAAAGGCGCACATAAACTGTGCGCCTTTGAACAAACCTACATAACAACTCAAAATTTACTGCGATTTTGAAGTAAATGTATAAGTTAAATTAATTACTCTAGCATGACTCACTGCCTCTAAATCTTTCCGCGCATTTTCTGCAAAAAACTTTGCTGTAAAGGCAACTGAATAAACAGTAGCCATGGTTAATATTGCAGTTGATGAAAGAGAAACAGAAAATGCAACTACAGCAAATAGAGAACTGTGCAACACAAATCCTGATACTGTTTGAGCAAGACCTAGGATTGGCTCCCACTTAACAAGCGATTCACATTCACCCTTTAATGCACTAGCCGTTATCATTGAAACATTCAACCTTCCCCATTGATGGCGAGCCGTGCAAACGTCATCGAGAGTAGCACCAAGCTCCTTCAAAATTTTAAATGCAACATGAGGAACCTTACCACACGCATTTGAGAACCAAACTGTTGCCGCAGCAAGATTGCTAACAAACTTAAAACGAACCGCATGTGACTGAGCATCTAATTTAGTATTTAATTTTTCATAATCCTTAACTACTTTTCCAAGCGAAGTAGATCCACCTGCGATGCCGCAATGATCTTTTAAGCTTTTGTTACCAGAAATATCAGCAACCAATCCGATTGTTTTAAAAAAATCTGTACCTGTAACATATTCTATTAATGATCCCGCAAGACCTTTTGGTTTTGCTGGAAAATACATCCAATTTGTTGCGCCAACCGCACGTCCTATCTCGCCATTTACTGGATAACCAATACCTGTCATAATTTAATCCCCTTATTTACTAGATGTTAAAGTTTTATTTTCAATTGCATATTCTTTTAATTCTTGTTTTGCAAAAAATGCAAACATTGTCGAAAGGAGCGCTGCTATCGAAGTTGCAAACAAAAAATTAGCGCTAATTACAACACCTGCAAATCCCAGTGCGCTAACACCTCCCAGCATTACATTCCTAGTTAAACTCCATTTACGCTCTTTATTTCTTAAGGCGCAATACTGTGCATCACCTTCATCTTTCGCTGTTAATTCACGAATTCCATGATAAATATCCACTACACAAACACCCATTTCACAAAAGGGGGCTGCAAGAACAAGCCTTTCTGGTAAAGAAATAATTCTTTTGCTTGTTTCAAAAAATTTTATACCATTAACAAAGTCTGAAACAAGGTTTGCCGCATGATAAACTGCATTCCTCACCTCTAAACCCCACAAAGCTTGACTAAGCTCAATAACACCCTTACTAGCAGATAAAGCAGCAGTAAACGAAGAAACCACCTCACATCTCTCTGCAAGGTCATGCTGACCCTTTAAACGGAGGCCCTCTGATGCAAATCCCGAAATCTTGTCTGGATAATTTGTTAAAAAATCACCAAACATAGCAAAATAGCCCGTATCATCACAGACATCAGAAACTTTAAAAATTGCACTTGTCATTTGAGTCCTATCCTAGTATTTTTACACAATTAAGATAGTGTAAATTGACATTAATGTAAATATAAAGAGGAAGTAAATATTAAAATTTTATATTGTCTTATTCAGATTAATAAATAATTTACTTTAATATTGAAAAGGTCATTTATGCTGTTAATAGAGCTTCAAGAGATTGTGATATTTTTGATGTTCCAATGACCTGCAAACAACACCAATATTTCTTTTCAAGAGCTGCTAAATCAAAACTTTCTCCCTGCATTTTTTCCAAATCATTTTGCGCTCTATTAAAGCAGCTTTTTAGAATTATGCGACCTAATTGAGCTTGAATTGGCTTAGGATATACTTTTACACAGTCGTAAAATTTAGTCATCAAAGAACAGATTTGCTCAATTGCCTTTGTGTTGTTTATAAGAACTGGAACATCCTCACAAATATCTAGTATCTGAACATCAGGAACAATTGTATTCAGAATCTCGCGATCAACCATCTCATAATACTCGCTCATACAGGAAGGAATCAAAGCAAGCTTCGCTTCAATTATTTCAGGCAAACCCACTTCAAAGTCCCTGCAAATCCCCGCTACCCATAATAAAATAAATTTGACTACATGGAAATCACGAAGTATGCGCGTACATGTACGATCCTCCTCAGGAATCTTCTTCTCAAACTCATACTGACTAAATTTCTCAATAAATTGAGTCAGTTGAAATACAAGTGTTTCTTGACTGGCGCGAATTCGCTTACAATATTCAATTGTACTTTGACAAATTTGAAGAAGATTATACCAATCGTATACACTCTTGGATTTGGATTCTATTAATTTTGAGCGATCAAGAGAGAGGGATTCTTGAACTTCCAGATGCCCTTCATAATCCAAAATATTGGAAGGGACAATTAGTTCATAACCTTTATAAATCTCTGCAAAGAGCTCTAACTGTCTGTGGAATAAAGCGCACATTTCATCCTCATTTTCTCTCCCTATAATTGAGGCTAGTGCCGCAGGAATTAAGGAATCATGAATTATCAAATTTAAACTTGCGCTTCCACTTAATCTTGCTTCTTTTTTCGTTACAGGATCTAGTAAAGATTTATAAATCCTTAACTTTTCCTCTTCACTTTTTACTACAGCAAAAAACTCTTTAACTGGATTAAGACCTGGCCTATACCTGTAGGAATTTTCCTCAAGAAGCGGGCCCTCTGAATCAGTTGAGTCAGTATCGGATACATCGGAATCAGATCCAGTAGCAGCAGAATGGGTAGCGGCATCAAGCTCAGGCGCTGTTGACACCACAGCATGAGTTAATAAAGATCGCGATGGCATTATTGTTAGATAACGAGGAACCGGCGAAATCTCAAAATTCCTACAAAATAATGTTAAAACTTTTTTGGCAATAAGCAATCTAGCATAGCCTTTATCTTCTCTTAAAATATTATCTTCTTCGGTTGGTAGGTCATTAATAATCGATAGTATTTCAACTTTCTGAGCTGCCATTGTGGTACGAGCAGGAGGATTATTCCTAACAACTATAGCCAAATGGATCAAAGTCAATTCTCTCGAACGAAGGAGTTCTTCATAAACTTCACATTGAGTGAGCTGGCGGGGAGCAGTAACAGAAAGTACCATAATAACCTTTGAATTTAAATCTCAAAAATTATAAATGACCACTTAAATATTTGCAAACTAAGATTTTTTATTTTTTACTACCTATCAGTATTCCATGAGTACCATTAATGAAATCTTTGATAGACATTTTTTTCTTGCCCTCTAATTGGACTTCTTCCAAAGCTATGGAACCGTCGCCGCACGCAATCACAAAACCATGATCTTTGTCGCAATAGATTATCTCTCCTGAGTTATGACCATTAAATCTACTTTCAGTTGCTTTAAATATTTTTAAAAGAAGCTTCTTTCCCTCTACCTCTACAAACATTCGAGCACCAGGCCTTGGATTCATTCCGCGTACAAAGTTAAGAATTTCATCCTTGTTTTGAGTCCAATTCACAAAACTGTTTTCTGCATGAATTTTTTTTGTATAAGTTGCTAAACTTTCATTTTGAGGTGTTGAAATTATTTTTTTCGTGAAAGCAATATCTTGAATTACTTCAAAAAGCGCCCTTTTAGAAACATCTATCAATGTAATTTCCAACTCACCAAAAGTCATTTGTTTAGGCACCTCAATAGTATCAACCCGAATGACTCCACCCGCATCCATAGCAAGTTCCATCTCCATAATAGCGACACCTGTATTTTTCTCTCCTGCTAAGACAACACTTTGAATCGGCGAAGGGCCTCGATATTTAGGCAGTAAACTCGGGTGAACATTAATGGTTCCAATCTTCGGAATATCTAAAACCATCTGCTTTAATATCTGGCCATACGAAACAACAACAAAAAGATCTGCATCACAACTCTTCAGCTCTTCTACAAACTCATCTGCTGACGCTTTTATTGGCTGATAAATAGGCCCGTTGTAACGCGCTTTCAAACAAAGCTCTTTTACAGGAGGGGCCTCCACCTTCAAAGACCTTCCTTTTGGCTTGTCTGCTCTTGTAACAACTGCGACTATATTCAATTTTTGCTCTAGTAAAAAAGCTAATAGCTCTTTTGCAAACTCATCTGTCCCAAAAAACACAATTCTCATTCAAATCAAATCCTATTAAACTAACTTCACCGCAGAGGCGCAGAGGAAACTAAACTAGTAAATACACTTCTTCTTTTTTCTATTTGTGCTCTGCGATCTCTGTGTTCTCTGCGACTCTGTGGTGAATCTTTCTTTTTTTATTATACTTCGACAAGATCACGATTATCCGCTTTCGCTTCCGACTTGCGTCTTAAAGGCGAAAGTCCTCGCACTGTTTGATCACAAAAATCAATCCAAGTATTCAAGCTGTCATTTACACCAAGCTCTTCAATGATTTGCTCTCTTACTTGGCTCCAATTCATTCCTGCTTGATAGGTTAGTCTATAGGCCCTGATCAACTGTTTTCTCAGATCTAATGAAAATTTATGACGCTTTAATCCAACAACATTTAGCCCAACAACTTTTAATGGAAACCCTGTGCCAATGCAAAAGGGAGGAAGATCTTGACCAACCATTGATCCACCGCCAACCATTGCATACTTACCAATTCTTGTGTATTGATGAACAGCACAAACTCCTCCTAGAATTGCATGATCACCAATTGTGACATGACCTGCAAGTGTAGCGCCATTCGACATAATCACTCCATTTCCGATTTCACAATTGTGAGCAACATGACAGTAGGCCATGATAAGGCAGTGATTACCAATTTTTACTTTTGTACCTTCGCCACAAGAACTATTAATTGTGACATATTCTCGAATTTGACAATTTTGACCAATCTCAACATAGGTTACTTCACCCTTATACTTAAGATCCTGCGTCTGAGTTCCAATACTTGCAAATGGCCAAATAGTAGTTCCAGTACCTACAGTAAGATTTCCATCTAAATATACATGCGATTTAATGCACACATTATCATGCAAGATAACATGCGGAGAAGCAATAACTGTGTAGGCCCCAATCTCGACATTTTTCCCCAAAGAAGCTTCAGGATGGATAATTGCTGTTGGATGAATTTTTTTCATATTGTTTCCTGCTTCTCTGTCTCGTTTTCTGGTTTACTAGAAATCATACCGAACACAATTTCACCTTCGGCAGCTTTTTCGTTATTAACTCTGGCTTCGCCCTTCACTTTTCCGCCTCTTGCAGAAAGATGAATCTCCCATGCCTCAAGAGTAAGCACATCCCCTGGTCTTACGAGGCGTCTAAATTTTGCATTTCGGATACTTGCAAGTACTTTTAATTGAGGATACCCCTTTTCAAACATCAAAATACCACCCAGTTGAGCTAATGCCTCGATAATAAGAACTCCAGGCATAATGGGATTTCCAGGAAAGTGACCTTGAAAAAACGGCTCATTATAAGTAACATTCTTTACCCCTAAAATCCGACCTGCTTCCAAATCTATTTCTGTCACACGATCTACTAGAAGAAATGGATATCTGTGCGGAAGGCACTTCAAAATTGCATTAATATCAAGCTCACCTGGATTTTTCATATTTAGTTATTAACCCCTTTTAATACGGACAAAATCCTCTTCGCAAGCTCCGTATTCGCAAAGTGACCTGACCTGATTGCTACATAGTGGGCAACTACCCGTATCCCCATTAAAGAGATATCACCAATCAAATCAAGTATTTTATGCCTTACCATTTCATCAGAAAATCTAAGACCTTCAGGATTAAGCACTTCACTCCCTTTAATCACCACGCCATTTAATAAAGAGCCACCTTTAATTAACCCTTTCTCTAAAAGCGGCAGGATTTCTTCATAAAGAGAAAACGTTCGACAGGGAGCTATTTCTTCTGCATATGTACTCTGGTTCATGACAATTGTATGAAATTGAGCGTGCAAAAGGGGGTGATTCGGATAACTAAGTGTATAGCTAAACTGCAACTGCTTAGCAGGAAGAGCAACTATTTGGACATTTCCATCAGACCAATAAACAGGAGATTCCAAATAATAATAAGGAAGAGTCGCCTCTTGCGTTGAAATCTCAACTTTTTCTAAAAGATCAATAAAAAGAGCCGAACTTCCATCACCAACTGGAACTTCAGGTCCATCAAGCTCAATTATTAAATTATCTATTTCGCAGGCGGAAAGGGCTGAAAGAATGTGCTCAACACTTTGTACAATTACATTTCCTTTACCTAGAATAGTACATCTTGGAGTCCCTAGTATATACTTAACATGAGCAGGTATGGATACAACCTCTGGCAGATCCACTCTTTTAAATACGATACCTGTTCCTTCCACAGCAGGAACCAACCTCATATTCACATGTATTCCTGAAAAAAGACCGCCTCCTGAAAAAGAGATCTCGTGACTAATTGTCCGTTGCTTTCGAAAAGCTGATTGAACTCCATCTTCTTTTATAATCTTAACTTCGCATGGCAATACCAAAATATCTCCTAAACCGCTCCATAACCTTACCTAATACTCTACTGAAAGAATCTCTTTTTATCAAGAAGTTCAAAAGGACGCATAAGAACGAAAGTGATACGATAAGACAATTACCAAAATTTGAGAAAATTGTTGGATAAGAATAACAATTAATTAAGGCTTCTTGAGCGCCTATGCTTCCTTCATGCATGCAATCAATTACCTTTCCAAAAGGGTCTATCACGCCGGTAACTCCCGTATTGCAAGCCCTTAAAACATAAACGCCATTTTCAATTGCACGTACTTTAGCTAAATTAAAGTGTTCCTCAGGAAGGCGGGAATTTGGAAACCAACCATCATTAGTCAGATTAACCAAAAGCTCTGCGCCAAGACTCTTCCCTTCTCTAATTAAATTAGAAAAGCCTTCTTCAAAACAAATGGATACCGCAAAGGGAATTTTACCCGAAAAAACTTTACACTCCTTTCCCTGATCAAAAAAGGAGGTAATTCCATATTTTTGAAGAAATGATCTTAGAAATGAAAATGGCAAATATTCACCCACAGGAACTAAAACCCTCTTTTCATACCTCTCACTATTTTCACTGTCAGGACGCACATGAAATGCTGCATTATAGTCTTTATCAATAAGACCAATTACAACCTCACTTTCGTATAACCTGGATAACTTTTTTGCAAAATCCAAATGAAGGTCTTTTTTTCCAATAATGAGGGCCACCTCTGGAAAAACAATTAAATCAAACTTCTTGCTTTTACAACTTTCTATATAAGAGAAAATCCTCTTCCATTGTTCATCCACATCTATAGACTCCTTTTCTTCAACAGACAAACCTGTCTGGATAAGGGCTACATGATAATACGGTTCCTGAATATTCTTAGCCCCATAAAACTTCATATGACAAAAGCCAAATATACTAAGCAAAGCTAAGCATATCGAGAAACTTCTTACTCGGGAAAAAGCAAGTAAATAGGATAGAAATATTACAAGGAATGATAACCCATAAATGCCAAAAATCGATGCCGCCTGCATAAATACGGGTTCAGCTGTTAAAATAAGACCAATCGGGCTAAACGGGAACCCACACAAAATAAAAAGGCGACTCCACTCAAACAAAGTCCAAATGGAAGCCGCAACTAAGCCACCCAAATACGAAAATTGATTAGCTATGGGTAATATGGCAAACTGAAAAGCAAAGAAGCTCACAACTACAAAATACACAAAAACAATACTAATTCCATGATAATGAGTTGTCGTAAGCCATGACAATTGAAATCCAAAAACGCAAGCTGCCCAAGAAAAGGCTAAGATAAATCGCTTTCTTTTTAGATTTCTTAACAAGTAGAAGATTCCTGAAAATCCTAAAAGAAGAGCCATGGAGCAAAGCAATAAACCGCGATCCGGTTGACCAAGGGCTGCAAAAACTCCACTTATAAAAAATATTCCCCAAAATTGAAAAGAAAAATTTTCAATCAGAGGATTTAGCTTTTGGTTTAGCACAACTTTCTTCTCCTTGTCCGAGAGAAATAATAACGAGAAGTCCACCAATAATCGATAAGTTTTTTAAAAAGAGAAGCAAAACTCTCTGCATCAGAATCGTATCTAAAAACCAAAAATGGTAGTAAAGAGCTGTGGCTGGAATAAATTGGCAAAGCAATAAAGTTGCTCCAAATCTTACCCTAAGACTGAAACAAACTAAAAATCCCCCACCAATTTGCAAAATAATTCCTAAAATAACTAGTAAGGGGGCTGCCATCAAAAGATTTTGAATAACAAATGAGACCCCTTCTATATAACCAGTATAGAGCTCCCAATTCGCAAGGGCTGTAGAAAGTTCTGACTTTGTAATTTCCCAATTCAAAATGCCCGTAATTCCAAGAGCAATAAATATCAAGCCAAATAAAAACCTTCCAATTCCTGCCAAAACCTTATATCCCATGATACACTCCTTTACCTTATTCTCTATATTATGTTAACATTTCTGGCTATGGTATCTCAATTTCATCTAAATCATATACTCAATTTTTTGAGGGCTTTTCAAGAAGATCCAAAGGTTCCACTTGATTTGCAGCTTAGACATTATCTAAAACAAAATAAGTCTATTGGCTCGAAGGACAGAAAGATTGTAGGTGATACAATCTATGAAGTGATACGTTGGTCAGGATTAATTGACAGAAACATCGAAGGGACAGCAACTTGGGATATTAGAGTTGAAACCTATCTAAAATCTTCTTTAGAAGCATTGTCAATGCATCCCGACCTAGAACCCCATGAAAAAGTAAGCTTTCCAAAAGATTTTTACGACATTCTTCTTTCACACCTTGGAAGATCAGCTACTGATGAATTTTGCCTTAATTCAAATAAGACTGCACCGCTTACCATCCGAGTAAACTTACTAAAAATTAGCAGAAAAGAACTTTTCGACCTTCTTTCACCCAGATTTTCCGTTTCTCTTTGCGATGACTCCCCATCTGGCATCCTTTTTCAACAGAAAATAAATTTCTTTGAGCTCCCTGAATTTAAAGAAGGCCTCTTTGAAATACAAGATGAAGCAAGTCAATTAGTAGCGGATCTTGTTGAAGCCAAACCAGGCGATGAAGTTCTTGATTATTGCGCAGGTTCAGGAGGGAAAAGCCTAAGTATTGCAACAAAAATGAAAGGAAAGGGACAACTTTTTCTACATGACATTCGAAAAAAACCTCTAGAAAAAGCAAAAGAGCGCTTTAAGAGAGCTGGTATTCAAAACTGTCAACTTCTCACAACTCTTTCCCCCTCACTTAAAAATCGTATGAATTGGCTTCTGCTTGATGTTCCTTGTACGGGAAGTGGAACCTGGAGAAGAAATCCTGATCAAAAATGGAAGTTTTCCAAAGAAGTTTTGGACAGACTTGTTATAGAACAACGAACTATTTTTGAATCCGCCCTTCCTTATCTTCGTCCAAAAGGTAAAATTGTCTATGCTACATGCTCAGTACTCCCAGAAGAAAATGAACAGCAAATAGCCTACTTTATGGAAAAATATAACCTTATTTGCACAAAACCCTTCTTTAAGAGCACACCAAAGCCTGGCCAAAAAGATGGTTTCTTTGCAGCCCTCCTAGAGCGGGCCGTTTAAAATCGAGTGATTCTTTTTTTTTCGGATTAGGGCCTTGAAAATACTATTGATATATGGTATGATCGTTTTCCTATGAAAAATATATTTGTTTTTGCTTTTGCTTCAGCCCTTTTTTGCGGTGGAGTTTGTCAGATGCCCCAGCTGGGTGGCTTTACACCTAATCAGAGCGAGTCTTATGAAATTGTTATGAATAACAGACTACTTGTTAAGCTGAATGGTAAATCTATATCTGTCATGGACGTTAAAAAGAAAATGGATCTCATACTTCGTGAGCACCATCCTGAGGCACTATCTTCTAATTTATTACTTTATCAATTCTATTCTCAAAACTGGCGCCCTACTCTTCAAGAGATGATTGATAGCGAATTAATTAAGATGGAGGCAGAAACATTTAAAATCAATATCTCTGATGGAGATATCAGACAAGAAATGGACAAACGATTTGGTCCAAATGTTGTAAAAAAACTTGACGAACTCTCTTTAACTTATGACGAAGCCAAAGAACTGATCCATGATGAAATTATTGTTCGCAATATGACATGGTATAGAGTTTATGCAAAAGTTCTTCAAGACGCAACACCAGAATTAGTTAAGCAGCAATATGCTAGCTATATACAGAAGCATCCTGTGAAAGATGAATGGGTATATAAAATGGCATCCATTAGAGGTGACGATGAAACAGGAGCCATTGCTAAACACGCTTATAGCCTCCTATTAAATGCAGGGCAAACATCTTTAGATAAGAGCGCTCTCCCTTCTAATGTAATTTTTAATGTATCGGATACAATGACCGTTGCGGCAAAAGATCTTTCTAATGATGTATTAAAAGTTTTAGAAAACCTTCCAAAAAATACTTATTCAGAGCCCATCTCACAGAAAAGCAGAACTGACGGTCAGCCTGTTTACCGAATGTTTTATGTTGTTGACCATAAAAAAGATGAAACTCCTTCTTTTGAGTCTGTCTCATCAAAGATTCATGAAACACTTATACAGCATCTGATTGAAGGCCAACGAGACGAATACTTTTGCAAGCTACGAAAGCGTTTCCTCTCTGAAGATCTTGTTGTAAAAAACCTATTCCCAGAATCTTACCAGCCGTTCACTATCTGTGGATCCTAGAAAACTTTCTGAATTAGACCCTTTCTTAAGAGAAAGGGATCTTCGCCCTAAAAAGTCGCTTTCGCAAAATTTTTTAGTAGACGCTAATGTCTTACGAAAGATTGTTAAAACTGCAGATCTTACCCCTCAAGATGAAGTTTTAGAAATTGGCCCGGGTCCCGGGGGACTTACAAAAACTCTTATTGAAGGTGGAGCAACTGTAACAGCTGTTGAGATCGATAAACGGTATGCTAACCTCCTAGCCCAAACAATTGACAGCCCCAAACTTACTGTAATTTGCGAAGACTTTTTAGAGTTTACCCCTCTTAAAACATTTGCAGTTGTTGCTAATATACCGTATCACATCTCCTCTCCACTCATTGAAAAACTTGTTGAAAATATAAGCAAGTACTCCAAAATCTTTTTGACAGTCCAAAAAGATTTTGCAGATCGCATTCTTTGTAAAAAACCTTCCAATGCATTTTCGATTTTCATTGAATTGTACTTCAAAGCCTCAATTGCATTCACAATTAGCAAGGATTGTTTCTATCCTAAACCAACAATACCTTCCGTCTTACTCTCTCTTATCCCTAAAGAAAAACTGCCCTTAGAAGACCCAAAGGAATTTATCCTCTTTGTAAGACATCTTTTCCAACATAGACGCAAAATGATCAGATCCATTCTTGGACTACCTGATATTACAGATGCAAGACCGGAAGCTCTCAAATTAGAAAATTTTATTCAGCTTTACGTCTTACTAAAAGAGCAGAACCGCCTACCGCGCCTATTAGAAGAATAAAGATAATAGGAAACTTATAGGTTCTTATCCCGTTCATAATCAGAGAGGACAACTTAATTGCAACCCTATCTCTACAAACAAGCTCCTCTGTTAACAAAACAAGTCCATCCATTTTTGTAGAAAGAACTAATTTCGCTACTGTAGTTCCCTTTTCAACAGGCAAAACAACATCCATCCAATCAAGTCTAGCAACAACATCTTCTTCTTCAGAAGGATAGTAACTTAAATAGAGATCGCTACGTAAGACAGCAGTAAGAAGCGACTTTGCTTTAGGTATTTCTTTCTGAAATTGAGTTTCATCACTTCGAAACATTAGTCTTTGCTCAGGAACTTCTGAAAATGCAGCATTGAACAAAGAAATTGCATCTTCATACCTTTGTTTAGATGTAGGGCTTTTATGTAGCACAGCAATAATTTCCCTTGCTCCGTTATTTGCAGCAGCAACTAAATTGTACTTAGCCGATCTGATATAACCCGTCTTAATGCCGATTGCAAAAGGGTAATAATAAGGACTATCAGGCTTAACTAACGCATTACCTTGAAGAAACTCTCTTTTATCTTCTTTATAAAAGGGAGCACTGACAATTTGTCTAAAAAGTGGATATTTTAATGCCTCCCTTGTCAGTAATGCCATGTCATAAGCAGAGGTTTTATGATTAATATGAAAAAGACCATGCGGATTCATAAAATGTGTATTTCTACAGCCAATGTGACGAGCCATTTCATTTACATTATTAACAAAAATATCAATATCTCCACAAGCATACTCAGCAGCAACATTTGACGCATCATTACCAGACGAAAGCAACATACCATAAAGAAGTTGCTTTAATGATATTTTTTCATTCTTTTTTAAGTTTATACTTGTTCCGTCTGATTCAAGAATGTAAGGTGGTAAATACCCCCCTTTCTCTCTCTTAACTTCTTCACTAACAACACGTAAAGCGTTATCTGAACATATAGCTATATCATTTAATCTGTCTGAATATTTAGTAAGTAAATAAAGGACCGAAGCAACTTTTGTTGTGGATGCAGGATAGACATTCTCGTATGCTTTTTTTTCATAGATCACCTTCCCTGTCCGAGCATTCATTAATATTGCATGCGGCGTCTCAATTTGAACCTCTAATTGTTTAGAAAAAAGGCAAATCTGAAAACATAGGAAAAAAAAACTTAAACGCTGAAGATGACCCATGAATAGACTATGGCGAAGATTTTTTTTTCAATCCAGAAAAAATGAGTTTAAAAAAAAGACTTACCTTTCTATTAAGAGGTCTAAGGAACCCTTATCAGGAATGCTAATAATGTTTGCATCTCAAAAACTAGAAAAAATCTTTAAAAAATTTTCCTCAGATTTAGGAAATCATCTTCAAGACGGTATTGTAAAAGTGGACCTATCTCTGCTAAAGAGATTTAGTCTTCTCAACAAAACACCCGAAGAAGAAAAAGAATTACAAACACAATTCCCCTTCTACTTCCACGTTATAGAAAATCCTGAAAAAGTAACATTGTTCAATAATCAATTCGTTGTATGGATCATCCCGAAAGTAGAAAACGACATTCCCACAACACTTACATTAATCGCACTTGCTCAAAAAGATGACCTTAGACTAGAAATTGCCTTTTCAACTGCAGGTGTTTACAATACACCAAAATATGTATTAAAAGTTCTGCGCCATTATCTATCGGAAGTAATTGATACTGAGGAGGAGATAGCCTCCATTTCTGACTCTTAAGGAATATTTATGATTAGAGTGAGGATATTCCATCCATCTCGGCGCTCATAGGTAACTGAGTCTGTCATTTTTAGAATATAATGAATTCCTAGCCCACCAATTTCACGCTCCTCTAAAGATGAGTGAAGATCTACTGGAACAGGATTTTCAAGAGGGTTAAATGCAATACCTTTATCTTTAACAACAAAAATTATTTGCTTGTCTGTCAGTTCATATACAATCTCAATAATTCCACGTGGAGATTCATCGTATGCATAATGCAAGACATTAATAACAGCCTCTTCGATTACATGTTCAAATATATTGGCTTTTTTTTGAGAATTTAATTTGGCAAGAACTTCTCTAGCCCAACAAAGTATCGAGTCCAATTCAGAGAGTTCGGCCTTGAATTGCCTAGACCCCTTCATTTTTTTCTCTTTTATGTCTTGGAGCTCTTCCTAATACATCCACAATTTTACCAGCTAATTGTCTATAAAGTGATTCTCCCGCTTCTACCTTGGCTCCTTCCTCAGAGTCAAGTTGACCTAATGAATATTGAAGGGTTGTATGCTCATTTCCAAAAAAATCTTTAAATTCTATATCCTTCTTAGCAACTGGATTCACAAAATCGTAATCAGCTCGAACGGAAATCTTAAAAGGTTTTAAAATAGGGTCCTTTGTCTTAGCATCTCGAAGTGTTATTAACGCAACAACTGTTCGGCGCCCCTCATCTGGATAAAGGCGACTTACCTCCTGTCCAGAAGCTGCATTAACATCCCATTCGTAACCAATGGTATCCGTATAGCTATTTTCAAAAGCTACTATTAGTTCACAGGGAGCAAAATCTGAACTATACCGAAATTTTCCTGATTCTGAAATAGAACGCGCAATACAATTCCTTAAAATTCCATCATCATCATCTCGAATGAGTGGAATAGAAACAAGAGTCTTGTCTGCATCTGACTGTCCTCCAACTGTATGATATCCACAGCTAGAGAGAATCAAGGCAAAACCCAGTAGAAAAAAATTACTCTTCTTGAAAGGAAGCATTTTGCACTTCTGTGGGATAATTCACTTTTAATTTAGAAATTTTACTTAATGCAAGCGGTGCATACTTTGATTCAGGATATTTTCTCACAATAGAGGTATAATATAATATACTGGATTGCATTTTTTTCTTTTTTGCAAAGTAGTTTGCTGATTCCCACAAATCTTTTGCGTAATTGTTTTGCATAGAACTCAGCATTTTATCCACTTCTTCTACACGCTCATCACTTGGAAAATCTCTTCTAAATTTTTTTGCATTAAGTCTAGCTTGATCTAAAAAATCCTTATCAGGGAAAAGATCTTTACTCTCTTTTGCATAAGTCTCTGCGATAGCAAGATAGCTTTTAGGAGATAAGGGATCCTTTGGAAATCTTCTAATAAGCGTCTGGTAAGACTCTATAGCCTCTGGAAATCGATCTTCTAATTTCAACATCTCAGCCTTATTAAAAAGAGCTTTAGCAGCAACTTCATGACGGGGCAAGGATGTAATAACTTCATCATAAAGAAGAAAGGCATCTTCCCAGGCAGAAGATAGCTTAGGTAATTTTTCATAACCCATCAAATGTTTCTTTGCGCCTTTCTGAAATTCCTCAGCTATACGAAATTTATAGACAAGGGCGTCTTCAAAAAATTTAGCAGGGCTTTCTTTTAAAAATTGCGTAAAATAATAATTTGCTTGATCAAAATCCTTTTGATGAAAATGTGCAGAGCCCAAATAAAAACAAAGCTCAGTCACAAATGGCGAATCAGGAGCCAAATCAATAACTTTCTTAGCATGTAATTTTACATCGCTCCATTTCTTTTTATGGAAAGCAATCGACGCAGCATTATACTCTTCACCAGGGACACAAGTCTCCTTTGCTGCCTGCAAGCCACCAAAGGCCATCACAAAAGCTAAAAACAAACTATATATTTTCATGCAGGCAAGTGTATCCTATCTCCTATATTTTCTGCAAACTTATCACAAAAAACCTAAAAAATAAGATCCACCGCAGAGGCGCAGAGATCGCAGAGGACACCGAGAATAACTATCAAAGCAAATTTAAAGGGCTATATAGCTCTCTCTTCTTTTTCTAATTTTTCTCTGTGACCTCGGCGTACTCTGCGTCTCTGCGGTGATTATTTTATATTATTGGGTGATTTGGGTGACGTAGGGCAAACTTTTAAGTCTTGCTTCTATCTCAGGTGTAAAATCAATTCCCCTTCCTGCATCAATTGCTATATTGGCAATCTCTCTCCCATTAGATAGAAAAGCTATATCTACCGGATGGCCACCAGGCGCTGAAATCATAAGCCTTTTTAAATCGAGCACTTTCGAAATTGATATTTTATCTATATTGACGTGGAGTTTTACACCTTTCTTTTCTTCTTTTTCCATTTTAGCTTCTCGTTTTTCAAACTTTGCAGACATTTTTTTTATATCTTGAAACATCGCTTCGAATTCTTCTGGCAATTTAGGATCCGGATTTGCTAAGTCGTCTAACCACTTGCAATGAAGTTTAAATGGCTCTTCCTTTTTGTCAATTTGGATGACAGCAATCAGGAGAGCGTTATCATTTAAAACCCTTCCCTTTGCTTCAAAAAGCTCTGGCCAGACAGGCATTTCAAATTGCTCTTCTCCATCACCAATTTTTGTAATGGCAAATTTCTTTTGTGTTTTTTGAGAAATCCTTACTTGAATATCTTCTAAAATAAATACAGCTTTCACTACGGTTTTATCAGGGAGCTCAGCAAATTCTGAAAATGGCGTGCATCGAAATTCTTTAATTTTTTCTCTATACTCATCAAGCGGATGGCCAGTAACATAAAAACCAAGAAGTTCTTTTTCTTTTTTTAAAATATCTAAAACAGTAAGCGTCTCATCTGCTATTTCAGGAGGCTTGATTTCCTTCTTTTTTTCAGATCCTCCAAAAAGATCCATAATTCCTTTTTGCTTTTCTTGCTTTTCTTTTAAAATCCCATTGAATTGTTCTTCAAGATACACAAGTAACTGCTTTCTCTTCCAACCTGTAAAATCAAAGCATCCGGCCTCAATCAAGTTTTCCAAAGTTTTCTTACCAACACCTGCAATTTCAACTCTATGAAGAAAATCATGTAAGGAAGCATACTTACCATTTTTCTTTCGTTCCTGAACAATCAATTCAACGACGCCTGCTCCAATTCCTTTGATAGCAACGAGTGCAAATCGAATCCCTTGCTCGCGCGCTACAAATGTATTTTCCGATTCGTTGATATCAGGTGGCAAAACAGGAATCCCCATTCGCCGCCCTTCTTGAATGTGCTTTGTAACTTTTGTTAGATCACTCATATCGCATGTCATGAGGGCTGCCATCCACTCACCTGGATAATTTGCTTTCATATAAGCTGTTGTATAACTTAAATAACCGTAAGCTGCAGCGTGTGATTTATTAAATCCATATGATGCGAACTTTTCGATCTTATCAAAAATAGACATTGCAACAGAGGCATCTATCCCTTTAACAAGGGCTCCTTGCCTAAATTTATCACCCTGACGACTCATTTCATCTTTGTCTTTTTTACCCATGGCGCGTCTTAAAACGTCACCTTCTCCTAAGGAGTATCCAGCAAGTTTTGAGGCAATTTGCATCACCTGCTCTTGATAGACCATGATTCCATAGGTTTCTTCAAGAATATCTTTAAGCCACTCATGGTCGTATACAATCTCTTCTCGCCCATGTTTTCGTTGAATAAATGAAGGAATCATTTCCATAGGACCCGGTCTATAAAGTGCGCCGACCGCAATAATTTCTTCAAACTTGTCAATTTGAAGCTGCCTTGCAAGGTCCTGCATTCCGGAAGATTCTAACTGAAACACCCCTTCTGTTTTACCCTGATTTAACAAAGAAAATGTTTGAGCATCTTCAAGTGGCAAATTGATCCAATTTATATCAATTCCTTTATGTTCTTTAATTGCATCCACACACTTTTGAATACAGGTAAGCGTCTTTAGGCCTAAAAAGTCAATCTTCAGCATGCCAACTTGTTCCACAGGCTTCATAGAATACTGAGTGACTAAAATATCACTATCCTTTGCAACGCAAATAGGAATGTGATTTGTTAAGGGCTCTTCGCAGATGATCATTCCGGCAGCGTGGGTCCCTGTATTTCTAATAGATCCTTCAACTTTTTGTGCGAGATCTAAAATTCGTTTTGTCTCAGGATCCTCATCATACTGGCGCTTCAAATCAGGGTCTATTTCTAAAGCTTTTGCGAGGGTAATTCCCAAGTCCTCTGGAATCAATTTTGCAATCGCATTTACTTTTGTTAATGGAATGCTTAACACTCTGCCCACATCTCGAACAGCCATTTTAGCTTTCATCGTTCCAAACGTAATAATCTGAGCAACTCTATCTCTACCGTAACGACCCATCGTATAATCAATTACTTCGCCCCTCCGCTCCATACAAATATCTACGTCGATATCAGGATACGAAATCCTTTCAGGGTTGATGAATCTTTCAAAAAACAGATGAAATCTAAGCGGCTCAATATCAGTAATACCAATCAAGAACAAGATAATTGAACCAGCTCCTGATCCCCTTCCAGGACCCATTGGAATTTTTTGCCTTTTTGCCCAAGCAATAAAATCATGTACAATAAGAAGGTAATCACCCATGCCTTTTGAAATAATAATATCGAGCTCATAATTAAGTCGATCTCGTACAACAACTGTGGGATCTTTACCGGGATATTTTTCCCCGACTTTAGCAAGCACTACTTCTGTATACCGTTTAGGAATTCCTTCTTCACAAAGCAATCTCAAATATTCTTCAGCGCCTTTAAGTCTTTCATCTTTTGTATATTCCTTGCCTTCTAATTCAGGCGGAACAAATACGGGGTAGAGTCTTTCAGAAAAATCAAATTCGAAACTGCATTGAGAAGCAATTTCACTTGTATTAGAAATGGCTTCGGGAAAATCATCAAATAACTTTTCCATTTCCTCAGGCGATTTAAAATAGAGTTCATATGAATAAGCGGTCTGTCTTTTAGGATTCAAAACTAAATTTTTCGGATTACCAAAACTGTCTCGCTCCCAAATTTCGCAAGGCTCTCCTGAGCTAATATTCATGAGAACTTCATGTGCACGCCAGTCTTCATTTTCTAAATACCTAATATCATTTGTTGCAACACACTTGATTCCCTTCTCTCTACCAAAATCCTTCAAACAGGCAATTATTCTTTCTTGTTTTTCAGAAACATCCAAAAATTTTTGATAGAGAAAGCTTTCCTGATCAACACCATATTTCTGTATGCTCTCATCACTCATCTTGTGACGAGAAATTTCAAAATAAAAATTCTCTCCAAAAATATCTAAAAATTCTTGCGTTGCGACCGTTAATCCAGCGATATCTCCAGATGCCGCTAAACCACCAATTCTTCCGTAATAAGGACCAGACAAGCAAATTAATCCATCGGAATGCTTTTTTAATAAATCCATATCAATACGGGGGTAATAGTAGAATCCCTCCGTAAAAGCAAGTGATGAAAGCTTGCAGAGATTTTTATACCCTTGTTTATTTTTCGCTAAGAGAACAATCGGATAACCAGCGGCATGACCTGCCAACTTCTTTTTTTCGCGAAAATCAGTTGGTGCAACCATTATTTCTATGCCAACAATGGGAGTGATTCCCTTCTGCTTAACTGTCTTGAAAAATTCAACAGCTCCGTACATATTGCAAAAATCAGTCAAAGCAATATGGGAATGACCGTACTCTTTTGCTTTATCTGCAATACTTTCGATAGATAGTGTAGAATCTAAAATTGAATATTGTGAATGAACATGAAGAGGCACATACCCCATCTTAACTCCGCTCGGGCTCGAGTCCATCTGCTTTTTCTTGATCAAGTTCGTCTTGAGCTCTTGATTTGATTGACCAAACCGGAAGGAGCAAAAGTACCATCATAACTGAACAGACACCAAGGACTGTGAAAAAGACACCCCAGCCATAATCCTGCGCAATTTTACCGAAAGGAAATCCAGCAGCCGCAGCTCCCGCATAACCAAACCATCCTATAAATCCAACTGCAGTACCAGCGGCTTTCTTATGAGAAAGCTCAGCTGCAGCAACACCCACTAACATTTGTGGGCCAAAAATAAAAAATCCAATTGCAAACATGGCTGCTGCCGCAAACACAATCCCACCGCTTGGAATAAACCAAAGTCCTATAACACTCAAAATTACGCAAACTCCAAAAATAGCATTGCTCGGACCACGTCTCCCCTGAAACACTTTATCAGAAAGCCATCCAGAAGCAAGACAGCCAAAAAAGCCACCCACCTCAAAACTAAATATACAGGTACCTGCAGCAAGAAGAGAAAAATCTTTATACTCAAATAAATATAGCTGACCCCAATCGGTTATGACCATTCGCACAATATAAACAAAAAAGTAAGCAAGAGCTAAAATCCAAATATAACGATTTCTTAAGACATATTTTACGAGCATGTCTTTTTGTGAGATCTCTGTTTCTTTTGCTTGCTTTGCAGAAATCGCCTCCCCTCGAAAAGTTTCAATAGTCGGCAAACCAAGTGATTGTGGGGTATCTCGAAGTCTATTGATCAGAAAAAGACCTACTAATATGCATAAAACACCGGGAATGAACATGGCCATACGCCACCCCCAAAATTGAGCAACTAGCGCGACAAGAATCGGAATTACCGCCCCGCCCACATTATGAGACGTACTTGCAATCCCCCACCAGGTCCCTCTTTCTGACTGTGAATACCAATGAGTTAGCAATCTTGCGCAAGGAGGCCATCCCCAACCCTGAAACCATCCATTTAATCCCCAAAATAGGGCAAAAAACATAATACTCGATGTCATTCCAAAACAAATATTAAACACACCTGTCAAAATAAGACCAAAACCCATAAAATACCTAGGATTAGACCGATCCGACATCATTCCACTGACAAATTTACTAAGTCCATAAGTAATAGAGAGCACACTCCCTAAAATCCCAAGCTCGGCCTTTGTAAACCCCATGTCAATCATCATAGCAGGCATTACAAATGTAAAACTTTTTCTTGTAATATAAAAAAAGGCATACCCGATGTACATCGAATAAAAAATCCTCATCCTCCAATACTTATAATTTTTTTTAATAAGATCGGGATCTTTTATCTCTTCTTGATAAGGAGCATGTTCAAATATTTTGAACCAATTCACACAAATATCCTTTTTGGTACAAGCGACTACTTAAATTATGGACCTTTTTTACGAATTGTCAAGAAGCAATCTTATTTACAACAATATTTTTTCCTTTAATCTATAGCTATGAGCTACAACATCCCTCAAGACTTCGACAAGTCAGACCCACTAAGTATCAAGGTGATACGAATTGAACCTGAACTTGGACACCATCTTGAAGTCCCCTACAAGGATAAATCCCTCAAATCACAAACATTAACAAAATTAATGCTTTATCTTATTTTAGAAAAGAAATCTGACAACCTTGTAAATAAAGACTTATCTGAGCTTGTCCTCGAAGACCTATTTGCAACTCTCCAAAAACTCAAAGAACTCCTTGAAATTCTGATGAAAAAAGATATTAGTCAAAATTATCTTTACGCAGAGTCCCTTTCGAAAAACTGGCACTTTATCCTTGATCATGTAGTCGATGAGAACCGGAAAGCAAGACCTCACTCACGTCTAGAACCCCTTAAAACACTTATCCAAACCCTCCACACATACCCACTAAACGCCCCACACAGTCTTGGCTACTACCTTACCCAATTCACAGGCGAATCATGGCTTCCTCTTCCTTTTACTGAAATTCTTTACCATCTTCACGAAGAAGCCATCCTAAACCCTCCAAAAAGCCATTTAAAGCATTGGATTCAAATAATTGATAATATTTTACAAATTTGAGATTACTCATACTCACTAGAAATCTTGGCAAATCTAACAAAACTCGCACCCTCCTTAGGAGGACTCACATTTTTACAGTGCACTATTCTCAATTCATGTCCATGATCAACATAAGTGCTACCACCAAAAAAACCTTTTTTTAATACTACGTCATTAACTGCTTCTAAAGTTAGAATATGACCTTCTTCCCCCTCTGACAATAAACCCTGCTCATCATCCGATCTAAGAGCAGAAATAGCCTCACCTGTTGCATATCTCTCAACCAATTTAGTTGCTAATTCATGCTGCTCTTCTTCACCAGTAAGAGGCACAACAAATAAGTGAGACTGAACTCTCAGCACAGCGCCTAGCGAGGGAGGAACCGTCCATCTACACGTTCCATGGAGAAATCTTTGCCCTGAAGGCACTCTAATAGGCACTTGAAGTACTTGCGTATAGAGCCCCCAACCAGCAATAGCAAAAACGATGCCACAAATGGCTACTGTGTCCCTTAATTTAGCTTTACGAGCTACTCTTGGGCTATACATAACTATAGCAGTCGACACAGAAGAAATTTCCGGCTTTACTAATGCGCAAGCAGTCCTTGAAACTCTTGAGAAAGCCGCAGCCGCTTTAGATACTATAGGAAAAGAGACACTCTCAACATCTAACCCTCTCATCACTCCCTGTAAGTACCGAGCACATTTACTACCGAATGTAATTACGCCAATCATATGTTCCTCCTATTTCTAATTATTAATATTATTAATTTATATAAATTATAATTTTAATTTATATAAAGTTCAATATTAATAATTTTATTTCAATTATTCATTACTATAAATATCTCAAGACACTTGCCTTAAGTCGGTTAAGATCGTAAAGAACCAAGCCAAAATAAATACCCCCATGCTCTATCTATAAAATCTCTTTTTTGCTATTCTGCTCTGATGACCCAGAGAGTAAAGGGAGCATTTGATGTCATCCCGGAGTGCTTAGAAAAATGGAGAGAGAGCCACGCTTGGCAACATTTTGAAAGTGTTGCGAGAGATCTTGCCGCTTTATACGGATTTCAGGAAATTCGGACACCTGTATTTGAATATACAGAAGTGTTTACTCGCAGTGCAGGAGAGGAAAGCGATGTAGTCTTAAAGGAAATGTACACATTTTTTGATAAGGCCGAAAGGTCGCTTTCACTTAGGCCAGAGCTCACAGCGCCTATTGTTAGAGCGTATATCGAAAACGGGTTGCAGCAAATGAAATGCGACCGATTTTTCTATATAGGCCCTTGCTTTCGGTATGATCGAATGCAAAAGGGGCGATATAGACAATTTCATCAGTTTGGAGCAGAGCTTTTTGGTCCTAAAGACCCTTATCTGGATGTCGAAACCATTCACTTTTTAATGCAGCTTTATAAAAAGCTTGGGCTTAAAAATACAGCCTTGAAAATCAACTCAATTGGCGATAAAGAAATCAGAGAGGAGTTTGCAAGAGCGTTACAAGCCTATTTCACCCCCTTCACCAGAGAACTTTCCCCAGATAGCCAAAGAAGACTAACCTCAAATCCCCTTAGAATTTTAGATTCTAAAGACGAGCGTGATCGAGAAATAGCCAAAAACGCGCCTCAAATCGCTGAATTTTTAACACCCTATAGACGAACCTTCTTTGAAGACGTCCTAAAGGGGCTTTCATCACTTGATATACCGTACGTAATAGAACCAAGCCTAGTACGGGGTCTTGATTACTATTGCGACACAGTCTTTGAAGTCGTTGCAACCACTGATTTAGGCGCCCAGAACGCCCTTGGCGGCGGCGGAAGGTATGACGGCCTAATGAAAGACCTTGGCGGCCCTGATTTGCCTGGATTTGGGTTTGCAACAGGAATTGAACGAGTGCTTTTAAGCATGATTGCCGAAAACAGCCTAGGAGAGACCAAAAATGGCCCGGACTTCTACCTAATCCCCCTCTCCCCTGCAAGCAAAGAATATTGCTTCTTGCTGATGAAAATCCTTAGAGAAGAGGGCAAAAGCGCCTTATTGCACACTAAAAACTTTGCTCTAAAAAAAGGGCTTAGTGACGCATCTGATATTTTAGCAAAAAAAGCGATAATTATTGGAGAAGAGGAGCTTAAAACACAAATAGCCACTATAAAATGCCTTAGCACGAGAGCTGAAGAGAAAATGCCGTTCAGCAAAATCTTAAAAAACTCTATATTAATTACTTAAGTTATTCAAGCTCTTCTTTTACTTCCTTTATCTTAGCTCCACGCATTTTCCATTCATCGGAAAGTAAATGAACGTCAATAATCTCAAGTTCTTCTCCCTCCTGAAACATATAGCAATCTTGTTTTACAGGAACTTTAGTTGGAATTCGAGAAGATGCCACCCTAACAATAACAGAGTCCTTTTGATGCCTTGCCCAATTAGCAGCTAGCCTCTCCGCATTCGGGTACCATGCCGGGACCACAAAAAATAAACCACTAACTCTAAATGATTTTCTAGGGTAAAAGTAGGAAAGCCTTGTGCCATGATAACTCTGAAATAATATGCTTGTTTTAGAAGCATCAGAATTTTTAAAAACCTCTTTTCCAAACGGAGAAATTCGCGTTTCTTCAGAAAAAAGACCTACAAGCCCATTATAAGCGTACTCAAAACCTGCTTTTATCATATATCTCCAGTATTCATACCGAGTTTTTTAGTATAGGGGTTCCTGCGCCGTAAATACTTTTTTTTATATTTAAGGCTAACTAACAGAAAATCACCAATGTTGGCTACCTCTCGATGTAGAATACGCAAATTATACCTAGCTTTATGTATATAAGTGAAGTAAAAAAATCTTTTTAGATTAAAGTATTATATTGAATAAATACCGCTAATATACATATAATTATATTGTAATAATAATTCAATAATGTAAAAAGGAGACTATTATGAATATTTTATCACCGACTTCATTTGTAAGAGCCGCTAACGCCTTTCGAACAACTTTAACTGACCATTTAAGGCTCGGATTAACAGATCGTAAAACTGCTGAAGCTGCAATGAAAATATTACAGGAATCTCGCCCTTCACCGATAGGTAAAGTATTGTATAAAACAGATTCAAAGGAAATTGCTTCTAGAGGCGCTCATTTTCATGGGGGAAGAGCAGACGTTTGGCTTGAGCATGCAGCAAAGAGAGAGCAAGTTATTATTACCGGCAGTGGACTTTATGTAGGCCCCGTAGAACTGGCGGCTGAGTATGCTAAATTCCATAGTAGAGGAGCGTTAGTACTCGTTACCCCCACATCGACCGAGCCTTTTCGCGATGACGATACAGGAACAAATCTTTATTTCCCAGCGGATGTAGCAATAGAAATAAAAGCTATTCATGAAATTAACCAGGAATATATTTCTAAAGAACTAGAAATATTCGAACGCTTTATAGCAATAAAGACTTTAAAACATATTGTAACAGATGCTACTGAAAAAGCTTTTGAAGCATGTAAAGCAGAAATTGGAGACCCATCGAAAAAGTAATTAATTACTTTTTATACTATTTTAAACAGATGTTGCGAGTTTTCCTTTACGTCATGACTCTAAAGCTCATGATTAAGAAGTTGACGCATCATTTTACTAGTCTCGTTAAAATTACTCCTCCCAAATTGGAGGAGTAATTTTAACAGTCGCAACATTCCCAATACAAATAAGTTCCAGCTTCATGAGGTTCCATTTTCTAAACATTCAACCTCTTTTAAATGTATAGCAGAAAAAGTAAGGAAGAGTTAAAGTGGTTTCTTACAAGGAGAAAATCATGAGAAAAAAACTTCCTTACATCTTCAGTTTATTTATTGCAGCAATGGGAATTTTACCCGCCGAAAGCAAAGCTCCTGCTTCACAAGAGCCCCTCAAACAAGTAGCGCAAGAAGCGCCTGACTTAGCAAAAGTATCAAAAGCATTTGGTCACATGATTGGACAAAATCTCGATTCACTTGGCTTAAAATTTGATATGAAAGAAGTTATGCAGGGAATTCAAGACTGTGTGAATGGCGTACAAGCTCCAATGACCGAAGCTGAGTGCATTCAAGCAATTTCATTAATTCAAGAAAGTGTCTTTCAAAAAGAGTCTGAGGAAAACCTTAAGAAAGCTGAAGAGTTTTTAGCAAAAAATAAATCAGCTCCTGGCGTTTTAGAAATAGAACAAGGCAAGTTACAATACCTTATTCTAGAGAAAGGAACTGGAAAAGAGGTAGAACTTACTTTTTCTCCTGTCATCCGCTATACAGGCAAATTTATTGATGGAAAGGTCTTCGGCGAATCTAAAGAAGATGAAGTAATTTCATTAGAAGAGACTCTTGAGGGCTTTAGAAAAGGTATTGTAGGCATGAAAGAAGGGGAAAAAAGAAGACTTTTTATTCACCCTGAGTGTGGGTATGGGAATTCAGGGTTTCTCCCTCCAAGCTCACTTCTCACCTTTGATATCGAAGTTATAAAGGCAAATGCTCCAAAAACTGACGATGCAACTATTTCTGCAATAACTTCAGATGGAGATCACGCTGCTGAAATTGCTTCTATTGACACACCGCAAAAAAACCTACGATAATATTGAAGATCATACTATTTCAACCAGACATTCCTCAAAATACAGGTAATATTGTAAGAACGTGTAGTGTTACACGTTCTTCATTAAGCTTAGTACGCCCACTCGGTTTTAGTGTATCAAGCCGCCATCTAAAAAGGGCAGGGCTTGATTATTGGAATGAAGTGGATATTGAGTATATTGACAATTTAGAAGAAATACTACTCAAAGAAACTAGGCCATTTTACTTTTTTTCTAGTAAAGTAGACGCGCCGTATACAGAAATTTCTTACACAAAAGAGACCATTCTAATTTTCGGTTCAGAAACAAAAGGGCTACCTGATATTTTCTTTGAAAGGTGGCCAGAAAGATTTTATACAATACCCATGGCAACTGATGCGCGCTGTCTTAATCTTTCAAACTCCGTCTCAATCGTCTTATTTGAGGGGCTAAGACAGCAGCAATTTTCGTTTACTTGATTTTAGCAATCATCGATAAAATTGTTTCTTTATCTTGAAGACCTACAAAGGCATCAACTCTCTTACCATCTTTGAAAAATACAACTGTAGGAATAGACATTACCATCTGCTCCATGATGAAATCTTTTGCATCATCATTATCTACATCGACTTTATAAATCTCATATTGCTCGCCAGCATCATTTTGCAATTCATCAAGGATGGGTGAAATTTGCTTACAAGGCCCACACCATTCTGCAAAAAAATCGACAATGATTAGCTTCCCTTCTTTAATTTTCTCTTGCAACTTAAGCGTTGCAACTTCTTGTACTGTCATGATCATCTCCTATATTAGACCAAATTATTTTATAGAAATATCACATTTACTACCAAGATTTTTGAGAGCCTGCTCTAAATCTGCAGTAAAAAGAGTTTGCATCTCCTTTTTATTAAGAGATTTTTTTTCATATTCTTTCCAATCTAAAGGATTTCCAAATGTTACTGTAATCTTACCCGTTAAATTAGGAAATTTTCTTCCTCTTGGAAAAGCTTCATATGCCCCACTAATATTAACGGGAACGACCTTGCATTTAGCCATGGAAGCAAGTAACGCTATTCCTCTCTTAAGAGGAGCTATTTGATTGTCAGAACTTCTAGTTCCTTCGGGGAAAATAATTACCTGCTTACCAGCATTTAAAAATTCCGCTATCTTTTTGAGTACGCTAAAATCAGCGCCATCCCCCGTCACTGGATGTGTATTAATTCTTGGGAGCAAGTATCCTAAAAACTTGTTATTAAACAAATAGGCTTTTGCTAAGCAATGAACTTCTGATGGGCAGGCAACACCCATTGCAGGGGGATCTAAAAATGATGAATGATTAGGAGCTATAATCGCTGCCCCTTCCGGATAATTTTCAAGACCCTTAATTTCAATACGGTATAAGGCTCTATATATCAAATTTGTAAGAAAAACCATGAGTTTATATAAAAAAGGAGCCCCCGATCTCTTCTCACCGACTAAATACTTCCAAATAAAACAAGCTTGCTTTCTTTTTGTGAGGGTAACTATTTTTTCAATCACTTCACCAGGGGACATATATGTAGTATCAATAACAGTAGCGTCAGAGCATTGTATAAGAGGAGCATCTTCCCTAGTCTTATCTCTATTGTCGCGTTTTTGAAGATCACTTGCAACCTCTTCTAATGTATCCAAACTACCTTTTTGCTTTAACTCCTCATACCTTCTTCTTGCCCTTTCGCTTAAATCTGCTGTAAGAAAAATTTTTATCTGAGCCTGCGGGAACACAACTGAACCTATATCTCGACCTTCAATTACAACAGATCTGCTTTTAGCAATCTCCCTCTGAAGTTCGTTTACTCGTTTTCGCACAGCTGGTAAAACTGCAATCTCTGAAGATCTTTGTGAAATATAGGGAGATCTAATTTCAACACTAACATCTACACCTGCAACAAAATGAAGGAGCTTGCCTGTTTTTTCCACAATTGAATAGTTAAAATAGTCTAAATTGGGCATAGCTTCAGTCTGCCTCTCCATCCACCAAGCAAGGGATCTATAGATAGCCCCTGAGTCAATATGAAAAAATCCAAGCTCTTTAGCAACAGCCCTTGCGACTGTAGACTTCCCAGAAGATGAGGGCCCATCTATTGCAACACAAAATAAGCTTTTCATATACCTGTCGCTTTTAAAAACAAGTAGAGTATTGGGATTGTAAATAGTAGAGAATCAAGAAAATCTAAAACGCCTCCAATTCCGGGAATTGAATTACTATCCTTTACTTTAGCATCTCTTTTTAAAAGAGATTCAGCAAGATCCCCTAATTGACTAAAGATTCCAATTAATCCTCCTAGGACAATTGACTGAAGGAGACTTAATTTAAAACTTTCTAATTCACAATACTTTGAAAGAAGGAAAAATAATAGACTTAGTAAAATCGCAGAAAAAAATCCAGCTATCCCACCAACTAATGTCTTGCCAGGGCTTAAGTGAGGGGCTAATTTTGACTTTCCCCACATTTTTCCAACAAAATATCCACCCATATCGGTGATTTTTGTGACGGCTATTAAATAAGTCATCCACAACCTTCCATCATGAATTGAGAGATTCATTGTTGTAGGGTATAATATTTTTAACAAAAGCCCCAAAGGAACAAGTATGTAAAGCGCTCCAAAGAAACTTGTTGCAATTTTGACAATCGCCCCTTCAATTTCATAAAAGTTATATAGAAAAACAGAAAAAAAGAAAACAACGACTACCCCATTCACTGCAACCAAAAATCCTTCATGCTGAGTCGCAAGAAAATTTACAATGATATAAACACTTGCTAAGGAAGACAATAGCCAAAATGGTATAGTTATGCCTTTTGTTTTTAAAAGGTTTATATATTCCCAAATTGCAGTAACACCTAAAACAGCAACTCCACAAGCTATAACCCACTGAAGATATGGGTTTTGCGCAAAGTACAAGAGCGATCCAACAATTAAAAAACTGATAGATCCAATTAAAAAACGAATTTTTAAATCTACGAAGGATTCCATTACACACCTAACCTACGATCTCTTTTTTGATATTCCAAAACAGCTTTAGCAAAATCTTCCTCATTAAAATCAGGCCAAAGCACATCCGTTAGAAAAACTTCTGAATAAGAAAATTGCCAAAGCAAAAAGTTACTTATCCTTTTTTCCCCACCTGGTCTAATTAAAAGATCGGGATCTCCAAAAGAAGAAGTATCTAACCTGCTGGATATGAGAGCTTCAGTAATATCTTCTTTCTGCATCAATCCTTCCTCAACATCCTCTACAATCTTGACTATCGCACGTTTCAGATCGTCCCTTCCGCCATAATTTAAGGCAAGAACTAATTGAATCTTATCTCCAAGAGAGGTTGCTTGCTTGGTTTCGGCTAGAACTTTCTTTAAATCATCAGGAAACGGAGCTAAATCGCCTATCGATTCTAATCGGATTCCGTTTTTTATCATATTTTTCCGTTCTTTCAAAAGATAAATCTTAAGCAAATCGAGCACAATTGACACCTCAACTTTGGGACGATTCCAATTCTCGGTTGAAAACGCAAAAACTGTCAATACTTTTACCCCTGTATCGGAAGCAATTTTAATTATTTTAGTTAATGTCTCTGCCCCTCTTCTATGCCCTTCGCTTATTGGCAAAAATCTTTTTTTAGCCCAACGCCTATTACCGTCCATGATAATAGCCACATGACGAGGTATATTTTTTAAAAAATCTTCGTTGGAAGCGGGAATCATACAAGAATCTTTTCTCTCAACTATAGCAATTCACGGGTTTTCTTAAAACCTGGATGTATAAATTTGCTGATAAATTCAAAATAAGTTAGAATCCCCCCTGATAGATTTTAATAGGGTAAGGATTTTTTATGAAAAAAAAGACCAAATGGCAGCTCACGCTTATTATTACAGTTCTCGTTCTTACTCTATACAATATTTTACCAACGCTTCTCTTCTATACAAAACCACTGAATGCACCGATTACTAAAGAAAGCTCTACTGAAATTATCAATTCGATCATCAGCAGAGTAAATAGTCTTGAGGAAGACTCTGTTGCCTGGACCCACTCATTTAATAAATTAATTGGTGTTAAAGCAAAAAATATCCAGATTGTTCAAAACTCTCCAAGACTTATCAAGGTAGACTTTGCATCAGAAAGTGATGCTAGCACCTTTAAAAAACTACTTCCTAGAGCCGGGAGCTTGATTCCTTTTTATCCAGCAACATTGAAGTTAAGTGAAGAAACCCTAGATAGCGCTGAATATAATGAGACATCAGCAAATACAGTATATATTCAAAGAGCAATTCCTCTGCATTTTAATTCAACCGAATCAGCGAACTTTTTTCAGTTTGAAAAAATGCATACTAGCGATGGTGCATTGACTCCCGAGTATTGGACTGCGCTCGAAGATCGCATTTTAACTTTAGGCCTTGCCGCCTGTGGCCCTTCTGAAAATAGTGCCCTTGTAAGTTTGGCTATAAAAAATCAAGGTCAAAATTCAGGTGATTTTCTTTATTTTCTCTCTGAAAGCATTCTTTCCTTAGACAAGACACTTAGCAACTACCCAAAAATTGTTAAACGATTTTACGCTACATTCACTCTTGGGCTTCCAGATCCAAAAGATGCAATCGAAAGCCTAATTGAAAAAATGGAAGAATACAAATCATTCATCCAAAAAGAAAAAATTGCTCTAAAGGAGAAATTACAGACGGGTGAATTTTCAAGCCCAGAAATCACAGCTCTTGAGACGAAAGAATCAAGAATTCTCTCCGCGCTCTCTATTTTAAAAAAAAATAAGACAGCCTTTATTACAACCGAAAATGCATGGACACCCTCTTCCCTTTATGCAATCATTAATCAAACTATTTCCCCAAAAAACCTATTTGCTCAAGAATTACTAGTTGAAAGCAATCCTGTTCTTGAAAAAATTGCAGTCAATATTTCAGACAAAACTCTCACTTTAAATATTAGACCTGAACTCATTGCATTAAAAAATCGCCTTGAAAAGGATCCAACTGATCAAATCAAATACAATGCTATCTGCCAACTCATCTATGATGAAATTGCCAAAATTTCTAGAGATTCAGGAGAATCTCTCCTTCCTGGGCAAAATGACTTCACTGTCAAATTAACATCCTTAAATAATAGCAACAGCTTTATCACACTCAATCTTAGCGCTGTTGCAAAAGCAGAATACGCGCATGTTAAACAAATACTTCAAGATTTCTGGTCACCTACGAGCGAGAATCTAAATCAAAATTCATATCCTATTCAGGATTGGAGTGATTTTCAAACATTACCCGCTTCTCAAAAAAATCTTCGTCTTGTTGTGTACGCTCCAAGTCTTACAGGTGAATTACCATCTTCAGGATTTAGAGCAAACTCAATTTATATCATAGCTAAAGACCTTGCTACAATCATCAAAAATGCCAACTATGACAAAGGATCGAGCGAAGCATTAAAAGTAAGAAGAGACTTTGAGTCACTTTCTAGATTGTTAAAAGAACAAGGTTTTACCGGCTATCCGGGCACAACCTACCCTCTTTCAGCCGAATATGCAAACGATTACATCTTCGAAATTTCCGATTTCTACCTTCCTCTCCTTATGGCAACACGAGAAAATTTTTCCGTAACAGGAACAAAACGTTTTGCTTTACTCGAACTTTCTGATGTTCGAGAGAGAATTCAAACTCTTAATAAAATTGAAACAAGCATGCACGAAGACCTACTAAAGTGGCAAGACGACTACAATCAGTGCCGAGTAGACCCAACTTTACGCAAAAAATTTGATGTACCAAAACCTTCAAAAAATATTCTTTGGGATAACTTTGTTCTAAGCTGCAAAAAATATTTCAGGGGTGATGAACGCAAAATTTTACAATGGGGCCTAGACCTTTCCGGAGGAAAAACAGTTCAAATTGCTTTAACTGACTCTAACAATAAGACTGTGACTAAGGAAACTGATATTAAGCAGGCGATCAATGAGCTATTTGCTCGAGTAAATAAAATGGGCGTCTCTGACGTCAGTATTAGACAGGAAGGCTCTGGTATTACTCTTGACTTTCCCGGTTCTCAAAATATTTCCGCTAATGAGCTTGTAAAAGCCTCATCAATGACTTTTAATATCATCAATGAAAAATTTTCTACTGATGCATCAAACACCGCATCTAAAGAAGTCAATCGCTTCCTTCAAGAAGTTTGGAATGAAGCTATTGTAACAAATAAAAAAGATGTTGATAGCATTAATCGAATTGCATGGTCACATCTATATGGCGATTCTGGAGACCCATTACTTGCCTCACCAAAGACTGAAACGGCAAAAGCGCTTTATGACCTTGGGCTTCACTTCGCAAATCCAATAGACCCAGAAATAACAGGCGAATTTAATGATAGTGAATCAAAAATAGCATTGTACAGAGGTGATAGCTTTGCTGAATGGAATGGGCAAACTCATCCCCTTCTAATTGTCTTCAAAAACTATGCGCTAGAAGGTTCTAATCTAGAAAATGTACATGGTGGTTATGATCCGTCTAAAGGAAACTTTCTTTCTTTTGGTGTAAAAAACTCTCAAACTCTCACGGATGGAAAAATAATTCATCCAAGAAACAACCTGTACAACTGGACTGGCAATTTTGCAAAAGATAAAATTATCGGAACTTCCTATGAGCAATACTCCAAAGGTCGCGGCTGGCGTATGGCTGTTATCTTAAATGGCTACGTTGTCAGCTCACCCAATTTAGAATCTGCTTTACGCGAAAGCGGAATGATTACTGGTCACTTTACCCAACGTGAAATTAATAGTCTTGTTAGCGATTTGCAAGCTGGCTCACTTACATTTACCCCACAAATTCTTTCGGAGAAGACTGTAAGTCCCGAACTAGGATTGAAGGAACGAACGCAAGGAATTGTAGCAACAATTGTTGCCCTACTTTCTGTTATCGCAGTGATGATCGGATATTACCGTTTTGGTGGCTTTATTGCTTCAATTGCTGTTTTAATTAACCTACTGATCATGTGGGCTACATTACAAAACATTGGCGCAACCATAACACTAGCCGGACTTGCAGGAATTATCTTGACTGTAGGTATGGCAGTTGACGCAAACGTTTTAGTATTTGAGCGAATTCGCGAGGAATACGCGAAAACGAAGAAGATTGCATCTGCAATTCAAGCAGGCTATAAAAAGGCATTTACCGCAATTATTGACTCAAACATAACGACTGTAATTGCAGCCCTGATTTTGTTAAATTTTGATTCTGGACCAATCAAAGGTTTTGCAATCACATTGATCATCGGTATTGTCTCTTCAATGTTTACAGCCCTCTTTATGACAAAATACTTCTTTGGTGAATGGGTGAAAAATCCCAAACATAAAGAATTAAGAATGGCTAATCTCATTCAAGTTAAAAATTGGAATTTCCTCAAATACGGAAAATCCTTTGTAGCTATGTGTGTTATTCTTATCGCAATTGGAACGTTTACATTTATAAATGAGAGAAACACGATTATGGGAATGGATTTCACAGGTGGCTTTGCCGTCAATGTGGAATTTAAGGACGCTACTCATGCAAATGAGAGAGTATATAAGGCACTTTCCGAAGCGCCAACTGTTTCATCTCAGGATTTCCAAATTAGGCAATTCGGATCTGCTAATGAGCTTAGAATTTCACTTTCTAAAACACTCTCACTTCAAGGAAAACCTTTCTACGGAATGCCTGTTGAAAATTCTATTGAGTTTCCAACTTATTCCTATGAGAAAAACCCACGCCTTGTATGGCTCGTACAAACATTAGAAAAAGGGGGCCTTGAATTCACCCCAAGCTCTCTTGAAAAATTAGATCAGAACTGGAAGAGTATCAGTGGACAAATGTCTGATTCCATGAGAAATAATGCAATTATTGGCCTTGCTCTAGCTTGCCTCTGCATCCTTCTATATATTACATTCCGGTTTGAATTTGCCTATGCAATTAGCGCTACTCTCGGCCTTGTATTTGATATTTTAATTACTTTGGCAATATTGGCACTTCTCCACTTTACTGGCTTAAATATCCAAATTGACCTCAATACGGTTGCTGCCCTCATGACAATAATAGGTTACTCACTTAATGATACCATTATTGTTTTTGATCGAATTCGAGAAGAATTAAAGCATATGAAACATCTTTCTTTCAAAGAGATCGTCAATTTTTCTCTTAATGCTACACTATCTAGAACACTCCTTACATCAGGAACAACGCTTCTCGTGCTGATTTGCTTAGTTGCTCTTGGAGGAAAAACTCTCTTTAGTTTCTCCCTCATAATGGCAATTGGTGTAATTGTTGGAACACTTTCCACTTTCTTCATTGCAACAACACTTCTTCTCTTCTTTCATGGAAAGGAAAAAGATCACGGGCATGAAAAGAATGGCAACCTAACGCCAAACGGAGCTCATCACTAGAATAAATAAGAAATTTTTACCACAGAGGACACAGAGCAAAGAGAGAGGAAACAGACGTTTTTTTAGCGCATAGCGCCTCTGTGATCTCTGTGTCCTCTGTGGTGAGTTCTTTTATATGTTCTATTGAAAGAATTTTTTCAGGAATGTAATGTTTCCTTTGAGTTTTAAATATTAACCTTACATAATTCACAAAAGGTCTATATAGACTCGGTATCAATTTTTATGACAATTAAACCTGAACAAAATATTCAAAATCTATTGTGGGTTTTTCCAAAAGAAGAAACACCTTTAATAAAGAACCTTGTCTCTGAATTTAATATTCATCCCGTAATGGCTCAAGCGCTTATATCTAGAGGTTATCGAAAAAAGCAAGATGTCCACCAATTTCTCTATGCTAAACTTCTTTATCTTCACTCCCCAAACCTCCTTTTAGACATAGAAAAAGCAGTAGCTAGAATCTATCTGGCCTTAAAAAATAAAGAACGTATCATTGTTGTTGGCGACAATGATGTAGACGGGATGACCGGGACAGCACTTCTTGTCGACTTTCTTAGGACAATTGGAGTAAAAGCATATTATTATATCCCTCACCGCAGCCTTAACCGAGATGAAATACTTTCAGATGCCTGTGAGTATGCAGAGAAACAAGGATGCACATTACTTATCACTGTAGATTGCGGAGTTACGGAGGGGCAGGAAACCAAGCATTTAGCTGAAAAAAATATTGATTTAATTATTACAGATCATCACGAACCGACTGAAAAGATTGCTAACTGTATTGCCACTCTTAATCCGAAATTGTTTAATAGCACCTATCCAAATCGCGATCTTACAGGCGTTGGCGTAGCATTTAAGCTTGCACATGCTATGATGAACCATCTTGTAACAATTGGTGATGTACAAGCTGATCTTATTGATTTAAAGAGATATTTGGATCTTGTAGCTCTTGGAACAATTGCTGATATGGGGGCACTAACGGGAGAAAATCGTATTTTAGTGAAATACGGCTTACAACACCTAAAAAAAACTCATAGAATCGGACTTTTAAAACTGATACATGTGTCTGAGGTAAACCCTGAAGAAATCACAACAATTGATGTGGCAACTAAAATTGCCCCTAGACTAAATAGTTTAGGAAGAATTGGCGATCCCCTAAAAGGTGTTGAGCTCCTACTTCTTCGAGATGTATTGGAGGCTGAATCCCTTGCAAAAGAACTGGATGTAATGAACCATGAAAGACAGAAAATTGAAAGACGAGATTCAGAAAACTTAGAATCGCATTTGCATGCACATCCTGAGATTTTCAATAACAAAGCAATTTTTCTTACATCTCTAACATGGCATCCCGGTATAATAGCGATACTTTCTGCAAGGCTTAGCAAATTATACAACAGACCCACTGTGATTGTTACATCTGATGATGCAATTGGAAAAGGTTCCATACGTACTATTTCAGAATTTCCTGTGCTTACAACCTTAAAAGAAAATTCAGATCTACTTTTAAGCTATGGTGGACATGATTATGCAGCTGGTTTTACAATTGATTCTAAAAATATCCCGTTATTTAAAGACCGTTTTGTAAATGCAGTGAATATAAAACTAAAAGATAAAGACATCTGCCCTAAACTTAGACTGGATGCTAATGTTTCCTTTAAGGACCTCACCTTCGAATTTCTTGAGTCCCTAAGTCTTTTAGAGCCGTATGGAATGGAAAACCCAAAAGTAATCCTTTATGCTAAAGCAAAGCAGGTTCTACCCCCGAAAGTAATTGGCAAAAAGAATCTTAAGCTTTCTCTGGAAGAAAATGATCGATTTTTGGAAGGAATTGGTTTTAATATGGTTCATCGGAAACATCTGCTAATGCAAAAAGACTTGAGCCTAATGATAGCATTTACCCCCCAAGTCAATGTATATCTGAACAAATCGTCAATCCAACTGCAGATCATTGATTTTCAGGTAATAAATGAGAACAACATTTCTATACCTGTATAAAGTCAGCAGCGATATGTAACTACCGCTGCAATGACAAACAATTATTAAATAAAATTATGATGCTTCCGAAGAAACGCTTTCATCAATTGATTTCTTATTAATGTATTTCTCTTGGTATTCACGTAGGTCTTCAGCTTGAACAACCCATGCAGCGCCTCTTCTTGTTGCTTTTAACATTCCAATACGCGTTGCATAATAAATTTTTTGCGCTGGAACACCCAATAACTTGGCTACTTGATTGACAGAATGGAAACCTTTGTCATTATCAAATAATAGCTCGCCGTTATAAAGTGATTTTGCTCGCGAATACTTCTGACGTCGGTAATCTTCTAAGTCTTCAAGATCAATTGTCCAACGAGTAGAGTCTTTATGCGCTTTAAGCTTTTTTTGCTTAATTGCCACATAAATCGCTTGCCGAGTCACATTATTGAGCCTAGCAGCCTCAGTTATGGATACAACTCGTTTTTTCTTTGCTTGCTCAGATTGTACTCCTACCTCTATTGATAGATCATCTGTTATACCCATTATATCTCCTCCTCATCCACTTTTATCCGGGCGACCTGCCTTAATTATTTATCTAACTAGACAGTTCTTATTAACCCCGATTTATTGGTTTGTTGCGATGTTATCGCCCTTTAAGATAAGTTATTGTGACATAAAAATGAATTGATAGCAATCAAAAATGGGTTAGACAGGGGTTTTTTATCATTTTTAAGTTTAATTCGAAAATAAACTTGCTATATGTTAAATAAAAATTTTAAGAAGCTAAAAGATAAATTTTAGGTTATTATAGGACAGATGGACACTTTAAAAAACAAGTTATTAGTTTTTGCGCTATTCACCAAGACCTGCATTTTTGCAGTAGCTCCCCCTAATATATCTGCTCATGAAGCTCACTTAAAAGCAGAAGAAATTTTTAAAGCCCATGCTAGACACAAAGAATTTACCCAAGAAATTGCTAACAGAGTCCTAATAAATTACTTAGATGAGTTAGATCCTATAAAATGCTACCTGACCAAAGAAGATATTAGTATGTATCTTAATCCCTCAGAGGATCTCTCCAGGCAAATGGTTGAGGAATACAAAAAACAACAGTTTCGCACTTATCTTACTATATATGAGATATTTATGACTACAGTTGACCGAAGAAATACCCTAGAGACTCGCATTGAAACTCTTCCTCTCCCCGTAGGCATAAAGTCAAAAGACTTGCAAGATGCAGATTGGGCATCAAGTGAGGCTGAACTCACAGCTAGATTGCTTAAGATAAGAGCTTTACAGAAAGAATCTGCAGAAAAATTGGCAACTCAAGAACAATCTGATATCTTTTTTCAGCGAATTGCAAAAAGACGCCTTCTAAGAGAAAAAGAATTTACATGCACCTCCAAGGCGGAACAAAATAAACAGATGCTTTCTTGCTTTCTAAAAGCTCTTGCCTGCTCACTAGACTCACACACTGCGTATTTTACCCCAGGAGAAGCTAAGCAGTTTCTGATCCAAGTCCAACAACGACTTTTTGGAATAGGCGCGCAACTAAGGGATGATCTAAATGGCTTTACCGTTGTTCAAATTGTTGAAGGCGGCCCCGCCAGCAACTCAGGCGAGCTCAAAGTTGGGGATAAAATCATTGCAGTCAATCATGAACCGATCGCTGGAATGGATATCACTGAAGCTGTGGAACTTATAAGGGGCCCTCAGGGCTCATCTGTTATCCTAACTCTTGTAAGAGAAACGCAATCTTCTAAGGATGAAAAGTTTGAGCTGATCATCGTTCGGGATGAAATTGTTCTTACCGAAAGTAGGTTTTCTTCGAGAATTGAACCATTTGGAAGTGGAGTTATTGGTTACATTGCCCTTCATTCATTTTACCAAGACCCTAAGCACTCCTCTTACATCGATTTAAAGAACGCCTTAGATGAAATGAAGGCAAATTATAAGCTTCAAGGAGTCATTCTTGACCTGCGACACAATTCTGGAGGGCTTCTACCTCAAGCAGTTGATGTAACAGGACTATTCATTGATAAAGGTGTAGTAGCCTCTATTAAAGATCATACGGGCGGAATTCAAAGGCTGCGCAATCTCAATGATGAGATTACTTGGGCTGGACCTTTAATCATACTCACAAATAAGACAAGCGCCTCCGCTTCTGAAATTGTTGCCCTTGCCCTTGCCGACTATGGTAGAGCTCTTATAGTGGGAGACGATACGACCTATGGAAAAGGGTCTTATCAAACCTTCACTCTTGAGAGCAGCAACCCAGATAAAATCAATCCTCAAGGTGAATATAAAGTCACAAGAGGTGCATATTACACCGTTGGCGGAGGAACACCTCAATTGGTTGGGGTTAAAGCAAATATCGAAGTTCCTGGCATTCTAGCTTTTATGGAAATCGGCGAAAAGCACTCAAAATATCCCCTTGAAAACGACACGATCATCCCTCTCTTTGAGGATGACCTATCAGATGTTCACCCCCTATATCGAGTAAGGCTTAAAAAAATGCTCGGGAAAACCGTCCAAAAGCAATCTTGCTTACTCACCCCCATCACCCCCGAACTTGCAACCCATTCTCAATCACGGATTCAAAAAAGCGCTAATTATCAAAATTTTCTTACTGAAATTCGAGGAGCAGAGTACCACGAGCTTAATTTTGATCTAATTGGCGCTAATGACCTCCAGCTCGAAGAGGCAATGAATATCATGAAAGAGCTAATCATCCTCTCTAATAAATAAAACGCGTGTCTTGAAAACAATTGCTGGAGGTGATATTCTCTTCACCTATGGAAGTTCGTACTCGTATTGCACCTTCGCCGACTGGTCATCCACACATTGGAACCATGTATATGGCACTCTTTAATTTGATTTTTGCTAGACATCATGGCGGCAAGTTTTTACTTAGAATTGAAGATACGGATCAAACAAGAAGTAGAAGGGAATTCGAGACGAGCATTTTCGAATCATTAAAGTGGCTTGGTATTTCCTGGGATGAGGGTCCTGATGTGGGAGGTCCTTGCGGATCTTACAGACAGTCAGAAAGGACCGAACTTTATCAAAAAGCATGTTTTGAGTTATTGCGACAAGGAAAGGCATATAAGTGCTTTACAACGCCTGAGGAATTAAACGAGATGCGCCTAGTCAGCCAGAAAACAGGCGGACGGGGTGGATATGACAGACGGCACAGAAATTTAAGCCCTGAAGAGATTGCGGCTTTTGAAGCTAGCGGAAAGCCTTTCGTAATTAGACTAAAAGTGCCTTTAAGTGGTGAGATTGTATTTCAAGACGCCATTAAAGGTCGAATTTCAACACCTTGTAGCGATGTCGATGACCAAGTATTATTAAAATCAGATCTTTTCCCGACTTATCATTTAGCAAATGTTGTTGATGACCATGAGATGAGAATTTCGCACGTAATCCGAGGCGATGAATGGATTAGCTCCACACCGAAGCACATTCTTCTTTATGAAGCTTTTGGTTGGACTCCCCCTATTTTTGCCCATATGCCCCTTTTACTAGGAGTCGACGGGAAGAAACTTTCAAAGAGAAAGAATCCTACTTCCGCCTACTATTATCGCGATAGCGGCTATCTTCCTGAAGCACTTCGAAATTTCCTCACATTGATGGGATACAGTATGCCTGGCGATAAAGAAATTTACACTTTAGATGATGTAATTCAAAGCTTTGATATTAAGAGAGTCGGAGTATCGGGAGCTGTTTTTGATATTAAAAAACTTGAGTGGATGAATCAGCAGTATCTGATCAACTCTGTTAAAGTTGAAGATCTTTGGGGAAGAATTAGGGATTGGGGATTTAATGATGCATTTATGGCAAAACTGATGCCACTTGTGCACACTCGCATAAAAACATTCGGCGATTTTATTGACTTATGTGACTTTTTCTTCATCAACCATCTAAAATATACAGAAGCTCTATTTGCTCCAAAGGGACTAAAAGCTGAAGAAGCAGCTCAAATTCTTCAAACGCTGATTTGGAAGTTAGACGAACTTGAACAGTGGACGAGATCTGGGCTTGAAATCGCCTCTAAGCATCTGGCTGAAGTATTTGGTGTCCATTTTAAAAATGTGATTATCCCTCTTCTTTTTGCTACGTTTATGGGAAAACACCAAGGGCCACCTCTGTTTGACTCGTTTGAAATCCTAGGGGAGCATAAATCAAGAGCTAGACTCCTTAAATCCATTGAGTTTTTAGGCGGAATTTCCAATAAAAAAATGGAAAAACTCCAAGAAACCTGGACAAAAAAGTGTTGCAACACATTGATTACCAGTGTAGTGACATCCCCTGCAGCGTAAAAAGAAGGGTTATGGTATAATTGTCTGACGTGAGTCTTTTTGTTCAACCGAATCACCCATAATATAGCCGCGATCGTTTCCCCGCTCACTACAAGAAGTAAATAAAAAACTTGAAACCAAAATAATAACCCATATTTTTTTCATGCCTATGACCTTACCTTCTGAATCAAAAAAAGTTACAACCCCATATGATCGTCAGAATCCATATCTAGCACCAATAGTAGAGTGCTCACATGTGACAAAAACAGGGTCCTCTAAAGAAATTTTGCATATTGTATGTGATTTACGCAACTCCGATATCACGTATGAAGTCGGATCTAGCTTTGGCATATTGCCCGAAAATTTAGATCCCTATGTTTCTGAGGTTTTTATATCAATTGGCACCTCCTGTAAAAGTTTTATGATTCACACAAAATCCGGCCATATTATTACCTTTGAAGAATTTATCCGGAAACATGCAAACCTTTCTAGAATCACATCCGATTATTTTAGACTGATTCAAAAGTATAATCCCCAGACAATTGTTAACGAACTTTTAGATAACAAGGAAAAAAGCCACGCCTTTACAGTAGCAAACAATTTAGCGACATTTTTGACTGCATTCTGGCATCCATCCATTCCTCTTCAAGAATTAGTTGATATTATCCCTCCCATGCTTCCTAGATATTACTCAATTGCTTCTTCTATGAAAAAAGTCGGCGAATATGCACATTTTATGGTTGCCTCTTTCTCCTATTTGGATGCAGGACGCGAAAAAGAAAGCATTACCGCAAGTTTTTTCAAGCAAAGCGCCCCAGGAACCCCAGTTAGATTATTCCTTCAACAGAATCACAATTTCTATCTCCCTGAAGACTCCTCTACTCCTATCATCATGATTGGTCCTGGAACAGGACTTGCATCACTTCGTGGCTTTCTGCAAGAGCGCGAAGCAACAAACGCTCCGGGAAAAAACTGGCTATTTACCGGTGATCGTCAAAAGGAATTTGACTTTCATTACGGAGACGAACTTACCCAATACGCAGAAAGAGGCTTTCTAAAACTAAGTCTCGCATTTTCAAGAGACTCTACCGAAAAAGTCTATGTTCAAGATTTAATGCTAAAAGACAAAACCGAACTCTGGTCCTGGATCAAAAATGAAAACGCATCCATCTACATTTGTGGCGACGCAAAAGCCATGGCAAAGGATGTCCAAAAAGCGCTCCATTACATTGCCGAAACAGAAGGTAAGCTCTCAGAAGACACCGCAAAAGCCTTCCTTAAACAACTCCGCCACGAAAAGCGCCTCCAACTTGATATTTACTAATCAGTAACCTATAATCTATATTTACGCTAAGGCATTTATGACACTTACTATTAGACCAAAAGCTGCATTAACCCCCCTACCAAGCATATTTTCGATGGCATTTTGTAAGCTTTCTGATGTTGCATATGCAATTATATCACCTATCAAATCAATTGCTAAAGTAATTTTTAATTACATCTCAAATTTATTTGACATTACTAGCAGTATAGGTTTTAAACAAATGGTTTCCGCTAATTCATATTTGGAAAATGCTCTAATTGTAATGAATCAATATGAAGAGACAGCTGGCGGAATCGTAATTCGTATGCTCGGTGGCTGTCAAGCTAACGACATAACTCATCTCACAGTCTATCCGCCAGATTTATTTCTTACCCATGAATTCGGCTTAGGTTTTTCTAGAGGTAGCGCCCCTCTCTCAGCAACTCTTTTAGTAAAAGACATTCCTATAATCTTGCCTGTAGTTGCTAAGGGTGACTTTGGACTTATTTACAACCCTGATAAACTTTACATTACAAAGGCAATTAGCAGCAGTACAGGAGTGAGCAGACGTCAAAATTTTGCAGCTAATGGCCGCATCAATTCTGCTCTTTCAACAAATCTATCTTGTCTTAATGAAGAAAGAAAGGCTTTGGGCCGCGGATCATTAATGATATATCCTGAACTGACAATACAACCAAACACTGAAGAAAAGAAACAGGACGCAATTATTGGCATTATCGTCAGACCCGAATTTGAGCAAGAAACAGCTAAATTAAAAGAAATATACCAATTAATTTGTAAGCAGAAACCTAATCTCCCCGTTTTTGCATATGATAGCGGAGCAATTAGATTAGTACCCAAGCCAATTTAAGTCCACCGGACTTCTATTATACGGTATATAGATGAGTCAGTGATGTCTAAATTTATTTACAAAAATAGGCAATTTCATTAAGATTTTTACATTATAATTAAATTAAAGCGTTTATATGATTCATCTTACATCAAGTCCTCCTCAAATACATCTTATTAATTCCTTAGACATTCATGGTAATGTAGTTGATGATGATGAATTGTTAAGAGGGCTCACAGATCGTGATATGAAAGATATATTTAAGAAAACAGTTGACGCTGCCTCCAAAAGCGAAGGCGTAGGCATCGAAGGAATAACTTTAGGTTCTAATGATACTCCTTTCGATGCAACATCACCTACAGCCTATGCGGATTTAACAACTTTATTTGGGCTAACAGTTGGCTCTGTTACTGATGGGGAAAGGGATGGCGAAGGCATCAGCGCAGCTTTAGATTTTCTTTGCGGTGATGCCGCCCCATCTTATTTGGATTTAGAAGCCCCTCCTACTCACGCAAGTGGACATCCTTCAAAAATTCTTCTAGCTCCTTTTTCTGGGGGAGGTGGAGGCTCTTCAAAAGCAATGGATTTAACAGCATCTCACCATTTTGACAGAAGCTCTGCGACTACCCAAGAAAAAAAAAGAAAGAAACCAGGAACAGACGGAATTCCTTTAGATCCGCTGTCAGCATCTTCAGACACTGCTCGTACAAAATATTTAGGTTGGACTGAAACTGATCTTAATGAACTTCAAAAAGGGAGTTACCTTATATCATTCTATAATCTATATCTAAAGGTATATGGGGCGTCCGAAAAAGATAAAATTAATACATTTTTTGCTACTGTTTTGCTGAAATACAATGAACTAAGGATATTAATACCGGCTAAAATTGTACGATCTTCGTTTTGGCCAAAACTTGAGGATGAGGTATACAAAAGTTGCGATTCTAAATTTCCGATATTTGATATGTTTTTAAGAAAATATGGCTTTTTGATTCCTTTGTTTTACACTCATCTCAATTTATACAAACCAGGAGACGCGGAAAAATTTCTTACTACGTTAGTAGGTGTTTACAAAATTAACATCAAACACGTAAGACCTTTTATTAAAAATATTATTGAAATATTCGGTGAACATCTTCATTCTCTTATTCCAACGCCGCCTACTTCAGAGTAATAGAATTCAAGCAGGGCCCTCATTCGCGATCGGCTATGCCTAATCAAACTAAAATGATTCTTCTTAGAAAAATCTGGTGCTTTGAAATGTGACGAGTATAGAATCATGAGCAGTATAATATGCAGGCGCATGATACACCAAGTCCGCGGCCGCAATCATCTAGGTTGTTGCCCGAAGTACATGTAATTCCAACTTGATCCATTTCTAGTTCAAGAAGCTCTGCGATATGTGCGCGCATTTTGGTAAGCGATGACTGAAGTCTTGGCTGCTTACCTGTTATTGCGAGGGCGATATGGACAATTTTTTGCCCTTTTAAGGTTTTCTTAGCTTCTAGTAGGTACTCTTTACTGTCAGTAATGCCTGATCTGCACATTTTAATGGCAAGATCGCCTAGGATGTGAACGTGGGTGATTGATGTGATTGCGTTGCAGATCGCATGATAAACGACATCACCATCTGAGTCAGCATCGAGACCTGGAATATCGAGGAATTCAACGCCTCCGATCTTGCAAATTTTAGTTCCCTTTTGGGGTTCAAAACGGTGACTATCTTGTCCGAATCCGACTTTCAAAAAGCTCCTCCTTGTTAAATGGGACCATAATTAATTTGCCGTTAGGAGCATAAAATGGATCTTCCATTTTTAACACCTCTTGCAAAAGGTAAGTAAGCGCCTCTTTACTATATATTTTTGGGGGTCTAAAGTTGATCACTACTTTCGCTACGCTTTCTAGGGTAAATTCTTTATGGAATTCTGTAAGGAGGAGATCAAGAATCTTTTTCACAGTATCAGCTGAAAACATAGGTGCAAGCGCATCTATCATAAATGTTTTATTTCCAAAAGGCCTGATTGCTATCCCGCAATTTTGTAGCAAAGTTTGGTGCCTTAGTATCGCTTCTTCCTCTGCCCCTGAGAATTTAAGAACTTCTGGGAAAAGGAGGTTTTCCATTTCAGGCTGTTTCTCCTCTCTAAGTCGATTTAAAATTCTCTGAAACTCTACTTTAGCATCGAGTTTTGCTGTATCGACAAACATGAGTTTCTCTTCAGGAAAATACGGAAGTGATTGCGGCATCCTAACAATTGCGATGTCTTCATAAAATCCAATAACTTCAGCATCGTCTTTAATCAGAAGTTCTTCATTAATCTGAACTCTGGGTTTATAAACGATTGGATCTTGCTTAAAACTCAGGCTTGGAGGATCAAACTTGGGGATTATAATTTTTTTTGGCTCTTCAAAAAAACTCCGTTCGATAGCGGACTTTACAAATTGATGAACTTTTTCTTCTTCACAAAACCGCACAAAAATCTTTTGCGGATGAACATTAACATCTATTTTTTCTGGAGGGATTTCCATAGAAAGAACAAAGAGCGGATAATCTCTTGTGCCAATACGTGTTCCAAATCCGCTTTGGATAGCCCTTTCAACTAACTGCGAAATGACAGGTCTTTTATTAATTAGTAAATATTGCTGTAATCGATTCGATTTCACATTCTGAGGAGAGCCAACAATACCTGTAATTTTATAACCCTCTTTTTCCCAAAAGATTTCCTTTGTATCATACAAAAATCCCTTTCCTAAAACTTCTTCAATCCTTTTTTCGCTTTTAGCTGATGTTCTAACTAAATCTTTGCCGTTGGAAGTTAGGATAAAAGCGACATCTGAATGAGCAAGAGCGACCCTCGTAATCATTTTTACAATATCTTGTGTTGCTTGGGTAGCTGCTTTTTGAAATTTTTTTCGCGCTGGTGTATTATAGAAAAGATCAGCAACGCGGATCGTAGTTCCTTGATTTCTAGAAAAAGGATCCGCACGAAATATTTTGCCTCCATGACAAATCACTTTAGTTCCAATAGCATCTTTCTCGGAAGTTTCTAACTCTAGCTTTGAAACAGCTGCAATGGAAGCAAGCGCTTCACCTCTAAATCCCATGCTTTTTAAGGTTAAAAGATCAGTGAACTCAGAAATTTTTGATGTTGCATGACGTTCAAAACATAAAATAGCGTCATCTTTTGCCATGCCAGAACCATTATCAGTCACTTCAATCAATAAATGGCCACCACCCACAATTTCAACGGAGATTTTAGTAGACCCTGCATCAAGAGAATTTTCAATTAATTCTTTGATCAAAGAAGCAGGATTTTCAATAATTTCCCCAGCAGCAATTTGATTAATCACGTTTTCTGGTAATACTCTTATTTTTGCTGGCACTTAAAAATCCCTTAAGGTAAGTTTTATCTATGGAATATAAACAAACGTGGAATCTCGATCAAGTCCTACATGGATCGGGGACATCTTATGATGCAATTAATAAAAATTTGGACGCTCTTTTAGCAAGAATTCAGAAGCTACCCTTAACACTTCCGGATGTATGCAAACCGTATCAAGAACTTTTAGACGAAACGCATGAGGCGGGCTCATTGATTGTATGCCTTTCATCTATAGACACTTCAGATGCTAGAGCTATCCAAGCGGAAGCAAAGTTTAATTCGATTGCAGCAGAGCTTGAAAGTTCCTCACAAAAAATTGACGCGCTCCTTCTCTCCCTTTCAGATAAAGAGTTTGAAAAACTTTTGGAAAAAGAATTTGAAATCGCCTTTGGATTGAAAGAGATGAGACGTCTTGCAAAAGAGAAGATGTCCTTAGAGAAGGAGCTTTTAGTAAATGAGCTCTCAATTTCTGGCCATTCTGCCTATTCCACATTGTATTATACATTTATGGGTGGACTCTCCTTTAAAATGAAGGACACCGAACTAAACTTAAGCAAGTTAGAAAAGCTTTTTTCAAACTCAGAAAGGTCTGTCCGAAAAGAAGCATTTGATAGTATGGAAACAGAACTCACTAAACATGAGTCCATATTTGCCCAAATTCTGAATAACATCGTCGATTATAGGCTCACTCTTTATAAGCAAAGAAATTGGAAGAACTACTTACATGAAACGCTCGCAAAAAACAGATTGCAAGAGAAAACCTTACATACGATGTGGGACGTGGTCTCGAAAAACAAAGCGCCGCTTGTTAAGTATTTAGAGCATAAAGCAAAGCTTTTAGGCCTTAAAAAACTTTCCTGGTGCGATATTGACGCGCCTCTTGGGACGCTTGAAGAATCAAAAATTCCATGGGAAGTGGGCTGCAAAAATATTATAGAGCAGTTTAATAAAGTCTCCCCAAAAATGGCAGCGTTTGCAGAAAATGCATTAAAAAATGGTTGGGTTGATGCAAAACAGGGATCGAAAAAAAGGGCAGGCGGTTTTTGTACCGGGATTCCCCTTCTAAAAGAATCGCGCATCCTTATGACTTATACAGATACATTTGACAGCCAAAGTACTCTTGCTCACGAATTAGGTCATGCGTATCACTCTCATGTGCTGCGAAATAAACCCCCTTTATCTCAGGCCTATCCAATGAATATTGCAGAAGCCGCTTCAACTATGTGTGAAATGATTGTCGCAGATAGCGCTCTAAAATCAGCAACTACCCCCAAGCAAAAGCTTCTTCTTCTTGATGATAAAATCACTAGCTATCTTGCCTTTAACATGAATATTCACAGCAGGTTCCTTTTTGAAACAGGTTTTCATGAAAAACGAAAAAAGGGATTTCTTACCCCTGATGAAATTAATGAACTTATGGTTGCATCTCAAACCAAAGCATACTCCGGCGCGCTAGATACTTATCTTCCTCACTTCTGGTGCTATAAAATGCACTTCTATTTCACAGATGCAACTTTTTACAACTGGCCCTACACTTTTGGATATCTTTTTAGCTTAGGAACTTATAACGTTCTTCTGAATAATAATTTTGAAGAGAGATATATCGCACTACTTGAAGATAGCGGAAGCATGGAAATGGAAGATCTCGCCAAAAAACACCTAGGAGTGGACCTTCAAAAAGAAGACTTCTGGCAAGGCGCTATCGACATTCTCAACCGAAATATAGATGAATTTCTTAAAATTCCATCTTTATGATGAACTTGGGATTAATTTTTACGATTTTATCATCTAAGAAAAAATCGAGAAAAAGTCCTTCAAAAAGCTCAATTTTAGCTACAAATTGATCACGCAAGTTATTTGACTCAAAGAACTTGCTGTATTCACTTCCATCGCTGAGCGTTATTTTTATTTTTTCCATATTTTTATTTCTTTTTTATTTATGTAAACTAATTCTAACACATGTTCGCATAAAAACTTGAAATTCCTTATACTTTTCGGTATGGTGACAGACATATGAGAATTATTTCCACACTACTTACTTTAGCGGCTCTCGGATATGGCGGATATTGGGTGAATACAAACCACCCTGAACTGAAAGGGCGCGTCCTTGATTATATTAATAATGGGTCGTTCCACACACTGGAAGCGAGATTTACAGCACAGCAAATTATGGAAATGAATCGCAAAACTCTTCTCAAGGATGATCGGCATAAATTTTTAGAGCCGAGCATGAAATTTTCTCCGTATCTCTTAATGGAAGTAAAATATACCAATGCAGAAAATCAGACGGGAGAAGGACTTATTTTATGGGATCTTCTCGATGGCGAAATGGTGCTTAACACAAATCACTGGGAAAAGACTCATGGTTTTGCAGATTGTATTAATGCCTATGTGGAAAAAAACGAATTTCGAGTCATCAAAGCTTTAGCAGAGCGAGGTGGGGTTCTAGATAGAGAGACGATTTTAAAAGCGCTCCATGTCGAAAATGATATTCTTGGAAACTGGCTTGAAACCTGCAGACGAAAAAAAATTGTTGTTCAATCAGGTTCAATGTACCGTTTACATCTTCAAAAACCAAGACTTGCAGTAAAACCTGAAACCTTCGTTGATGATAGACTTGTTACCAAATCCTGTAATTCGTCAGAAAGACTCAGCAAACGCTTTAGTCATACCCAAATTAGAAGAATTACGGAAGCGGCATTTGGTCAAGACTTCGCAGTCCGCAGCACTCTAGCAGTATATTTACCGATCTATTGTATTACAATTGAAAATCCTGATGGATCCGTGCACACATCTTATTGGAACGCCCTTAACGGACGTCCCCTTCCCTTTACAGCTTTACTTGAATAATGAACTCAGCCTAAAATTACTCTTTACTTTGCAAATTAGTTCGCTTAGATCCAACTGGCACAGGAACTATAAGTGCGCAAAGTTTCATTTTCTCTGCTAAATAGTCTGCAGCATCTCTATCCATTGGTAATCCTATTGCCATACAATCTTCAGCTTCAAGAACTCTTCTTTTAGCTTCTCTATCTCTAAAGGAAGCAATTTTTGGAGGATCTATAGCAGACTCATCTTTAGGCTCAATTAAAACAATATGCTTACATTTTAGATCTAGTACAGCTTCAGTATCTGGAAATAAGAAATCTCCTTCTCCTAAAAAAAAGTTATCGTCAAGAACTAAATTAACTACATTAAGCGGAAGGGGAGATCCACTTCTTGACAAAGGATCATCATGAGGCTTTCTAGCTTTCACACTCTCCCAACTCATCGTACCATAATTAAATATTTCCGTACGACCTCGCTGACTAGGCGGTGGTGGACAGGGTATTTCTCCGGATCTAATAGGTGGTGTTATCATATATTTTTCCTTATTGTTAATCATTTAAAAAGATATTCTATAGGACAAAATCATTTTTTTCATCCTTTTATTGTGTAGAAATAGAGTTTCCTATTATAATGTCCTTTTTATTGGAAAGATGGCTGAGCGGCTGAAGGCACATCCCTGCTAAGGATGCATACTCTATTAACGGGTATCGAGGGTTCAAATCCCTCTCTTTCCGAAATCTCCAATGAGTTGTATGGCAGAAAAGGGCATCTACACGACACCTCCTAATTCTAAAGAATCTGAGATGATGGTTCTTGGATGTATGCTCACAAGCTCAAATGCGCTATCAGTAGGCGCTGACGGTCTTGAAGATTCAGATTTTTATCATTCAGAGCATCAGATCGTATTCAAAGGACTTAAACAGGCCTTTTCACAAGAAAAGCCAGCTGATGTCCATTTGATTTCGGAAGAACTTAAACGAATCGGAAAGCTAGAGCTTGCAGGTGGAATCTCTTATTTAATGCAGCTTGTTCAGTACGCGGGCACTTCCGCTTATGTTGAAGAATATGTTGAGATCATACGAAAGAAATCAGTTCTTAGACAGATGATTGAATCTTCTAAAGTAATTGAGAAAAAGGCGCTTGAAGAACCTGAAGATGTTTATTCCTGCCTAGATGAAGCTCAATCGTATTTTTTTAAAATCAGTCAAAAGGCAAATCCTTCTCTTGGTGTACATTTAAAAGAGCTTCTTTCTGGAATGAAAGGCGAAATCAAGATGCCTTATCTAAAAGATCTCCAGCTAAAGCAGGAAGCCTTCCATACAAGAGATCCAAATGAACCTATCGTTACAGGGCTGCCAACTGGCTTTACAGACCTTGATAAGGTAATCAATGGATTTAACAAAGCTAATTTAATTATTTTAGCTGCGCGTCCTTCAATGGGAAAAACAGCGCTTGCAGTTAATATTGCTGAGTATCTTGTTTTTGAAAGAAATCTTGCTGTGGGTATTTTCTCACTTGAAATGACTGCTGACGAATTGTTGCACAGGATGATTTGCTCTCTTTCCGAAGTTGAATCTGAAAGAATAAAAACAGGATCTCTCGACGGCATGGAGTACCAACGCGTTGTTGAAACAGTTGGCCGAATGCAGACACAAACATTAATTATTGACGACCAACCAGGCCTTAAAATCACTGATTTAAGAGCCCGAGCCAGAAGATTAAAAGAAGTATTTGATATTCAATTTCTAGTAATTGACTATTTGCAACTTCTTTCTGGATCAAAGGGGCACTTTAGCGTAGATAACAGACAAAATGAAATCTCTGAAATTTCCCGAATGCTAAAGAATCTCGCAAGAGAGCTCATGATTCCCATCCTTTGCTTATCCCAGCTATCACGAAAAGTAGAGGATCGAGCGGGCCACAGACCTATGTTAAGCGACCTTAGAGAATCCGGATCAATTGAGCAAGATGCTGACATTGTGATGTTTGTGTTCAGGAGAGAGTATTATAACTCTAACGACAAACCAGGTCTTGCAGAAATTGTAGTCGCGAAAAACCGTCATGGTGGCATTGGTGACGTGGAACTAGCCTTCCGCAAAAAATTTGCAAAATTCAACAACCTGACTCGTGATAATACATCAGATTCCCCTGAATCCGAAGACGCCTTCTCGGCCTTTACCCCCAACTAATATAAAAATATTCACCACAGAGTTCACAGGGAATGGCAAGCATAGAACCTATTGGCTCCTACTATTTTGCTGTTAACATCAAGAAAATTAAAAAACCGGTTACGGTTACGCGATTACGGTTACGACTCCCGAGACCGCAATCTGCGATGCGGGAATCCTAAAGGGCGGCTGCTATGCGCCGAACTAGCAAAATATTATTTTATTTACTCGCCTGTGTGAAGCAGCAGCCATTCCCGTAACCGCCTCTTTAACCGTAACCGATTCTTCCTCTTTATTTACCCCAAAGTACCCAGACTCCAAAATATTAGAACTTTCTTCTCTTTTATCTCTGCGGCACTGCAGCAAATATTTTTTTTGCATAGACTTTAAGGAAGATATTTGGTAGAGTGTTTGCTGTAATTGAGAGGTATTCATGTCTTCAGTAAAGAAAAAACGTAAACTTAAAATGAATAAGCATAAGCGTAAGAAAAGAAGTCGCGCTAATCGCCATAAGAAGTCGTAAGGGTCCATGTGGTCCTATCCCGAAGAATTTGACGTTATCGTTGTTGGAGCTGGTCACGCCGGTTGTGAAGCTGCCTATATTGCAGCGCGCATGGGAATGCGCACGCTCCTTTTAACAATAAATCTTGATGCCATCGCAAAAATGAGCTGCAATCCAGCTATTGGCGGAACTGCCAAAGGCCATATTGTACGAGAAATTGATGCTCTTGGTGGGATTATGGGAAAAATTGCCGATCGCACAGGCATCCAATTTCGAATGTTAAATCGCTCAAGAGGTCCTGCAGTATGGTCTCCAAGAGCGCAATCTGACAAACTTGCTTACAGCATTGAAATGACAAAGGTTTTGCAAAACACGGAAAACCTTTTTCTGCTTCAGGCAACAACAAGTCGTTTAATCATTGAAGAGTCGTGTGTTGTTGGCGTGGAAACGCAAGAAGGCATTGCCTTTAAAGGGAAGAGCGTTATTCTTTCTGCCGGCACATTTATGAAAGGTCTTATTCACATTGGGGATATCAACTTTTCAGGAGGAAGAGCCGGTGATAAAGCTTCTATCGGCCTTTCTGATCACCTGAAAGATTTAGGATTTGAGCTAGGAAGATTAAAAACAGGGACTCCTCCAAGAGTCAATAAAAGATCTATTGATTTTTCTGTTATGGAAGAGCAGCCAGGTGAAGACGATGTCTTTTTTTCTTTCAATAAAGAGAAGCGAATTTTGCCTCAAGTCTCTTGCTATATAACCTACACAACGATCCCTACAAAAGAAATTGCGCTTAAACATATTAAGCGTTCTGCAATGTATTCGGGAGCAATTACAGGGGTTGGCCCTAGATATTGCCCTTCTTTTGAAGATAAGGTAGTTAGGTTCGGTGAACGCGATCGTCACCAAATATTTTTGGAACCAGAAGGAATTTCCACCAATGAATATTATATCAATGGAATCTCGACCTCTCTTCCTTTTGACGTTCAATTAGAAATGATCCGCTCTATTCCCGGGCTTGAAAAGGCAGAAATCACAAGACCAGCATATGCTATTGAATACGACTATGTTAAGAGCGGCCAACTTCAAATGACTCTTGAAACTAAATCGATTCAGGGCCTATATTTTGCAGGTCAAATAAACGGAACAACCGGTTACGAGGAAGCTGCCGCACAAGGACTTATGGCAGGAATCAACGCCTCCTTAAAAATACAAGGAAAACCTGCATTTATCCTAAAAAGATCAGAAGCATATATTGGCGTTCTTATAGAGGAAATTATCTCTAAAACACTTGAAGAACCCTATCGGATGTTCACAAGCAGAGCCGAGCATAGACTTCTTTTAAGACAAGACAATGCGGATCTTCGTCTATCTGAATATGCTTATCAATTTGGCGTGCTATCAGAAGAGGCGTATAATAAGCTTGTTCAGAGCAAAACTGCACTTGAAACTGAATCTCACCGATTAAAAACAACGCGAAAACATGTGGATGGAAGAGTCGTCCCCCTTTCTGCCCTTCTATGTAGACCTGAGACTACGTATGCGGATCTACTCCTAGAAATGCCTGAACACTTTGTAGATTATGGAGAAGATTTAAACAAACAAATAGAAATTCTCATCAAGTACGAAGGATATATAACCCGTCAAGCCAAAGAGATTGAGAAACTTCAAACACTAGATCCTATTAAAATTCCCCGTGATTTTGATTACTCAAGCGTACTCAGCATAGGGACAGAGGCAAGAAACCGTCTAAAAAAAATCACCCCTGAGAACTTAGGTCAAGCCTCAAGGCTAGAAGGGGTAACCACTGCCGACATCTCCATGCTCCTCGTTGCCCTCAAAAAATAACACACTTTTTTGCCCCATCTTTGACCCACCCCCATTCATCTTCCAAGTTCCGGTGCCAGGCACCGGAACTTGGAAGATGAAAAAAACATCTATTATTATTTGATTTTAAGCTTATATCGAGATGTAAGGGTGTGGACACCCTATAAAACACTAAACTCATCATAATCAAATGGTTGCTGAAATAGAAGGGCAAAAACCTGTTATATTGCTGATTACGGATTCATCTTACTATCCAATCTATTTCCGTCATCATTTACTTGAATTTGAAACAGTCGTTAGACCTTCAGAAACAAGCATTTCTGAAATGGAGAAAACAAAACCAAATATTATAATCATTGATGATAGTCAATTTGCGGACTCGCTAATTACTATTTGCTTAAAAGTTCGCCAACAAAAAAACTTTCACCGAACCCCTTTATTAGTGATTTCAGGGAACTTAAAAATACCTTATCTAAAGAAATTAACTGAGGTAGGCGTTAATGGAATCATTCAAGAACCTCTAGATAAAGAAGATTTAATCCATCAAATCAAAAACGCAAGTCATTATAATTCAATTGAAGATAAAATTGATGTAATTAGTTTAAGCATTACTCCTTGCTTTTCTGATAATGATCTTAGACTCCGTCCCCTTTTAAATAAGAATCTCTTAGATCCAATTTATAAAACACTAAAAGAAAAAAGACCTATATCTCTTTTAGCAGTTGCCGTTGAATTCAATGATAAACATGAATTCACGGAAAGACACGTGACTGAAACAATAAGACGGGTGATTAAAAAGTCACACCCCCTTTTTTCTCTAGGTATGGGTAAATACTTACTCATCTTAGATCAAACACCTAAGCAAGATGCCGTATTTATCGCAGAAACATTAAGAGATGTAATCATTCATACTATGCACATAACAATTTCAATTGGAATTAGTAGCCAAAAAAAACCTCCTTATGCAAATATCCACGATATGATTAAGGATGCAAAAAATGCTCTTCTTGATGCCCAAAAAAAGGGGACCACAATTGAAATATCTACTTAGTTTTCTTATACTTTCTACTATTTATGCGGATGACCCAGGTCCACTCTATTCTGAAACAATAGGTAAAAATTTTAAGCAAGAGGAGGCGACTACAAATGCAGGGGTCTTTAAAGACATCTCAAATAACTTAGCAGCAAATAGTGTTCCTGGAAATGGGCATGGAAACAATGGCACATCAGATGTCATGATTGTTGATCCTAAAGTTGTATCCAAGGATTGGCATGATGCTTTCGTATCTCTTAAATCTAAAAAACTAGCAGACATTATTTTCATTTTACGTGATAATTCTCAAATTCTTGATGTCTCTGATGTTGAAGTTTTGCCAGGGGGCTACTTAATGCTATTTTCCCTAAAAACTGTTCAAGGACTTAAATATAAAATTGTAAAAACAAGTGATATCACCTCAATTACTTCAAAATGACAATCAATATATTAACTTTTGATAATCTTCCCATCCTAGAGCAACTCCATATAGAGGAAGGGCTTCTTAAAACTTCTGAGGAAAATTTCATACTTCTTAATAGTGGATCACCAAGAGCGATCATTATGGGAATTTCCTCAAAAAAAGAGGAAGTAGTGAATTTAGAACTTTCCTCTAAAGACCAGATTCCGATTATCCAAAGATTTACTGGTGGCGGAACCGTGATTGTAGACGAAAACACCCTCTTTGTTACCTTCATTTTTCAAAAAGATCTACATGATTTTGAGCTCTACCCTACATCCATATTAAATTGGGCAGGCTACGCATTAAAATCAGCTCTCAATCTTAGTAATTTTACTATTTTAGGAAATGATTTCACTCTTAATGAGAAAAAAATTGGCGGTAACGCGCAATACATTAAGAAAAATCGATTTCTTCATCACACATCTTTTGTTCATGACTTTACTCCTTCAAACATGAACTATCTTCTTCATCCTCCAAAAGAACCGCTCTATAGACAAGGCAGAACTCACTGCGACTTCCTTACACCGCTTGCTCCGCATCTATCCAAAGAAGAATTTAAAACAAGAATCATCACCTATTTTTCCACATTTTACACGGTAAATTTAGATTCAATGATCCCAACTTTTGCTTCACATCGACGCTCAACTCAGGTTCTATTATAAAGTGTTGTTAAAGAAATGAGCTATATTGTATAGTTTAAAAAACTTTAATTTGGAGTGTTAAATGGAACATGTAAGATCAGCCGCAGTAAATTACTTTTCCTTTATCGACAAACCTTGCGAGGATATAGTCGATCGCAAAGCTATGTGGTATTGTTTACCTGTATTTCGGGATGTAATGAGAATTTCTACTGCCTTTCGAGATATTGAGCAAAACAGCGTATCTAAAGTCGATATTGCCAAATGGGCAATTACATGGTTTATATCCAGTCAAATTACCATTCCATATATAGGGACTCTTAGCAAAATCACAACAGTTGCTGCTCTTGGCATGACTGTTTTCGCAAAATTTATGCAAGACCCCGTCGATTTACCCTCTATTGTTCCGGCAAACCAACACTGATTTTTATGAATTCCTTAGTTACATCTGAACCAATTTGAGCAATCGATTGAGTGAGGGGGATTTTTTTAGGACAAACGGCGATGCAGTTTTGCGCATTACCGCATTCGGAAATACCCCCTCTTTCCATAAGAACTTGGAGACGATCGCTTTTCAAAACAGCTCCTACAGGATTCGCATTAAATAATTTCACTTGGTTAATGGCTGCGGGACCGATAAATTGAGAATTTCTATTAATTTGTGGGCAAGCCTCAAGGCAGCAGCCGCATGTCATGCAAGTAGATTCAACGTACATTGCTTCCTGTTTAGCCGGAGAGATTTTTGGCCCGAATTCAGGTGAGTGAAGCTCTTCTACCGGGATCCATCCCTTAATTTTTTTTAAGCTTTCAAACATAGCGTCCCTGCTAACTACAAGATCTCTGATCAGAGGAAATTTTGAAAAAGGAGCAAGCGTAATGACCCGGCTGCCGTTTTCCTCAATGAGATTTTCTATCAGCGCAGTACATGCCTGCCTAGGGATTTTGTTAATAATCATGGAGCAGGAGCCACAAACTTCTTCTAAACAGGCCATTTCCCAAACAATGGGTTCTACTTTTTTCCCTTCTTTGGTAACGGGATTTTTTTGAATTTCCATTAGAGCTGAAATGATATTTAATCCAGGCTTACGATCGAGTTCAAATTCCTCCCAGAACTGTTTTTCTGGAACTCCCCGATACACTCTTAAGATGAATTTACTATCTTCCATAATCTCTCTCAGTAGCCATAGGAATTTTTTTGGGAAGATTCTGCAATTCAGGTTTTATTCGTTTGGCTGATGTATAATCTCTTTTTATGGGAGATAAGTATCTAATGTCAACAGCAAGATAAGAAATTTTTGGCTCTCCTCCCTTACAATCATATGAAGCAATGGTTGTTTTTAAAAAATTAGCATCATCTCTTTCTGGATACTCTTTCTTAGCATGCGCGCCTCTCGATTCATCTCTTAAAAGAGCACCTTTGGCAATTGTCATTGCAACATCAAGCATCGGGCCAAATTGATTGGCGAATTGAAAGGTTTGATTTAAGTTCGATCCTCTATCATCAAGTGAAATGCGTTTAAACCGATCTTGAAGTTCATGTATTTTATCCATCGCCTCTTTTAGACCAGGATTACTTCGTTGTACTGTACAGTTCGAGACCATTATATCTGCAAGTTCATCATGAAGAGCATGAACATTCTCATTACCGTTTCTAAGTAAAAGATCCTGTTTAGATGCAAGCTCTTTAGCTTCAGCTTCTTCAAAAAATCTTCCTTTTAGATCTTCCGTCTTTAAATTACTATCATCTACATAGCGGTGCATTTCATTAGCTGCTACCATACCACTGTATATGCAAGAAAGAAGGGAGTTTGCACCAAGCCTATTTGCGCCATGATACTGAAAGTCGCATTCACCAGCAGCAAATAACCCAGTCATGTTTGTCATATGACGATAGCGTAAAAAGCGATCTGCATCTCCTGTTGCAGGAAAGTCAACCCAAAGACCACCCATAGTATAATGGACAGCAGGAAAAATCTTCATCGGGACTACTCTTGGATCATCACCTGTAAATTTTTGGTAGATATCTAAAATCGCATCTAATTTATGTAAGGTTTTCTCATTTAAGTGAGTTACATCAAGATAAACCTGCTTCTTTCCTTCAATTCCAAGTCCAGCATCACAAACTTTTATCATCTCTCTTGAAGCAATATCTCTTGGTGCCAAATTACCAAACGCAGGGTAAAACTCTTCAAGAAAATACCACGGCTCACCTGTTATTCCACAAACGACTTCCTCACCTTTTGGATTCAGTATCTTTTTTGCTGAATTACCAGGCACCCAAACTCTACCACCCTCACCTCTTGCTGATTCTGACATAAGCCTGAGCTTATCATTTCCAGGAATAGCAGTTGGATGAATTTGTATAAACTCGGGGTTTGCAATATTTACACCTTGGCGATAAAGCCTACCATTTGCAGCGCTTGTGCAAATTGTTGAATTTGTAGAATATTTAAATATAACTCCAAGGCCACCCGTAGCAATCAGTACCGCATCCGCCTTAAATGTCGTAAGTTTTAAATTATAAAGGTCCATGATGACTGCACCTCTACAAATCCCATTATCATCGACAACAGATCTTAAAAATTCATGATGTTCGTACTTTTCAATTAAACCTAACATTTCAAAACGGCGAACTTGCTCATCAAGAGCATAAAGAAGTTGTTGCCCAGTTGATGCACCAGCAAATGCTGTCCTCTTGTAAAGAGTTCCGCCAAATCTTCTAAAATCAAGACTCCCATCAGACTTTCTATTAAATGGAACGCCCATTCGATCAAGCATCCGAATAATCCCGGGTCCATTATAGCACATCTCGACAACAGGCGGTTGGTCAGCTAGAAAATCGCCGCCCTTAATTGTGTCGTAAGCATGAATTTCAGGAGAATCTTCTTCTCCCATCAAATTTACTGCGACATTAATTCCGCCTTGCGCGCACACTGAGTGTGATCTTTTTACTTTAACAACAGAAATTAGCTTTACTTTGACACCGAGTTCAGCAAGACGCATGGCAGCACTAAGCCCTGCAAGCCCACCTCCCACAACAATTACTTCTCTTGATGCTGCCATAGATTTATCCTAGGAAATAGGTGCCCCAAATCGAAAGCATTCCCAAAAGTCCCAAGACAAACATAAGACCTATACATACTGTGACGCCTTGTGATTGGGATTTCTTAGAAAGAATAAGTCCCCATGTAATTAAAAAAGTCCAAAGACCATTAAATCCATGAAATACCGCTGCTAGAACAAATATCGTGTAGAAAGCGCACATAAGAGGATTACGAAATGTTTCTCTTACACTTAAAAGTTCTAAATTACCAAAACTTTTAGAAACAGTCATCACCTGACCTTGCTTTAATTGTTTGCTTTCAAGCCCTTTTAAATGATCTTTTAAGAATTGATTTTTTTGTAAACTTTGAGTAATCATTCCCATCTCATCATCATACTCACCTGAATTTGCTTGGGATTCACCTCTTTCTTGAACTCTTGCTTCGATAAGTTTTATTTTATGATCAATTTCAGCCTGTTTCCCTTTCTCTTTAACAATAGCGCCCTCGCTATAAAGCTCGACACCTAAACGATTGGCCAGTGGATATAACCCTGAATCTAACTGCATGGGGAGGTAAAACTGATTTTGATATTTTACAGGGTAACTAACAATTCTCATTTGAACCACATGTAGGACAATTCCAATTAATAAAATCCACGCGCTTAGTCTTTGCATGGTATAAGCCTTATTTCTCCCTGTCTTAATATGCGGCGTACTTCCATCAGAATGAAATGCATTAGACCTTCCTTTTAACATATACATGACACCCCAAATCGCGTGATAGGCAATAGGAACGCCCAAGAGACCAATTTCAATCACATTTAAATACGGAAGATTTTGTAGAAAATCGACACTTTTTACAAACCACAAATCTCCATTAGTAAAAAATAGTGCCATTTGGGAATTTGTAAATAAATGCTCCATTAAAAAAAGCAGAAACCAAAACCCCATTAATGAATGCAAGCGTCTAAACAAAAACTCACTCGGTACCTTTATACTCTGAATTGCCATGGCCATCTCCTTTAGCTCCTTTCGGGCATGATACATTAGGGTGCAAATATGTTAAAGAAAGATTTAGCATTATGCGTGGTCTCTTTGCATACTTCTTCTAGAGAAATGTTTTTTACATTTGCTATTGTTTCTGCAACTTCCAAAACGTTAGCGGGCTCGTTCATTTGTCCTCTCTTTGATTGGGGGGCAAGATAAGGCGCGTCTGTTTCGATAAGCAATCGATTTATAGGAAGAGATTTTATGACCTCGCGAAGATGGTCACTTTTTTTAAATGTGGCAATACCACTGATTGATATGTACCAGCCACGATCTATGGCAATTTGGGCTTGAGACAGATTTCCGGTAAAACAATGGAGCACTGCCTTGATATTTTGAGGGAATTTAAAGAGATCAGTAAAAGCATCATCACCGCGACAATGAATAACGACAGGTAGATTTACATCAATTGCAAGATCGAAGTACCGTTTTAGAAATTCCTTTTGAACATCGCGATTTGAATGTTCATAATGATAATCGAGTCCGACTTCTCCAATTGCAATGACTTCTTTTGCTCGAATCACTTTTTCAAAATAGGGAAAATTCTCTTCGCCTTCTTTTTCGACATCATGAGGTGTGGTAGAGACCGTATTAAAAATTTGATGAGGGTACTTTTTTTTCAATTCTAGCGCCCTTTCTAGCGTTATGCGATCCGTATTAATATTGATGATGTTAGCAACAGATGCTAGAGTAGCGCGCTCTATAATGCCATCAACATCAGGGTATAGTTCATCTGAAGTGATGTGAGCATGCGAATCGATCTTGACAAACGGCTCTTTTTTCATGTATCAATTAACCTATGATTATATTTGGTGCAAATGTCATATTTCAAGCTTATGCTGAATCAGATAGTTTTGGCAAACTGATTTTTATCTCTCTATTTGCTCTTTCTTTTGTGATTTGGTTTGTCTTGATTCAAAAAGCCCTTTTATTTCAAAAGTGTCGCAAAGCTGCGAGTAAGATGCAAGAAATGATTAGGCAAAAAAAATCTCAAGTACTTCAAGTCCCTATCAATGAACTTTCAGATAAAAACCCCTTTACGAGCATCTATTTTGCACTCAAAGAGAAAACTGTAGAGCTTTTAGAAAAAAATATTTTTTTTACTAAAAGGGAAAGTGTCTTTTTATCTGAAGCAGATATTAACCTCATCGAAGCCTTTACAATAAACACAATATGCAAAGAGTCTAAAAAGCTTGAAAAAAACCTTTTTATTTTATCTACAGCCGTTTCTCTTGCTCCATTCATAGGGATATTAGGAACTGTCTGGGGCATTTTAATCTGCCTTGCCGAAATGCAAAAGGGAGGCGCTGTCCATTCCAATACATTGATTTTATCCGGACTTTCAATGGCGCTAGCAACAACTGTCATTGGACTTGTGATTGCAATCCCAGCACTTATTGCACACAGCTACCTGAAAAACTCTCTTCGCGGCTTTCAAATAGAAATGGAAGACTTTAGCAATCTGCTTGTCTCAACAGTAGAATTGCAATATAGACAAGTATCCCCATGAAAAGACGTGTTTTATTTAGAGAGAATTCGGATGAGGCAGAATTAATTAACTTAACTCCTTTACTCGATGTTTTATTTTTAATTTTAGTGTTTTTTATTTTAATTGCCCCGCTTCTTGATTTTGATCGATTGCAACTTGCCGCTTCATCTGATAACAAACAAGAACTATCAGCTCTTAATGATAGCTCCCAAATCAAAATTTATGTGCAAAAAGACAATTCGCTTTGGCTTGGAACGCATTCTATTTCCTTTTCTGATCTAAAAATTGCACTCAGCCAATATTACTTAGGCAATCCACATGAAATTCCTCAACTTTATCAAGATAAAGACGCCTCTTTTGGAACCTATCAAAAAATTAAAAACCTCGTTGAATCTATTGGCTTTGAAGAGCTAGACGTGGTATTAAAAACAGAATGAAGAAAGTATCTCAAAAGACAAAAATCTGGACTCTAGTTACCTTTATTCACTGCATTTTTCTTATTTTTCTTTCAACCACAACTATTTCACAAAAGCCCCCTAAAAAAAAGCTCCTTATTGTCACAAAGCACATTACTCCAAAAGTCATCACGCAAAAGCCCATTTCTGCAAGTGACATTACAAAAGTAGAAAACAAAATAATAAAACCTCCTCCGGTAAAAAAAGCTGTTTTAAAATCTAAACCAAAACCTGCAGCAAAACCACTCCCAAAATCATCAAAGCAAGTATTAAAAAAAATCGACCAAAGGTTAACTAAACAGGTAGCTCAACCGCCTATTGTAAGTGAAAAACCTGCGTATTTAGAATCGGTATGTGGTATTTTTCAAAGCGCTTTAATTTTACCTGAAAAGGGACCTGTTAAACTAACAATAACAGTACAACCAAACGGTAAAATTAGCAAAATGGAAGTAGACGCTTTTGAAAGCAAAAAAAACTCTGACTATCTCTTGACCGTCTTGCCAACGCTTTGTCTTCCTCCTCCCGATAGGGAGGAAGACAAAACATTTACAGTTCTTTTTTGTAATGACTAATCCGAATTGTAAAGTCCTTTAAATTTGCTTCGATAGGTTTATCTGTCAGATACATCTTTTTCTTTGCAGCTATCTGCATCGGATCTGTAAAAACAGAGTCCTGCTTCGATAGCGCTAACGCTTCTGCAAATAAAAAGTGTCTCTTCCGCTAAACCTATCAATTCAAAATTAAGGAACTATACCAATCAAGAGTTTTCTTAAGACCATCTTCAAGTGTAGTTTGGGATTTCCAACCAAGTGCATTAATTTTATCGACATTAAGTAATTTTTTTGGAGTCCCATCTGGCTTAGATGAATCATATACTATTTCACCTTCAAAACCGGTAACGTTTTTGATAAGCATTGCTAGATCCGCTATAGAAATGTCTTTGCCTGTTCCAATATTTACTATCTCAACACCCTCGTAATGATTCATTAAAAAAACAAGGGCATTTGCTAGATCGTCAACATAAAGGAATTCTCGAAATGGAGTTCCTGTTCCCCAAATGGTGACACTACTCGCATTATTTTTTTTAGCTGAAACAAATTTAGAAAGAAGAGCCGGAAGAACATGTGAGTTTTGGAGATCAAAATTGTCATTAATGCCATAGAGATTTGTTGGCATGCATGAAATAAATTTTGCACCATATTGTTTGTTATAATATTCACATAATTTAAGGCCAGTAATTTTAGCAATCGCGTAGGCCTCATTTGATTTTTCAAGAGGTCCACTTAATAGATATTCCTCACAGATGGGCTGCTCGCAATCTCTTGGATATATGCAGGATGAACCAAGAAAAAGAAGTTTTTTTACTTGGTGCTTATAAGCTGCATGTATTACATTTGCAGAAATCATAAGGTTATTATAAATAAATTCTGCTGGAGAGCTCATATTGGCAACAATACCACCAACTTTTGCTGCAGCTAATATTACATACTCAGGTTTTTCTTCTTCAAAAAACGCGTCTACAGCCAACTGATTACACAAGTCTAATTCTCGTGAAGATCTAAAAATCACATTTGTATACCCATCCTTTTCAAGCTCTCGAAGAATTGCAGATCCAACAAGTCCATTATGTCCTGCGACATAAATTTTCGAGCTAAACTCCATTGCATACAATGATGAAATCATTGAAATCATAAAACAAAAACGTAAACAATTCATTTTTCACCTTTTTTTAAGCACCCTATATGATCGTATTTTAAAAATTTATCCATTGAAAGAACTATACAACCAAATAGAAAAATTGATAACATGAATTAAAAATTTACCCGCTAGACTGAGGAAAAGATGCATCGAATCCTTTTATTTATTACAATGATTAGCACACTACTTTGCGATGAAGTTATTGTTCATCTGGAAACAGATACAGGTGGCGTAACTAATGTGTATTTAGCTAGCATTAGACCAATTGCAACTCCGTATGAAGAGGCCGTTAACGAGACATTGCGAAATGATTTGTCATTGTATGACAAATTCCAATTATTAGAAATTAATGAATCTATGCAATTTACTGCGCACAATGAAGATCCATTAGTTGCTTTTCAAACAGCAACCTGGAGAAAATTGAATACCAGATTTGTCATTGTTCCAAAAATTGAAAAGAACACTCTGCAAATTCAAATATTTGATGTAAATACAGCAACTCTTAAAACGCTCTCCCCAATTGTTCTTACACAAAATATTTCTAAGGATTTGCATAACATTCATAAAGCCTCTGATTTAATTCATAAATTAGCTTTTGGCACACCAGGAATTGCTTCAAAACGCATTCTATATTCCTGTCAGATGAAAGGAGAAAATGAACAGCCGGACACATGGCGCTCTGATATTTGGGAAATGGATTATGACGGACGCAATCAAAAGCAAATCACTCAAGAAGAAAGCTATTGCATTACACCTGCATTTGTTCCAAATCCCCATCACCCAGAAAATTATGCATTTCTATATGTCACATACAAACAAGGACCACCACGCATATATATCTCTGCAAGAAATAGACTGAAAGGGGTTCCTCTAATTCCACTTAGAGGCAATCAACTTTTACCAACCTTATCCCTTACTCAAGATAAAATTGCATTTATCTCGGATGCAAGCGGTAGAGCGGACCTGTTTATACAACCTTACCATTCTGAAAAAGGAGCTATCGGCAAACCTTACCAACTATACTCATTTCCAAGTAGCGTGCAAGCTTCTCCTACATTTCATCCCGATGGTACAAAATTAGCTTTTGTTTCTGATAAAAATGGAACGCCAAAAATATACTTAATTGATGCTCACGACTCTGAAACTAATCGAAAGACACCTGAGCCTAAACTTCTTTCAAAAGCTACTCATGATAGCACATCACCTAGTTGGTCACCTGATGGGAAGAAAATTGCGTTTAGCGCAAAAATAAATGGAGTTCGGCAAATTTGGATTTATGATATAGAAAAAGGAGAGGAGAAACAATTAACTACTGGATTATGCGATAAGGAAAATCCCTCATGGGCTCCAGATAGTACGCATTTAGTTTATAATACAACCTCTCCCACACACGATATATATATGACCAGCCTGAATAACCCAACTCCCGTGCGCCTTACAAATGGTCCGGGAATTAAACATTATCCTGTATTTGAGCCATAAGGAAAAGAATGAAACAGTTTAAATTTATAAGTTTACTAGCCATTTCTTTAATGACAACAGGGTGTACTACATCACTTGCAACTCTGTGGGAGAATACAAAGACCGGCATTAGAGGAGCAACTTATGCAAGCAGAGCGCTTATTACAAAGGATCCAAGCTCAAGACTAGTCTCTTCGACAGCAGAATTTTTTGGATCATTAGAAGCTGAATTTATTCCGCTCTCTGATCAAGATATGCAGTCATTTACTTTATCCCAAGCAAAGGAAGTTCCAGGAATCCCAGGCGGTAAGATACCTGGCATTAATTCATTTCATGCACCTTCAAAAACATTAGCTGCAACATTTACTAAAATTTATTTTAACACAGATCAGCACACACCAAAAGACAAAGACAATCTTGCTGCAATTCATAGAATGGCGACATTCCTTAAAAAGCACCCCTCCGTTTATATATTTATTGAGGGACACACAGACGAAAGAGCTCCAGAAGCTTACAACCTTTCCCTTGGGACAAAGCGTAGCAACTGCGTAAGAAATCTTTTGATCAAGGAAGGTGTGAATCCTGAGCAATTATTTACTATCAGCTACGGAAAAGAGCGCCCTGAATCAATTGGTCATTCAGAAAAAACCTGGTCTAAAAATAGAAGAGTTGCGTTCAAACTTTATGATAGAGAAGGTAAATTGTGAGACGTCTATTATATCTACCTTTTTTATTCTCTATTGGATGTAGCACAATGGGGAGCGGCCCAAAATCTGATAAATATCAAATGGAAATGACCCTTCATAAAACAAGAGCTGATCTTGAGGAAGCAAAACACGATCTTCATTCACTCAAAATGGAATTCTCTATTTTAGATGGAAAAATGGTTAACCATGAAGACCAAATGGCTGCCCTTAAAAATGATACGTTTGATCTCCATCAAACTAAGCTTGAAAGCTGCCATGGTCAGATAGTTGGTCTAGAACGAAAATTTTCGATTTTGGAAACAAAACTCGAATCAGTTTCGGAGCAGTTGCAGAAATTTGCCTCAATGACAAATGAATTAACTAAAGCGCTAGCCCAAGGAAAAGAAAAGATTAATGAGCTTGAAAGATCTCTTGCAAAAGAGACTAAATCATCCTCTGATCTTGCTAAAAAAATGACGCTAGCTCTTGAGCAAAACGCCCATGGAACTGATTAGCAAAAAGGTTCAATATGTTAGGGATGTTGGATTCGGGTGTAGGTGGCCTCTCTGTGTGGAAGGAATTAAAAAGAATTTCTCCAAAAAGTGGCGTCCTATATTTTGCAGATAGCGCACGAGTTCCCTATGGGAATCTTACTAAAGAAAAAATATTTATTTATGCAAAGGAATCTATTGATCATTTAATTGATCTAGGGGCAACCTCTATAGCAATTGCATGTCATACAATTGCAACTAATGTAGGGCCATTACTAAAACACTCCACAAAAGTTCCTATTCTCGATATTGCTTCTCACTCCCTACCATTGCTTAAAAAATTTAATAACACAACACTTATAGGGACTAAAGCTACAGTTAATTCAGGTTATTATCAAAGAGCTCTTGGTGAAAAAATACAAGCAGCTTTTGCTTGCGGGGACTTAGTCCCTATGATCGAAAGTGGTGTTATTGATGTAGATATCGTAAAAGCCTCTTTAAAAGCAATTGATCCAAACTCAGAGGCACTTTTTTTAGCTTGCACCCATTTCCCTCTAATCAAGGAATTTATACACTCAATATTGCCAAATATGCTTCTTATCGATCCAGCAGAAAGCTTTGCAAGGGAAATACTTTGCTATACAAATGAAAAACCAGACGAGTTTTTTACAACCGGTGATCCTGCTCATTTTCATAGATCTGCGTCAAATTTCTGCCAAATGCAAAAAGTTCCTTCCCCTTTACTGATAAAATCTTTATACTCAACTCTACTTTCTTAATTATAGATGAGGCAAAAGCTTTTTATGAGTCAAAAAAAACGTATTTTATTAATTGAAGACGAAGAAGATATAGCAGCACTAATCAAGCTTCAAGCTGAAATCAGTGGTTATAAACTTCATGTAGAAGTAGATGGAATTAATGGATTTAGAGCGGTAGAAAGGGAAAAACCCGATCTAGTGGTGTTAGATCTTATGCTTCCTGGAATGAACGGATACGATCTTTGTAGGAAAATTAAGGCGACTTCAGAGCTAAGACACATCCCTATTATCATTCTTTCTGCGAAAAGCGAAGAGCTTGATGTCCTTCTTGGACTTGAACTCGGTGCTGATGACTATGTGGCTAAGCCCTTCTCACCTAAAATTTTAATTTCACGCATCAAAGCAGTATTACGTCGTGGAAAAGATAATGAGAAAACACCAAAAATCATTAACTTTGCAGAGTTTACTCTAGAAGTCGATCGTTATATCCTTCGTAAGAATGAGAAAACAATCGCTCTCACTCTCTCTGAGTTTGGCATACTAAAAAGACTTCTTCTCAATAAAGGCAAAGTCCTTACACGTAACCAACTTCTTGATGATATTCACAATGATGACGCGTTTGTTGTAGACCGCAATATTGACGTCCACGTTGCAGCACTCCGAAGGAAACTCGGACCCGGCTTTGAATGGATCGATACAGTTCGCGGCGTTGGCTACCGTTTCAAATTAAGCCTTACTGAAAACGAAGCTCCTGATGACTTTCTTGTTGAAGAGGAAGAAGAGATTTCATCACTTGTCTAAAAGAATTTATTATCCTTCGCTTACTACTAGCGAAGGATAATTCCGAAGCAGACGAATAGCAATTGGCTTAACTAGCCCGGCAAGTGTATAACTTAAAGTTTGAGCAACAATTAGATTTTGACTAAGAATCGTAGTTGCAATCATTGATATCATAAATATAAAACCTGTATATTGATCTGCTCTCTTAATCACCAAATGTGTTGAACGCGGCCCATTATTTAGAAAAATTCTATGGCATACAGAGTTGAGTGAAGATCCCGTATCTGAAATTGGCCTGTTTGGATAATAGGCAAAAACCTTCATAGCTAAAGCATGAAAACTTATTACAGCCCCCTTAAGAAAAAATGAAGAAGACAAAGCATACATTTTCATTGAAATCAGGGAAAAACTAACAATACCTACCACGGGAGATTTCCATGTTCCATACCCACATATTTTTGAAGGAATATAAAAAATATTACGAATCGGAGAAATATGTATGATACCCCCAGAAAACTCTCCTATTAGGAGAGCAAACCAATCCCACTGATTTGGACTCTTTAAAAGAAAATCTACTGCATATCGAGAAATAGTCACACAGTTTGTAAAATTGAACTCTCTTGGAGCAGTAAGTTCTGCAATACTCATGTCGGATATTCCCAATTATTTAATCTTTATAAGCATACTAGATTACTTAGTCAATTACCAGTAAATTATCCGACTACTATAAATAAAAACTTTAATGATTGTATTTTAATTACGAATATGTTTTTTATAAGGGATAAACAAATAATTATTTAAAAGGCGGGTTTTATGAAAAGGTCAATTACAATCCTAAGTGCCTTATTTATCATAACATCATGCTCGCATAAGAGTGACATTCCCACAAAACCAATAGATTCTAATTATTCTCAAAAACAAGGACTCTCCATTCCAGATGAAGACCTCCAATTACTCATGGAACATGGCCCCCAAATTTTGAAAAAAATTAAAGACCCAATGCCGATGAGTATCGATGATATTATTTCTATGCAACAATTAGGTTTTACATCGGACATCCTTATAAGAATCATCAATCACACAGGAAGCAAATTCGAATTGACAACAGCTGACGTGTTAAGACTGCAGGCAGAAGGGGTGCCATTCAAGGTAATTAATTATATGATAAGGACTTAAATGAATAGATATATTGCCATACCTCTTATTTGTTTAAGCTTTTTAAGCTGCGAAACTAAGGCTGGTACCGGAGCATTACTCGGTGGTGGTGGTGGAGCAATTATAGGTGGAGCACTAGGCGGCGGCACAGGAGCATTAATTGGAGCTGGCGCTGGAGCAGTTGGTGGTGCAATTATTGGAGCAACACTTGATGCCTCTGATAGAGACAAATTAAATGATAGCACAAGAAAGCGTTATGATAGCGGTGAGCCATTAACTGTAGACGATGTGATCGCGATGTATAAAGCCGGCATTTCGGAAGATAAAATCATTGGCGCAATAAATGGCAATGGAACCTATCAATTAACCTCTGATGATGTACGTAAATTAAAAAATGTAGGGGTCTCACAAAATGTAATTAAGTCGATGAGAGAAAACTCTATATATGACAGGTAAAAGAAAGAACAAAAAAATTTTGATTGAGATTATGTACGCTTTGGATAATTCTGTAATGAAAAACTTCAATTTTTGGGACTTTTGAAATGGCTACCTTTTACCAGACTCAAGCGACAGAAACGTATCCTATTCAAGAATATGCTGATAGCATTGAAAAAGAAGGTTCCCTTTTATTCTCTAAATTTAGACAACTTTTAAATTCGTATACCTTTTTTCATATCTCATTTTTTTTAATTGCGTTAGTAGAGGTAGCAATTCTCTCCATTTCGATTTTTAATTACAAAGAATCTGTAGCCTTTATTATCACTCTTGGAAGCCTAATACTTACACTATTTTCCTATTTTATTCTTGGATACTATTTCCAAGGTAAAAAAGGAGAGCAACTCCAAGAACTTAAAACGCAATTTTATCAAGCTTGTAGAAAACATATAATTCCAACACTGCCCGATGATGAAGTTCATCTCGCAATTGCTAAGTGCTCTTTTCAACTTAGCTCATCGATCGGACAAAAACGGATATATGCACTTTCATTACCCCCATTTGAATTTGTTAAAGATTTCCTCTTAAAAAGCAGATTTATATTTCATTACAAAGATGTCTTAATGTTTCAAGAGTTACTAATTCAACTATCTTTGGATGAGTATATTGAGGTTTTAAAATCAGAGCCAACTAATCTCGCAATCCACACCTCATTAGCAAATGTCTATATGATGTTATCAAAAATTTATCAAAGAGTACCTGAACTTTCATCCTATCTCTCAGATAGAATTTTTAAAAAATTAGGACTCGAAGAGAAAGTTGAGCTGGCAATTAAAAGTGCGATTGAAGAGCTTAAGATTTTAGATGATCTTGCGCCTAATGATCCCTGGACTCATGCCCAACTAGCATGCTCTTATCATCAATTAGAAAGATGGGATGAGGAACTCTGTGAATATGAGATTTTGGCAAGACTCCGCGCAAAAGACAAAGAAATTTTGCTCCGTTTAGGAATTTTATATTTTAAACTCGGGAAAACAGCAAAAGGCCTTCTTACTTACGAATCCCTCCGCAAAATCGATGCACAATACGGTGGCCACTTAATCTCCCACTACAGCCGCCTATCCCTCACCACCTAATAATAAGAACTCACCGCAGAGCCGCAGAGATCGCAGAGGACAAGAGAGGCGTCTTTCTTTTTTTTTCTTCTTCTCTGTGACCTCTGCTTTCTCGGCGTCTCTGCGGTGAATCTTTCCTTTTTAGGGCATCAATTTAAAATTTCATTTGTTCTATAAGAAAGGACTTGTATAATCACTTTAAAAAATTATTGGTGAGGATATGTCTTTTTTTGATTCAAAAATTCGCTTTATACTAAGTGTTGCATCTTTAACTTTGGTGTCTCAATTGCAGACTCCTTTAAATGGAGCTCAAACAACCTATTCTGTAGATGATAAAGAAGAGGCATTCCTTGTTAGAAGGATTGCTGAATTCTGGAAAGACCAAGATTACAACGTTGTGAAAGCACAAATTATTAGTTTTTTGGAAAAACATCCAAAAAGCAAGATCTGTGATCATCTTCGCGGCGTCCTAGCTGACCTCTATCTTCAAGAAAATGCATATGAAGATGCGCTTTCACTTTATAGTCAAATTCAGACAAATGCGATTCTTGAAAAAATTGTACTCAATAAGCTTCAGTGCATGTATGAACTCAATCTTTTTGATTCGATGATTCAATCTGGAACCCCCTTTCTTACAAAATCTATTCCTGAACTTGAAGTAAGAAAGGATGAATTTCGCTTTCTTATGGCGGAAGCATATTTTAGAAGTAGCATTTCAAACGAAAATAGTGCGAAAAAACTAGAGTCTTTCACTAAAGCCGAACCTCTTTATGAGGGAATTATCAATTCTTCCTTCAATGATCCCGCAATGTTTGCTCTCGCTGAAATTTATAAGACCAAAAATAACCATCCCAAAGCAGCAGCTATCTATCTAGAGCTTGCAAATCGCCATGCGGATAAAAAAGAAGATCTTTTATTTCATGCAGCTCTTTCCGAAGCAGAATTTGATCGAACTGCCGCAATCTCTACTTTTGGTGAAATTATTGCAAGAAATGGCTCAAAAGCTAAGGATGCTTCGCTAAATCGCTTAATATTGCTCTTCCAAGACGATCGTTTTGATGATGTAATTGCAACTTATCCAAAAATGATTCAAGGTGTTGCAGGCGAAAAAGAGTCTGTAATTAACTACATGATTGGACGAAGCTATTTTGCAAAGGAAGATTATGATAATTCATCTACCTGGCTAAAAAAATATATTCTTTCCTCTGTTGATCCAACATTAGAGTTAAGAAACGCACTCTTAATGCAGCTCAATTCTGCGCAGGCATTAAAAAATGAAGTTCTTTATCACGAAACAATGACACTACTACAAACAGTATTTCCAAAGGATGCAGAACTTCCACAAGCACTATTTGTTCATGCAATGATGCTTAAAGATCAAAAGGACTTTAAAGGTGCTGAAGCAAAATTAGATGATATCATTCAAAATCATCCAAATTTTGATAGTCCTGAGTCTTTATTGCTTGAGTATAGCATTATCACTCACAACAATGAAAATTTTGAGAGATCACGCGATACTCTTTCTCAATTTTTAAAGAAATTTCCAGATAGTTCATTTGCTCCTTCTGCTTGGAAGTATTTTCTATCAAGTGGCCTTGGTCTTCTTAAGCAAAAAGAAGCTGGAGAGAATGTTCTGTATTCCAGAGAACAATTCTATGATGACTTAAAGAAAATTCTTGCTCAGAAAGATACTTTATCCCCTTCTGAAAAACAAGAGTGCTTATTTTTACAGGGTAAAATGGGTTATGAGTTAGCAAAGTACAATGAAGCACTCACAACTCTACATACTTACCTTACTACTTATGATGGAGATGCAACTTTACCTGAAGCGCATTTACTTACAGCGCTTTGTCACAATAAACTAAAGGGAGATTCAAAGCTATTCTGTGAGCATGCCGAAGCTGCTCTTAAGGGAAATCCGAATCTTACAAATAAATCTTCCATTCACCTTGAACTATATAATGTATATCTAGCAACAATTGCTGGATCCAAATCAGGAGGAGCGCATAACGAGCTTTATGATCTTGCTGCAGAACATCTATACCAAGCTCTACAAGCTAATGATCTTTCCTTAAAATTAGAAAACAAACTTTGGCTTGCAAATTACTACTATGATAAAGCTGTAACTTTACCTCAAGTATATGAGTTAGATGGAACACTTCCAGCATCAGAAATGCAACCAGTTTATTCTCGCTCAAGGTCAATTTTAGAAAGCATTCTTACAAAAGAGAGCTCCTCACAATTGATCAATGTAGATAAGGATCACACTTATCTTGAGTGGGAAGTTCTTAAGCTAGCAAATCTTTCTGGCCGTGAAGGTCATTTAGATAAAAAGATTGAATTACTCAGAGGTCTTATTGAAGAGCAAACGGCTCATCCTGAATGGAACTGGAAGCTTCAAAAAGAAGCTCTCTTAGAACTTGCTAAGTCTTATGACCTTACAAAGCAATACGAAAACTCATTTGATACCTATAAATTTATTGTGGATCACTTTAAGAATGAATCATCTTTTGCATCTGAGTATGCAACACTGCACGCTGCAAGGCTGAAGTTTGCAACTTTAAAAAGTGATCAGAAAAAAGAAGATCATCCTGAAGTTCTAAAAATTTTAGGTGATCTTAAAGAACTTCAAATTAGAAAATCACCTGCTTCAGAGCCGCTTCATCTAGAATCTGCTTTAGAATACGCTTGGATTAGGGCGCAAGTTGCGAATGAAAATGACAGAGCGTTTAGATACCTATTTTTCCTCAATCGTATTAAAGAGGATTTTAATGATCTAGACGATCCGATGGTTGTTAGTTATCAAAAAGGACTAAAAGAAAACCCTGAGAAAGCAAAACTTTATGCTGCATACAATCAATTTTTGGATGCTGAAATAGAGCGTTGCAATGCAATATTTGCATTAAAAGAAGGAAAGACTGCAGAAGCTGAGACATGCAGTGAAATTGCTAAAAAAATCCTTTGGTCATTTATGAAAGAGTCTGAATCTTCCTACTATTTGAAGATTCGATCAGAGGAAAGTTTAAGTGCATTAAAAAAATCAAAAATCACTTAATCGCGAGTAACATTTGAAGCAGTTTTGTTACATTACTATTCTTTGCGCATCTCTAACAGCTAGGGGTCTTGATCTAATCGATGAAGACCTCTTAAGCTTACGAGTGTCTGTGCCCGTAGATAATCTTGTTACACAATTTAATTTCTTTACCTATCAAAGAGCTCCCAATTCTGAAGTTAAGCAGTTCTCCTACCCTTCATTTAAACTAAATCCTCCCAAAATTGAAGTGATGAAAATGGAAGCGCACTTAACCCCACTAGCTTCATTTTTAGACCAAAACAAAACCTCTTTTACCTATTTATCAGATCACTCTCGTATAAAATTCACTCTTCCTTTCAGTAATTCTTTTTCCTACTCTCTACCGATTTCTAACATTAAATCTTTGCATTTTCATTCATTACCATCTAATGATAAAAAAAATTCTCTCATTTTTGAAGGAGAACTTGAATTTACAATCACTCCACCAAGCTGCAATTTAACTTATTTTAAATGTGGACCTTCCCCAGTTGATCGAAAAATAATCCACAAATTATCAGAAATACATTGGCTGTATAAAAGCCCCGTAGAGACCCTAATATATTCAAAAAAGTTAAATAGTGTTTCTCCTGTGTTAAATGACTACTTTCCTGAATGCTTACTAGACCCATTAGAATTTATCACGCCGAACAGTAAAAATAAGTCATCGAGCGCTAAACCTGTACTGAAAAAGCAACTTTCCCTTCCTGAGCCAGTGAAAGTTTTAACAAAACTTGATTTAACCAATTCCAACTATCATTTCACTGACAATTTTACCTATTCACAAAATTCTGTATCTTTTTTTTTATCTCCACCCACTCTATTAGCTAAACCACATTTCCCTTTTCTGTATGCAATGGAGCTTCCAATTGTAAAAGCAAATTCTCCATCCATTGCAAACATCACAGACCATTCCCCACGGATGAAAAGATCCCCTACATCTAATTTAGCAATATATACATACAATTCAAATTTGATTTCCGATATCCAAATTCATACTGAATACTTTGAAAAATCCCTTTATCTTTTTAACTGTATGCCGCGAAAGTTGCACTACAAATGCAGCGAGATCCCCCCTTTAAAAATTGCTCAGAAGCCACTAATTTTTAGAGCGTATTCTTCAAAAATCATATCACCGCAGATTCATTCCTATACTTTTACAACAAGGCCACATCAGGAGCTATCCCCGTCTATAATTGGAATCAATTCAACTTATCAATTCTCTAAAAAACTGCTATCACCAAAATTAGAGAAAAGGTCATCTAAAGAAACATTCCCTTCCTATGCAATTCCCCCTATTGCATTTTCCGTTTCCTCTTTTCCCTTAGTTATCGAAAAAGAGCCTACCACCTACTTATCTGTATTAAAAATCCCATCTCCTCTAACAAAAGAGCGTAGCCTCAAAAATCCTTATCAAATATCAAATCCCTTACCGAAAAAAAATAGTACTGAAGCGCTATATACTAACTCAAATCGAATTGATTTAACTAAAATCGAGCTGAATTATTCATGTGTAATCCCCACAGCACATATTGAAAAAATAGCAATTCATCTAAAACCTTCAACTTTGCCTTCAAAATCAAAATCTCAATTATATCGTGCCTATATTGCTTGGAATTTTCCTAAATTACCAAAAGCAAATCTTTCCTCACTACCTCTTCCAAAAGACTTGCCATTTGCCGTTTCAAAAGAGAATTCAAATTTGAATTCATTTAAGGCTATGAGTAGAGTTTGTCTAACTCTTCAATCTATGAACCACACTTCCAAACTTCAGGCAGAGCCTAATAAAATAGCTAAAACTCAGTTGCAAACAATTATCCCTCCCGTAGCAGCAAAGAGTTTTATTCCTTATAATTTAAAAGATAACACCTTAGATATTCTTTTTGCTCTCTATGCAGATAAAGCGCCTTCATTTAAACAAACAATCTTTAATAATCCGGAAATTATTATAGCTGCTTTTCAGGAAAACATAACAGAAAAGGAAATAGCCCCCTCATTAACAACTACATGCTCTTTTGACTTTCCATTAAAATTAACGTATCAAATTCCACTCATTCAAAGCTCTGCCGCTTTTAAGGAATTCGTGAATAAGGAATTTGTCCTCTTAGATTCACGCATCCCCCCAAAAGAAGGAGTATTTCCAGAAACTCAATTCTTAAGTGCTGGGATTGCATCTACATCTATGAATGTCGATACATTGGAGCCTAACTTTAGAGTTTATACAGCAGAAACTGCACCTATTATTGTTACAAACGATGTATCGATAACACCACCAAGAATACCCTGCTCCTCAATTATTGATATCCCCTTAATGGCTACATTGTTAATACCTCCAATTCCCTTCAATGATCTCTGCGTACCTCTTCATTCAATTACCGAATTTTCGAGTTTTGCATTTATTAAGGAAGAAGCATTAATGCAAAATCGAAGATCAAGATATACTTTTGAAAGCCTTGCTGAATTGCCCTCTCTAGAGTTTCTACAAACCTATTCGCTATCAGATGAATATAAAGTAGACGCACATATCCTCGCAAAAATGGACAGAAAAGGGTATGCTTTCTCTCTACAAATTTCCCCCTATGACAAGGGCATTACTCCATCTATACCGAACCATGTCTACTTTATTCTTGATAAAAGCACTACAATTGAAAACCACCGCTTTGAAGCCTTTAAAAATGGTTTAATACAATCAATTAACCATCTAGGTAATGACACATCATTTAATATCATCACGTTTGATCAAAACTATGAGAGGATTAGTTTAAATGACTTAGCCCCCACAAAGTCATCAATTCAATATGTAAAAAAATGCCTTGAAAAAGTGTCACAGAAATCAACTTCTTCCTTTTCTGCACTCATCTCGGCACTTGAAGACATTCAAAAGCAAGCAGCCACACTTGATGAGCCTCACACAGTTATCCTTCTTACAAATGGTCATTTCTTAAAAAATTTCCGTATCAACCGAGAATCACTTTACAAAATATTCCATACCCCTAGCGATAATTTCTCCATCTTTACAGCAGCTATTAGCGATAATAACAACAGTTTTATGCTTGAATCACTTGCAAAACTCGGTAGAGGTGAATTTCTCTACTCACAAACTCATTCCGCCTTTCCGAGAAAACTTTCCCTTCTCATGAAACGACTCCAAAAACCCATAGCAACAGACCTTTCCATCTACTCCGTAGATCCAGATCAAAAAATCCATTTTGCTCAAAACCCTCATTCGTCACCGCTCCTTTTCGCAAACAAACCCTACACCATTTATGGCACTACCGAAAAACTTGAAAACATTCAAGTGATTATCCAGGCAAAATCAGGTGGAAAATGGATCAATATTGTCAAAAAAATCGATCTTTCTAAAGCTGAAAAAGGAAAAGCAATTGATAAAGAACTCGCATCCAGACAAGCGCTCACTCACCTCATGAACTTTATCTTCACAAATGATCAAACAGAACTCCTACAAGCTAAGGAAATTATAAAACCATTCGATCTCAAATGGCCCATCAGCTAAATAACAATATTAGAGATTTAAAAGGAAACTCCTATCTCCAACAGATTTACTTAACTCATAAATTATGAATATGTTAAAATCATTTGATATTAAATTCACACTATTAGAAAAAGAGTACTTCAGCTTATAAAGAATTAATTTGAACCCAACTAACTACAAAATATTTGTCGCAGTAATTTAACTATAGAGGTCTTTATGCATGAAATCTGCCTAAGCAAGGAATATTTAACGGATCACACTAACCCACCAGAAGATTTAGCACCCTATTTTGATAGTCTAGTAATAGGTTCTGAATGTGCCTTGGATGTTAATAAAATTATTGATATTGCAGAGCTTGCACTTCGAAGTGCATTTTTCGCCTCTTATCTTTATTTAGACAAAAGAACTGAAAGTGACCGAGCATATTTACAAGCTGGTCTTACAGGCTTAAGCGAGCAAAATATATACTTCTCAATATTTGCAGAACACACCCCCATGACATATTTGACATCAGACGATGTTCTTAGAGCTTGTTTAGTATAGTAATTTAAAGTGAAAATTTCATATTGATTAAAAGATTGCTTTAAATTTTTATAAACTGAATGTGGCGCTGAAGCAGGACCTTGTTTTTACAAGTCCGATGCAAGCGGATAAAAAGATAAAGATGATCTTGACACAAATGTGAAATTTAAATTTTAAATGACTATATAATTAGTTACATGATTGAACATCCATTATCGCCGCCATCCGAACTAAGTTCAGACTCACAATTAGCAAGTCTTCGTTCTGCAGAATGCAATCTTGATTCAACTGATCTTACAGTCTCTTCAAGAATAGTTACCCTTCCTTCAAGAGCGTCAACACGAGCTCTTTCCTTCTCTAGGTCAGCAATAGTCCGGGTAAGGCAATTTCTTAATCCAATGATAATCTCTTCATAAATCTCTTGAATGCTTGCAAGAGCTTCTGTCCATCTCACTTCACCTGCAGCCAAAGACACTTTTATTGCACCTACATGTTCCGCTGTGCGCTCTTCAGTGGTTCGTATAACTACCTTAAAGCGCTCCTCTTCGCGCAGAAGAGTTACAAGCTTTCGTTCTTCACACTCGAGCTCAAGCGCTCTGTCTGTTAAATCAATATAGAGGCGCCGGGCCTTATTTTGAGAAAGTGCTAGCACTTCATTTTTATCTAATAAGCCTTCGCACTTTTCAAATTCAATACCTTCGCTCTCAAATAGATCTCTTTGCCAATCTATTAATTCACAAGCAAATGCATTCTCTACCCCCCTTTCAAGTTCAGCATCCTCATCAAAAGGGGAAAAGCCATCAAAAAGGTATTGAATGTGATTAAACATCCAGCTTTCCCAAACTTTACCATTTGCCATTATAGGACGCTCCAAAGGAGCATGATCTATCGGATTAATAGCAAACCTTCGAAACTCATGAACTCTAGCAGCCAGTAGACCAAGAAAATCCTCTGTTTCCCTGCTTTCGATAATGAGCTGATACACCTCTCCATACCATTTTGCACACTTAAGCGATAGACTATCAGTAACGACTAAAGGACTCTCTAAAAGATCTAAAAAATAATCAAGTCTTTCAGTCCGCGTAAGCGCACCTCTTAAATGCAAAGAATGAACAGGTGGCCGAGCTACAGATGATGCAGTGGCTGTTACAGTTGCTGAAACTTCTGAAAGACGCATCATAAAAATTCCTTTTAGTATAATTTCATCTCTTCACGCAGGTGATATAAATACTCTTCACATTGCTTATTAAAATGAGCTCGTTTTTCTTCCGTAAAACCAAAATAATCACAATAGATACGAGCAACCTCTTTTACTGTTGAGGCCACATTTTTAAGTGTTGTTTCAACGGCAGCACCTAATCGCTCACTTGCATGAAGTATAAGCTCTACAGTAGAGGCTGAGCTAGCAAGAGTTGGTCCTTCATATGCTGATGCTAATTTCCAAGCCTCATGCTGATCGGGAGTAAAAACCGTTATCTCTTTAAATCTAGGCAAAACATGTTTTGCGCCTGTTCCTAAAAGCATGGAAGCTGCAAGAGGAACTGCGAGTGGAACTTCAAGCGCAGCCCCACATGATAATTCTACAAAGCCAAGGCACTCAGAGACAGCTTGAGTAACAAGGCCATCCATAATATCCTCCGAACCTAAAAATGTGCATGCACGAGAAAATGCAGAGTTTTTTAAATTGGGGATAAAATACGTTGCCACTTTATGAGCCTGCTTAATAGTTTTTATCTCTTGCTTTGGCATCACATCTGCAAACGCAGCCTCCATAATTGCTGATTCAAAATGTCCCCTTGAGCTTTTTACAGTCATAGCTTGAAAAAAAGTTTCTTCACCTTTTAGCAGAGCTTGCTGCCTTTCAAATACCCTTTGACTTTTTTCAGCCGATACAAGAATCCTACTCAGATGTCTTGTTAATCCTGAAGTAACTTTTACCCATTCTTCACAAGAAACTGCTCTATCTCGCAAACTATGCACTAATACAAGTATTTCACTTTTTTTCTGGCGGAATTCTAACTGAACTCTTTCTTTGATTCTTGGATCTATGTCCATAAGATTAAGTTCTTCTTCCATCTTATCCCATTGCAGGACATAAGTGTCATCATATGTAACTGGTTTTGAATCAATCAGTGCTGTCATCGAAAATTTCCTTTGAATAATTATATTTCTGTTCCGTACATAGCGGCTTCATAAATCGCCTCTATGTGAGCATCTGAATAATGCTTCCGATCCAAATGGCTAACAGCTTCCTCAGTTTTGCTTAGTATTTTCTGCGCCTTTTCAAATTGGGCATGCTCATCTTTTGCAGTGGTTACAATATTTCGTAAAGCTAATGTTAAATCGGAAACTTGGACTAACCAAACATCAAAAGGCATGTATTCACGCATACTAGTAATTAGTTCGAAAGCTTCAGCTCTGCATAATCTAAATGCGCTCATAGCAACAAGTTTGCTATGACTGAGAGATTTGAGTCCTAACGTCATATCTTTAGCATCTTCAGTAAGTTCTTTCTCAAGCGCATCCCACTCAGATATATATAATGATTCTGTATCTAAAAACCTATTATCAATAGTGTCCATTTTGATTCCTTATCTTAAAAATACATTTTTAGACCAATAACAGTACCGCCGCCAGCAACACTTGCAATCATCAAGCCTGTTGCATGCGAGGCTACAGCTTTCCCGACAATTTCTGCTACTTGACCCCAGAGATTATCCTCTGCCTTGGCTTTTCTCTCTTCAATTGCTTTTTCTACGGATGAGATTCTTTCTTCTAAAAGCGCTGCCGCTTTTTCCGATTCAGTCACCCCTTTCCAGATATCATCAACTCTAGTATCAAGACTTTCAAGACGCGCTTTTAGTTCAGCAGTACGATCACTCCACGCAGTTTCTTCAATGGCTAATTCGGCTTTAAGTGCTTCACCGCGCTCTTTTACAGCTTCACCTCTTGCAAGTTCTAAGCGCTCCCTTTCTTCTATTCTTGAGTCAATTGCCCCTAAAGACGCATCTACAAAACTTCTAGTTTCTGCAATGATTGCGGCTTTTGCCTCTTCTTTTACAGCCATCTCAACAAGCACTTGTCTTTCTCTTTCGCGAACAATTAGCCGCATTTTTTCTAAGCGCTCGGCTTTAAGAAGAGTTGTCGGTAAAGTTGGTAATCTATTCTCTAATTTTAACTGTTTATATTTTGCGGAAATTTCGGTAGGCGGCACAACTCTGATGTGGTGTTTTTTGAGCCACTGAAGCGCTCCTTCTGCAATAAGGTGACGATCAATCACAAAGAGTCTCTCAGAGTCATGCTTTACAGGAGATCGACCCTTTCTAAATTCAGTCTGATCACTTAGCCTGCAAAAAAGGTCTCTTTCTCCATAGACATACTCGTCATTGCCAAGATACGATCTTTTTTCTACGCCTTGTAAGATGTCCTGCAATTCTCCTTCAAATAATACAATACGTTCTTCTAGACGATCTTTTACTTTAAGCGCCTCAACAAAACGTTTGTGCCAAAAATCAATTCGCTTTGTCAAACGATCTGTGAACGGCATTTTTAATAACTCATTAAAAACAGTTAGCTCTGCTCGTATTTTTGTTCTAAGTGTGTGTTCAACAAAATGTGGTCTATTTAGTGCTACAGTGGCTTCCATAAGCTGCTCCTATTTGCCTTATAACATCCACAACAGGTGTTTCAGAAGGAGTTCTCTTAAGCTTCACATCAAGCTCTCCTAAAGTCTTTGATAGATCAGCTTTTAGCACTTGATTGATCCGAATGAGTCTCTTACCCTCTTCAATATGCGCTTCACATTTTTGACTTTGTTCCATCAAATCCTTATAAGTAAGTTTTGATGCTTCTATGCGCCGTCTTGCAGGTTCACTAATATCCGGAGCGCTCTCCATTTCAAATACAACCGCTTCTCCATCTTCACTTCTTTGCGCAAAGGCTCGTTCAACTACGCTTTGCACTCTCAAAGTTCTTGCCTCAAAATCAGATAAAGCTCTCGCCTTTAATGCAGCTTCAATCTTATCATCGGTCATGCCCATTTCATGCAATTCTATATATCGAAAAAAACCATCAACTCCCTTAAGTGAATCAGCCATCAGTACCTAATCACAACTAGAGCTTTCTCAGCTCTATCTAATGCCGGTGCTAGCCTTTTTTCAATTCCCTCTAATTGCTTGCCCGCTTCTGTTAATCTTTTAGCAGCGCCAGCAAACGCCTCTGTAACGGCAATCTCATCATCATTAAGAACTTCAAATCTCTTAGTAGTCTCTTCTATAGCCCCAAGCCGGTCCCTATGAAATTCTCTTGATTCCTCCATAACACTTTCTATTCCAGTCTCCATGCGCCTTGTTAGACCAACAGCTGCAGCCACTAAGACCTGTCGCCCCTCTAAAAAACCCTCTTCTGTTCCCTCAACCCGTGCAATCAAAGCGCGTCGTTTTCTATCAATTGCTTCCGCCCTTGCCACATCTGCGCCAAGCGAAATCAAAGTTTCTTCCCATTCAAAAAGCTTATCTTGAAGCCTCTCTCCCCACCGCTCAATTGCCGGGCGTACACCATATAAAACAATAACACCAAGCACTAAATTCAGATCACTATCTAATCTTACCATTCCACTTGCAATAGCTTGCCGTTCACTATCATTAAACAAATCAGACATAACCATTTCATCCAGCACTCTTTTCTCTGAACTACCCTCTAAGCGAACTGTAGGTAAAGCTACTTCAATTTTTGTGATTGTTACAGTAGTCATTCTTTCTCTTTATTTTTTTGTAAGAACATATCATTTAATACAAATTAAACAAAAAAGGTTAATAATATACAACGCCGCCAATGCTACAATCACCATAATTTACGCTATGACTATGTCTTCCTAAATCATGACGCAAACTCCCTATCTGCGCGCTCAACGCTGCAATTTTTTCATCCAATATTTTTTGGATTTTTTCTAATTCAGATGCAAGCGCTATTCTTGCAAGGCCTTCAACTTGCTGCGTATCAACAACTGCTTTTATCGATACCGTCTGAACATGATCTGAAGCTGAAAGAGCTGCAATATCTCTTCTAGTAGAGGCCTCATTAGTCATCACAAGCGATTCAAGAGCTCCCAACCTAACTATTATTGCTGCATTAGATTCCATCATTACTTTCAAAACATCTTCAAAACGACTCTCACTAGCAGACCTTGCGAGAGAAACTCTTGATCTTGACGCTGATCTTGCACTATCAACTGATGTTACTACTACTGTTGCTTCCATATATTTCCATTTTTTTAATTGAATTCGCTATATCTAATCTTTTAGAGGAAGATTAGATTGCGGGAGAGTCCTACCACCCGACTCATGATAACCTGGAGCTGCAGGAATATGATAATGTTGATTAAATATAGCTTGAAGCTGAGCGATGATTTTGTGAATATTTAAAACTTCAAGATTGATTTGCTTTTCAAGCTGTGCGATCCGTTCTGTTGTTTGGCGCTCACGAATTGCAATCGATTCTTTCAATCCGAAAATTTCCAATCTATGTTCTTCTTTGAGAGCTTGTATATCACGAGTTATTGATACCTCGTGCGCAATCATTCGGGTTTCAATAACTCCTAATTGAACAGTTAATTTTGACATAGCCTCCGTCATCAAATGAAGATGCGCTACGAACCGACTCTCCACAGAAGCCCTTGCGGAACCGACTCTTTCTCTAGACACTGATCTTGCTTTCTCAACAGTGCTTGTCGCTTGCATCACTTTTGTAGGTAATGCTTGAATCATAGATTTATTCCTGGATTAAATAGTTGCAGAGAAAATATTAACAGACTGCAAACCATTAAAGCAATTCAAACTAAGAATAGTATACCAAACGAAATTCAAAAATGGGGAGTTTTTCGAAGTTGGCACCTCAGGTTTAAATTAGACGCAGCTAGTGCCGAGGCCGCGTCCTATTGGACACTAAAAGGGGCCCGCGTTAAAAAAACTTTCAACAGAAAGTTTTTAGAGGAAGATGAGGCAAATTTAAAAATGAGGATGTCGGCAATGAAAAAACCAATTTTTGAGTTGCGTTCGGTATACCTAAAGATTGCTATAAATATTTGTCCAAATAGCTCGAAGTGAATTGTTATGGGTAATAGAAAGCCTTACTTTTAGATATTCGGCTCTATCTTGATCTGCTAATCCATAGATACTAAAACTTAAAGAAAGGATCAAGTCAACTATGGTTCTAAAAAAAAGCTCTGTAATTTGAAAGAATAAAACCCAAAGACGTTTATTTAAGCGTGTTGAGGAGGTGAATGGAGTGTCATTAATTAAAGGAGGAAAAAGTATTAGAACGGTTTTATCAGTTAATATGATCTTGTTTAAAGGGATTTGCTTAAGTGAATGAAAGGATTTCTGAAGAGCTTTTTCAATATGGTTTAATTTAGCAAGGCTGAGTAATGGTAGAGCTGTCTTTGTGTCAGAATCTTCTGAATCTTCTATATTCAGGCGAATGGTAACAAAATCATGTTGCATATCTATTATATTACACTGCTTCTAGCAATAGCATAGTATGAGAGAAAAGTATTAAGCGGCAGATAGGCTGCATGTTCAGTCGACCCTCTAAATACTGAGTTTAAATTGATAGGAATTTCATCTATTGAAACATAGATTGCACTTGGATTAGGGCAAGTAAATGGCTCAGAAAATTCAAGAATACTTATCAATCAGTCATCTCCATCAATTTTATTTGGCTTTTTTATAGAATCTAAATATTTGATCATTCATCTTTAAAGTTTCCACAAGGCGCAGACTCCACTCTCAGTTCTTCCATGATATTTAATGTTATGAACATGATTATTAAATCCAATAAAAAACTTATAATGCCATCCGCCAAGAAACGAATCGCTACCATCTTCAGCTTGTTCAACACAACCTATTGATGGACTAAAATGAGGGAATCTATCACTTGTACAAATCCATTCTCCTGAATCAATATAATGCATAAATATCACAATAGAAGCAGATAATAAATCTGGCAATTGATATGGAATTTGGGTAGTGTTGGAGAGCCAACTAATAAGGCCTTGTTTCTCATCATAACTTCTTTCATAACTTGCAGGAAGAATATTTTTAGTCATAAGGATCCAATGAGTGCTAGTTACACTCATATCTACAACATCTCCTAAATCCTCTCGTAAAGCCCCTCTTTTTGCCGATTTGTTACTATATCCTGTAGCATGCTCTGAAGCTTTTTGGGCCCTCGCAAGCTGATTAAGTAATTCTATTGTCAAAGACTCTCCGTTGATTGTCTTAGGAATAAGTGTCAGCACATGTGTATCTTTTATCTTTTTATTAGGCCAAATCGGACAAGGAGCATTAATAACACCAATGATATTAGAGGGGAGCGGCGGCACTTCTCCAATTTCTCCAAAATATTTTTCCCATTCTTGTTTACCAAAAAAACTGATATTTCTCTTCAATACAGCATCTGACGTTGCAGATATAAAATAATCTTTACTAACTTGACGACAACGTCTGAGAGATGTTTCATCTAAAAATGAAAAGACACTACTATAACCTGAACTTAACCATAACAACTTATTATCAGATCTATGCATGTCAAAACTTGCTTGTTGTTCGATTTCTTCTTTCTGAATAAATAGACTTTTTACTCCATCATGAATTCTAGATCCAATTTCATTTCCAGAGCCATTCATAATGGGAATACCTATCCGAAAATAGTCTCCCTTCTTTTTCAAAAGTTTTTTTATAGTTTTAGAAGAGCGGGCATTCATATACCCCAAAGTGATAATAATAGCCAAAGCCCCGAAAATCACTCGTCCAAAGCGCTTTAAGCATGAAAAATAGCGCGTTGCTTTTGAAGTTACAAAAAAAAGAGGGCCTAAATAATTGTGATCTGGAACCTCTCCTTTATCATTAACAATCAAACCAATACCCTTTCCAGTAAGACGCGCTGAACTCCAATTCCTTCCAAAATGCTCACGGATATATTGCCAATCAGGGATCCCTTGGGCTATTATTGAGGCAATTTCAGATTCCCGAATAGGAACTATCCCCGGGGGTGGCATATACGAAGTGTTATTAAAAATTTTAAACCCAGGCATACATAATCTTTTTTTATCACAATTATAACATAATTGGTTGCTTACAGTCCATGGCGTTTTAATATGGCTCTGCTTCCTAATTCAAAAGCAGCATCCAAAAGATCTGCATAACAATTTTTTAATACCACATCATTTCCAAATGTAGGAATTCTACCTAAATCAGCATACAGAAGTTCAATATCCATACCACACATCTCTTTATATACTAATCGCGTTTCAAAACTTGGGTTTTTCTTCGTCATAAATTCCCATCTTGGAATCTCTCTCAGTATAACATTGTATTGATTATATTATTAGCAAGACTTACACTATCTTAATGAAAATATCACATGGAATGCTTATTTGTGCTCTCGCAATTTTTTGTATTGCCGGTGCCCATATTAATGCAAGCGCACAAAATTATGAGGAGAATCAAGTTATGTCATCTATCACAGCCGTTGATGTATGCGAAATGGGCCCTATTTATGATGAAGCTGCTGGTTACAAGTATTCGCTACCTCAAAGCGTATTGGAGGGGTTTTTATCGGGGAAAGCATTTGATCATCCTAAAGTCTATTCTGCAGACGAAAGCGTAAGATTACATGATGATATCAATGAGATCTATCAAGCAATTCTTGCAAGAGGTCCTGAAAAAGATAATCTTGCAGTGATGACAGCGGGCGCGCCCGGATCTGGAAAAACATTTATGATGCGCCAAATTTTGGCAGAATCTAGAAGTGTTGGCACAGATTATGCTTATGTTTGCCCAGATGATGTTTGCTTGAAGTCTCAAAGCAGAACTTATGGTGCGGATATTGTAAGCAGTGGTGATTCTAAAGAGGCAAGGCTTGCTGCATACAACAAATGGAGACCCGGATCAAATGCTGCAACTCATCTGATTTTAGGTAATTTGATTCGTGAGAAATTTGCATTTTATTTTGGAACTACTTCAACTGGTCCTGCTACAGGAAAATTCTTTGATTTTCTTAAAAAGCAAGGTTATCAGATTAAATTAATCCATATATCAGCTCCAGATGATGTTCGTTGGGCATCAATTCAAGAGCGCGATAAAACCTTTATCCAAACAACTGAGACCGATGTCTGCGAAAAAGGATTGCTATTACCCCAACGTATTATGGATACCTATCTTGCATATGCAGATGCAATTGACTTCTACTATCGAGATGGAGTTCATGCAGACGCTGAGCTATCTGCAATATGGACTCGGAATATAGATTGTACAGAAGCATTGGGGACCCTACAAATAGTTTCATCTCCTAAATATGAACAAATTAAAGCCATTCATAATGCGGCTACTGAAGTTTTATTTAGACCTGAACTTCAATGGGAATTAACAGTCGAAAAAAATTCTAAGATTCTTGTAATGAATTGATGAAAATAAATGACTGATATATTGAGAAGGATTCAAAAATAGGTATTTCTGAATGGAGATTTCGGCATTTTTGAATAAGCCTCAATATAAAGATCAACTTGATAAAATCTAAATACTTGGTCTATTCTTTCTAAATCTTTGTGAGAAAAATCAAGTGAAATTTTTTAGATCGTGCATTTGTTTGCTGCTAGTTTTTACAACTCCTGTAAGTTTCATTGATTGCCGTGAACATCACCATAAAAAGCACAAACATCATTCGAGACAGAGATCAAAAACAATTGCGCAGGAAAAGGGGCTGAATGATCTGCATCTTTGGACTTATGATGAGATTCTAAGGCTTTTGGATGAAGTTGAGTCGGGGAAAATTGAAAAAAAGTGCAGCAGGGATGATTGCAGAAAAATAGATCGCTTCTTAGCGCTATTAGCTAAGGAAGGGCAGGCTTCTGAAAATCCCTGCCTTGATAGGGATATTGCAGAATTAATTCCGGAGCATTCTACTCCCTCTGAAAATATTTCATCTGGTGGTATAAGTGGCTGTATTGCATCTATAAGCCCTTCATTTGCTTCCTATTTTTCGTGGAAGGCCATAAAAGCAACAAGCTCTCATAAAAGTAGCTGGAAAAAAACTAAGAATTTTGTGCACAAGCACAGAAAAGAAATCATTATTGGCATTGCTGTTGTTGTAGTCGTTGTAGTTGTTGTTACAGTTGTTGTGATGACATCGGGTACAGCCGCATCTGCCGCAACTTCTGCAGGAGGAGCTGCTCTTGGCGCGCTTGAGCGTGCAAGAAAAAATGATCCTCCCTCTCAATCAGTGATGCGGGAAGTGCTTGATGAAAATTTAGAATCTATCAGAGGTCTTGCAACTGAACCCCAAGATGCAGTACTAAGTGAAACAGCAAGAGATTTAGGTTCCATTTCCGCACATAATAGTTTAAGAGAACTAACAAGCACGCTTGATAATGACTTTGAACATGAAGTTATTGATCATGGATTTTCAACCAATTTTACCTCGTATTATGCAAATGGGCAGCAAGCCTATAAAGACTATGAATGTTATGCTCACCAAGAGCAAGAATCTAGCTACGAGTTTAATAAAAGTTTTGCCAAAAGCCTTCCCTACGGAATTCGTGACTCAGGAGAAAACCTTCTTGAATTTACAAAAGATATAACTATACACCCCATTCAAACAAGCATCCAAATTTATAGCTCAATGAAACAGCTCGGCGAGCTCGCGAAGTCAGGCGAATGGAAAGATATTAGCCAAACTTTAACCCGCATTTCTCACAAACACTCGGGAAAGTCGGTCGAGATGTCACCTCAGATTTTTGAAAATTATTGCGAGAATATTATCTCTATCGATAAAGCGAGCAATAATTTACAAAAAGATGAGGTGACAGATTGCGCCGAATTTTCTAGTTTTTGTGAGAAATGTGGGTTAACTCCCGAAATTTACGAGCTTGTCACAAATTGGGATAACCTTTCCCCAGGTGAACGCGGCGAGTTATCCGGCTACGCCTTTGGCAAATACGGCGCAGACATTGTCATCCCAGGAGCTGCCGGCAAACTCCTAGCCCGAGGCGCCAAAGCAAGCCGCGTCCTCATGGAAGTTCGCCTTGGCTGCGAAGCCGCCGAAACCGCCCTCCTCCTCGAAACCTCAGCCGGCACAAAAATCGGCATTATTGCTCAAGACTTTAACGTAGCAACCACTGAAGCCAACTTAGCAAAAAACATAATACAAATTGAACATTTAGGTTTTTCTACATACGAATTAGAAAATTGTTTAGGAATAGAACTTCGAATAAATAAAGTGATTAACAACTCAAGTGATGTGCAAATGTTAACATTCACTTCACACGCTTTAGAAAGAGCTATTACTAGAAAAGTTTCAAAAAGCTCTATCATAGATGCTCTTGAATCACCACTCAAAATAGAGCCAATTAAAATTGATGCTCTTGGAAGACCTAGTCAACGCTTTATAGGCCAAACAACTGAAGTTGTTATTAACCCTAATAATCAGCAAATTGTTTCAGTCAATCCAACTTCATCAAGAAAATCTAAAAAATTAACTTCCGAGAAGGTCTATGATACAAATTAAATTAAATAAAAATGAATTTGACTTTCTTCGTGAAGGATCATTTATTCCGAATACCCTTAGCGCTCCCTTTCACACAGCAAAACACCAAGAAGGGATGTATTTGATAGAAATAACAAAAAGGCAAGCGGATGAAATTCGAGACTTGTGTGGGCATCAACTACAATATATAGGATTTGATAAAGAATATGAATTGACTCCTGAAGGAGAAATTTTAGAATCCCTTATCGATAAATTCTTTTTATAAAATATAGGTTGAGTCTCAGTCACCATTATCATTCAATACTTTTCCTTCTGAATGAATTTTCTCTTTTTCCTCCTGTAAAATCGAATGCTTCACAGGTTATTAGCTTAAGTTTTGGCTTGTGAATATCTGGAGAATGGGATAGGCTTTTTGGCATGGATTTAAAAATTTTGGGTGGGGAGTTAAAGGGGCGAAATATTAAGACGCCGAATACGGTTTCGACAAGGCCTATTACTTCACTACTTCGTAAGTCTATTTTTGATTCTTGCCAATTTTATATTGAAAATGCAACGGTTTTGGATTTATTTGCCGGTTCGGGAGCTATTGGTATTGAAGCACTTAGCAGAGGGGCTGCATCTGCTGTCTTTGTTGATATGGCACCCATTGCAATTGATTGTATTCGGGGAAATTTGGGCGCGCTTTTACTTCGAAGTAAAGCTACTGTTATTGAGGGATGCGCATTTAAGTTCTTGGAAGAGTATGCCTCACTTCCTTTTGATATTCTTTTTATCGACCCTCCTTATCCGATTGGTCTTGATGGTTACACGAGGCTTCTTGAATTGATTTCTAAGAGTAAGGCGTTTTCAAGTGATAGCAAAATTTTTCTTGAAGCGCCATCTATTTTAGCAAAAGAGCTGACACCATTGATATCAGCTCTATTTCACATTCGAAAGGAAAGAAAGAGCGGGACTACCACGCTCTTTCAATTAATAACTACTAGTTAAATGACTCTTTTGAGACAAGCGTATCATCTTTATACACTTGAAATAGTCTCGGCTTGCCACTGTCATAATATTTATTGAATTTTCCTTCCTTCTTACCATTTACATAGTCGCCTTCAAAAATAAGGACGCCTTCTTCGTTCCATGATTTGGATGGACCGTTAAGTTCTCCATTTTTATAGGTTACAAGTGAGGACAAGGTACCATTTGCATGATAACTTTTTTCCTCTCCGGTAATCACTTCATTTTTGTAGGGAGTAATTTTAAGAATGCCACCTTCAGGGTAGTATTGAATACTATCACCGTTTCTCTTATCGGCCACAAAATGCATTTTTGCAACCATTTGTCCTTTAGCATTAAAAAGGGTAGCATCTCCATCTTTTTTCCCGTGTTTAAACTGAGAAAGAGCTACTTGAACGCCGCCTTCATTAAATTCCTTTACCTCGCCTTCTATCTGTCCATCTTTATAGCTCGCAACTAGTGCTTTTACTTTTCCTAATTTCTCATTCACTGGATAGTAAATTTCATAGGGCCCCTCTTTTCTATTTTTTGAATAGGTAAAGAGAATTTCACGTCCTGAATGATCTTTTTGCAGGAACTTACCATGTAATTTACCTTTTTCATAAAAGGCCTCTTCCCAAAGTTCGCCATCTTCTTTGTAAAGAGCTTTTCTGCCATGCAACACACCATTTTCGTAATTCATAACAGACTGTATCTTTCCGCTTGGATAGAAAGTGCTTTGCTCGCCATGCATATCACCTTTACTATTATGGATCGAAAGTCTAATTAATTGCTCTTTTTGATCATCAGTTTTATAATATTCTTTTTGCTGTCCAACTAATTTCCCATCCTTATAGAGTTTGGTAAAAGCACGGCTTCCATCATCATAGAAACCTTCACACACGCCTTCAGGTTTATCATTTTGGTAATTTGCCTTAAGTTTTAACTGTCCATTTTCATGATATTCAGTCGTTTTACCGTGGCGGAGTCCATTAGCTACTTCAACGATTTCTTTAGGACGATTCAACCCATAAAAAGTAGCGATCACACCTTTAACCTTGCCCTTATCATAATTTTCTTCTAAAACAATTTCGCCAAGATCATTCCATTGTTTATGGACGCCAACAATTAAACCTTTTTGAAACTTCATGCTCTCTTTTTCAACACCATTTTCATACCAAGATTGATGCACGCCTTCTGGCTCTCCCTTGCGGAATGCTCTCTTAGACTTTATTTGTCCATTTGCATACCACTCAGTCATCTCGCCATCAGCTTTACCTTCTTCATAAGATGCTTTTATTGCTAATGTACCATTTTCATGCCACTCCTGTCCAAGACCTACAAGATTGCCATCTTTGTAAAAATATGATTTATGAGGTGAACCACTTGCGTAAAATTCCTGTTCTAATCCTGCAAATTTCCCTTCAGCATAGTTGTAATCAATTAGTAAAACACCTGTATCAGAATACCTCTTAAGCGCGCCGTCAAATAATTCATTTTTAAGAGTATACTCTGCAATTAATTGTCCATTCTCTGCAAACTCTTTTACTGGCTTTAATAAAGCGCCCTTCTCATCATACTCAGCAATAAATTTAGGGTTGCCATTTTCATATTTTAAATAGCTTTTTCCAATGCGATGACCGTCTTGATAGGTTGTTTCGCCAAGAAGTTCACCTTTTGAAGAAAATGCTTGCGCAAGTCCGTGCATCTTTCCATTTTTATAACTGACTTTATCACTTTCATTTCCATTAGGATGATAAACTACATGGACACCAACAGGCACCCCTCTTTCAAAATGTCTAATTGAAAATATAGCTCCTAATTCATCATAAGCAATTAATGCTGGGTTATTTCCATAATCTGTCTCAAGACCTGCAACATAATTAATCTTAATCCGAGCAACACCATTTTCATGCCACTCTATTGCAAGACCTTCCTTAAGCCCGTTATTGTAAGGAACCATTCCTCTTCTTTTGCCACTTTGATAGTATGACCAAGCTTCACCATCTATTTTTCCATCAAAATATGTACATTGAAACTCTATCTCACCATCTTCGTGATAATTTACTTTTGATCCCCATAAAACCCCCCTATCAAAAACCTCTTCACTTTTTATGCTTCCATTTAAATAAAATTCTTTATGAGGACCATGTTTAACGCCATTTGCATAGGAAGTGACTTCCCTTACTTTTCCTTCAGGGTAGTAACTAACGGAAAGACCGTGTTGTTTATCACCATTTAAATCTTCTTCTACTGACATTGTGCCATTGTCCAAAAGCGCAATTCTCTTAATAGCACTCTCAGATCCATCGCTGTTGTCTTCATAAAAATAGATTCCTTTAGCAGAGCCATTATCATAAGATTCTTTAATTTCGACTCTCCATTCAGGAGCACGAGGTAACAAAAAATCTCTAACAATTTCAATCTCATGCGCCATAAGCGACAGATTTAGAACACATGCAAACCATATTTTTTTCATAAAGCCTTCCTAAAAGAGTGTTTGATTTCCACACTATATTGTTTTTTACAATGACTTGCCATAGAAAGATTCAGTTTATCTTCCCCTTCTATCCAGCCATTCCCATAAAAATGGATTTCCTTTATATCACCCTCGCTACCAAAGATAATTTCAGGAAATACAACTTTTATTTTGAACAAGCTTTTCAAGAAATTATTAGCAGAGTCAACATGCCTTGAAAGATATACTTTTCCTTTTTTTTGTTCGAGAATTAAGTGAATATCCGTTTGATAATTCTGAGCTAAACTTTTTGTAAGAAAAATTTCTGAAGTAATTTTTTGTAGAGAAGTTGAAAATCTTCGATCCCTTAAAAGACCAGCACCTTTGTAAATAGCACCTGATCCCACAATTGCAAGAATAGCCATACAAATAAGTATTTCAATTAATGTAAACGCTCTTCTAATCATATTCCTCAAAATTTAAAAAAGATTCACCGCAGAGACGCCGAGAGCACAGCGCCCGCCGAGAAAAAATCAATTCTCTTCTATTTTTCTTCTCTGCGATCTCTGTGCTCTCGGCGTCTCTGCGGTGAATCTTTCTTTTATTTAACTGTCTTGATGGAGCTCGTCATCATCAAAGTGAAAGGCCCATGGATACTCTTCTTGCATAGCTTCATTCGTCATCTTTTTTTTGCTTTTAAGAAAGTTATACCAGTTTTTAGAAAAAACGATGAAATCAGGATCTTTACCGTCGGTACTTTCGATTTTTTCGATTACGTATTTTTGATTCCAACCATCTTTAATCAATTTATCAGGTCTATTTACAAAACCCGTTGCTCGTAATGCCTCTTCAGGATCTGAAAGAATATTGTCTATTTCCTTATCTTGCTGAGCCATTTGCAGGGTTAGAAAGTCGTAAACTTGCTTCGAACCTTGCTCACATTTAAATGATTTTCCTTCATCTAAACTTCCCTTCATATTATATCCTATGACACTGCCGATAAGACCAATGATGAATATAACAATCATGATTTCAATCAGTGTAAGCGCTCTTCTTTTTATCATACGAAACCCCTTATAATAAAGTTGAAACATCTGTCAAGGGAAGGAGAACAGAGAGTAATACCACCCCGACAATCACCCCGAGAATAAGCAGCATAACAGGTTGTATCAGATTTGTAAATTGGACAAGTGTTCGTTCGAGTTGTTCTTCATAAATATCTGCAACATGCTCAAGCATTTCGGTTGGATTTCCGGTCTCTTCTGAAGTGGCTAGCATCCGAATCATGAGTGTTGGAAATAGTCCTGATTTGAAAAGCTCATCAGAAAGCTTTCTGCCTTGTACAATTCCCTCTTCCGCATTTTTTATAGCTTGTTCAAAAGTTGCATGATTCATAACGCTGCGAGAAAGCTTTAAAGCCTCTATAATCGGTACACCACTGGAAAGTAAAACTGCAAGGACCCTAGAAAACCTCATCAAGATACTTTCAGTAAAAACTGTTTTAAAAAAAGGAATGTATAATAGTACCCTTTTGCAATAGTCTTTAAATGCTTTTTTCTTTGCAATAATGATGGCAAAAGACACAAGCGTTACGGAAGTAACCGCAAGAATAAGATAATGCTTTTCCAAAAAAATACTAATTCCAAGAATGGTTTTAGTAATCGGATGCAGCTCTCTGCCTTCTAGTAACTCTTTCATCGCAGGTATTAAGAAAAGAAACAATCCCGCTAAAACTACCAAACAAAAAACTGATAAAAATGCTGGATAGATCATTGCAGAACTAAGTTGCCTTCTAAATTTTTCATTCCGTGAAATTACTTTATATAATTGAACAAAAGACTTTTCTAAACTTCCCGTACTCTCGCCTGATGCTACCATTGCTATGTAAACAGAATTAAATGATTTAGGATAATGCATAAGAGCTTGTGATAGCGATTTTCCCTGCTTTACCATGTCACATAAATCGAGAAATAAGAAATGAAACTTATGTGAACGGTACTTTTCTTCAATGGTCAGAAGACTCTCGTATAAAGGAAGCCCCGACCTTAAAAGACCTGAAATATCTCGAGTAAAGTGAATGATTGTTTCAGAACCAAGAGAAGCTTTTATTTCATTTTTGGAAGGGACAAGTTTAGTGACAATGATTTCAGCCTTTCTAAGTCGTTCTTTTGCAGCAGAAAGACTATCAGCATCAATAATTCCTTTAATCTTTTTTCCATCAAGCCTTAAGGCAGAATATTGAAAAAGAGCCATCTTCTACCCCTCTTCACCAATCTGTCTGGATACACGCAAAACTTCTTCAAGTGAAGTAATGCCGGAAAGCGCTAAAAGCATTCCCTCATTCCTTAGACTACTCATTCCATCATCGATTGCAATTCTTTGCAATTTACTTGCATCAGCACTAAGAAGTATTTGGTTTTTTACTTTAATCGTAACAGGCATAAACTCATAAAGCCCTTCTCTGCCTTTGTATCCCGTATGGTAGCAGTGCTCGCAACCCTTTCCCTTATAAAGTAAAATCTTTGTCCCTTCTAACTCTTGTTTTTCTAATTGAAGCTCAAGAAGCTCTTCTTTCTTGGGTTTATAGGAGACTTTGCAATGATTGCAAATCTTACGAACAAGGCGCTGAGCGAGGACCCCAATAAGTGATGATGTAAGAAGATAAGGTTCTATCCCCATATCTACAAGCCTGGCAATTGCAGATGGGGCATCATTTGTATGCAATGTGCTCACAACTAAGTGGCCTGTTAACGAAGCCTGTACTGCAATCTCAGCAGTTTCTTTATCGCGTATCTCACCAATCATGATGACATCAGGATCTTGCCTAAGAATATGTCTCAAACCTTTTGCAAATGTTAAATCTATCTTTGGATTAACTCCTATTTGCGCGAGTCCTTCCAGCTTGAATTCGACAGGATCTTCAATTGTCATGATATTAAGGGCAGCTGATCGTATTTCAGAAAGCATGCTATAAAGAGTTGTTGTCTTTCCACTTCCTGTAGGACCGGTAACTAGCAAAATCCCCTGATTCTTTCGAATTTGCTTGCGAATAACCTGAAGCATATTTCCTCGAAGACCAAGTTCTTGGAGACCCAAATGCAACTGACTACGATCCATAATTCTTAAAACAACTCTTTCACCAAAAACAACAGGAACTGTACTTACACGGAAATCTATCTCCCGACCACCTAGGCGAAGTTTGATTCGACCATCCTGTGGTAATCTATGCTCAGCAATATCTAGTTTTGCAAGTACTTTTATTCGCGTTGCAATAGGAACCTGAACATCCTTTGAAAGGGTATGTCTCATCTGAAGCATGCCGTCAATTCGATACCGAACTTGGACACCCTTCTCAATCGGCTCTAGATGAATATCTGAAGCGCTGCCATTTAAAGCTTCTATAAGAATTGTATTGAAAATTTTTATAATGGAGGAGTCCGATTCCCCTGCAAGAAGGTCGTAATCATCCCCATTTTCAATAACAATCTCCGATAAATTAGCGGAATCAAGCTCCTGAATTACAGATGAAGCGCTACCATTTTCTCCATAACACCTTTCAATTGATTCTTCAATTGCCTCTTTAGAAGACAGAATTTCAATAATTGACGAACCAGTAATGCACTTTATTTCAGACTTTAATTCCAAATCATACGGATCATACACAGCAATATATAAAACACCTTCCTCCTCTTTGATCGGAAGAACACATCTTTTTTTTACATAAGCATACGGAAGAATTTTGATTTTATCTTTGATGAAATCAAAATTTGTTAAATCATTTTCAAAGTCAAGTCCAGCCTTTTCGGCAAGCGCTTCAAGCTTTGCATATGCTGAATTAAAATTGAGTAGTCGCGTCAAACGGATCTCCAAAAAAGAGGTTAAAACTCCTCTGGAACACTCTAGTCTCTTTCCTCTCCCTTGCTTCACGAATTTTATCAAGGACACAATCTATATCGCCCGGCCGTCTTTTCAATCGATCTTCCCGAATCAGCAATAAGTCTTGCTTAGGATCATGAATAACTTTTGGCCGAATAAATATAAACATTTCATTTGATTTATCATTGAGAACTGTAGTTCCAAACAACTTACCTATTCCTGGAATTTCTCCCAAAAATGGGATTTTTTCATTCTTTTCTTCTGCTAATTTGCTACGAAGACCACCTAATATGATTGTTTGGCCATCTGCAATTCGGACCTGATTTTTTACAGTTCGTTTATGTACATCAGGCCTATCTTTCTGACTATCTCTTTTTATATTCTCGAAAGATATATTGTTATCTAAAGTCACATAAATTAGATGATCTGGATCATCAATATCGGGTTCGTGTATAGTTGGTGTTAGAGTCATTGTTATACCGAAATCAGCACGTTCATAGGAATCTTGGAAAAAGACTTTATTACTTTGTGTATCTACCGGTGATGCGCCATTATTAATTGAGATTTGATCTGTAATAGCAATTGTTGCAGGAACTTGATTTAAGGTAATTACAGAGGGAGAAGCAGACACCCTTACATCTTCTTGTGATAAGAGAAAATTATACATCACATCAAATGCAGGAAATGCCTTCGAAGAGGGCCTTGAAAAAAAGAACTCAAAAATACCCTTAACAAATGGGGCATCTACTCTATCGTAACTAATTCCCCCAGTTTTTGTGGATGAAGCGTTCGTACCAATTTTTAGTAAATTAATTCCCGTCCTTGTCGAGTTATTTAAAATTCTTTCACAAAGCAGAACTTCCAGCTCAACCATTCGTTTTGGAATATCGAGTTTTTTAATGACTTCTTTGATTTTAGGAAGTGTATCCTTACGAACAACCATTAAAATAGAGCCTGTAGCAGGATAAGGAATAAAATTTACTTTTTTGGCCTTTTCCTGATCAATAGTATTCTGATCTGCATGAGCTCGATTTCGGTTTCCTAAAAGTCCATCACTATTTTTATAGACATCTTGCGGATTAATAAATGGATTATTGGGGTCTCCTGGTGGTTGCAAATTAGATTCCACTGGGAAACCTTGATCAAAACTGTCGCTAGAATCCATTCCTCTATATTCGCCACCTTCCAGCTTTGAATATATTAACGAACCGTAAACCTGACTTAATATTTCAGCTAAATCCACAGGGTTTGTATGACTACAAGTGTACCAATATACTGTTAATTCTGAAGGGTCATCCATCTGACTCTCAGTTTCCTTTACAATTGCTTCCGCCCTATCAACAATATCCTGAGAACCAATTAAGATAACCCCACTTTCCTTTGCCAAAGGAAGAACAGAAAGATCATGGCCCCCTTTCATGGCAACCATTGATTTTGTAGAATCTGAAAGTCCATTGAAATAATTTTTTAATATCTTAATAACATCATCGGACTTCATACGTGAAGTAGCTATTACCTTAGTGACTTTAGGAAATTTTGCTTCCCAAATATTTTCACACATTGCAACAAGCTTTCTAACATCTTCTTGGAGACCAATTATCGCAATTTTCGGACCCACTTGATAAACAAAAGTAGATTTTGCATCGCGGATTCTTTCTAAAAAGTAAAATGCTCCCTTTAAATTTTCAACTGCTGGGGAATACAAATAGGCAACCCTTGTTTTAGGATCAAGAGCGTCAAGCTCATATTTAAGCGAAGCAACAACGCTTACGGCTGCAAGATCCTGTTTAAGAACATAAAGCTGTCTTGTAAATGCATTTATCTCCTTAATTCCAACACCATTATATTTTAAGATCCCTTCAATAAGTGTCTGAAAGCTTTCACGTGGGATCATAAGCGATGAATGAAGTTGAAGCTTAATTAAAGCAACTTCCGGAGGAATTACATATAGATAATCTTGAGATCCATATTCTACAATAAATTGGGCAACGGTAATCTCTTCTTGTTCCCAAATTCCATAAGGATCGCACTCCTTCAAAAGATCAATTGCTTGATTTTCTCTAAATTTTCCCTCAACTTCATGAATCTCAGATCTAAGCAAATTAATATCTTGTAAAAGATCATTAAACTCTTCTTCTGTTGCAGATTCGTTGATCAGTTGGTTTACAAAGGCATATCGACTATTAAGTTCTTTGCGTAATGAGCGTAAAGAAGAGTTCACCTGAGTAATACCAAATGTGGGTTCTTTATTTTCTAGAGAAATAATTCCTTCAACAGAAGACAACTTCTCTTCAATTGTTTGAGCAGAAACATTTGTAAACAGAGCAAAAGCAAAGACTATAAATAAATTATTCATCTTTTACCTGCATAGCAGCAGGTTTTATCTCCTTCTTTTTTAAGGGCGTCTGTTTTTTTCTTTCAGAAAAAGGAATCTCAATTGTTTTTGCTTGGGATCTCTCTTCATTAAAAAGATGTCCCACAAAGAGTGATACTCCTTCTTTCTTAATGATACCATCAAAAATAAACAGTTCTCCCTTTAAAGCATATCTTAAAAAATCATTGACTTCATCATAAGTTCTTAAATTTCGAAATTTACCCTTAGAATGAAGAAGCCAATCACCCTTTCTTATAATCACATTTCGATTATTCAACTGACAAGTAACCGAAGCTTCCGTCCTTTGATTAAGCTTTAAGAAAATATCTTGAGGCTTAACAGAATTTGATGAGGGCTTAGAGATTTGGAGCGTAATAACTTTGTTATAAATACCTTCCGAATCCCACAAACTTAGCTCGCATTTATAAGTATCGAGTGACGTCACTTTTATTAGAGGCAGACCTTCAGTTTTATCGATATCTTGAGAAATTCTTCCATCCTTCCAAACAAACATGTCTCCAGCTTTAATAAACAAAGGGGACTCAGAATTATCGAAACATATTCTATAAGAACTTTTTATATCATCAAAACTCTTCCCTCCATACATTTGTATAAAAAGATCAGATTCGTAAATTTTCACCTTAGCTAAAAAATCGGTAATAGGGCCAAGCTCACCCATATTGCCATGAAAGATCGTAGCAAAATTATTCTTCTTTTTTAATGTAAAGTTTTGAGAATCCTGATAGATAATTTCACCATCATCACCCTTAAAATCGATGGTGAATTCAATGTCTAACTCGTTATTTTCTTTAAACTTAGGAATAAAGTAAAAAGGGCTTATTACTTCAGAAAAAGAAATCTCATTTTCACTAGAGCAGTCTAAATAGACAATTTCCCCATCAGTAAAAACCTTTTTTTCGTGACTTCCCTCAAGGCCCAAAACAAAAACATCTCTTAATTTCTTATGATCAGGTCTTGGAGTATTTTCCAAAAAAATTAACATATCCTTTAATAGAGGGAATTTAACTCGAGCTATATCGTTCTCGCCTAAAGGATTAAGCGCTCCATTAAGTGACAGCTTAGCTTTTCCAGTCCCCCTTTTTGAAAGTGACTTAAGATTATCAAAGGAATTTCCTAAATTCTCTCCGCGAATAACAGGCTTTTCATTAAAGACATAAATCACTAAAGACCAGAAGGGAACAACAACTAGTGCACAAACAAAGAAGATGATACCCAAGTTTAGGAATTGCCTGTAGCGCGGAAATGATATCCCTCTTTCAACTAACATAAGCATCCCATTCTATCCCTTTCATATAAACCTTGCAATAACAGCCTGCTTAAAATACCCGTAATACAATATTTTTCTTGCATAAATAGATCCTGTCAATAATCTGAAGCTATAAAAAGAGAGGATATTATTATGGCAAACGACCAAAACCCCTTAAAAGGATTCAAAATTTCGGAGTTAGAAAATAAAGTAAAGGAGTACGGACTTGAAATATCTTTATGCTCCATGTTTGTTTTGACAGCTATTTTTACCTTAGTTTGGGGAGAACCGATGTTACGTTGGTCAATTCTTCTTACAATGATCTTAGGAATAATTGGCATTGTATTTCCAAAACAGGTCAAAAAAGCGCTTCATTCTTCAATGGAATTTGCTTTTAAAGAAAAGGCCACGAGAATTGCTCTTGCTGTAATCGGAATAATTGTAAGCGTTTTACTTCCTGCAGCGATGTTTGCATTCATAGGTTTATTAGCAGGCAAATCAATTGTGATGCACGCTTCTCAGTCTTGTGACAACTGCAATAGCGATAAGTAGATAAGAGCCTGTCCTAACGTCCTAGAAAAGATACGTTTTCATCACTTAGGTGGAGATAGAGCTCATTTGATATGGAATTTTTGATCTCACTCCACTTAGTTTTAGAGATAGCATCATTTTGAATGCGATCTTCTAAAAAGGCAATTCTGACCAAATTTAGGCCATACAAATTCGAAGACATTTCATTGTGAAGCTTATCCTTAAGCTGTTTTGCAGATAAAAGAGCTTCTGAATCTTTCCCCTCTTCAATCAATAAAGAGTTTTTAGCAAACTCTATATAATTGTTTGGGATAAAAGAAATGCGCTTAAGAGAGTCTTCCGCTATTTTTCTCGCCTCGATAAGCTCATTTTTAAGAATATAAGACTGTTGCAAGTGAGATGCAAATAAGGGACGCAATTCAGAATGCTTTTTTATTAGGAGCTTTACGTCTTTTTCTGAAATTTCCTTTCCCGCTTTCAATTTTGCTTGAAAGACCCCCGACTGAAAATAATCAGCCAAACGCTTCTCTTTTCCAGATATACTTTTAGCAAAAGTAAATGCACCGATCAAAACAATTGCAAAAACAGTAAAAATTCTTTCCTTTTCCTTCCATAAAAAATTCTTAAAAGAAAATTGAATCGGATTTTCTGTTGCTGGAAATTTAATTTGCATAGAAACTATATTATACCAATTGGAGGAATTAAGGGAATAAATTTTGCTACCCTTTTTTCCGCATTAGTAATAATTTTGGCTATAAGGGCAGATTCCGAGCTTACTTCCCCAGTTTGACAAGACAAGCGGCCATCTTCGTAAAAGAAAAGTTCAAATGTTGCAAATATTGTTTTCTCATAAGTCGTTTCAGCTACAGTAATTCTACCAAATTCACTGGCATTCAGCGCCCTGGAAATAAGATGCGGTTTTAACAAAGAAAGTAATGAAAGTCCATAATTTCTTATGATTGCTTCACTTCGAGAAGGGGGGAAAAGATCACTTCTCTTTAAAAAATGATACTTACAATGCGTAGAAAACATACGCATGTAACCGGGAATATCACTTTGATGATAGGGCAAGGAAGCTAACGTTGAAAGTTCCATTCTATTGATTGCTAAAATTGCAAATTGAACAACTTCATGCCTAATTTCATCCAATGTCTCCAAACTATCATCTCTAGCTTGAATCATTTCCCAAAATTCGCAAATTGTATTGAGAATCCTCTTCTCTTCATCTCGGCAAGCCAACTTAGCGCCAAGCGCCATAGCAAGATCGGCATTACATAACTTTTCTATCACTTCCGGATTAGAAAATACAGTTTCGCTATCACCCACAAGAACTTGCTTAAATAAAACATTTCTTGCTGCATATGTTATAGACTTACCCAAACTAACAGAACCTTGATAGTCGATACGAGCTGAGAAACTCGCTAAAACAGCTTTTTCAAAACCTGTTAAATAAGTAAGATCGTTTTTATACAAAGCCCTTTCATAGTTTCTTAAGAGCATGTACATCTTAAGTTTAAAAAATGCAGGGCCTAAATATGATAATTGATACAAAAAAAATGAGCGAAACGTTTCTCTAAAATCAGAATCTTCTAGATGAACATTTAATATAAAATCAGGGAGAGCCTCTAAGAACTGACTGTATCTTTCCTGACAAATTGTTTCAATTTCCTCTCTAGACAACTCTCTATCAGGAAAGGGGGGGATAGAATTAACAAGTCTTAGTAAATGAGATCTTGCCTTCTCGCCTCGATCTCTACATAAATGAATGGGAATAAATTCAAATTTACTCCAAAAAGCACGTATCAATTGCCTAACATCCCCACCTATAGGACCGACAGATCTCTCATAAGCTTCCAGTAGCGTATATTCATGCCCAATTAGATTTTCTATGTCTTCTAAGCAGAGAGTCGTTCCTTCTATCTGCACTTTGACTAAAGCATCTTTAGAAGCTTTTCTTCGTAAGAATTCCTTATTATAAATATCAGTTAAAGCTTTTTTTACATTGCTAGGCTTTTCGCCGAAATTTAACCCAAGGCTTTCTTTTAAAATTGAAAGAATATTGCAAGTAGATTCAGGACTTAATTGATGATCTCTGCAGAAAGTAATCGCTCTTTTTATACCATGCGGAACTTTGAAATCGATTGCTCTAAAAGTAAGCTCGTACAGTCCATTATCAATCAAAAATCTAAGTCTTTGCAAATCATCTTGACAGGGATGAAACCCCTTGTGGTGAACTATCAAGCAATCCATTTTTCCCTTCTATGATGGAAAAAAGCATACTATAAATTCTATTAAAATAAAGGATTTTTTAAGCACTTGCGAAATACAAGAAAGGAGATATCTGTATTTTTTCCTTGATACCAAGGTATATCTTGGTATCTTTTATATCCACGCTTTACATGCTTATGGAGCACAAAATCATGTGAGCGGAGAATCTGAATATAATCAGAAAGATCCCTATTAAATACAGGAGGAAGGCCTTCTCGCCTCCATTCTTTTCCTAAAATTTCAGAAACAATCAGCCATTTACAGCGAAAGTGTTGTAAAGTCTTATGGAGCTCGTTGTCACTTAAATGCAAAAAGACTGTGTATGCTAAATAGAGCTCAGCTCCCATAACCTCTCTTGGTAAAACAGAGAATTGATACTGTCCGAATTTTTTTTTGGCTTCTTCAATTACAGCAGGACTCACATCAACGCCTAAATATTTATCCGGATCAAAGCTCTCACAGAGTCTACCATAACCACAACCAAAGTCGACAACACTTTTATAACCAATCTCCTGCGACAAATCACGCAAAAGAGAATGGACATCAAACCCTTCAGGAAATTCACCAAATCCCTTAGGAATCACATGTTCTAACGCCTGATCATGCCAAAAATCTTTAGTACTCATATAATGTCACCATACCGATCCACTCAATTTCGGGCAATCCTCAAAAATGAGAAATATACTCGTAACATTTCAAAGTACCAGATTTTTCAAAGTAGAATCATTTTAGTTTGATTAGGCATAGCCGATCGCGAATGAGGGCCCTGTTTAAAGACAGGACCGATTGAGCGAAATCTAAATAAAAGGATTATGCAAGGGAAAAGCGGTACTTTGAATTGGAACGAGTATTTACTTGCTTGCTCCTTATCATATGCTGTTGTATAGATAGGGAAGGTTTTTATGAATGATGGAATTGATGATTTGGAAAAAGAGGTGATTTGCCTTAGAGAGCTCCTCTCTCACTTGAAATTGGAAGAATCCGCCCTAATACAAGGTGTTACTGCTCCTATGTTTAGGGAAGAGCAAAATAAATTGCAGAAGGAAAGACTTCTTTTGCAAAGAAGGCGGAAGGCTCTATTATTAGAAAAAACTCTTTCTGAAGAAGCTCCAGAAGTCACAACTTACTTAGAACAAATAAGCTCACTAATCGAAAAAATTGCTGAACAACGAAAAATTAATCTCGAACTCAGAAAAGGGTCTCTCTATCCTTTACAAAAAATGGAGACAAAAAGAAAAGTAAAGAAAAAAAACCTCATGTTAGAAGATGCATAAATCAGCAGGATTTTTATATGGGCTTGATCTACATCATTTAGATCATCTAGCCCCCTTTTGTTCTCTCATGAATATACCTCTTATTTTTACAAATGACGTTGCACTATCGATGGCAAGCGCGTTCTATCCAGATTTAAAAACAGAGCTTTTCTCTCCCGTAACATTTTCAGAAGAGGTTTTGCTAAATTATGATGTGATCTTCACTTGCTTGCCGAAAGAATTAATAGATCCTCTCTTTTTTTTCGATGAACATAAGTTAAGAAAAAAAATCCTTTCCATATGGCTTCCTCATGGAAACTCCGATAAGGATAATCTTGCGGGACTAAAAAGTGAGAAAATTATTTTGGCATATGGCAAGCAGATGGTTGACATTATGACTAAAAAAGAAGTTTTATCTAAAATTTTTCAAGTCATACTACTTGGTAACTATCGAGCTCATTTTTTTGAAGATCAGAAAAAATTCTACTTAAGCAAACTTAAAAAAAGACTTTCATTTATAAAAAAGCAAAAAACACTTCTTTACGCTCCCACCTGGAATCATTCTCCTGTAGAGGATCACCTTCCTTATATTCTCAAAAACTTACCTCCAAACATGAATCTTTTTGTAAAGCTTCATCCAAATACTCTTACCAAAAGCTTCCATCTTAGACTAAAAGAGCAATATGAAGACAAGTCCAATATAAAATTTATCGATGATATCCCAACAATCTACCCCATATTAGATAAAACAGACATTCTAATAACCGATATATCATCAATTGCTTATGATTTTCTCTATTTTGATAAGCCCATATATTTTCTCTCTAAAACCCAAAACGCCATTCATCTTGCAGGCAGCATTACTACAATTGAAACTCTTTTTAATGATGCTAGAGGTCCACACACAAAAACTGAAGCCGGAAAAGCGCTATATAGTTATGCTTTCAAAGAGCAAGTGCATTTTGAGGCTCTTCCCAGTATAATAAAAAACACCTATGAAACCTACTTTGAAAACGAACTTCACTTCCTATAGCCCAGTTGCTCTTATTAGCGGCCCATTTTTCCACCATCTGGATCATTTAGCGCCCCTATGTCATTTTTTAGATTGTCCGCTTCTTACAGATGATAGTACTACATTTTCTCTGGGGAAAAAATTCTATCCAGAAGTTGACATAAGATACGTTACAATAAACCTTAGGTCATTGAGTGATAACTACAATTTAATTATTCTTTCAACTAAACATGCAAAGGAAGAGCTTCAACGCGTCTATGATGCTCTGAATATCTACCACATGCGGTACTGTTACTGCCCTCATGGACAGTCCGATAAAGGGTATTATGATAAATCCATGCATTCGGAAGAAGGCCAAGACATAGTCCTATTTTATGGAAAGCGGCAAAAAAATTTGATCGATCCGAAAGGAACCTATTTTATCGTAGGCAATTTCCGGTTAGCCTATTATGAAAAGTTTAAAAAGGAGCTAGATCAATCTATAAATACCTTTCTATCACCACTACCATCACAAAAAACAATTCTTTATGCGCCCACATGGAACGATTTCGAAACTGCCACTACCTTTTTTGATTCATGGCGAGAATTAATAGAAACTCTTCCAGATCATTATAACCTAATCATAAAACTTCACCCCCTTTTAGAAAAGCATTATCCAGCAGACACTTATACAGCACTTTCCTATGATAGATGCAAACCAAATGTCCGGGTTCTCTTTGAAATGCCCCTTATATATCCACTTTTGGATCGGATTGACATATATTTAGGTGATTACTCAGCAATTGGTTACGATTTTCTCTATTTCAATAGACCCCTTTTTTTTCTAGGGCAAAAAAAAGTCCCCCTACACGCATGTGGCAAGTGCATTCACTCAATAGATGAATTCTATCAAGATCTAAACAATTTACAATTAGAATTAACGGAAGCAAGAACTAAAGAATACCATAACGCATTTTCTATTTTTGAATAATTTTTTGACTATAATTCATGTATTTGATTTTTTTATAGGAAAAGGGGGATTCATGCCAGCGCCAGTAGAACAGTGTTACTTTCGTTATATGGACGAGGTATTTTCAATTAATTCACCTCCAGGTGAAGCGCCAATTACCACTTCTGCAACAGAAAACCTTAAGACACTTATTGCAAACTATATGGCAGCACACTTTATAATAGAAGGTCCAGCAGAAACACTTCATAATCGTATCCGCTTGACTGATGGCGATATGGAAATAAACGATGAACATCCAAGAATTTCTGATCTCAGACATTTTATCGGTCACGAGGATGCAGGAAGAGACATCGCTCATGCCATTATAATCACACCCCACGAATAACCTTGCCTTTCTCTCCAGAATTTTTATTTTTGTATTTTATTGAATAGATAAAATTGCAAAAAGTTGAGATAATAAAATGCATGAAAAAAGGCGTACTTACAATTTGTATTTTCACTATGCTTTTGGCACTCTTTGGCTTTTTAGGAGTAAAAATAGGCGAAAAAAGAGCTCGCTTAGGTTCTCACATCTCCAAAAAATATAATAAAATTACCAAATCGCTTCTTTCTAAATATCCGATAACTGAATGTAAACCTTTTGTAGTTGTAATCGCATCCTACAATAACGAATCTGTTTGCGAGAAAAACCTTTTCTCTGTTTTTGATCAAACCTATAAAAACTACCGGATTATCTATATTGATGATTGCTCTACTGATAACACTTATGAAAAAGTTAGAAAGTTTGTTCAATCTCAAGGGAAGGAAGATCAGATGACTCTGATAAAAAACCCAACACGAAAATTAAAACTCTCCAATCTCTATGAAGCATATATCTCCTGCAAGGATGATGAAATTATTGTCTGCTTAGATGGTGATGATTGGCTTTCCCACCAAAATGTATTGAAAGAGATAAACAATTATTACCAGAATCCTGATATTTGGCTTACCTACGGCTCAGCAATCAATCATCCTAAATACGAAAAAAGAGACGGCTCGCCAATTTCCGACAAAAATTTGCTAAACAACAAAATTAGAGATATCCCATTTAACATAAGTATGTTACGAACTTTTTATGCAGGTCTCTTTAAGAAAATACAATTAAAGGACCTCCTATTTCAGGGAAAATTTCTCCCGTCTGCAGATGATTTCGCTTTTATGGTTCCCATGATAGAAATGGCGCCCACCCACTCTCTTTTTATCCCCGAAGTACTCTATGTGATTAATGATAGCAATCCGATCAGAGAAAGTAATGTCATAGAAAGTCTCCAAATTCAGCTAATGAACCACCTAAAAACTAAGGAAAAATATAAACCGCTTGATGTGACCTTTAATCCAAGAGATCTCAGAACACTTACCATGCAAACAGCGCCTGACTTAGTCATTTTTTCAGAAGACAATCCCGTTGCCCTATCCAAGGCCTTAAAAAACTACACATCAAACCTGACCCTAATCGGGAATGTACAAGCGCTTTACAAATGCTCAAGCGAATTAAAACAAAAAGGTTATGAAGAGCTATTCGAATTGTATCCTGCAGTTACATTTATAAACGAAAACGAAATTTCCCTAAAAACTCTTTTAGGAGCAGCCTCACCTTATGTGGCTCTTGCAACAGATAATTTTGAACTGGCCACCCAAATTGACATGGCGGAATGCATTAAAAATATGGAACTTACATCTGCAATAAGTTTTTATATTAACCATCTTAGTTGCAGGTTTACTGGGATAAAGTTAAAAGATTCCCTCACGGCCCTAACTGTGGAATGCACCTTAAAAATCCCAGAACTTCACACAGATACCTTCTTTGTCCTCTTTCAAAAGTCCTTTCTTCTAAATAATCTTCCCCCAAAGCAGACTCCAGCCACGCTGCTTAACAATCTGTATCTCAAAGAGAAAAACCTTAACGAAACCTGTCTTTTCCGCACTTAAAAAATCACTGCAGACCTAAGAAGTTGTCCTAAACCCCTGATTGGATAGCTGTATTACATAAAATTAAAAACTTTTTTTCTTTGCGCTCCTTTGCGTCTTTGCGCCTTTGCGTGATTTTTTTTATTTTATAAGATCAAGCTATGGCAATATGTTTTGGATATCAGTCTTTTAAAAT